>Ga0302319_10012789_pt1 | contig 15786 bp, 16 predicted proteins | sample Bog_T0_2_FD_203319 | JGI IMG/M metagenome (GOLD analysis project Ga0302319, IMG submission 203319) | Peat permafrost microbial communities from Stordalen Mire near Abisko, Sweden - Bog_T0_2 | ecosystem: Environmental > Terrestrial > Soil > Wetlands > Peat | place: Sweden: Abisko, Stordalen Mire...
GGGCCCCAGGCGGCCGCGCCGGAGGCGCCGTCCGCGGGGCTTTCGCTGAGCGCCTGAGCCGTGGCCCAGAAACCCGCGCGCGCGGTCGCCCTGCAGTACGACGCATCGGTGAGTTCCGCCGCGCCAAAGGTGCTGGCCAGGGGCAAAGGGGAAGTGGCCGAAAAGATCCTGGCCCTTGCCCGCGAACGGGGAATCCCCCTGTACCGGGATCCCGAGTTGGTCGAGGTGCTCGGCCAGCTCGACGTGGGCGCCCAGATCCAGCCAGAGCTGTACCACGCCGTTGCGGAAGTGCTGATTTTCATCTACAAGATGAACCAGAAGAAGCGGGCCACGGTTGTGGAGCAGATCCGCAAGCAGGCCATCACCGTCCGGGCCAGGCGCTGAGGCGCTGACGCGCGGCGCCCTCGACAGCCCATGCAGAAAATCAAGCTACTCGACAGCGCCGTATCCGACCAGATCGCCGCCGGCGAGGTGGTGGAACGCCCCTCCTCAGTGGTCAAGGAACTCGTCGAGAACGCCCTGGACGCCGGCGCCCGGTCGGTGCGCGTCGAAGTCGAGGAGGCGGGACGGCGTCTGATCCGGGTGTCGGACGACGGCCACGGCATGGGCCCCGAGGACCTGGCCCTGAGCGTGCTGCGCCACGCCACCAGCAAGATCCGCGAGCCCTCGGACCTGCAGGCCCTGTCCAGCTTCGGCTTCAGGGGCGAGGCCCTGCCGTCCATCGCCAGCGTCTCGCTGCTGCGCATCGTGACGCGGGAGCGCGGCGCGGCCGAGGGGTGGAGCCTTGAGGTCGACGCCGGCCGGCCCGGAACGGTTCGGCCCGAAGGGCGGGCCGAAGGCAGCAGCATCGAGGTGCGCCGCCTCTTCCACAACACGCCCGCACGCCTCAAATTCCTCAAGTCCGATTCCACCGAGAACGGCCGCATCCAGTCCGACCTGGGCCAGGCCTCCTTGGCCCAGCCCGGGGTGGCTTTCCACCTCAGCCTGGACGGGCGTGAGGCCCTGGAGCTGCCGGCCACGGAATTCCCGGCCGAGCGCCTGCGCCAGCTCTGGGGCGCCGCCTTGGGCGCGGCGGCATTGCCGGTGGGCCTGGAGGAAAACGGGATCCGAGCGCGCGGTTGGATCGCGCCCCCCCAGCTCAGCCGGGGCAACCGAGCGGGCCAGTGGCTCTATGTCAACGGCAGGGTGGTGGAGCACCGCCAGCTGGGATTCCAGCTGTCCCAGGCCTTCGGCAGCCTGCTGCCCCATGGCCGCCACCCCGTGGCCGCCCTTTTTGTGGAAGTTCCGGGCGAGCAGGTGGACGTCAACGTGCATCCGGCCAAGCGCGAAGTCCGCTTTCGGCACGAGGGTGCCGTGCTCGACTGCCTGCGCCATGCCGTGACCGCGGCCCTGCGGGAAGCCCGCCTGTTTGCGGGCATAGATCTGGCTTCTTCAGCCTCGCCCCAGGAGGGCTGGGATCCTGCTTTGCGGCGCTTTGGAGCCCCCCTCGCCGCCGACGCTTCGGGGCCGCTTGCCCGGGCCTCTTATGGCGGCGACGGCGATGGCCGAGGCCAGGCCGCTCAGGTTCCCCCGGCTCCGTTGCGGGCCGGCCTCCCAGGCCGCGAAGGCTGGACCGGCGGCCTTCTGCCCCGGGGGGCGGAAAGCGCCCGCCCCAGCCACGTGGCAGCCGGACCCTGGACGCTGCCGATCGCCGATCCCAGCCGCCAGGACTGGCCCAGCCCCCTGGCCCAGCTGCACCAGTCGTATCTGCTGTGCCAGGACGCCCAGGGCCTGGTGGTGGTGGACCAGCACGCGGCCCACGAACGCGTCCTGTACGAACGCCAGCTCAAGACCTGGTCCGAGCGCGCGGTCAAGAGCCAGCGCCTGCTGCTTCCCCAGCGGGTGCAGCTCACGGAGGCCCAGGCCCGCAATTTGGAGACCTGGGTGCCGGCCCTGGCCGAGCTGGGACTTGAGCTTGAGAGCGTCGGCGCCGGATTGTTCTTCGTGACCTCCTTGCCGGAGTTCATGAAGCAGGTGCAGGCCCAGATCCTGGTCAGCGACCTGCTGGACCCGGATGGAGAAACCCAGCCCAGCAGCGGGGATCCGGCAGAGGATTTCCGCAGGGAGGCGGCCGCCAGCCTGGCCTGCAAAGCCGCCATCAAAGCCGGGGACCCCCTCACCTGGGAGGCCATGCAGCAGCTCATGGCCGACCTTTCGGCATGCGTCATTCCCTGGTCCTGCCCCCATGGCCGGCCGCCCCTGGTGCGGCTCTCGCTCATTGAGCTTGAAAAGTACTTTCAACGCCGCTGAACCCCGGATTCCCCGTGACCGCTCCCAGAAAATTGATTCTCGTCCTGGCCGGGCCGACGGCCTCAGGCAAGACCGACCTGGCCGAAGGCCTGGCCAAAATCCTGCCTGTGCGCCTGCTTTCGGCGGATTCCCAGCAGGTGTACCGCGGCATGGACATCGGGACCTGCAAGCCCACGATGGAGGCCCGCAAGGACTGGGGCCTGGTGGACCTGGCGGATCCCGGCGAACCCTTTTCCGCGGGCAGCTTCAGCCGCGCCGCCGCGGAACTGTGCCGCCTGGCCTGGGCCGACGGGCGCATCCCCCTCCTTTGCGGCGGCACAGGCCTTTACCTCAAGGCACTTCTGGAAGGCCTGGCCGAAATCCCACCCATTCCCGTGGAGGTGCGCCAGGGTCTCGAGGAGCAGTACGCCCTCAACGGCCTCGAGCCCTTGCTGGACCGCCTGGATGACGTGGATCCGGACCTTGCCGCCGGCGTGGACCGGGCCAACCCGCGCCGCGTGCTGCGGGCACTGGAGGTCTTCGAGGCCACAGGCAAGCCCCTGAGCGCCTGGCAGGCCGCGGAGACGCGGCCTGCCCTGCAGCCGGACGCGGCCCTCTGGCTGGGCCTGGACCCGGGCAAGGACGCACTGGCGCGGCGCATCGCCCAGCGCGTCGATGCCTGCCTGTCCCAGGGCTGGCTTGAGGAAGTGCGCACCCTGCGCGCGCGCCACGGCGCCGACGTCCTGCGGCGCAGCGCGGCCATCGGCTATCCCGAGCTGCTGGGGCACCTGGAAGGCCATTGCAGCCTGGCCGAGGCCCGCGACGCGGTCTTGCGGCGCACCCGCGGCTACGCGCGCCGCCAGCGGACCTGGTTCAGGGCGGTGCCGGCGCTGCGCTGGTCCGCCGAGGCGCCCGAGCTCGCGGCTCTGGCGCAGACGTTCGTCCACAAGGAGGAATGACCATGAAGGCCATTGTTGTCGAGGAATTCGGGGGCCCCGAGGTCCTGGCGCTGCGCGAGGTCCCGGATCTCGTTCCCGGACCGGGCCAGGTCCTGGTCAAGGTCCATGCCGCCGGGGTCAACCCGGTGGACACCTACGTGCGCAGCGGCGCCTACGCCCGCAAGCCGGCCCTGCCCTTCACTCCGGGTTCGGACGCCGCAGGACGGGTCGAAGCCGTGGGGGCGGGCGTGGCCCGCTTCAAGGCCGGCGACCGGGTTTATGTCTTTGGCATGGGGACCCACACCGGCGGCTACGCCCAGCAGCTGCTGGCGCCGGAGTCCAGCCTGCAGTTTCTGCCCGCCAACACCAGCTTCAGCCAGGGCGCTGCCCTGGGAGTGCCTTATGGCACGGCCCACTTCGGGCTGTGGGCCCGCGGCGGAGCGAAGCCCGGCGAGACCGTGCTGGTGCATGGCGCCAGCGGCGGCGTGGGCATCGGCGCGGTGCAGCTGGCCCGCGCCGGCGGCTTGAGGGTCTTCGGCACGGCCTCCACCGAGGCCGGCAGGGAAGCCCTGCTGCAGACCGGGGCCCACGCGGTCTTCGACCATTCCGAGCCCGGCTATTTCGACAAGATCATGGCCGGCACCGGCGGCAAGGGCCTGGACCTGATCCTGGAGATGCTGGCCAACGTCAACCTCGAGAAGGACCTGCGCGGCCTGGCCCTGGGCGGCCGCGTGGTCGTCATCGGCAGCCGCGGGCGCATCGAGATCGACCCCCGAGACACGATGGCCCGCAACGCCGACGTGCGCGGCCTGATGCTGGGCCTGGCCTCACCGCAGGAGCTGCGGCAGATCCACGCGTCTCTCCGCGCCGGGCTGGAAAACGGAAGCCTCAAGCCCCTGCTGTCCCAGGAGCTGCCCTTGATCGACGCGCCGCGGGCCCACACGGACGTGATGAAAGACAAGAAGATCGGCAAGATCGTTCTTTTGCCTTGAGGCCGGGAGCCATGGCGAAAATAGTCGTCAATGTCGTGTCCGAGTCCGGGGGCTTCGAGGCCCAGGGCGTGCATACGGCTTTCGTGGACATGATCGAGGCGCTCAAGGAGCGGCCCGAGGTGGAGGTTCTGGTCAACAGCGCCGCCAAGGCCGACATTCTGCACGCCCACACCTTCGGCCCCGCCTATTGGTCCCGCCGCCGAGCCTATCCCAAGCGGCGGGTGATGACGGCCCACGTGATCCCGGACAGCTTCAAGGGCTCGCTGGTGGGCTGGCAGCTGTGGATGCCCATCGCCCAGTGGTACCTGAAGTTCGCCTACAACTCCGCCGAGGTGGTGCTGGCCGTGGCACCGCACGTGAAGGCGGACCTGCAGCGCATCGGTGTGCGCAGCAGCGTGGGCGTGCTGACCAATCCGGTCAATGAACGCCGCTTCCACGTCGACCCGGCCCTGCGGACCCAGGGGCGCAGGACCCTCGGCCTGCCCGACGACGCCCGGGTCGCCTTGGGGGTGGGCCAGGTGCAGCCCCGCAAGGGCGTGGCCGAATTCATCGCCACCGCGGCCCTGCGGCCGGACGTGGAGTTCGTGTGGCTGGGCGGCCGGCCCTTCGGCCGCTTGACCGACTCGGTCAAGGCCCTCAACGCGAAGATCAAGGCGGCCACCCCGAACGTGCACTTTCCCGGGACCGTGGGCCTCGAGGACATGCCCGCCCTGTACAGCGCGGCGGACATCTTCTTCTTTCCCAGCTGGCAGGAGAACTGCGCCCTGGCCATCAACGAGGCCATGGCCTGCGGCGTTCCCCTGCTGCTCAAGGACAACCCTGAATATCCGGCCCTGTACGGCGAACCCAACTACCTCAGGGCGCCGGACGTCCAGGGCTACGCCGCCGCCATCGGGGATTTTTTCGCCGCCCCTGCCCGGCGTCGGGCCCTTCAGGCCGCCAGTGTGGAGGTCGCCCGCCGCTTCAGCGTGCGGGCCTATGCCGCCTATCTGGTGCGGCTCTACGCCGGCATGATGGAAGGCAAGCCGGTCGCGCCGTGAGCGGTCCGGCCAGGGCTCGAAGCATCCTTCACGTGGACATGGACCAGTTCTATGCCGCCGTGGAGATCAAGCGCCATCCCGATCTCAAGGGCAAGCCCGTGGTCATCGGCTCGGACCCCAAGGGCGGCAAGGGCCGGGGCGTGGTCAGCACCGCCAGCTACGAGGCCCGCAAGTTCGGCGTGCGCAGCGCCATGCCCGTGTCCACGGCCTGGCGCCTTTGCCCCTCGGCCGTGTTCCTGCCGGTGGACATGGAGGCCTACATCGCCGAGAGCGAGGCCATCCACAAAATTTTCGAGTCCGTCACCCCCTTGGTCGAACCCATCAGCCTGGACGAGGCCTTTCTGGACGTCACCGGCTCCCGCTTGGTCATCGGCGACGCCGAGACTTGCGCCCGCCATGTCCAATCCGAGGTCTTGCGCGTCACGGGCCTGAGCTGCTCGGTGGGTGTGGCGTCCAACAAGTTCATCGCCAAGGTGGCCTCAGACCTGCGCAAGCCCGCGGGCCTGGTGGTGGTCCCGCCCGGCACCGAACGGGCCTTTTTGGCGCCCCTGGAAGTGGGCCGGCTCTGGGGCGTGGGCAAGGTGGCCGAGGGCCGATTGCACGCCCTGGGCATCAAGGCCATCGGGGCCCTCTTGGCCTGGCCCGAGGAAGCCCTGGCCCAGGCCCTGGGACAGGCCTGGGCGGGCCATCTGCTGGAGTTGGCCCGCGGGGAGGACGTCCGCGACGTGATCAGCGAGCGCGACGCCAAGAGCGTGGGCCGCGAGACCACCTATGACGAGGACACCCGCGACGTGGAGCTGCTGCGTCAGACCCTGGGGGACTTGGCCGAAGATGTGGCCTCAAGGCTGAGGCGCCACGGTTGGGTGTGCCGCACCCTTCAGTTGAAGTACCGTTTCGAGGGCTTTGAGACCCACACCCGCCAGCGCCCCCTGAGCCCGGCCTCGGACCACGGCCCTGAGCTGTTCAGCGCCGGCTGGAACGAGCTGAGGGTGGTGCTCAAGGCCGACCGCCGCAAGCTGCGCCTGGTGGGGCTCAGCGCCATGAATCTTGAGGAAGAGCGCAGCACCGGGCAGGAGGAGCTTTTCGGCGCCAGCCGGGACAAGCTCAGGCGTTTGGATGCGGCCGTGGACGCGGTGCGCAAGAAACACGGAGACGAGACGCTGAAGCGGGCGAACCAGAGCTTGGAAACTGGGCCGAGGCACCGCAAGAGAAGGACTGGATTCAGCCCGGAATGACTGTGACCCCAAGGACGCTCCTAACTTTGCTGCCTTGCCTGCCCTTCTTGGCCTTGGGCGCTTCGCTCCCTGCCGACGGCGGCGGGGCCCCCGGCCAAGGTTTTGCTGCGTCGAGCGCCGCACCGGCCCCGGTCGCGGCGGACCGCCTGGCTCCCGGGGAAGTGACTGTCGAGGCGAATGTGTCCGTGACTTTTGAATTGAAGTAGCGCGGATGACGACTTGCGAATAATGTAAATTTTGGAACCGAGACGAAGCCGAATATTGCTCCTGTGACGCGAAGCGAAAAAGATGAAGATATCGCACGCCGTTCTGCTGCAGCTCGCCTTCGTTTTGCTCTTTCTCCCATCGCTCCTGATTTGCTTTATCTCGAGTTGTGCAACGGGAACAAAACCCTGAGACCCATGGGTCATGCAGCGCCTGCGATGCCGGCGGCCGCGATCTAGTCCCCTCAGTGCCCGGCGGCAGCCTCCCCGTGCAGGCTCAAGGCGTCCCCGTCCGCTGATTTGAGGTCCATGAACAGCAGCGCCGAGGCGCTGGTCAGCCCCCCCATCAGCATAAATGCGAAGCGCAGGCCGTGCAGCAGCTCGGGCGCCGTGGAATGGAAGCGGTCCGGAATGAAGGCGGCGGCCACCAGCGAGGCGGCCGCCACACCGAAGCTTATGGACAGTTGCTGGACCGAGCTGAGGATCGTGCTGGACATGGCCACCCGCGGGCCGGGGATGTCCGCGAAGACCAGCGTGTTCATGCTGGTGAACTGCAGCGAGGACGCGTAGCCGAAGCCGGCGGACAGCAGCACCATGCACCATAGGGGGGTGCCCGGACCCACGAGTGCGAAGAGGGCGATGGAGCCGCCGATGGCGGCGGTGTTCGCCAGCAACACGCTGCGGTACCCAAACCTGCGCAAAATCGGCGGCATGGTCATCTTGAACGCGAAGGCCGCCAGGGACTGCGGGATCATCAGCAGTCCGGCCTTCACCGGCGGGAAGCCGAGCCCCACCTGGTACAGCAGGGGCAGCAAAAAGGGCAGGCCGCCCGCGCCCAGACGGGTCACCAGGTTGCCGGCGGTCGAGGCCCTGAAAGTGCGTATCCTGAACAGGGACAGGTCCAGCAGGGGCATGGTGAGCCTCCCGGCATGCAGCCAATACCCGGCCAGCAGAAGCAGGGAAATCCCGAGCAGCCCTGAGATTTCCCAGGGCGACAGCAGGGTCTCGCCGAAAACCTCCATCACATATGAAAGAAGGGCGATGCCCGCGCCGAACAGAATGAACCCAACCGCATCCAGGGCCGGGGTGTCGCGAGTCCTGAAGTCCGGCAGATAGCGTTGGACCAGGGCCATGCCGACCAGGCCCACCGGCAGGTTGACGAAGAAGATGGAGCGCCAGGACAGGTAGGTGACGAAAAAGCCGCCGATGACCGGCCCCAGCATGGGCCCGATGAGCGTCGGCAGCGACACGAAGCTCATCGCCTGGACCAGACGGCCTCGATCCACGCCGCGTACCAGGGTCAGGCGCCCCACCGGAACCATCATGGCCCCGCCGACGCCCTGAAGGATACGGAACGCCACCAGGGCGTGGATGTTGCCGGAAAATCCGCAGAGGGCGGAACTCAGCGTGAAGACCGCGATCGCCGAAAGAAAGACCTTGCGGGTGCCGAAGCGGTCGGCGAGCCAGCCGCTCACCGGGATGAACACGGCCACGGCCAGGGTGTAGCTGCTGAGCACCGCCTTCATGCTCAGCGGCGGGACGCCCAGCTCGGCGGCCATGGACGGCATCGCCGTGTTCAGGACCGTGGTGTCGAGGGCCTCCATGAAGAAGGCCACGGACACGAGCCAGGGCAGGAGGCGCTGCACCGCTTCGGCGACGCGGCCGGGCGCGTCGCCGGCCTGGCCATCGGACACCGGGTCAGGCCCCGTTCTCGTCGAAGAGGTCGCGCACCCGGGTTCCCAGGCCCATTTCGAGGATCTCGGGCTGCTCTTCCATGTGCAGGGCCTCCCGGTGCTCGGGCTGGGTGGCCTCCGCCACCAGGGTCTGGAGCTTGAGGTCCATCTGGGCGGCGCTGCGTGAGGCCTGGTCAAAACGCTGCCGCTCGGCGTCGAGGGTGCGGCGCACGCGGGTCAGCTCGTCCATCAGCATAAGCGCCGTCAGGATCGCCACGCGGTGGATCGGCTCGCCCGGTTTGGGCTTGGCCACTTCCTTCATGCGTTCGTCGACCTTGGCCGCCAGCTCCTGCATGTAGGCGGGTTCCTCCCGCCCCCGCAGCGTGAACTTATGCCCGAGAATGCTTATTTCAGTCGCGTTCCGGTCGGACTCGCTCATCCCAGCCTCACGCTTTCAAGGGTGCTCACCAGTTCGTCCACTTTGCGCCGCAGGGCCTGGCGCTCCTTGGCGAAGCCCGCCACCTCGCGCTTCTGGCGCCGCAGCTCGGACTGGTCCTGCTCCAGCTTGTCCCACTTGGCCTGCACCTCGGCCGAACGCCGGGCCAGGGCCTCAAGCTCGGCGAGCCGGCTGCGCCAGGCCGCGACTTCCTCGGGCTTGGGCGCCTCGGACAGGGCCAGGCGGGCCTCGCCGAGCTGGCGCTCCAGGTCCAGGCCGGCCGTTTCCAGGGCGGTGACGCGCTTTTCCTGCTCGTTGAGCCGAGCCTTGAGCGATTCGGACTCCTGCACGGCCCGAGCCTCGGAATCGGCCATGCCATCGAGCCGGGACATGAGCTCGCGGAGCTGGGCTTCGAGCGCGCGGCCCTTCTGCTCAGCGGCCTGCTGGCCGGCCTCGGCGCTGCGTTGGGCCTCACGGGCTTCGGCCAGGGCCTCGGCGCTGGCCACGGGAAGCTGCTCCTGCCCGCGGTCGGCCATGACCTGGGCCTCGAGCTGGCGGACCAGGGCCTCGAGGCGGGCCTTCTGCTCGAGGTGCTCGCGGCTGGCGGCGTCCAGGCGCCGGGCGAGCTCGGCGGACTCCAGCTCGGCCTGGTGGGCGCGGGCCTCGAGCCCGGGGTCCTGGCGCACCACGGCGCGGGCCTCGATCAGCTCGCGCTCCAGGCCCTGGGCCTGGATATGGGCGGCCTCCAGGGCCTGCCGGCGTTCAGCCGCGGCCGTGGCAAGGCGGGCCGCCAGGTCGCGGTTCTCGCGCTTGAGCGAGGCGACAAGCAGCTCGACCTGGGCGATGCTCCCCGCGAGTCGTTCGAGGGATTCCATGGTGGCGCCTAGCGGCGCACCTCCACCGGCAGGGCGGTCTCAAGGCGCCGCAGCAGCTCCTCGTGCTTCTGGTTGACCTCGGCGTCGGTGAGGCTGCGTTCCTCGGCGGCATAGGTCAGGCGGAAGGTCAGGCTCTTGCGGCCTTCGGGCAGGGGAGCGCCTTCAAAGCGGTCCAGGACCCGGGCCAGGCCGATGCCCCCCTCGTTCTTGAGGAAGTCCAGCACCCGGCCCGCCTCCATGGAACGGTCCATGAGGCAGCTGAGGTCGCGCTGCACCGAGGGCACCCGCGGAAAGGGCGCGTACTTGGGCTCCTTGGCCAGGGTCTTGGCCGGGTTCTGGTGCTCCAGCTCCAGCACAAAGACGTGCTCGAGCCCCTTGGGCGCCTGCAGGGCCTCCAGCAGGGCAGGGTGCAGGTCCGCGAGCACGCCATGCAGGCCGCCGATGCTCACCGTGGCGCAGCGTCCAGGGTGGGCCCAGGCCGGGGTCTCCGCCGGCTTGCTGGCGGCGCTGCGGAACGTCAGGTCCAGCCCGCGTCCGAGGGCTTCGAGCAGGCCCTTGAGGTCGTAGAAGTCCCAGTCACGCTGCGGCGCGTTCCATTGCCCCAGGGACGCCTGGCCCGCCAGGACCACGGCGATGCGTTCGCCTTCGCGGATCCCGCCCTGGGCCGGCGCCGCGGCCAGAAAGACCCGCCCCAGTTCAAAGAGGGCGACGCCGTCCTGGCGCCGCTTCAGGGCACCCAGAGCGGATTCCACCAGCCCCGGCAGCAGGGAGGGGCGCAGAAGGGCCTGCTCCTCGCTGAGGGGATTGTCCATGCGCAGGGCCAGAACCTCCATGCCCCAGGCCCCCGCCAGGGCCGGATCCAGGTAGCTGAGGGTGCCGGCTTCGGACAGCCCCAATCCTGACAAACGGCGGCGCAGCAGCCAGGCATTGCGCCAGAACGCGTCGTCGGGCTCAGGCGCGCCGGGCTCGGCCAAATCCGTGCTGGCGATGGTCTCGATCCCGGCCAACTGCAGGATTTCCTCAGCCAAGTCCACGGGGTCCTTCATGTCGCGGCGCCAGGCCGGGGGCGAGACGCGGAAGCTTCCGGGGCGGGAGGACCCGCCCGAGGGCGCGACTTCAAAGGAGCGGCGGCGCAGCAGAGCTGCCATTTCATCGCCTGCAAGGGTGGTGCCCAGCAAGGCGTTCACCCTCTGAGGGTCCAGCTCGACCGGCTCAGGCGCCGTGCCGGGGGAGCCGGCGACGAGACGCCCTCCGGCCAGGGTGCCGCCCGCCAGTTTGAGCACCAGCGCGGCGCAGGCATCCATGGCTTCATCCACCGCCAGGGCGTCGACGCCGCGCTCGAAGCGGTGGCTGCTTTCGCTGGACAGACCCAGGCGGCGCGACGTCCGGCGCACGCGCTGTGGTCCGAAAACCGCGGCTTCAAGCACGATGTCCGCGGTCGCAGGGGTGACCTCGCTGTGGGCTCCACCCATGACCCCGCCCAGGGCCTGGGGACCGGCGGCGTCCGCGATCACCACGTCTTCCGGGGCGAGGCTGCGGTCCTGGCCGTCCAGGGTGCGCAGGGTCTCTCCGGCGCGGGCAAGGCGGGCTTCAAGCAGGCCGCCACTGAGCCGGGCGGCATCAAAGGCGTGCATGGGCTGCCCGTATTCCAGCAGGATACAGTTGGTGGCATCGACCACGTTGCTGATGGGACGGATGCCGCTGCGTTCCAGCCGGCGGCGCAGCCACTCGGGCGAAGGGCCGACGGCCACGCCCCGGATACGCCGGGCGGTGTAATAGGAGCAGGCCCGGGGATCGACGGCCACGTTGAAGCCCGCTTCGCCGTGCGCAGCGGGAAGCGCGTCGCCTGAAGGGGGCGTCAGAGCCAGGCCGCCCAGGGCCGCGAGCTCCCGGGCCAAGCCGCGCAGGCTGAGGTGGTCAGGACGGTTGGCGGTAGTCTCCAGCGTCAGCACGGGATCGTCCAGTCCCAGGGCCTGGGCCAGAGGCGTTCCGGCAGGCACTGTGGGGTCCAGAACCAGCAGCCCGTCCACGCCCTTGGGCAGGCCCAGTTCCTCGGAGGAGCAGAGCATGCCCTCGCTTTCCTCGCCCCGGATTCGACTCTTCTTGATCTTGAAGTTGCCGGGCAGCAGGGCGCCTTCCTTGGCCAAGGGCACCTTGAGGCCGACCGCGACATTGGGGGCCCCGCACACGATCGCATAGTCCCGCTGGCCGTCCGTGACCCGGCACAGGTTCAGCTTGTCAGCATTGGGATGGGGACGCCGTTCCAGGACCTCTACCGTGACCACCTGGTCCAAGGCAGCGCCGGCGTCCTCGACCGCTTCCAGGCCAACGCCGGCCTTCATGAGGAGTTGGCTGACTTTGGACAGGTCCTGGTCCACGGCGACAAAGGACCGCAACCAGGAAAGCGGGAAACGCATGCAGAGCTCCAGAACCTAAGATGACGCGTGAAGCGACCCTTGAATCAGCTTAAAATATCGCATGCTAGCCCGGACGCTTCAAGGCGGCAGGGAGGCGCCGGGCCAGGCGTGCCAGCAGCGGCAACAGACCCAGGACACAGAGCGCCAGCAGAATTCTGGGTTCCAGCAGGTCTTTGGGGGCCTCCACTTTGGCCAGATTGACACCGGCCCAGGCATAGGCAGCATTGCAGGGAAGCAGGCCCAGGGCAGTCCACATCACGAAACGCCAGGTGGAAAGGCGGCTCAGCCCCAAGGCAAGGTTCACCAGCGAAAAGGAAACCATGGGGATCAGGCGGGACGACAGCACCCAGGCATCACCGTCCTTGGCCAGGCCCTGGTCCACGACCTGAACCGCCTTGGGGAAACTGGCCCGTATCCAGCTGCTCAGGAAACGGCGGGCGAACAGGAAGGCGGCCAGGCCTCCCAGCGTCGAGCCCAGGGTGCAGATGGCAAGGCCCTTCCACAGTCCAAAAAGGGCCCCGGCCACCACCACCAGGGTGGCGGTACCGTCCAGGCACAGGCCGCAGACCAGGGTGTAGATGGCCAAGAAAACAAGCAGGGCCAGCGGGCCCTGCTCAGCGGCCCAGGCGTCCAGCTCGGCACGGTGGCTCACAAAGCTGTCCAGGCTCGGTTGCAGCCCGCTGAGATGCCAGGCCAGACCGGCCCAGGCCAGGCGCCAGGCGACCAGCAGGCCCACCCCGGCCAGCAGGGTCCAGAAACGTCCTGGGCCGCGTACAGCAGGGACGGGTGCGGGGGCGGGCATGCCTGCAAGGGTAAGGGTTTTCCAAGCACCTTGAAAGGGGCCCGTTTATAATGCCCACATGAAGGAAGCGCGCATGATTCAGGAGCGGGTGGACGCCATCTTTGCCAAGATGGCGTTCACGGTGCATTGGCAGGACTTGCGCGACTCCGCCGCGGAACGGCAGTTGCAGGGCTACCTCACCCGCGGCGCGGGCGCCGAAGCGCCTTGGGAATTCCGTTTCCGTCAGATCGTGCGGGGCCTGAAGGAAGGTGCAGTGCTCCGGGGCGACGATGGAAACCGATGGCTGGTGGTGCAGCTCGTCACCGAGGAGCTCGAAGGCGAACTCCTCTACGCCGCCGCCCGGGTCAGGGACCTGGAGCAGGACAGGGCCCTGGACGAGGGCCTCGAACCCTTGCTCGATGGGCTGGCCGGCCTGCTCGAACGTTCCGCCCTGGCCGCCCTGGAACGCGACGACGTGACCGAGATACTGGCCCGCCTTCCGCGGCTGGCGGCGGATCCGAAGGAGCCTGGCCATGGCGCCCGACTCAAACAGCGTCTGCAGGTGCTGCGCCAGGCTTTTGCGGGCTGCCCTCAGACCTGGCATGAAGCCCGCGGCCACATTCTGCGGCTCGAAGCCGCCCTCAAACGCAAGGGCCTGCCATGACCATCACCCTGCTTTGCCACGCCGAGGGCGAGCGCCTGGCCGCCCTGCCGCGCGAGCCGGGTCCGGGCGGCACGGTGCTGTCCGCTTCCCAGCCTGCGGCCGTGGCCACGGCCCAACGCTTGTTCCCGGACCGGCGCATTGAGGTCAAGACCCTTTACGGGGAGCCGGACCTGGGGCCGCCCTTCTCGCGGTTCCGGACCCTCAATCTGCTCCTCTGGATGCTCTTCCCGCGTCGGGGAGGGGAAGCCGCTGAGGCGGCCCGCCGGCGCGTGGTGGACACGAGCATCCGGCTGATCGCCGTGGCCAAGGAACACGAGGCCGCCGTGCTGGTGGCGGGGCCGGTCCTGCTGCGTCTGCTGGCCTTCAAGCTCAACGCCATCGGCTTCACCGGCGGCTTCATCACCGGCTTCAGGCCCGGAGAGCGGCGTGTCTACCGCTACCAGGCCTGATGGGCTACCGCCACCACGGCTCGGCCCGCGCAGGCCTGGCCTTCAACGAAGCGGCCTACTGGCGGGTGGCCATGCCGGACGCCGAATGCTTCATGTACTTCGTGGCCCAGCTGCAGCGGCTCTTCGGACCGGGGGACACCCTGTACGTCGAGGGGCGCGCCATTGACCCGGACGTGGCGGCGCTCTACCTGGCGCAGGCGGCGCCCGTGCCGCAGCTGGTGCGGCCCCTGGACCGGCACTCCGCCGCCCGCCGCTTCCATGTCGCCCTGGGCGGACGCCTCACCCGGCGCTTAAACGAGTTGGCGGCCCGAAAGACCTATCTTCAGATCGGGGAAAGCATGCTGGTGATCCGCCCAGGAGGCCAAGTCGCCCTGGACGGCAGCCGCCTGGGCGAGCGGTTGGTCCTTCTGGCGGGGGACCTGCCTGAGGCGGCGGTGCGGCGCTTCGCCGGCGGTCCGCTGCGGGGCCAGGTGGAGTGGGTGGCAGAATAGCCGGAATTGTGCTTTAATGCCGGGTCTTTTCAGGACATTGACGACCGTCTATCGAGGTTTGCATGCGCCGCAAAAATGTCAACACTGGATCCCCTTGGGAACAGAAGATCGGATATTCCCGCGCCGTGCGCGTCGGCACCACGGTGCACGTCTCAGCCACGGCCGGGCTCGATGAGGCCGCCTCGGGCATCGCCAAGGGCGACGCCTACAGCCAGGCGCGCCGCGCGCTGAGCTGGATTCAGGGGGCCCTGTTCAAGGCCGGATCCGACATCAAGGACGTGGTGCACACCCGCATCTACCTTAAGCGCCTCGAGGACTGGGAGGCCGTCGCCAAGGCCCACCACGAGACCTTCGAGAAGATCAAGCCTGCCACGACCATCATGCAGGTCCTGGGCTTCATCAACCCCGAGATCCTCGTCGAGATCGAAGCCACGGCCAAGGTCGGCGTCACCGAGCGCGTGGACGAGGACGCCATGGCGGTGCGCATCTCGCAGGCCATCAGCGACACCAATGTCGGCTTGGTGCGCGAGCTGTTCGAGCAGTACGCCCAGCTGCGGGGCTACGAGTTCGAGGACGTCAACTTCGAGGCCGAGATGGCCAGCTTGCCGGGCATCTACAGCCCCTCGCAGGGCGGGCGCCTGCTTCTGGCGACCTACGAAGGAGAGGCCGCCGGAGTGGTCGGCTTGAAGAAGATCGACCCGGGCCTGGCCGAGGTCAAGCGCCTCTACGTCCCCCCCCAGTACCGCGGCAACGGCATCGGCAAGATGCTGGTGGCGGAGGCCGTGCGCCAGGCCCGCGAGCTGGGCTTCAAGCGCCTGCTGGCGGACACGGACCTGAACATGCGCATCGCCATGGTCATCTTCGACGAGCACGGCTTCAAGCAGATCGCCCAGAGCCACTTCGAGCTCGACCTGGGCTAGGGAAGCAGGCAAACCGGACCGAACCAAACCGAATTGGACACGCGGCCGCCGTCGATCCCGACGGCGGCCGCTCTTTTGAGGACCAGGGGAATGGGCTTTCCAAAGGATTTCTTCTGGGGCGCATCCACGGCCGCCCACCAGATCGAGGGCGCCTGGAACGAGGACGGCAAGGGGCCCTCGATCTGGGACACCTTCAGCCACACGCCCGGGCGCATCAAGAACAACGACACCGCGGACGTCGCCTGCGACCACTACCGCCGCTGGAAAGAGGACGTGGACCTCGCCGCAGGTCTGAACCTCAACGCCTACCGCTTCTCGATCGCCTGGCCGCGGGTCCTGCCCGAGGGCCGGGGCGGGGTGAACCACAAGGGAATGGACTTCTATTCGCGCCTGGTGGACGCCCA
>Ga0302319_10012791_pt1 | contig 15783 bp, 14 predicted proteins | sample Bog_T0_2_FD_203319 | JGI IMG/M metagenome (GOLD analysis project Ga0302319, IMG submission 203319) | Peat permafrost microbial communities from Stordalen Mire near Abisko, Sweden - Bog_T0_2 | ecosystem: Environmental > Terrestrial > Soil > Wetlands > Peat | place: Sweden: Abisko, Stordalen Mire...
ATTCACAGTCCCTCTGCCCCGATCCTCTCGTTCCCTCGGCCCCTCGGTTGGCGCACAGCCGTTTGTGACCGCCACTTGCCGCCATTTATCATGAGTTATCTATGGGAACTCCACCGCCTATTGAGATCGCCAATCTCGGAATGTCCGACACCCTTATTCTCATGGTGTTGGCGCTGGTGGTCTTCGGGCCCCGCCGCCTGCCGCAGATCGGCCGCCAGATCGGCAAGCTGATGTACGAGTTCCGCAAGGCTTCCAACGACTTCAAATTCCAGATGGAAGAGGAGTTACGCCAGGCCGAAGAGTCCGACCGCCGCAAGAAGGAAGAAGAGGAGCGGCAAAAAGCTCTGGCCGCCAATCCCCCTGCTCCGCAACTGGACGCGCCCACCGAATCCGCAACCGAGACCGTACCCGCATCGCCGGAATCGCCAGCCTCGTCGCCGGAACCTTCCTCCGCAAGCCCCTATCCCGGCGAAACGACGTATCCCGACGTCGCCGCTGACGCCACGCGGCCCGAAGAGGTCGTCGAAGACCTAACCGCGTCCGCCGTGGAAGCCGCCCGCCTGCGCATCCAGCCGCCGTCAACAGGCGAAGTCGTCGCCGCCGAGCCGCCGGGCAAGACCGCACAGCAAGCTGAGCTCTTCCAACCGCCACCCGAACCTCCCGCTCAAGTCGCCGCAAGCGACAGCGTGAGCGGCGTCAATGAAGCCGCCAACGAAACTGAACGATCGGAGCCGGCCGCCCACCATGGTTGATCCGCAGGACGCCATCGAAAAAGCCCGCAAGGCCGTCACCGAGCGTGCCGAGTTGCCCGGCATGAGCCTCATGGAGCATCTCGACGAGCTCCGCAAGCGCATCGTTCAATCCGCCATCATTCTCGCCCTCGGCTTCATCGTCGCCTACATCTTTCACGAGCGCCTCTACGGCTTCGTGCAGGCTCCGCTCACCAAGCTCGGCATCAAGCTCAACTACACCCACCCCATGGACCCGCTCAACCTCTACCTTCAGGTTGCGCTCATCGGCGGCGCTATCATCACCTCGCCCTTCATCCTCTACCAGGTGTGGCTCTTCATCGCGCCCGGTCTCTATCAAAAAGAGAAGCGCTTCGTCATTCCCTTTATGGCCGCCACCGTGGGTTTGTTTCTCCTCGGCGCAGGCTTCGGTTATTTCTTCGTCCTCCCCGGCGCACTCAAAATCCTCATCCTTCAATTCGGCCATGAATTCAACCCCATGGTCACCATCGAGGAGTACACAGGATTTTTTCTCTCCATCATCCTCGGTCTCGGCATCAGCTTTGAGCTGCCCATCCTCATCTTTTTCCTGGCCCTCTTCGGCATCGTCAGCCCGCGCTTCCTCTGGAAGAACATTCGCTACGCCATCCTTGCAGTCTTCATCGTGGCCGCCATCATCTGCCCCAGTCCTGACCCGTGGACCATGTGCATCTACGCCCTCCCCATGCTGGCTCTCTATCTCATCGGCATCGGCGTAGCCTGGTGGGTCCACCCCGCCCGCAAGGCGAAAAAGGAGGCCGCGGGTTGATGTTTTCCTGGCTTCGTTTTTCCTGGTTTTGGACCAAATCCTTGCCATCCCCCGACTCTGTCATCCTGAGCGAAGGCCGCATGGGCGGCCGGAGTCGAAGGACCTGCGGTTGCTTTTTCCGTAAATTAGCACGAACTTTGGGTGCCCCATCCTTCGAGCGCTCTTTGCTCGAAGGGTGGGAAAGCACAAATCCACGATTCCCGCTCTCCACCCAGCACGAACGCCGGGTGCCCCACATCTCGATTCTGAGATGTGGGATCGCACGAACCCTAACCCTCCTCGTCTTCCTCTTCCTCCCTCTCACAGCTAACGCCCAGCACTTCGACGGCCCCAAAGCCTACGAATACGCCCGCGAATTCGCCGCCATCGGTCCCCGCTGGCCCACCGGACCCGGCCACGTCAAGGCCGAAGACTTTCTCCGCGCGCATTTCCGCAACGCCCACGACCAGCTTGAAGAGGACACCTTCACCGCCTCAACGCCCATCGGCCCCGTGCCCCTGTGCAACTTCATCGTGCGTTTCCCCGGAACAAAGCCCGGCGCAATCGTGCTCGGCACGCACTACGAAACCAACTACCCTCTGCGCAACATCAACTTCATCGGCGCCAACGACGGCGCTTCCACCACCGGCCTCTTAATGGCCATCGCCGACAAGCTCCGCGCCCAGTCCGCCCATGGCAAAAAGCTCGACGGCTACTCCGTCTGGCTCGTCTTCTTCGATGGCGAGGAAGCCTTCCAGCAGTGGTCCCGCTCCGACTCCACCTACGGCAGCCGCCATCTCGCCGCCAGGTGGGGCCGCGACGGCACCCTCAACCAGATCAAAGCCTTCCTCCTCGCCGACATGATCGGCGATAAAGACCTCGACATCCTGCACGAGACCCACTCCACCGCGTGGCTCGTCGCGCTCGTCACCCAGGCGGCAAAGAAATTCGGCTATCAGCAATATTTTTTCAAGGAAGACATGGACGTCGAAGACGATCACTTGGCCTTCGTCGAGCGCGGCGTGCCGTCCATCGACATCATCGACCTCGACTACGGCCCCAACAACAGCTATCATCACACCGCGCAAGACACCATGGACAAGATCAGCGCGCACAGTTTAATGATCGACGGCGATGTGTTCATGGAGACCGTCCGCCTGATCGATCAGAGATGAGCCAGCCGTTAGCTTTTTGCCTTTAGCTCTTAGCAACGCATGCCCGAAGGATAATCGACGATCGTTCTCGCACCACGGAGCTAAAGGCTAATAGCTAAGAGCTAACAGCTTTCAAGAAACAAGGAGCACGCAGTGTCTCAAGCAGAAATCGGCATCATCGGCGGCAGCGGACTCTACTCCATGCCCGGCTTCACCAACGTCCACGAGGAGCGCGTCGAAACCCCCTTCGGCTCACCCTCTGACGTTTTCGTCCTCGGCGAGCTCGAAGGCCGCAAGGTCGCCTTCCTCGCGCGTCACGGCCGCGGCCATCGCATTCTCCCCTCCGAGCTAAACTTCCGCGCCAACATCTACGCCATGAAGAAGCTCGGCGTCGAGCGCATCCTCTCCGTCTCCGCCGTCGGTTCGCTCAAGGAAGAACACAAGCCCACCGACTTCGTCCTTCCCGACCAGTTCATCGACCGCACCTTCCACCGCGCTTCAACCTTTTTCGGCGACGGCATCGTAGGCCACATAGCTTTCGGCGATCCTGTTTGTGCGACTGTGGCCCAAGCCGCAGCCGCTGCATGCAAAACGGTCGGAGTAGTCGGCAAACTCGGCGGCACCTACGTCTGCATGGAAGGCCCGCAATTCTCGACGCGCGCCGAGTCGAATCTCTATCGCAGTTGGGGCGCGGACGTCATCGGCATGACCAATCTTCAGGAGGCCAAGCTCGCCCGCGAAGCCGAAATCTGCTACGCCACCGTCGCCATGGTCACCGACTACGACTGCTGGCGCGAAGGCCACGACGCCGTCACCATCGAGGAGATCGTCGCCGTCCTCCACAAGAACGCCGACAACGCCTGCAAGGTAGTCAAAGCCGCAGTCGCCGCTATGCCACCAACATCGGAAGTCGCCCGCATCTGCCCGTGCGCCTCAGCCGCAAAGTTTGCCGTACTCACGCAGCCCGATGCAATTCCCGCCGCGGCAAAAGAAAAACTGAAACTCCTCTTCGGCAAATATCATGGCTGGTAGAGCGCAATCCGACGGGCAAACTCGCTAACTCGCCAACTCGCTAACTCGCCAACTCGCTAACTCGCTAACTTGCTGTTTTGCCACAACTCTCATCCCAGACCAGGAGAAACATGTCCATCACCGTAGTCGGCAGCGTAGCTTACGATTCCATTGAAACCCCCGCCGGCCGCCGCGAGCGTTGCCTCGGCGGCGCAGCCACCTATTTCTCCCTCGCCGCCAGCTTCTTCACCGACGTCCGCGTCATCGCCGTCGTCGGCGAAGACTTCGGCCCCGAGCAGGAATCCGTCTTTGCCGCCCGCAACATCGACACCCGCGGCATCGAGCACACCGCCGGCAAAAGCTTCTTCTGGGAAGGCTCCTACCTCGAAAACCTCAACGAAGCCCAGACGCGTAACACCGAGCTCAACGTCTTCGCCTCGTTCGAGCCAAAAATCCCCGACGCCTACCGCGACTCCGACTTCCTCTTCCTCGCCAATATAGATCCCATCCTCCAGCGCCGCGTGCGCGAAGCCATGCCCGGCGTCAAACTCGTCGCCGGCGACACCATGAACTACTGGATCAAGGACCATCGCCCCGCCCTGCTCGAAGTGCTCAAGGGCCTCGACGTCCTCCTCATCAACGACACGGAAGCGCGCATGTTGGCAGGCAACCACAACCTCGTTCTGGCCGCGCGCGACATCATCGCCCTCGGCCCGCGTGCGTTGGTCGTCAAGCACGGCGAGTACGGCGCGACGTTATTTCACAGCTCGACTTCAAAAGGCGGCAAAGCGGAGCTTCGCACCTTCAGAGCTCCGGCCCTCCCGCTCCAGGAGGTCATCGACCCCACCGGCGCGGGCGACAGTTTCGCCGGCGGCTTCTTCGGCTTTCTCGCCTCGCAGCCCGAACTCACGCCCGCCTCCTGGCGCCACGCCATGTTTTACGGCGGCGTCATGGGCTCCTATGCCTGCGAGCGTTTCGGCACCGAGCGCCTGCAGCAACTTTCACGCGCTGAAATCGACGAGCGCTTCAATCACTTTCGTGAGATCTCGCACCTTGACTGATCGCAGCATCTCCAGTGCCGAAGGCTGGGCGGTCCTCGCCTTCTCCATGGCAGTCTCGTTCGCCGCCATCGTCTGGAGCTGGAATCACGCGGCGATGCTCAACTACGGCGACGCCGTCGCCCATCTCCACATTGCGCGCCGCGTCCTCGACTCCCGCACCGCGCGCTTCACCGAACTCGGCTCCGTGTGGCTTCCTCTGCCGCACATTCTCCTCATCCCTTTCGTCGGGAACTACGCATGGTGGGCCAACGGCCTGGCTGGCGTTATTCCTTCTGCGTCGGCCTTCATCGCTTCCTGCGCCGGCATCTATCGCCTCGCACGCCACTGGCTCAATCCCGCGCCCTCCGCGCTCGCGCTCGCCTTCTTCGCCCTCAATCCCAATCTGCTCTACCTGCAAACCACCGCCATGACCGAGCCGCTCTTCCTCTGCGAATTCATCTGGATCGTGGTCTGGCTCGTTGAGTGGCGTCTATGCCTTAACGAACACCCAGCAAAAGCAACCCGCCTGCAGCTCGCAATCGCCGCCGCCCTCATCGCCGCCATCTTCACGCGCTACGACGGCTGGATCATCGCCTTTATCGCCTGGACCGGCATTGGCATTTCGCTGCTCCGGCGCGCCCGCCTGCGCCGCTCGCCCTATTTCTGGCTGGCCACTGCTGCCGTCGTCGCCGCTCCCATCGCCTGGTTCGTCTACAACTCCGTAGGCTTCGGCGATTGGCTCTTCTTTGCGCGCGGTCCCTATTCCGCCAAAGCCATCGAGATGCGCACCTCCACATCCGGCGCTTGGCCGCCGCATCCCGGCTGGCACAATCCGTGGGTCGCCCTGCTCTTCTACCTCAAAGTCTCGGAACTCGACGCCATTCTCGCGCCAACATGGAGCAGTCTCTGGGGCAATCTGGTTCTCGCGTTTGCCGCCGCCGGCTCCGTCGCCGCATGGCTCGCGGAAAGAGCCTCCTCACACCGCCGCGCTCTCATTTGGATTCTGCTCCTCTGGCTGCCCGTGCCCTTCTACGCATGGTCGGTCGCCTACGGCTCAGTCCCTATCTTCTTTCCCGCGTGGTGGCCTTTCACCCACTACAACACGCGCTACGGACTCGAGCTGCTCCCAGCTCTCGCTCTCGGCATCGGCTTCGCGGCAAAGTTCGCCATCGCAGCGCTGGAAAACTCCAAAATTGCGCGCTGGAACCCGCCTCGCCCCGTTCTCCCAAGCATCGCTCAATTCCTGCCCGACATCGCCTTCGCCCTTCTCTTCGCCCTCGTCGGAATCAATGCTCTCAGTCTTCTGCGCCACGAGCCCATCGTCTACGCTGAAAGCACGTATAACCTCGACGCGCGTCTGCCCTACGACCAAGCCATTCCTCCGCTCCTCCGCGATCTGCTCCACGCATTCCCTCACGCCACCGTGCTGATGAACACCTCCATGTATCCGGAGATCGTCGCGTTCACCGGCATTCCCCTGCGCCAAACCATCAACGAGAGCGATCTTGAAATCTGGCGCGCCGCCCTCGAAGCACCCGCCAGCCACGCCGCCATCGTGGTCGCATGGGACGGCGACGACGTCGATCGCGCCGTCAAGGCCCATCCCGAGGGACTCGCCATTGCCGGCCACTTTCCCGTCGAGAACCAGTCCGCCGCCACCGTCTATATCTCCACGGCAGATTTCAATCGCAACTCCCATCCGGCTCAGAGCGCCCCAGGCTCCAATACCGACTCTCTCCTTCCCGCCACAAGCAATCCCACCCCGTAACTCAACCCCCGCTGCATGCATCCAATTCCCCGTTCTCTGTTCCCTATTCCCTGACCACTGACCACTGAAACCTTTATCATTCACACTGGAGGAAGATTGATCTCCTTTACCAAAGCTCACGCCTGCGGCAACGACTTTCTCATCGTCACCGAGAACGCCGCGGGAGATCTCGATCGCGCAGAGCTCGCGCGCCGCCTTTGCCAGCGCAATACCGGCGTCGGCGCAGATGGCGTCGAATTCTTCGCCTGGACAACTCCCAACTCGCCCGGACCCAGCTCCGGCCGCATCCGCCTGCACAACGCCGATGGCTCCATCGCCGAGCTCAGCGGCAACGGCACGCGCTGTGTCGCCGCGTGGATGGCTGAGTCACTCGGCTCCAAGGCCGGCGACAAACTCGAAATCGTCACCGACGCCGGTCCGCGCATCTGCCACCTCGATCGCATCCACACCAGCGGCGTCTTCATCGTCGACGTCACCACCGGCATGGGCGTGCCGCGCTTCGTACCTCACACTCTCAAGCTCCAGGACGGCTCTGAAGTAATCGGCGTCGAAGTCCTTACAGGCAACCCGCATTTCGTGATCCTCGTCGACAACGAGGACTTCACCGTCGCAGGCAAACCCTGGCAAACCCTCGGCGCGGAAATTTGCACACACCGCGATTTTCCGCTCCAGACCAACGTGGAGTTTGTGCGCGTCGTCAGTGAGTTGGAGATCGAAATTCGCATCTTCGAGCGTGGCGTCGGGCCCACCACTTCCTCTGGCACCGGCAGCTCTGCCTCCGCAACGGCAGCGCTCGCTCTGCGCCGCTGCCTGTCGCCGCTCTCTGTTGTCGCTCCCGGCGGCGCGCAGATCGTTGCGTGGAGCGGCCCCGGCGAAGAGCTCTTCCTCACGGGATCTGCCGCGCTCATCGCTCGCGGAGAGGCTTGGTAAAAATGGCGCGCCTCAAGCAACCACCCGCCGTCGCGCCAAATTCCTTGATCGCCATCGTCGCCCCCGCGTCTTTTGCGCAACCTGATCGCATCGAACGCGGCGTCGCGGCTCTCCAGTCCCTCGGCTTCGCTCTCAAACCCGGCGCCCACGCTTTTCTCCGCGAGCCGCTCTACTTCGCCGGAACCGCAGCCGAGCGTCTCGCCGATCTCCACTTCGCCTTGTCCGATCCGGAGACCACCGCGATCATGGCCCTCCGCGGCGGCTACGGCTCCAACTATCTCCTCAGCGGCCTCGACCTCGCAATCATCGCCGCCCACCCCAAACCCTTCTTCGCCTACAGCGATCTCACCGGCATTCAGCTCTACCTTCTCGACAAGCTCGGCCTTCCCGCCTTCCACGGCCCCATGCTCGCCGCCGATTTCTATCTCGAAGACGGCGTGCATCTCGAAAGCTTCCGCGCCGCACTCTCTGGCACACTCTACGCAGTCGGCCCCGCGGAAGGCCTCCGCGTCCTCAAGCCTGCCGCGCAACAAGCCGTGCAAGGCACCCTCTACGGCGGCTGCCTCAGCATTCTCGTCTCGCTCCTCGGCACGCCCTGGGAGCCCGCGACCGAAAACAAGTTGCTCTTCCTCGAAGACACCGGCGTCAAGCCCTACCAGGTCGACCGCATGTTGTGGCAGTTGCGCGCGGCCGGCAAACTCGCGGGTGTTTCGGGCATCATCTTCGGCGAAATGATCGAGTCTGGCGCCGCGCCCGACCTCCTCGATCGCGCTATTCTCAGCGCTCTCGACGGCCTCGACATTCCCATCGCCATCGGCCTGCGCTCGGGCCACGTCTCACGGCAAAACGTCACGCTCACCTTTGGCGTCCAAGCCGAGCTGGACCTCGCCAACGAACCCACGCTCACCCTACTCGAGCCGGCGGTGACCCGTTGACCTCGCCTCCCCGCCACATTCATCTCATCGGCATCTGCGGCACCGCCATGGCCTCGCTCGCCGGCCTTCTCCAGCTCCAGGGCCATCGCATTACAGGCTCTGACAAGGCCGCCTATCCGCCCATGAGCGATCTCCTCCGCTCGCTCGGCATTCCCATCCTCGAACCTTACGCCGAGTCGAACCTCACGCCCGTGCCCGACCTCGTCGTCATCGGCAACGCGCTCTCCCGCGGCAATCCTGAAATCGAGCGCGTCCTCGACCAGCGCATTCCCTTCACCTCCATGGCCGCACTCCTGCGCGAAGAATTCCTCCGCGGCCGCTCGCCCCTCGTCGTCGCCGGAACCCACGGCAAAACCACCACCACCAGCATGTTGGCGTGGATCTATCAGACCGCCGCGCGCGAAAATCTCGCACTCGATCCCTCCTTCCTCATCGGTGGCGTCGCGGAAAACTTCGGCTCCAGCTTTCAGCTCCGACCCACGCAGCCCTTCATCCTCGAAGGCGACGAGTACGACACCGCCTTCTTCGACAAAGGCCCCAAGTTCCTCCACTACTTTCCCGACGCACTCATCCTCACCCACGTCGAATTCGACCACGCCGACATCTACGCCGACCTCGAAGCCGTCAAAACCGCCTTCAAGCGCCTCGTCAATCTAGTCCCGCGTCGCGGCGTCATCGTCGCCTACGATGGCAGCGACAACGTAACCGAGTGCGTCAGCCGCGCCTTCTGCCGCGTCGAGCGCTACGGATTCTCCGACGCCGCCCACTGGCGCATCCGCAATCTTCGCCACGCAGGCAATCAATCGCAGTGGGAAGTCCTCCACGACGGCGCCCTCTGGGCCGAGTTCACCATGAACCTGGCCGGTGAGCACAACGTCCTCAACGCCACGGCAGCCGCGGCCCTCGCCGCCGGTCAGGGCATCTCAAAAGAATCCATCGCCGCAGCCCTCGCCAGCTTCAAGAGCGTCAAGCGCCGCCTCGAATTGCGCGACCAGATCAACGGCATCACCCTCATTGAGGACTTCGCGCACCATCCCACCGCCATCCGCGAAACCCTTCGCGCACTCCGCGCCGTCTATCCGCAATCGCGCCTCTGGGCGGTCCTCGAACCTCGCTCCAACACCCTCCGCCGCAAAGTCCTCGCGCCCGATCTCATCTCGAGCCTCAGCCTCGCCGATCACGTAGTCCTCGCCGGCGTCTACCAGCAGGAGCGCATTCCCGAGGCCGAGCGTCTGCACGCCGAAGAAATCGTCCGCGCTCTCAACGACGCAGGCACGCCAGCCGAACTCCACCCCAACGCCGACGCCATCGTCGCCGCTCTCGCACCGCAACTCGCTCCCGGCGACGTCGTCGCCCTCCTCTCGAACGGCGGCTTCGATGGCATCTACCTCAAACTCCCCGCGCGTCTGCGCGAGCGATTTTCTAAAGCTGCCCCGGTGTAGCGCCGCTGCCGCAGTCTAGCGCCGGTCAAAGTCTGTAGCGCCGATCTCCAGACCCCCGCAGAATCGCCGACTCACAAGTTCGCCGGGGGCCCCAGGTCCCTCGCATTTGGGGACCTGGGAAAGCACGAACTTCAACCTCCCTCTCTCGACCCCGCACAAATCCCGGCGTGCCCCACGTCCCTCGTCCTCGGCGGAGAGCCGACTTGCTGACTCGCTGACTAGTCGCGCCCGTCAATGCGATACTCACCATAACGCTCATTTCTGAAACTCACATGATCCGCACTCTTCTCTTTTTCGCCAACATGATCTTTTGGGGCATTCCCTCGGCCCTTCTCTTCATCCCCTGGTGCTGGATCACCGGCAACGTCCTGCCGCTCTACAAGGCCACGCGCTTCATGCTCTCTTCAAGCTGTCGTCTCGCTGGCATTCGGTTTCAAGTCCAAGGCCGCGAAAATATCCCGCGCGACCGCGCCTGCATCTTCATGTCGAACCACGTCTCCAACCTCGATCCGCCCGCGCTCATCTCGCTCATCCCCGGCCGCACCTCCGCCTTTATGAAGCGCTCGCTCATGAACCTGCCCATCCTCGGCACCGGTTTTCGCCAGGGCGAGTTCATCGCCGTCGATCGCAGCGGCAACCCCGGCGACGCACAGCGCAGCGTGGCCGAAGCGCAAAGCGTGCTCGGTAAAGGCACGCACATCACAACATTTGTTGAAGGCACGCGCTCGCCCGACGGCCGCATGTTGCCCTTCAAGAAAGGCCCGTTCTTTCTCGCCAAGGCCTCCGGCGCGCTCTGCATTCCCGTTTCTATTTACGGAACCGAAACCATGCTGCGCAAAGGCAGCTTCCGCATCCATCCCGGCACGGCACACGTCATCTTCCACTTGGCCCTAGAGCCCGCCGCCTTCGCCACGCGCGACGATCTCATGAAAGCCGTCCGTTCCGCCATAGCCTCCGGCCTGCCCGAGTGGATGCGCACGTAAAAGAGCATTGTCATCCTGAGCGAAGCGCAGCGGAGTCGAAGGATCTGCGGCTGCTTTTCAACAGGCCTCAAATTCACGGCATACAGACTTGGAAGAGCACTAACCGAGCGGCCGCCGGCTTGCTGACTAGCCAACTCGCTGGCCTGTTGTCTCGAGTGCAATACTTTATATGTACACCCACGCGCACTCGTCTCATGATCGTCTCCCTCTTCGTCTTCGTCACCATCGTCCTACTCGCGCTTCCCGCGGCGGCCATCCTCATCCCCTTCACGCTTCTCAGCGGCAACGTTAAGCCGCTTTACTTCACTGGCCGCTGGATCGCCCGCACCGCCATGTTCGTTGGCGGTATTCGAATCCAAGTCCAAAACCAGGAAAAAATTCCCGCCGGTCGCGCCTGCATCTTCATGGCCAACCACGTCTCCAACCTCGACGCGCCCGCGCTCATCTCCAATCTTCCCGGCCGCACTTCAGTCTTCCTCAAGCGCCCGCTCATGAAACTCCCCATTGTCGGCTATGCGTTCAAGCTGGCAAACTTTATTCCCGTCGACCGCGACGGCACCACCGAAAGCGCGCAACTTGCCGTCGCCGACGCCCTGCGCGTCCTTTCGAGCGGCCTGCACATCACCACGTTTGTCGAGGGCAAGCGCTCGCCCAATGCGCGCCTGCTGCCCTTCAAGAAAGGCACGTTCTATCTCGCCAAAGATTCGGGCGCGCCCTGCATTCCCGTCTCGATTTACGGAACCGAAAAGATCATTCCCTGGGGAAGCAATCGCATCCATCCCGGCACGGCCCACATCGTCTTCCATCCGCCCATCGACCCGGCAAACTACGCCACCCGCGACGACCTATCTGAAGCCGTCCGCTCCGCCATCGCCTCCGCCCTGCCCGAGTGGATGCGGAGTTAATTCTGCATCTTTTCCCAGAAGGTCATTTCCCTGACAAACAGAACGTACTCTCCGGGCTTAGCAGTTGCGGGCTTTCTGTTGCAGTAATTTGGAGCTACGACGCCGGATCTGAGAACTTCGGAGACGGGGTAAACCGGCCGCCCATGAGAATTGCTCTTCGGAATGTCACAGTTCACCAGGCCCCAGTTCGTCGGACCATATGAGATAAATGCTCGAACAAAATGCATCTCTGCTGGGATTGAAACCTCACCCAACCCCACTCCAGTTTGAGATCCATTCAAAACATCGTCGTATCAGGATGCGGCGGAATCCGGACTTTCTTTCACAGCCCAAATACGGAAATGCAAATCACTCTTCGTGATGGGTTGTCCGGTCCTGCTGTCCAGCACTCGGATCGTAATCGTGTTTTCGGATTGCGCCCGCAGGAAGTTTACGGACAGCACGATCAGATAGATAGCGTAAAACAAGCATGGAACACGAAGAAGCCGTTGCACGAAATCTCTTCTCATCGCACGAACCCACTGATCACTGACCACTGTTCACTGAACACTGCCTTTACGGCTGAACCACCGCGTTGTACCCATCCCCGAGCAGCTTGTCGCGCCAGCGGTTCGCCTCGTTGCGGCTGTTAAAGGGCCCGATCTTCACGTGGATCAGTCCATCGGCGGGTTCGCGGCTCGCCGTTACCGAATAGCTGCGCTTGCGCAGCGCCGTCACCAGCACATCGGCGTCGTCGGAGTTCGCCACCGCGGCAATCTGCACCATGAACTGCGCCGGCGCAGGCAAAGCCGTACGCACATTGGGCGCTGCCGGTGCAGGTGGTGGCGCGTTTCCGGCAGCCGGCAACGCGGGCCGCACCGGTTGCGCCGCAACAGGGGTCGTTGCTCCCGGCGCTCCCGCTCCCGAACTCGGTTGTGTCGCGGTTGGGTCCGCGCCAGCCGGTGGTGTCTCCGCATCTGGGGCCGTCGTCGAGTCGCTCGCCGGCGGCTGTGACGGCGCAGTTTGCTCCGCGGCCGACGGCTTGGGAATTCCGTTGTTGCCTTGCAAAGGCTCCTGGTCGGGAGCGGGCGTAGGCCCGTTGGCCGCGGACGACGAGGAACTGTGATGCCCCACAACGTATCCCACACCGAAGCACAAACCGCAGAGCAGCAGCAGCGCAAAGACAAGACCAATCACCGCGCCCGCGCCGAGTGTCATCTCGCGATCGCGTTTCTCCTGCTTAGGCTCCGTTTCATCCTCGTCGAAGTATCCGCGCATGCACCGCCTTTGATCCGAATGGCATTTTCCGCGTAGCTCTCTACAGTTCCTTGGGAGGCGGCGCGGGCGCGGCCACAAACTTGTTCAGCAGCGACATCATCTCGATCGGCAGCGGGAAAACGATCGTGGTATTCTTCTCCACTCCAATGTCAGCCAGCGTCTGCAGGTAGCGCAACTGCAGCGTCATGGGTTGCGTTGCCATCAGCGCGGCCGCATCCACCAGCCGTTGCGCGGCGGCGAATTCACCCTCGGCGTGGATGATCTTCGATCGCTTCTCGCGCTCCGCTTCCGCCTGTTTGGCGATGGCGCGCAGCATCTGCTCGGGCAGATCCACCTGCTTCACTTCCACGCTGACTACCTTCACGCCAAACGGCTCCGTGCGCTGGTCAATGATGCTTTGAATGCGCAAATTGAGCTTGTCGCGATGGCTCAGCAATTCATCCAGTTCCACTTCGCCCAGAACCGAGCGTAGTGTGGTCTGCGCGAATTGCGAGGTCTGGTAAACGTAGTTGGCCACCTTGATGGCGGCGTCGTTGGGATTCACCACGTACATCGTCACCACCGCATTCACCTTCAGCGTAACGTTGTCGCGCGTGATAATGTCCTGCGCCGGAACCTCCAAGACCTCTTGCCGCAAGCTCAGGCGCACCATCTGATCGATGGGCCGGAAAACCAGGATGATGCCCGGTCCCTTGGGCGCTCCCAGAACGCGGCCTAGCCGGAAAATGACGCCGCGCTCATATTCCCGCAAGATCTTGATCGAGTTCAGCAGGTAGAGGACGACAATCGCAATAACAATCAGCACCGGCAGCGAAAGATCACCAATAGACATGGAACTTTCCTTTCCTCACTCAGCAGAAATTCTACTCCAATACCGCGCGAACCCGCTGACTTGCTAACTCGCCAACTTGCTGACTCGCTGCCCTTCCGGCTCCACCCTCAGCAGCAAATGCTCATGCCCCACCACGCGCAGCGCAGTCCCGGCCGCCACAGGCGCATCCGCCACCGCCTGCCAGATCTCGCCTTCCACCAGCACATGTCCCTGCGGAGCAAGCGCTTCCATCGCCGTCGCTGTTGCGCCCACCATGGCCTCCGCGCCGAGCCGCGCCTTGCGATTGCGCGCCTTCACCGCCAGTCGCACCAGGAACCACGTGATCCCGCCAAACGCCACGCTCAAACTGACCGCTACCCACGGGCTCACGCCCATCTCCGGCACTGGCGCTGCCACCAGCGTCAACGTGCCGAAGAGCAGGCAAACAATGCCCGCAATCGCCAACGCCCCGTGCCCGCCGAATTTCGCTTCCAGAATCAGCAGCACCATCGCCGCGATCAGCAGCAGCACGGCCGTGTAGCGAATCGGCAGCAGGTCGAGCGCAAAAATCGCCAGCAGCACCATCAATGTGCCCAGCGCCCCCGGCACAATCGTCCCCGGCGAATTAAATTCCAGATAGATCAGCAGCGCTCCGCCCACCAGGAACAGCAGCGCAATATTGGGATCCACCAGCCAGCCCAGCAGCTTATCGCGCAACGTAGGCTTGATCGTGTCAATGCGCGCGCCTGCCACACGAAGTGTCAAAGTCGAACCGTCCATGCGCGTCACCGTGCGCCCGTCAATCGCCTTCAGCAGGTCGGCATCGCTGTTCGCAATCACATCGATCAGCTTTTGGTTCAGCGCCTCCTCTGCCGTGTACGAGTGCGACGATTTCTCCGCCTCCTGTGCCGCGTCCGCGCTGCGCCCGCGCTTGCTCACATACGACCGCATGAAGGCCTCGGCGTCGTTCTCCACCTTCTGCATCTCGATGTCATCGGGCTTGCCGCCCTCAAACACCACGTGCGCTGCGCCCGCCTCTGTGCCCGGCGCCATCGCCGCTACGTCGGCCGACTCCAGCAGGAAGAATCCCGCCGATCCCGCGCGCGATCCCGACGGAGCCACGTACACAATCACCGGCACACGCGAGCGCAGAATCGCGCCCACCATGTCGCGCATCGAGTCCAGCAGCCCGCCCGGAGTATTCATCTCGATCAGGAGCGCACTCGCTCCATCCGAGTTGGCTTTCGCCAAAGCCCGCGTCACTTCATCCGCGCTCACCGGCTGAATCGTGTCGTCCAGTACCAGCTTGTCGACCAACGGCTGTTGCGCAGAAGTCGCCTGCTGCGCCCGCACCTGTACACACGTGCCCAGCCCCAGCAGGGCACACAACCCTGCCGCAATCACCCCGGCACTCGCCCAACTCTTCCTGACTGTCTGTCCCATGGCTCGCCTCTTTCTCTGGCCAACCCGAAAACTTCGCTTCCTATTTTTTAGAACTCGAATGTTGGGCCTAGCACCCTTTGATCAACACTAAGTCCGTCGCACGGTCCCCGCTAAAGACCACCATCCACGGGCTATTCCTTAGGAACAACACCCTTCGGCTTTTCCAATCGGAGCCTTCATAGCAACCCCGATTGTATCCCCCGGCTTGGGAGGGTTCCACGAGGAACCCGAATCTGCGCCGAAGCTCTGCTTCCGTTTTTCCGATTACGAGTTTGTCTCGGTGCGGGTCCCCAATCATTGTTCCTGTCGCGAGATCCAAATTCATCCTGCATACACCAGCCTTCCAGCAAATGTACTTGATGTTCCTGGGGTCGCTCTCAGAAGGGTAAGTTGCAACCCATGCGCCAAAAAATGCCGCAACGACTAGCGCGATTGCAAAAGATATAATCGCCCGGCGTTTCATTTTCCCTCTACCGTCGAAATCTCTGACTCGCTAACTTGCTGACTCGCTGCTCCTACCTCTGCCCCGTCTTCGCCAGAATCTGCTTCAAAATCTCCTGCGCCGCCCGATTCCCCGGATCGAATCTCA
>Ga0302319_10012794_pt1 | contig 15778 bp, 16 predicted proteins | sample Bog_T0_2_FD_203319 | JGI IMG/M metagenome (GOLD analysis project Ga0302319, IMG submission 203319) | Peat permafrost microbial communities from Stordalen Mire near Abisko, Sweden - Bog_T0_2 | ecosystem: Environmental > Terrestrial > Soil > Wetlands > Peat | place: Sweden: Abisko, Stordalen Mire...
AATCCATCGCCGACACCGAATGGCGTCTACTCAGAATCGTTCCCTTGGAAGCGTCTATCTGGGCCGTCGCCCGCCTCAAAATGGCCGACCTCTACCCCGAAATCACCGACCCCATCCAGCGCCAATCCCTCATCGACGGCGAAATCCAACTCGCCTACCGCAAAGACCTCTCGAACCTCACCTTGCAAGAGCGCCGTCTCCGTAATCAACTCACCGCCGACACCGCCCAACTCGAAAAACTCCGCGCCGACGCTATTCAAAAGCGCAAAGCCGACTTCGAGGCCGGCATCCTCCTATACAAAAGGACGAAAAAGAACAACCTTCCCTTCAACCCAGCCTTCTTTGGCTTCGTTTTTACAAACGAAGAAATGGAAGCCTACCTCACCCGCCAGGACGCCGCCGCTTTCGCCAACGGCTCCTACTCAACCCTCACCCGCGACCAATATGTAGCCCTCATGGCCTCTTAATTAGGTGGCGCGGCGCCATGCGCGGCGACAATGCTGCCGGCAAAGGCCGTTCCGCGTCTGGTCCACGCTCGACGTTCAAATCCCCGGAAGCGTTAGGGCAACCTCTCCTTGACGATCTAGGAGAGTCTCTGTTATCATTCTCCTAGACCGTCGAGGAAAGGAATTGCGCTCATGGGAAAGCACTTGGAACTGCTCCAAGGCACACTGGACATGCTCATTTTAAAGGCGATTTCGCTCGGCCCGCTGCACGGCTACGGCATCCTGTTGCGCATCCAGCAAATCTCGGGCAACCGGCTCGAAATCCAGCAAGGCTCGCTCTACCCGGCGCTTTATCGACTCGAACAGCAACGTTGGATCGCCAGCGCTTGGGGCGAGTCCGAGAACAAACGCAAGGCCAAGTTCTACCACCTCACCGCCACCGGCAAACGCCGGCTTCAGAAAGAAAGCGAAAATTGGGACCGCATGGCCGATGTCATCGCCGGCATCTTGCGCACTTTACCGGAGGAGCTATGACAGCGCGGAATTGGCTTCGTTTCGTAATCCGCCGCCATCAGCTCGAGTCTGAAATGGACGCCGAACTCCGTTTCCACATGGAAAGCTACGCAGCCGACCTGTTGAAATCCGGCATCCCCGAAGCCGAAGCCCAACGCCGCGCGCGCCTGGATTTCGGCAATTTGGAACTGAAGAAAGAAGACTGCCGTGCCTCTCTCGGCCTGCGCTTATGGGACGAACTCCGCGCCGACCTGATCTACGGCGCCCGTATGCTCCGCCAAAGTCCGGGTTTCACCGCCATCGCCGTCCTCTCTCTCGCCCTCGGCATCGGCGCCAACACCGCCATCTTCACGCTGGCAAACGAGGTGCTCTACAAAACCATAGCGGTGCCCGAGTCCGATCGGCTACGCGTACTCAATTGGGTGAAGCATCCGCACGCAAAGGTTGGGCCCGCCTGGGGCAGTTTCAACCCGAACAAATCGGGTGAAATGGTTGGCTCGCCTTTTCCTTATCCGCTTTACGCCGACCTGCGAAAGCACCTGCCTGTGATGGAAGATCTGGCAGCGTTCAAAGATGTATCGCGCCTAACGGCAACCGCGGACGGCACTGCCGAATCGATAGACGGCGAACTCGTCTCTGGAAATTTCTACCAGGCGCTCGGCGCGAAAGTGATCGCTGGCCGCCCGATCACCGCGCAGGACGATAACCCCTCGGCAACGCCGGTTGCGGTCATTAGCGATTCTTACTGGTCACGGCGTTTTGGCCGGTCTCCCGAAGCCCTGGGCAAACCGATCAAAGTAAATCTGGTGATGGTCACCATCGTTGGCGTGAATTCGCCGGAATTTCACGGAGCTAAAATCTGTTGCAATCCAGAAATCTACTTGCCCGTCGCGCTGCAACCCTCGCTGGTTCCCAATCCAACCGGCTCCCTCATCGCCAACCCCAGTTTTTGGTGGGTCTGTCTGATCGGACGCTTGAAGCCCAATGTCTCGTCCGAGGCCGCGCAAGTCGCCGCGGAGGCTGAATTTCGCCGCTCGTTAAGGGCGACCATTCCGGATAAGCCGGTGGCTGAATTTCCGGGATTGGTATTGGCGGCGGGGAACCGCGGACTCGATTCTCAGACACCGTTGTTCGCTCGCCCGCTCTATCTGCTGCTCGCCGCCGCCGGTCTTGTTCTGATCATCGCCTGCGTGAATCTGGCCAGTCTTTTGCTCGCACGTGGATCTTCCCGCCAACGTGAAATCGCTGTGCGGCTTGCCATGGGCGCCGGCCGCTTTCGAATTTTCAGGCAATCCCTTACCGAGAGCATGCTCCTGGCGGCGTTAGGAGGGATGGCCGGTCTGCTGCTCGGGTACGCCAGCCGCAACGTACTGCCGGCTCTCTTCGAAGATTCGTGGCGTGCCGGCACGCTTGAAAACCAATTCGATTGGAAAGTGTTTGCGTTCGCAATTGGAATCACGCTCGCGACTGGTCTTGTCTTCGGCATCGCGCCAGCGCTGCGCCTAAAGTCCGCGAACGCGGGCACGGTTCTTAAGGAATCCAGGCGCATGTCGCGCAGCGCTTCGCAATCCCTCTTTGGCAAGGCGCTGGTGGTGATCCAAATCGGCCTTTCGGTTTTGATCCTCATCAGTGCCGGCCTATTTGTGCACAGCCTAACCAATCTGAGATCGGCGCCCATCGGCTTTAATCCCCAGCGCTTGTTGCTTTTCGAAGTTGACCCTGCACGCGCCCGTTACTCAGGCACCGAGCGCGTGGCCATCTTCCGCCAAATAGAAGAGAAACTTATGGCATTGCCCGGTGTTCAATCCGCCACTCTCTCCAGTGATCCGCTCTTGGCACAAAGCTTATCCAACAATTGCGTGCATCCTACCGGCAAGAGCGAGGAGGCACGAAATAACGGGAGTTTGACCAACAATGTCGGCGAACGGTTCTTCGAAACACTGGAGATGCCAATCGTGGCCGGTCGCGGTTTCAACTCGCGTGACAACCAACACGCGCCGCGAGTTGCGGTCCTCAACCGCAGTTTAGCCGCAAAGTTTTTTCCAAATACCAGCCCGCTTGGCAAGACGGTTTCCTTCTGCGAGGCTGGTGCTCCGCCGATGGAGGTAGTTGGCATAGCGGCAGATGCCATGTATGCGCAGATCGATAACGAGGCGCCGGCAACTCTCTATTTGCCCTATTTGCAGCAGGAGGACGCCAATGACGTCACTTTCGAAGTGAAAACCGCGGCCAGCACGGAGAGCATGGCCAAATTGATTCGCTCGGCGGTAGCTTCCGTTGATCCTGATCTGCCGGTTCTCGACATCCGGACTCAGTTGCAACAAATCGACGCGACACTCTCGCAACAACGAATGTTCGCCGCGTTGACCAGCGGCTTCGGCTTCCTCGCTCTGCTTCTCGTCGCCATCGGCATTTACGGCATCATGGCCTACAACGTCTCTCGCCGCACCAATGAAATCGGTATCCGTATGGCTCTCGGCTCGCAAGCCCGCAGCGTTCTCGCCATGATTCTGCGCGAAGCCTGGCTGCTTGCCGTTTGCGGAATCGCCGTTGGCATCGCCGCCTCGTTGGCCGTCACGCGCTTGCTCAAATCGGAACTCTTCGGTATCCAACCCAACGACCCGCTCACTTACTGCGCCGCCGCCCTCCTTCTCTTGCTGATCGCTTTGTTCGCGGGCGCTCTGCCCGCTCGGCGCGCCGCCGCCATCGACCCCTGTGAGGCGCTCCGCCACGAATAGCGCGAAAATAGTTTCGTGCTTCCGAACCCTGCCGATTTCCCCCCTCTTCCGCTCAGCGCAAGCGAACTGCAACCAGCGGATCTGCCCGCCGATCTTATGTCTGCTCCGCCCGAGCAACTCTTCCCGCACGCCCGCGACGCTCAAGCCGCCCTCGCCGGCTTCTTGCTCCGTTCCGGCCATTGGGATCTCTGTCATCGCGTGTCCCAGGATCTCCCGACCCGCGAAGGAAGCTACTGGCACGCCATCGTCCATCGGATGGAACCCGATTTTCCAAACGCGGGGTACTGGTTCCGGCGCGTCGGCGAACACCCGATTTTTGCCGCGATTCACTCCCAAGTCGCGCCGCTTTTGTCCTCCACCAACACTGGCTGGCGCGCGAAAAAGCACTGGGATCCACATCTGTTTCTTATTTGGTGCGAGGAGGCGTCCAGCCTTCCAGACTGCGAAAAACGTAGTATAGCCACTCAGATACATCGTCTCGAGTGCGACCTTCTCCTCTCCTGGTGCGCTCTGAAAACAAACGACTTCCCCGCAAATAATCCGGCTATTCCTGTCAAAGCATTAGAGTAATTAAAATTTTCGATTTGTGTCCAAGGTCTGCGGCTGCTTACAATCGCATTAATCAACCCTCATGTCGGTTGACCATATTTTTAGGTTCCTTACCACGTCCGTATAAGACACCCTTGTCGCGTGTCAAAAGCAAACTTTCTCTGACGGCTCTTGATCCAAATTTTTATGTGATTGCGTAGGCTGCGCCCAAGAATTTGACATTTTCAATGACAGGAAGGCATAACAGATGGCAGATAACGAACAAGTAGAAATGAAACCCACTCTGGGTCTCACGGGGTTGACGATGAATGCCATGGCGCTCATCGCGCCGGGCGCGTTCTTGTGGCTGACATTCGCCATTCAGGGCGGCGAGGGTTCCACCGCGCCCAGCATGTGGCTTGGCATCGTACTAGCTCTGCTGCTATGTCTGGCGACGGCTGTCTGTTACGCCGAAATGGCAAAGCTTTACCCCGGCACCGGCAGTTCCTATTACTTTGCCGAACAATCGTTCTTGAACAACGATAAGGCTTGGCGCTATGCCCGCATATCGAAGTTCATTGTCGGTTGGGGTTCGCACCTTTACTATTGGGTGTACCCAGGCGTCATGGTCGCGGTCATGGGGATTTTGTGCGGTTATCTGGCCGGAACGCTTTGGCCGAACTTTATGAGCGCGTCGAATCCGGGCATTGCCTTCATGGCCTTGATCGCGATTGTGTTCTCTTTTGCCGTGGCCTGGATCGCTCACCGCGGCATCAACGGCTCCACTTCCGTCAACATCGCCATCAACGTCATTCAGATTTCCGCGCTGCTGGTGTTCTCGGTGATGGCCCTCGGCTATCGCATGAACCATCCTCCGGGGAGCGTCGCCTATCAGTTCGATTCTGCGTCCGGTGAAGCCTACACCTATGAATTCGCAACCAAGACGGTTGACAAAGTGGACACCATCGTCAGAGACGCAAGTGGCGTGCCGCAGCCGAAATTGGACGCGGCCGGCAAGCCCGTGCCGTATCACATCAGCTATCCCGCGACGGACGACAAGGGCAACTTCCTGACTCACCCGACGGCGGGCTCGGTCCTCGGAGTGCACAACTTCGGCTGGGTCTTCGTGCAGGCGACCGTGGCAATTCTGATTCTGGTCGGCTTCGAATCGGTCACCGCGATGGGAGGCGAAGCCAAGAACGCCAAACGCGACGTGCCCATAGCTGTGATCACTTCACTCTTGGTGCAGGGAGCTTTTTGTTATCTCATCGAATATTTCGCCGCCAACTACTTCCTGAATAGCGGTTATCCGATGTCGTCCGCCACCGGTTCAGCCGCACCCATCGGCGACATGATGATTATCATCGGCGATGCGCTCTTCGGCCAAGGCAATGGCCGCACGTTCATGCTCGTCGAAGCTTTCACCGTCTTCCTGGCGATCATCGGAACCACGCTCTCCTGTATGAACACCGGCGCGCGCGTCACCTATGCCATGGGTAAAGACTCCGAACTGCCCGATCACTTTGGCGGTCTGCACAGCAGCAATCTCACGCCTCACCGCGCCATTTGGACGCTGGCCACTATCTCCGCCGTCGTTGGCGTAGTCGGCGTTTCAATACCGTTTGGCGATGCCACCGCTTTGGCCGATTCCGCCATTGCCGCTTTGCCGCATGGTTTCTGGTCGACGTTCGGCTACATGAGCCACGACAAAATGGCCGCGCTCCCGAACAGTTTGCTTACCATTACGCTGGCGTCCAACTTCGGCACCTTCCTGCTTTACATGCTGAGCTGCTTCATTTGCATTGTGGCGTACAACAAGCATCCAAAGTTTAATGTGGTGAAGCACTTGGTGATTCCTGTCTTCGGCCTGCTCGCCAATCTGGCCTGTATGGCGGCCTATCTGGTGTTGCCCTTTTTGGGGATTGGCACCAAGATGGAGCCGTGGCTCGCGTTGGGGATCGCCGGCGTTTGGGCCGTCTACGGCGGAATCTATTTCCTGCGGGCCAGCAAGAACACCGGCCGCACGACTTTGCTGCCTGACGAGGCAAAGGCGACGGGCGCTTAGCGGAAAGCGGCCGGCGCCATCGCTCAAACTGACTTGGGGCGGACTCATCCTCCGCCCCTCTTCCATTTCATGACGAAGCGTATTCCATGTTAGAGATTGAGTTCGCGCAATTGTCCGATCCCGGCCGGGTGCGTGACCACAATGAAGACTTTCTCGGCCATGCCGCGCCCGCCGGCGAAGAGCAAACGCGTACGCATGGCTGGCTGTTCGCGCTGGCCGATGGCGTGGGCGGACATGACCGCGGAGAAGTGGCGTCGCGCGTGGCGGTGGAATCCGTGCTCGATGGATTCCGCAAAGCCGCCCGCGGGGAATCGCTGAATTCTCTTTTGCCGCGTTTGATCCAATCCGCTAACGCCAAGGTTTTCGAAACCGGCATGAATATCAGCCCAGCCGGCAGCAATATGGCCACCACCATGGTCGCCTGCGGCCTGCGTTACGATCACGCCATTGTCTCGCACGCCGGCGATTCCCGCTGTTATCTCGTCCGCCAGGGCTACGCCGCCGCTATCACGCGAGATCATACCTTCACCAACGAACAACTCCGCATGGGCGCCGTGACGGCCGGCGAGGCCGGCCGGTCGCAAGTCTCGCATGTGCTCAGCCGTTCGCTCGGTAATAATATGTTTCTGAGCGTGGATACCAGCGAAAACCAAATCTCGCCCGGCGACGTCTTGCTGCTTTGCTCCGATGGCCTGCACAATTCGCTTAACGCCGAAGACATTGGCCGCATCGCTGGACATGGTGCGCCACTCGATCAGGCTGCGCACGAATTGATAGACCTTGCCAAGGAGCGCGACGGCAGCGATAATATAAGCGTTCAACTCATTCGTGTTCGCAGCGTGGAGCGCGTTGGGATGTATCGCGGCAGGCATTATAAACTTCTCTAAAGCGCATAACCCTTGCACCCAGGCGACAAGTTAGATCACTTTCAAATCGATTCGCTCGTAGCGCGCAGCGGCATGGCGTCTATCTATCGCGCTACCGACACGCGCAGCGGCACGCAAGTGGCGGTCAAGATTCCTCATCCCGAGGTGGAAAGCGAGCCCGTCTTCTTTGAACGTTTCCAACGGGAGCAGGATATCGGCACCAAACTCGATCATCCGGCGGTGATGAAAGTCATTGCCGTTCCCGACCGTTCGCAAGTCTACATGGTCATGGAGTGGGTGGGCGGAAAACTGCTCCGCATGCTCTTAAAAGAAAAGAAAAAGCTCTCTCCCGAACAGGCCACCCGCATCACGATTGGGATTTGTAAAGCGCTCGAATACATTCACTCCAACGGCGTGGTGCACCGCGATCTCAAGCCGGAAAATATCATGATTGGGCCGGACGACAGCGTGAAGCTGATTGATTTCGGCATCGCCGGACAAGAAGGCGCGCGCCGTTTGACGTTTGCCAAGCTTTCCAACCTGATGGGCACGCCGGATTACATTTCGCCGGAACAGGTAAAGGGCAAACGCGGCGATGGCCGCAGCGATATTTACTCCACCGGCATCATGCTGTACGAAATGCTGACCGGTGAAGTGCCGTTCAAGGGACCCAATCCGTTCGTGGTGATGAATGACCGCTTGATGAATTATCCGGTGCCGCCGCGCGAACTGGATGCCAGCATTTCACCGCAAATGCAGGAGATTATTTATCGCGCCATTGAGCGCGAGCCTTCCAACCGCTATCCGCACGCCCGCGATTTCGCCAACGATCTGGAACATCAGGATAAGGTTGGCGTTTCCGAAGACCGTTTGGAACTGCACACCTGGCAAAAGCGCCGCGAGCCGATCTACAAAAAGCTCCTGCTGTACTTGCTGCTGGCGCTGATTCCCGTTGTGGTGTTTGGCTTACTTCTTTATGTCGCAAAACATGGTTAGCCCGATCGCATGAGCCGCTCTATCGCGTTGCTCATTTTGCTTGCCGCCGCAGTTCTCGAAGCCGCCGGCGACGCTATCGTTCGCGTGGGTATTCATAATTCGCAATTCCTCTCGCGGGTCACGCTATTCCTGCTGGGAGGCACGGTCTTGTTGGCCTACGGCTGCGTGGTGAATGCTCCGCCTTGGGACTTTGGAAAGCTGCTGGGGATTTATGTGGTGTTCTTTTTTGTAGTAGCGCAGGTCATTTCGTTTTTTGCGTTCGGCCAGAAGCCGAGCCTGCCAGTGCTGCTCGGCGGATTGCTGATTGTCAGCGGCGGCCTGGTGATCGGCCTGGCGGACAATTAGCGCCGCGAAAAGTCTTCGCGATGCGTCACGAACTCCGGATATGCGCCCGCGCCGAGTTCGAACAGGTCCATGCCTTGCCGCTCGCCGCTCGGCGAGACGCGGTAGGGAACGAAGCGGTTCATCAGCAGATTGAGTCCATAGCAGACGGGCAGCACGAAACCGATCAGCGTAGCCACCCCTAGCGTTTGCGCGAGAAACGAACCATGGACGCCGTCGCCAAAGATGCTCAACGCCCACAGCCCCCAAATGCCGCCAAAGGCATGCACGGAGATCGCGCCCGCCGGATCATCGACGTGCATCCGCAATTCAATCACTTCAATCGCAAACACCATGGCGCCACCGACCACTGAGCCGATCAACATGGCCGCCGCCGGCTTCACATAAGGAGCCGACGCGCTGATGGCGACCAACCCCGCCACCCAGCCGTTCGCGGTCAAAGAAGCATCGGGCTTGCCGAAGCGTACGCGCGTGCCGACTAACGCCGCGATGGCGCCGGCCCCGGCGGCGATCACCGTATTGATGGCGGCGAGAGCTAACAGCCCAGGGTTGTGCGGATCGATAAGTGCCGCACTCGCCATATTGAGCCCTAGCCAGCCCAGTAAAGCCAACAGACAACCGAAAAGCACAAACGTGGCGTTGTGTCCGGGCATGGCGGTAGGAATGCCTTCCGGCGTGAATTTCCCTTGCCTGGCGCCCACCTGCCAGGCAATGCAGAGAGCGCCGATACCGCCGACACCTTGAATGCTGGCCGCACCTCCCGCATCCAGGAAGCCCATTTGCCCCAGCCAGCCATCGGGTGCGGCCCAGTGCTGGAAAACAGGAAAAATGATGCCCGCCAATAAAGCGCTAGACGCACAGACAGCGGCAATGCGCCAACGCTCCGCGCCGCCCGCCACCGGAATGAGCGCACACAGCCCGACAGAGAAAATCTGCAAGAGCAGGACCAGCGGGCCAATGGAACCATCGAAATTGACGCTTCTCGCGAACAGGCGTCCGCTGCCCATCACGTTCCATTCCCTGCCCCCGGCATGAAGAACGGCGCCTGCCGAGCCAAAGCCCGCAAAGCTGAAGCCAAACGCCACATAGACCAGAACGGCGACCGAAACGGCACAAAGCGAAGACAACAGGATATGAGCCGTGCTGCGCGAGCGAGTCAGACCGGCATTGAGCAACGTGAGCCCTGCCATCGCCGCCGGTATCAGAAGAAGGAGCGGCAGAGCCAGGAAATAAGATGCGCTTGCGTCAGTCGGCACTCTTTGTCCTCGGTTTTGGGATGTGTTGGCGCGCTATGAAGACGAACCCCACCGCTTCAATGGCCACGCCCGCCAGACAGAAAGCGGTTTGCGCCGGAAGTGAATGAAGCAGCCCGATGGCCGAAACGGCAATGAACCATCCAGCCGGCAAAAGGAGGAATCCCGCGAGTTTCATGGTGCCACCGTAACACGCAAAATAGCATAGCCGCTCAATCGACCAAACCGTTTTTCATGGCAAAGCGCACCAATTCCCCGGCGCTGTGCAGATTCAGCTTCTCCATAATCTTGCCGCGGTGCGAATCCACCGTGTAAACGCTGAGGTTCAATCGGGTGGCAATCTCCTTGTTGGTTTTGCCTTCGGCAATGAGCAGCAGCACCTCGCGCTCGCGCGTCGAGAGCATGTCCACCGGGTTGCTGGCGTCTTTCACTTTATCGTTCAACGCGCTGGCCACTGCGGGGCTAATGTAACCATCGCCACTGGCTACCGACCGTACGGCGTTCAGAAGTTCCGTATCAATGGCGTCTTTCAAAATATAACCGCGCGCGCCGGCCTTCAAAATTTCGCGCACGTACACCGACTCTTTGTGCATGCTCAAAACCAGAATCCGGATGCGTGGATTCGCCGCCACCATTTTCCTGGTGGCTTCAATGCCGTTCAATTCCGGCATCTGCACATCCATCAAAACGATATCGGGCCGCAGCTTATCCGCCAGATCCACGGCGTCGCGCCCATTGGCGGCCTCGCCCACAACCTCCATATCGGCGTGCGCGGACAGAATGAGCTTCAGACCCTGGCGCACAATCGTGTGGTCGTCCGCTAGCAATATTCTTAGTCGATCGGGCACGTCACCTCAATTTTCATCCCTTGTCCCGGCGCGGATTCCACGCTGAGCCGCCCGCCGCACGCTTGCGCGCGTGTTTCCATGCCCGCGATTCCCAAGCCTCCGCTATTCAGACTTTGCTTGCGCGCTTTGCGCGTCGCCGTTTCCATCCCTTTGCCATTGTCTCGAATGCGCAAAATCACCGAGCCCTCCTGGCGCGCCAGATCGAAGTTTACTTCGCTCGCCTCCGCGTGCCGCGCTACGTTGGTAAGCGCTTCCTGGGCGATGCGGAAGAGGCTCGTTTCGGCGCCGTCGGAGAGGCGCTGGCCGGCGAGGCTGCTTTGATAGTGGATGACGATGCCCGTGCGCTGCGAAAAGCTTTCCGTCAACGAACGCAACGCCGCATCCAAGCCGAAATCGTCCAGCATGGTGGGCCGCAGCAACTGCGACATTTCGCGCACGTCGTTAATCGCTTGATCGACCAGCTTCATGCAATCGTCAACGCGGGCCGGTTCGGTCTGTGTGCGTAGCGCGGACAGATTTGCCTTGACCGCCGTGAGCGCCTGGCCGAGCTCGTCATGCAATTCGTGCGAAAAACGCCGCGCGGTATTCTCCTGTGTTTCCAGAAATTGAAATTGCAGACGAGTCAGCGCCGCCGCTTGCTGCTCCAACCGCCGAAACAAGCCGGTGGATGCGTTCACCGCCCAAACAGCACAGATGAGCCACAAAGCCACGCAGCCGGCAAACGTCCACATGGTCCAGCGCAATAGGCTATGCCCTTCTTCATAGACGCTTTCGCGCAGCAGTTCCCCCTGCTCATAGGCCGCTTCAAGCGAGGTGGCCATCTGCTGGCGGCTTTGGGCGAGTTGGTCGAGAATCTCTTCCCGGCGCACATAATCTTTCCTTTGTGCTAACCGGAGCCAACGCCCGTTCAACTCATGTTGCTTTTCTTCGATGATCTCAATGGCCCGTTTGGCAGCCGTTTCCCGTTCGCTGAACTGGGTGGCGCGCAGGTCGATTTGTTTCACTGTCCGCCAGGCGACGAATACGGCCGACAGCAATAGGACGGCTGAGAATAGTACACCCGCAACCACCAGCCGATGCCACTGCGCTCTGATCTTGATTTCTCTCCGCTGCACATGATGATTCTTTCATTAAGTTTTTTAGTCGAAAATCCCGCATGGACGTGATAGCGCGCAAGCGCGTTTCCAGGCAGACTAAGATTGTGGGCGGGCAAAAAGATCCGCCACAAACATAGAGGAGAAAACAAAATGAAAAAGCTGATCAGCCTGACCCTGTTATCCGCCGTCGCGATGTTGGCGGCCCCGAAAACCCAGAACTCGACCACCACTGCGGCGAAGAAGGTGCACAAGAAGCATCATCATTCGAAGAAAGCGGCCACCAAAACGGCCAGCGTCGCACCCGCCAAGTAAAGTTCTTCGCACAAATAGCAAACGGCCCGGCTCTCAAGATTGAGAAGCCGGGCCGTTTGTTTTGCGTTTTGCGAGAAGGAGCAGGGAGAATAGAGTTATGTCTTATGGCGCTGTGACAAAAGTGAATGACCAGGGATTCGAGCGCATGGTGGCACGGCTAGAAGAATTGGATTTCGCTCAACGGAAGCTGACGCCCGAAGAAAAAGCGCTACGAGAAATCCTGGCGGCGCTGATTGAAGTCTACGACGACGAGATCCATCACCTCCCCGAGCAGCCTCCTCATGAAATGGTTAAACATCTGATGGAGCAACGCGGACTGAAACAGGCCGATCTTGTACCCGTGCTGGGGTCGCGCGCACAGCTATCGGACCTTGTGAACGGGAACGCGGCATCAGCAAGGCCCAGGTCAAAGCGCTCGCAGAATGCTTTGGGGTGTCGGCTGAGTTGTTTATGTAGTGAGACGCGCGGCTAATGCGCCGGAAGCAATCTTGCCGCGAATTAGGAAATCGGGATCGCGTGTGGCGAAAAAGAGTCCGCCGAAAAGCAGGGAAGACGCAGCCAGTTTGGGTACGGCCAAATTGCGCGGAAACGGCTCGCCGGTCGCCTGGATCATAGCAACTTCCGTGATGCCTTCCCAATAGGCGCGTTTGCGAATCCAAGGCATGGTCAGCCTTTCGCGGTGAATACGGTGCTTGACCCTGACGGAAGGTTCGTAAATCACTTCCAGTCCGCGACGAAGCAGGAGCCTGACTGCAAGAGTATCTTCCCCGCCGGTAAGCCTGTCACCCACGCGGCCTAACTCATTGCAAAATCCGCCAATTTCCAAAAGAGTATCTTTGCGAAACGCCAGATTGGCGCCGCAAACTTTAGCCCCGCGCCGCACCGACCGCGCTGCCGTTTCTTGAATGCAGGACAAATAAAGCAGCCAGCGCCGGCTGATACGGGCAAGCGCCGGCTCAGACGGCCAAAGAGGCTCGGTTGGACCGCCCAGCGCAGCAAGGTCGCTAGCCGCCGTATCGATTACCGTATGAAGCGCCGTCAACCAATCGGCAAAAGGGACGGCATCGTCATCAAGAAACGCCAGCCACTCGCCGTTCGCCTCACCCAGAGCCGCATTGCGCGCCAGAGAAAGTCCCGGTGTTTCGAGCCGAACCAGACGCGCTTTGTATGCCGCTGCCAGACATTGCAGCGCTTCGGCATGCTTCGGGCCGGAACAACTGTCGACCAGGATCAATTCGTCCGCTTGCCCTAACATTTGCGGCGCCAGTGCGGACAGACAGAGAGCAATGTCGTCTGAACGATCATGAGTGCAGACTGCGATGGAGATCATAAGATCCAACGGACGACCGGGTTAGCCGGTGGCCGCGCTATGGGCCAGTTCGTCTCTCGCTGCGCCGCTCGGCACGTCAACTCGTTCGGTGATCATCACTTCGTTTGGCGGAACTGGGCAGCGAAAGACTTCTTGCGTGCTGAGACAGTAAGGCGGTTGCTGAAGTTCTACACCGCGTCCGCGTCCCGTGCTCCAGTCAAACCGCAGGCCAGCCCCGCAGACCTTATCGGGATTAACAGGTCCGGCGCATTCCGCGGGTTGGCCTTCGCTCACGTAAACGACCTGGTATGGCAGACGCTGCAAAATGGCTTGAATGTACGCGTTCGATAAGTGCTGAAACACTTGCCGGATGAGGCAGACGTCTCCTTCGGGAAGCGGATCGCACACGGCGTCCAGTTGCTGGAAACGGACCCGCTCATTCGCATAGTTCGCCGCATTGTGGGCGACCAGCTCCGGCACGATGTCGCAGCCAATATAGGTGAGGTCCGGCATGCGGTCTACCAAAGCGCCACCCACGCGGAAATCGCCACAGCCTAGATCGACAACTCGTAAAGGCCGACCGAGCTCGCGGGAATGATGCTCCAGCAACTCCGCCATGTAGTAGACATAAAACTCGGCAGCCGGTCCGCTCGAGTCCACCCCTGAGAAGAATTTCGATTCGCCGTCAGTACCCCAGAGTTCGCGTTGGTAGATGTCTTGAAACGTTTTCCGCCGGCGATTCCGCTCGTTCAAGACCAACCGGCTCGCCTTTCGGACGAGAGCGGCGGCGATTTGTCTGGTCTGAGACTTTGCGGTGCCCAGTTGGTCGGCGAGTCTCCATTTGAAGTGGGAAATACGATCCTGGAGCGAAGGAGCGCCGTAGTCGTCGGCCAAACCCGCCACAAGCGGCCGAGCCCACAGATGGAAATTCGCGTCCTTGCGGCGCACCTGGCGCGGGGTCAGGTTGGCTAGAAACTTCCAGGAATGGCTCTCCCAAAGGTGGTTCGCAAAGGTAGCCAGAAGAGGGATGGGCTTCTTCGAGTTGAAAATCCATTGCAAGTGCTCCTCCTTGCACAGGGGCCAAAAGAACGCATCATGCGATAAGACGGTGATCTCCGAAGGGTGAGCCTTCGCCAGCACAGCCGGCAGCCTTACCGAATGTTCGTTCCAGTACTCGTTCCTGCCATTTCCGCGGAACGAGCGGTACGTTTCGAGCCAGCGCTGGAGAAACGGCGCGTTCGGCTCCGCCAGTATGACGGCGTTCGCCAAACCGACCTCCGCGCCTTCGCCTTCTGACCCGAGCACCGTAGAAAAGTTGAGCAGTTGGTCAAAACTGCGCTGCACGAAGACATCCGAATCCAGATAAATGCCACCGTGTTCGATAAGCTTCTGCAGGCGGACCACATCCGAGCGGTGGGCGACGTGCGTTAACGGACGGCCAAAAATCTCCCGAGGAGCAGTGATCTTTATGGGTGTGACCAAACTGCGGCTGAGCGCCCACCAAGGTCCGGAAGGCTCATATTCGTAGTAGAAAAAGACTTGTTCGGGCTTGATTCTTTCAATCGCGCTCCGCAAGCAGACGTGATGGACTAAGCTCCAGGGCTGTCCACCGAAATCGGCCGCCAAACCGAATGTGTAGTTAAGTATTTTCGGTATTCGAGCCGTCTGCGACCCACCTGGCTTGTTGGGGCGCTTTGCCTGTCTTTTCGTTGTCTTGAGAGACTTCATCGGCTTCCAAAACTTAAGTGCCGGGAGGCCGGAAAATTTCTTTGCCTATCGAAATAAGTGAGGGGAGGCTGCTTCCAGACTTGTTCGGGCTTGATTATCAAGATAAGAACCGTATTCGCCGGGCGACTCCTCTGTTATGCCGCCAATTTCAATCACCGTACCGAACCTGCTAACTCGCTCAGCCACGACGTTCCAATACCGGTCGGGCCAGTCCTTGTTGGGTGTCCAGCGGCTTGCGCGCCGCAGCAGCAACACATGAGGCTTGGGAAACGGCGCGAGCATGGCTCGATAGGATTCGGCCAGGACTGGATTTATAACGCAATCCGGTTTGACGTCCTTCACGTCTACGCCAAGCTGATCCCCGATAATTTTTGCCAAGTGTCCCTGCGGAGGAATGCAGCCCTCATACGACAGTTGGTAGACGTCCGGAGGCGCTTGCTGAATCGGGTGGACCTCATTGATGTAGGAAAGTCCACCGACAAGCGGAACGAAGTCGGTAAAGAATCGAATGTAGCAACTGGGATTGACCTGTTTCACTTCGCGCATCGCCGGTGTGCATAGCAAGACATCTCCCAGCGCCTGCCCTCTAGCGAGGTCGAGACGCTTCGCTTGGCACGGGGCGAGGAAGGGATTGGGGTATCGAATGCGGCGCGCAACCAAACCCGGCCTGCTACAAAAGGTTTTCTTCGCGAAGGCGCCGATCATGACAGGGCCTGGCCACGCCGGGCTTTTCGAAT
>Ga0302319_10012795_pt1 | contig 15778 bp, 13 predicted proteins | sample Bog_T0_2_FD_203319 | JGI IMG/M metagenome (GOLD analysis project Ga0302319, IMG submission 203319) | Peat permafrost microbial communities from Stordalen Mire near Abisko, Sweden - Bog_T0_2 | ecosystem: Environmental > Terrestrial > Soil > Wetlands > Peat | place: Sweden: Abisko, Stordalen Mire...
AGCACCTTGATCTCCACGCCGGGCTGATTGTCGCTATAAGTGGAAAAAATCTGCGACTTGCGGGTCGGGATGGTCGTATTGCGCGGGATCATCGCCGTCGCCACGCCGCCGGCGGTCTCGATGGCCAGCGAAAGCGGGGTCACGTCCAGCAGCAGCACGTCCTTCACATCGCCGCGCAGCACGCCGCCCTGGATGGAGGCGCCCACGGCCACCACCTCGTCGGGGTTGACGCCCTTGTGCGGCTCCTTGCTGACGAGCTTGCGCGCTGTCTCGATGACGCGCGGCATGCGGGTCATGCCGCCCACGAGCACCAACTCATCCACCTGGCTGGTGGAGAGTTTCGCGTCATTCAGGCAGGCCTTTACGGGGCCGATGGTCCGCTCGAAAAGGTCGTCAGTCAGTTGCTCCAGCTTTGCGCGGGTCAGCTTTTTCTGGATGTGCTTGGGACCGGTCTGGTCAGCGGTCACGAACGGAAGATTGATCTCGTACTCCTGCGAGGAGGAGAGGGCGATCTTTGCCTTCTCGGACTCTTCCTTGATCCGCTGCACCGCGTCGGGCTGCTTGCTCAGGTCGATGCTGCTCTCCTGGCGGAACTCCGCGATGATCCAATCCATGATGCGGTTATCCCAATCGTCGCCGCCCAGGTGGGTGTCGCCATTGGTCGCCTTTACCTCAAACACGCCCTCGCCGATTTCCAGTACGGAGATGTCAAACGTGCCGCCGCCCAGATCGTACACCGCGATCTTCTCATCCTTCTTCTTATCCAGACCGTAGGCCAGCGAGGCCGCGGTCGGCTCATTGATGATGCGGAGCACTTCCAGCCCGGCGATTTTTCCCGCGTCCTTGGTGGCGTTGCGCTGGGAGTCATTAAAATAAGCCGGCACCGTGATGACCGCCTGGGTGATCGTCTCGCCCAGCTTCGCTTCAGCGTCGGTCTTCAGCTTGGCCAGGATCATCGCGGAGACCTCCTGCGGGGAGAAGGTCTTGGTTTCATTGCCGCTCTTGACCTGGATGTGGGCGTCGCCATTGGCCGCCTTCACAATTTTGTACGGAACGCGCTTCGCCTCCTCACCCACCTCGTCAAATTTCCGCCCCATGAAACGCTTCACGGAGAAAACGGTGTTCTGCGGGTTCGTCACCGCCTGGCGCTTGGCCGCCTGGCCTACGACGCGCTCCCCGCTTTTGGTGAATGCCACGATCGACGGCGTCGTCCGCGCGCCCTCGGAGTTTTCAAGAACCACGGGCTCTCCGCCTTCCATGACGGCCATGCAGGAGTTTGTAGTGCCGAGGTCGATGCCTAGTATTTTTGCCATAAAATTGGTTAAACCTTTCTGAAGTCTGAAATGGGTAATCTGCTCCGGGCCTTAGAGCAGGGATCACTCCGTCCCGAACACTTAGTTACAAGCCACTGTTTACCAGCATCTTGCGAAACTCTCGAAATTTGACACGAGCGCCATTCTGTCACACCACCCCGTCTCATGTCTCACTTTTCCCTGCCGATCTGTCTCACTTCCCCTCCCCCGCCGACCCCGCACGCCCGCCGATTCCGGCCCTCTGCGCACATCTCCTCTTGAATTTCCCCGCCCCACCCCCCATTGTGGCCAGCCCGCAAAGCAACAGGATGGGTGCCGGAGTGGTCGATCGGGCACGCCTGGAAAGCGTGTGTGCTCCTAAAGGGTACCGAGGGTTCGAATCCCTCCCCATCCGCGGGTGTTTTCATTTCGCCTCAATCACCACGAGCCCGTTCAGTTTCGGGAAGAGGCACCCGCAAATGTTGCGACCTCGCCCCGAAAACGCCATAACCGTTCAGGATGTCCTGGCGAGTGAACAACCTGGGTGAAAAGACGCTGGCGAATTTCACTCTGGTGTTTCTGATGACGTGGGTGCCGGCAATTGGACTGTTCCTCCTGAAGGATTTTGCCCGAATACCACATCCTGACGCTTTCGGATGGGTCTCTACCGGAGCAATGGCAGCCTGGCCGGTTGTGCATTTCCTCGGCTATTACCAGAGGAACAAACCATGTGCCGTCACGGCGGCGATTCTACACTGCATCTTTGCCGGACTGGTCTTCTTCATCGGATTCCGCATGTCTTTAAAATTCACCCTGTGTTCGTTGGTGTATGGGGGATGGCATCTGTTGATCGGATATTTGATGGTGCGGCTGCGAGTGACCAGGAGGACAGCGGCTGTCCATAGTTATTTCCTGATCCTCCTTTTAACGATTGCCTGGCTTCGTTGTATGATACCGCACAGCTTCCGATGATGAAGGCACCTCGCCACAATCAAACCGCCGCCCGCCTCAATTCAGGGCGATTTTGAACACTGTCGCAATGTCCGACAGTTTTCCGTGCGGCGCCTTGATGCTTAGTCCGTCAGCGGTTTGCGACCATTCCAGTGGTTCGTCACTCCCGACGAGCGTGACGCTCTTGACGGGGCCGGAGAGCAGATTCGCCGCGGTGCCCAGGGACTTGAGATTTACATCCCCCTTCGGGGCTCCGAGCAGGATGGCATACAACGCGCCGCCCTTTGTCGTGTAGCGCACATCGTCCGCGGTGAATGGGCGCGCCTTGCCTTCATTTAATCCAGTCGGCGCCAATTGCGGCCCCAGCGTCGAAGGCCCTTCGCCGTACACTTTCCAGGGACGGGTGTCGAAGATGCACTCCTTGTTCACATCCATCCATGCGGCGATGCCGTTGAGCACCGCGATCTCCTTGTCATCGATGGTGCCGTTGCCACGCACCGGGATATTCAAGAGCATGTCGCCGTTTTTGCTGACAATGTCGGCCAGGGCTTCGATGACATACTTGGGCGTCTTGTAATGAATGCCGGGCTTGTAATGCCAGACCCCGATGCATGTGTCACTCTGCCACGGAAGCGGCTCGATGCGATTCGCAAAACCGCGCTCGATGTCCCATGTCATGCATTGCGTCTCGAATGGGGTGAGTCGTTTGCCGAAAAGCACGCCTTGGTTTTGCCCGTTATGCTGGAGGGCGTTGAAGTTGTAAAAATCCGCGGCGATATCCAGGCCCGCGTCACTGACAGGCCAGAGCGGCAGGGCATCATCGTCAAAGTAGATCAGGTCGGGCTTGTACTTATGCACAAGGTCCAGCGTGCGATTGTAGAACTTATCGCAAAAAGCCTGGTCCGGGATGCTGGCGCCGCTGGTGAAATTCCACTGCGCGTTGATTTCGTTGGGGTTGTCATAATGAGCGCCGGGCGTGTGATGCTGGTCGTAAAGATCCTGCGGATCGAGTCCCTCCCACCATTTCCCTTTCCCATCGGCCTTGGTCAGCTTGCCGTCATAGGGCACACCGGCCAGCGGACCGGTCTTGTCACTGCTTTGCGTGATCTCGTACCAATTCCACGCGTGCGCCGCGTGGACGCTGACGCCGAACGGCAGGCCCTGGTCGCGCGCCGCCTTCGCAAAGAGGCCGATGATATCCTTCTTCGGCCCGACGTTCACCGCATTCCACGGCTGATACTTGCTGTCCCACATGTCGAAATTGTCGTGGTGATTCGCCATTGCGAAGAAGTATTGCGCACCCACCCGCTTGTAGAGGGCCAGGAGCTTCTCCGGATCAAACTGGTCCGCCTTCCACGTATTAATCACATCCTTGAACCCGAATTGCGACGGGGGACCGTAGTGGGCCAGGTGATAGAGGTTTTGCTTGCTCCCCTGAACATACATGTTGCGCGCATACCAATCGCCATCCTCCGCCTGGCTTTGCGGACCGAAACAGGCCCAGATGCCAAACTTCGCATTCCGGAACCACTCCGGCGCCTGGTACTGCTTGAGAGAGTCCCAGGTCGGCTTGAATTTTCCGGGGGTAATCGGTTCCGTGCTGGTGTTTACGATCACCTTTGGAGTTTCGGTCTCCGGGATCGGGTCCAGGACCGCAAAGCTGATTTTGGGTATAAGTAAAAGAAGGGCAATCCGGAAAAAAAGCGGGATCTTCATTTGAAATTGAATCGGGGGAATAGTGCGGCGGGAGCATTTCGTCACCTGAACCGCGGCTTCCGGTTTGGATTGGCGTTCATGGTGAGTCGGGTTTGTTTCCAGCGATTCTCTGTCCATGCAGCGCTTTTGCAAGCCAGTTTCGGCGCGGAAAAGCGCCTGTGCCAGTAAACCCAAAAGACAACCGGATCGCCGCCTCCCTCCGATGCATGGAAAAGAGCAACATGAAAATCGCCACACTACTTCAAGCACTCACAATCGGCGCCACGTTGGGCCTCTCCCACATAGCCATCGCAGACGGCAACAGCGACGCGGCGCAGAGCAAAAGCGGAGCGGGTCCGGGATCCACTGGAAACAGTGATGCGACCCCCAGTCCCACCCCTGCTGTCGCGACGTCAGCTTCGGCTCCTGCCACGAGCGGCACTGATGCCATAACCAGCGGCACCGACACCAGCACCACACAGGCGCCTACAGTCGGCGACCCGGGCGCAGGCAAGAGCGGTCTGGCGCCGGGATCCAATGGCAATCCTGTCGGCACCGGAACCAGCGCCGATAAGTAAGCAAAGCGTATATCCCGGAGCGTCGTGCTCGCCGATTTTTATAATCCGCGAGCGATACGGCCACAATTCATCGCATCTATGAAAACGGACAAACCGATCACCCGCGATCAAATGGTGAAATTCCTGAACGAGGATCTTTCGCGCGAGTTTCAGGCAGTCATCGCCTATGTGATTTACAGCCAGACCATTAAGGGCGCGCAGTACACAGATATCGCTGGCGAACTGGAGCTTCATGCGGCTGAGGAGCTTTCGCACGCCCTTCTCATTGCGAAACAGATCGATTACCTCAACGGAACTCCGACAAACAAACCGAAAGAGGTCAAGATATCGGATAAAGCGGAGGAGATGTTGGGGTTCGATCTGGACAACGAAACGCTGACCATCATCAATTATCGCCAACGAATTCGGCAGGCGGAAGCCATGGGTGAATTCGCGTTGAGCGAGGTGCTGCGAAAAATTATCGCTCAGGAACAGGATCACCTGACTGATCTTGCCGACGCGCTGGGAATCGATAACCCCACGATTTCAGAAGCATAGTGGCGCAGGCGCGGGTAATTTCCCGAAGTAACCCGAAAGAAGCGAACGCATGATTCTCGACGCAACGTGTCGCATCTGTTACGTTTCACAATATCCAATACCCGCGGTCATGATGCTGCGCCCCAGGAGCGGCTATGCCCAGTGGGTGACCCGGGAAGAGTATGTATTCGAGCCGCACGCCCCGGTGGTGGAGTACACGGACAAGTTCGGGAATCTCTGCCAGCGGGTCTTGATTCCCGAGGGTGAGTTCAAGGTTTATTGCAGTTGCCGCGCTCACACGGCAGACGCGATTGATGTCGATTTGAACGCGGAGTTCGTCCCAGTGCACAATTTGCCGGAGAGCGCATTGGAATTTCTACTGCCAAGCCGTTACTGCCAATCGGATTTGCTGAACGGGCTCGCGAGTTCCATTGCGGGAGCCCTGAATCCGGGTTATCCGCAGGTTGCAGCCATTGAGCAATGGCTCCGCGACGAATTGCAATATGTGCGTGGTTCGTCTAACGCGAGCACTTCCGCACTCGATACCGCTCAATCTCGAACGGGAGTTTGTCGCGATTACGCCCACCTTGGCATCGCGCTTACCCGCAGTTTGAATATCCCGGCCCGGATGGTGGTGGGGTATCTGTACGGGCTCACCCCGATGGATCTTCACGCATGGTTTGAGGCCTTCGTGGGCGGGCGCTGGTTTACTTTTGACGGAGTGCAAAAGGAGCCCTGCGGCAATCGTATCATGATCGGTTATGGGCGGGATGCAGCGGATGTGGCCCTTACCTCCAATTATGGAGCGTTGGAGCTCAAAAAACTCGAGGTTACGGTGGAAAAGGCCCTTTAGGGAACCGCTGATTCAATCCCCGCATTGACGCCGGTTTTTGGGAGTGAACGCCCCGCGCTGACGCTGGCCCGCTCCGCACTTGCGAACCACTCTCACTTTACATTCGTGACGCCGTTCACAGTATGGCTGGGACGTGACTGAAAAACCGGATACCCCGCCCGCCCTGGTGCCGATCTCCCCGCCCGATGAACCGGGCGTGCTGAATGCCGGCGTGGACCCGGTAAATCATGCGGTGATGATCGACTTTGATCCGCGCGTTCTCTCCGATGACGGGGCGCGGAAGGTCGCGGAGCGGCTGGCTCCCATCGGCCACCAGCATTATTGCAAGGCGATCCTGCGACTCGATGGCCGCGCGTCCGGCGCGGCCGAGCAGCGGCTGGAGCGGAAGGCGCAGAACATCGAAGGCATCCGGCGCGCGCGCGCCACGTTCCTGGGCGGCGTGATGACCGTCACGTTTGACGATGCGCGGCTCTCGGAGGCGCAGGTGATCGAGCAGGTGCGCGAAACCGGCGCGCCCGTGCATCCCTACGTGCTGGAGAGCGAGCAGGAGCCGGCGACCGCGCGGGAGGAGCTGGCCCTCTGGCTGAGCGGGGAGCGGCTGGAGGCGGTATTCATGGCGCTGACCTTCGTTTTCATGATCGCCGGCTGGGTGGGCGGGCGGCTGGGGGTGGGCTGGCACGGGCTCTTTTACGCGCTTGCTTATGGGACTGGCGGTTACTTCGGGGTTTGCGCGGGGCTGCAATCGCTGCGGCAATGGACCATCGATGTGGATCTGCTCATGGTGCTGGCGGCGCTGGGGGCGGCGGTGGTGAATGCGCCGCTCGAGGGGGCGACGCTGCTGTTTCTCTTTTCCCTGTCGAATGTTCTCCAGGGTTACGCCATCGACCGCACGCGCAAGGCGATCAAGGCCCTGATGAAACTCCGCCCGGAGAAGGCCCTGGCGCGGCGCAATGGCGGAACGATCCTCCTGCCGGTGGAGGAGTTGGTGATCGGCGACATCCTTGTCGTGCGACCGGGCGAAAGCATCGCGCTGGATAGTGTCATCGTGGAAGGCGACAGCGCGGTCGATCAATCGTCCCTGACAGGCGAATCCATGCCGGTCTCCAAGCACGCTGGCGATCCGGTCTTTGCCGGGACGATCAACCAAACCGGTGGCCTGGAGGTGCGCGTGACGAAACTCGCGAAGGATTCCACCATCGAAAAACTGGTGCGGATGGTCGAGGAGGCGCAGAGCGAGAAGGCCGACACCCAGCGCTTCCTGGATCGGGCGGAGCAATACTACGCGGTGGGCGTGATCGGCTTCACGCTGTCGCTCATTTTCATCCCCATCTTCGTGATGCACGCCGCCTTCCACGCGGCGTTTTATCGTGCCATGACAGTCATGGTGGTGGCGTCGCCGTGCGCGCTCATCATCAGCACGCCAGCCTCCATCCTCTCGGCAATCGGCGGCGCGGCGCGACGCGGCGTGCTGTTCAAAGGCGGCGTCCATCTGGAGCGGGCGGCGGGCGTAAAGGTGGTGGCTTTTGACAAGACCGGCACGCTCACCCAGGGCAGGCCGCGGGTCACGGATGTGGTGCTGGAGGAGCGCGTGATCCCTTTCTCCGGCGCGCCGGATCCAGAGGCGCTCGCGCTGCTGGAGCTGGCGGGCGCCGTGGAGGCAAAGTCCGAGCATCCGCTGGCCCAGGCGATCGTGGCGGAGTCCGCCGCGCTCAGTCTCCACACGCCGGACTGCGCGGGTTTCCAATCCATCTCCGGCCAGGGAGCGGCCGGCACCGTCAGCGGGCGGCGCATCGCCGTGGGGAGCGCGCGCTACTTCGCCGCGCGGGACGTCGCCATCCCGGCGCTCATGGCGTCGGCCATCGCCAGCTTGCAGGATGATGGGAAGACCTGCGTCGTGGTGGGAGAGCTGGATGACACGGGCGGCGGCGGGCGACTGCTTGGGGCGATTGCCATCGCGGATGTGCTGCGGGCCGATGCCGCGTCCGTGGTTCGGCAATTGCGGGCAAACGGCATCGAGCATGTCGTCATGCTTACCGGGGACAATGCCCGCGTGGCACAGGCAATCGCCAGGCAGGCCGGCGTGGATGAGTATCACGCGGACCTGCTCCCTGAGGACAAGGTGCGCGTGGTGAAGGAGCTGAAGGCAATCGGTCCCGTCGCGATGGTGGGGGATGGCGTCAATGACGCCCCCGCGCTGGCCACCGCCACGGTGGGCATCGCCATGGGAGCCGCCGGGACGGACGTGGCCATGGAGACCGCCGATGTCGTCCTCATGAGCGACAATTTAGAGAACATCGTCTTCGCCCTCGCGCTCAGCCGGCGCTCGCGCCAAGTCGTGTATCAAAATCTCTGTTTCGCCATGGGCGTCATCGTGGTGCTCATCATCTCCGCGCTCGGGTTTCACCTCCCGCTGCCCATCGGCGTCGTAGGCCATGAGGGCAGCACCGTCCTGGTCTGCCTGAACGGCCTGCGCCTGCTCTCATTCCACCCGCGCGCGGGAGACGGAGCGAACCGCTGCTCTAGAGCAGTTTCGCTTTAATCCGCGGATTTAGGGGGAGTTTTTATCCGCAGATTTTCGCAGATTTTCGTAGATTTTTTTGGGCAATAGCCGCGGATTTTCCCATAGCGGCTCCGCGCCTGGCCGTTCATGCAATGCGGTCAAAGAGCAGCTCCACCGGCTATGAGTGCTCAAACGTCTAACGAAAAATCCGCCCCGGCCTCCCTCCCAAAAAATCTGCGTAAATCTGCGAAAATCTGCGGATAAAAAAACCAACCGTCCCGCAACGTGCGATCGCGCCCCGTCTTGCCGCGTTCAGCCCTACAACTTCACCGCAAAGTCATCACCTGGCAGAATGGACTCCGCAAACCCGGTCAGCAGCGCCACCACATGCTCGATATCCTCCAGGTCCGCCATCTCCACCACGGAGTGCATGTAGCGCAGCGGCAGAGAGACCAGCGCGCTCGGGATGCCCTCCCGCGTGGTAAAAATCACATCCGTATCCGTGCCGCTGTAGCGGGAGGAGGACTCGTGCTGGACGGGGATGCCCTTTGACTCCGCCACCTCCAGAAGCCGCCGCACCACCAGGGGATGATTGCACGTTCCGTGCGTGATGCTCGGCCCGCCGCCCAGTTTTACCTCGCCATGCTTCGCGTGGTCGATGCCGGGGGTATCCGTCGCGTGCGTGACATCCAGCACAATGCAGACATCCGGCATGAGGCGGTGGGCAATCATCCGCGCCCCATTGCCGCCGATCTCCTCCTGCACCGCATTCACGGCATGCACCGTCGCCGAGAGCCGCTCCGGGCGCCGGCTCAGATTCTCAATCACCCGGGCCAGGATGAAACCCCCGGCGCGGTTATCCAGCGCCCGGCCCAGGATGTGCCGTTCGCCCAGCTGCTCCACCGCGTCCGTGTACACAGCCGGATGCCCCACCCGCAGCCCGAGCGCCGCCACCTCCTCCGCGCTTGAGGCGCCCACATCCAGGTAGAGCTCGTGCGGCAGCGGCGCCTTCTCCTCGGAGAGCTGGTCGCGGCGCAGGTGAATGGCCGTGTTGCCGATGATACCCCGGACGATTCCCTTCTCCCCCAGGATATCCACCCTCCGGCCGCGAGCCGTGGCCACGTCGGAGCCGCCGATGCGGTCCACGCGCAGGAATCCCTCCTTGGTGACATGCTTGATGATGAAACCGATCTCATCCGCATGCGCCTCGAACATCACGTTCCGCGGCGCGGGGTGCGCCCCCTCGATGGTGGCCCATGCGCTCCCGTAGGCGTCATTTTCCACGCGATCCGCGAATTGCCGCACATACGCCGCCCATTTTCGCTGGCCGGCGAGTTCAAAACCCGTGGGGCTGGGGGTCTGGAGGAGATCAAAGAGAAAAGTGCGGGCTGCGGCGTCCATCCCCGTTTCTCGTGCGGGATGAGGCGCAAGGAAAGCGGAAAACGCCCTGCGGCCCGTTCGCGCCCTCCAGACCCCGGCCCCTCGGGCATGGTCCCGATTCATGTTAAAGTTTGGCTTCAAAACGGATCAGGCGGCCTGTTCGAGAAGTTTCCCCTTGCCCGGGCCGCAAAACTGTCCTAGATGGCTGCTATGCGTCCAATGAAGGGCGCGTCTCGCAGCGCTCCGCCGGCGCGGCGGTGAACCGCGGAGTGACGAGCGCCCCCCTAAGAAAGGCGCCCGTCGAGGCGGAAAAATCAGTCTGACAGTATAACCAGCCGCTTCCCGTCACTCCCGCGGGCGCGGCTCAGCCACACACAGTTTATCCAACAACAACAGATTCGAGTCGACGGCCGTATCCGGGCGCGCGAGGTGCGCGTCATCCTCGGGGCCACCAATGAGCAGCTTGGCGTGATGAAGCTGCCGGATGCATTACGGAAAGCGCAAAGCCTGGGGCTCAATCTCGTGGAGGTCGCCCCCAATGCCACTCCACCGGTCTGCCGCATTGTCGATTTCGGCAAGTACCGCTACGAGCTCTCCAAGCAGGACAAGGAGAAGAAGAACGCCGCCGGCAAGCTCAAGGAGATCAAATTTCGCGTCAATATCGACGACCACGACTACACGACCAAGGTGCGCCGGTCCGAGGAGTTTCTGGACAAGGGTTACAAACTGAAGATTCACCTGCAATTCCGCGGACGCGAGATGGCTCACCAGGAGCTGGGCATGGCGCTCATGCACCGGGTAAAGGCCGACCTCAGCGGCATGGCCCATGTCGAGATGGAGCCGAAGCTCGTCGGCAAGAGCATCGGCATGACCCTCTCTCCCCTCCCCACCGCCAAGCGCAAGCGCAAGTTCCTGCCCATGGAGGCCCATGAGCTGGATGCAGAGGACCCGGACGATCACGACGAGGGCGAGGAATAATCGCCCCGCTCCCGCCCGCCCCTCGCCCGCTCACCGCTCACGCCCCCGGATATCCCCGGGGCGCATTCCGCCATTTGCCAGCATGAAGACCAAGCTCGTCCTCTTTGATATCGACCAGACGATTCTCCACTCCGGCGGCGCCGGCGAGAAGGCGCTCACGCTGGCCCTGCGCGACCGCCTGGGACGCGAGGCATCCCTGGAGAATATCGAGATCGCCGGCAAGACCGACGTCTGGATCACCCATCGCATTTTTGAGGCGCACGGGATCGAGGTCAGCGACGAGAACGTCACCACATTCCTCAATGGCTACCTGGAGCACCTCAAGACCCAGCTCCAGCTCATTGAAGGGCGGCTGCTCCCGGGTTTCCCGGAGATTCTCAATGCCATCGCCCGCCTGCCGCATGTGGCCGTGGGCCTCCTCACCGGCAACCTGCGCCGCGGCGCGGAGCTGAAGTTGCGCCATTACGGCGTGCTGGATCATTTCTCATTCGGCGCCTTTGCTGATGACTCTGCCGAGCGCAACCAGCTCGGTCCATTCGCCCGCCAGCGCGCCTCGGAAGCCCACGGTGTCCAGTTCAGCCCGCAGGACATCTTCGTCATTGGCGATACGCCGCACGACATCGCCTGCGCCCTTGCCTTTGGGGCGCGCGGAGTTGGCGTCGCCACCGGCCGTTACTCCCGCGCGGAGCTGGAAGCCGCCGGAGCCGCTTTCGTCTTCGAGGATCTCTCCGACACCCAAGCCGTGATCCGCACTCTCGGCCTCTAGGGAACCGCTGATTTAATCCGCAGATTTTCAGATATTATCCGCAGATTTACGCAGATTTTTTTTGGGGGTAATAGCCGCGGATTTTCCCTTAGCGGTTGCCCGCCGGGTGGTTCTTGCGATGCAGTCATTGGGAAGCGCGACCGGCTATTGCGGCTTGAGCGTCTGACGAAAAATCCGCCGCAGTCTCTCTCCCAAAAAATCTGCGGAAATCTGCGTTAATCTGCGGATAAATTCTGCGGTTTTCCTAAGCCCTGCAGCGCCCGCAACCCCTCTCCCCCCCGCGAAAACCTCAACGGCCAAAGCGACGGGCGTCGAGACGCCGGAGCTTTGGCCGTTTTGTGGTAAATGGCTTTGGAGAATTATCCGATGATCGTGGAGGAATCCGAAATCTTGATCACGCGGCCTTCCGGGTCGCGAAAGTTGGTGTACGGGCCCACGTTCGTCACGATGATGCCCCGTTTGCGAAGCTCACTAAGGATGGGCTCGCGATTTTTCAGCGTCAGGTAGAGGTGAAAGTAGCTCACCATCTCTCCGCACTCAGCCCGGCGCAGACAGAGCGGCACCCCGCCGATTCTGATCTCGCAATACCGGTCCACCCGCTCGCTCAGGACCTCCGCGTTCAGGATGTCCACGTAGAAGTCCCGGATTTCCTTCCATCGGTTGGTGAAAATCGTGACTGAGTAGCATGTGGCCCCCTCAGCCCGGTCTGCGACCGGCCGTTCCGCGACTGATCTGCTTTGAATTATTGGAAACTCAGTAACTGTCATCTTGAGAAATCCTTTTAGCAGGTTGCATGCACAGTTATGGATTTTATAAAAAATCGTCCATTTCCTCCTGTGAAGCCCCGTAAGCACCCTCTTTCCGCACACCGTTTCCGCAAGGTGCTCCAAAACGCTTTTTCTCGTTATTGCCCTCTCGTTTCCAGCATTTGCAACCGCCCGCCTGGAGCGTCCCGCCGGGGAGGCACCCTGCCCCCGCTCGAGCCGGGGAACTCCGGCGGGAAACGCCGCAAGCCGCTCAACAGGCTGGCCTTTTACGCGCGGAGGGCTCACTCTCCCCCCCGTTTTCCATGATCTCCATCCCAGAGGGCAATTACGCCGCGTACATTTTTGATTGCGATGGCACGCTCGGCGACACGATGCCGCTGCATTACTCCGCATGGTGCGCCGCGCTCAAGGAGCACGATTGCGACTTCCCGGAGGCGCAGTTTTACGAGCTGGGCGGCGTGCCCACGGAGCGGATCGTGGAGATCCTGAACGAGCGGCACGGCTACAACATGCCGGTCAAGGAAACCGCCCGGTACAAGGAGGAGATCTACCTGAAGGGGATCGACTCCATCCTCCCCATCGAGCCGGTGGTGGCGATCGTGAAGGAGGTGTACGGACGCCTCCCGATCGCGGTCGCCTCCGGCGGACACCGGCATATCGTCACCCGGACGCTCTCATGCCTCGGCATCCTGGATAAATTTGACACCGTGGTGTGCTCCGAGGATTACCGGCAGGGGAAGCCGCACCCGGACCCTTTTTTGACCGCCGCTTACCGCCTGGGCGTGGTGCCGGAGAAATGCCTCGTCTTTGAAGACACCAAGACCGGCATCCAGGCCGCGCGCGCCGCGGGCATGCGCTGGGTGCTGGTGCCGCCGCCGCAGCGGAATGGGGCCACGCCCGCCAACTTGGCGGACTGACCGAGGGGTTCATCGCCAGGAGAATGCGAGGAAGACGATCCCGGAGAGGCCGAACGCGAGACCCACAAACCAGAAAAAACGGCGCCGCGTAAGGACGGCGATGGCGGAAATGGCAATGCCGATCTGGAAAAGGGTGACTGCGGAGGCCAGCTTCTCATGCCGCCGCACATGGGCCACGGACTCCTCCTCATAGGCGCGGGATTGCGCTGAGATATCGGCCTGATCAGTGAGGTACTGCGCCAGCTTTGCCTGATCGGCGGCGGAAGGAGCTTTCCCCTCCGCCTGGAGCGTCTTGATCCTGGCATCCAGAATCTCTGCCTTGATTCCCTTTGCCTGATAGTACGCCCAGCCATCGGACGCCTTGATCTGGCTGATCATCCCCTCATTGATATGCTGGCCGGCCAGCAGGGAGGCCACGGCGGCCATCGCGGCGAGGATGGCGGTCGTAACCGCCACGCCCAGGATCCATTTCTCGCGGTTCTCGCGGGCGTGCTCCTTGATATGCTCCTGCGTCTCGTCCAGCGGTACATCGGGGGCTTCCATGCCCCGTCAGTAACGGCTGGCCGCCACCACTGGCAAGCGCGAAGACCGCCCGCGCCGCGCGCCGCGATCAATGGTGAGGCACATGGTGGCAGCGGGTCACCAGGAACATGAGCGCAAAGAAGAGGATGGTCCCGCCCACGCAAAAGATGGTCATCCGGGCGCTGTGCCACCGCGCGGACCAGACCCGCGGGGCCTTTAGATGATGATGCCGTCCGGTCACCTTCACCAGCGAGGTGTCCTCCAGTTGCTCTTTCATCTCCTTCGCCGTCTGGTAGCGCTTCTTCGGGTCGCGCTCCATCGCGTGCAGAACCAGCTCCTCCACCTCCACGGGGACGGCGGGGTTCACCTTGCGCGGCGCCGGCGGGTCGCCGGTGACACGGGCATTCATGACCAGGAAGGGATTGTCCGCCTCAAACGGGAGCTTGCCCGTCACCATCTCGTAAAGCATCGCTCCCAGGGAGTAGATATCCGTCCGCGCATCGCCCCGTTTCCCCTTCACCTGCTCCGGCGCCATGTAATCCGGCGTGCCCATGGCCGGGGTAAACCCGACGAAGGTGAGCCGCCGCATGTCAGACGCGCGGGCGATTCCGAAATCCATGATCCGCAGGCTGCCATCCTTGCAGATCATGATGTTCTGCGGCTTGAGATCGCGATGGACGACGCCCTTCTCGTGCATGTGGCCCAGCGCATCCGCGATCCGCGCGCCCACTTGCAGGGTGTCATCAATCGGGAACGGCTTCACATCGTTCATCAATTGCGCCAGCGTGCGGCCCTCCAGAAACTCCATGACGATGTAGGGCCTGCTTTGAGCCGGATCGGGATCGTAAAACTTCAGGATGTTCGGGTGATTGAGGATGCGCCCGATCTCCGCCTCGCGCTCAAAGCGGGAGAAGAACGCGACATCCGACTCGTACTGCATGTGCGGGATCTTGAGCGCGACACTGTGCTCCTCTTTCAAGTCAAACGCCTTGTAGATGGTCGCCATCCCGCTGCGGCTCACCTTGGTGTCGATACGATACCGCCCGTCCACCACCTGGCCGATGGTCAGCTCGTTCTGGTCCGTGGTCTCGCGCACCTCGCCGGCGGCGGTGAGGATGGAGAGCGGCTTCTCCTTCTTAAGCGGCGTGACGCGATCCACATGGATCAACTGCGCGGTCAGGTTGTCATCCGTGCCGCGCCGCTCCGCGAGGTTGACGAGGTAGGGGCAGATCTCATCCAGGTTCAGCCGGTCCACGCCCTCGGCGATCTCCCCGTCATTCATGAAACAGTAGAGGCCGTCGGTGCATTGGAGGAAGCGGTCGTGCTGCATCGCCGTGACTCGCTTGTAATCAAACCGCGCCACCAGCTCCGCGCCGACGCTGCGGGTCAGCATGGAGCGCAGATGACTCGCGCGCGCCTCGAGTTCCGTCATGAGCCGCAGCTTGAGTTGCAGGCCGGTCATGGAGTGGTCGTTAGTCAGTTTCTTGATCTCCTCCTGCCGCACCAGGTAGAGGCGGCTGTCTCCCACATGACCCACATGCACGTCCCGCCCCTTGAAGAGGCAGACATTCATCGTCGTCGCCATGCGCGTGGCGCTCCGGTCGTTCGCGGAGGAGTCGTACAGCGCCATGTTTGCCGCGTAAAAAATCTCCCGGAGGATCGCCTTCGCGTGCATATCCGGGTTGCACTCCTGGAACTTCCGGATCGCCGTCTCGACCGCCAGGCGGCTCGCGATGTCTCCCCGCCCATGGCCGCCGACGCCGTCCGCGATGATGGCGATGGCTCCGCGGGATTGCCGTTCATCCGGCTCGGCGGGTTCCCAAAACCCGGCAAAGTCTTCGTTTTTCGGCCGGACCGGGCCTTTGGAGGAAAGGGTGAAAACGTTCAGTTCCATGGAGTTGTACTGGAGTAAAGCAATCGCGCGGTTTCGGCAATCGCGGAGCGGAAAATCTGGCGGTTAGGGGTCCGCTGATTAATTGGACGGGGCAGTTTTTATCCGCAGATTTTCGCAGATTTTCGCAGATTTTTTTGGGAAGGGAGACCGAGGCGGATTTTTCGTTGGA
>Ga0302319_10012797_pt1 | contig 15777 bp, 10 predicted proteins | sample Bog_T0_2_FD_203319 | JGI IMG/M metagenome (GOLD analysis project Ga0302319, IMG submission 203319) | Peat permafrost microbial communities from Stordalen Mire near Abisko, Sweden - Bog_T0_2 | ecosystem: Environmental > Terrestrial > Soil > Wetlands > Peat | place: Sweden: Abisko, Stordalen Mire...
GCATTGCACTCGGTCTTCAACGCTTCCGCGTTTTCCGGAGTCAGGAACTTGGCAACTGGTCCCTTCAGCGATCCGTCGGCTTCAACCGTTAACCACGCGAGGCCCGCGGCGCCGCCGGTCTTCGCCTGCTCTTCCAGCTTGTCGAAGAAGTTCCGCGACTTCTCCGCCCCAGCCGGAATATTGATCGCCCGGACGACCTTGCCCGCAAACGCGCGGAACGTGGATTGCTTAAAGATCGCGCTGAGATCGCGAATGACCAGCGGATTGCGCAGGTCCGGTTTATCCGAACCGTAGCGCAGCATGGCGTCGGCGTAAGCGAGACGGGGGAATGGCGCGGAGGTGATCGGACGGTCCGGCCGGAACTCGGCGAACAGGCCGGTGAGCAGCGTTTCGACCGCCGTGAAAACGTCGTCCTGGGTGACGAAGCTCATCTCCAGATCGAGCTGATAGAACTCGCCCGGCGAGCGGTCGGCGCGGGAATCTTCGTCGCGATAGCAGGGGGCGATCTGGAAGTAGCGGTCGAAACCGGAGACCATGATCAGCTGCTTGAACATCTGCGGCGCCTGGGGCAGCGCATAGAACTTGCCGGGATGGCGGCGCGAAGGAACGAGAAAATCGCGCGCGCCTTCCGGGCTCGACGCAGTCAGAGTTGGCGTCTGATACTCCACGAATCCGAGCGCGACCATGCGCCGGCGGATGCTCGCGATGACTTTCGAGCGCTGCAGAATATTGGCGTGCATCTTCGATTTGCGCAGATCGAGGAAGCGATACGTAAGCCGGAGATCTTCGGGCACGGGCGATTCCGGAAACACGCTGAAAGGCAGCGGCTCGGTGGAACCCAGCAGTTCGGCGTCGGTCACACGAACTTCGATTTCACCCGTCGCCATCGACGGATTGACGGCCCCGGCATCGCGCGCGACGACTTTGCCGTCCACGCGGATCACCGTCTCCTTCGGGAGGCTGGAGAGCAGATCGTAGAATGCGGTGCCGGGCTCGATGACGAGCTGGGTCACGCCGTAGTGGTCGGCCAGGTCGATGAAATAGACGCCGCCGTGATCGCGGCGATTGCGCAGCCAGCCGGAAAGCCGCACCACGCTACTGGTGTCCGAGGCTCTGAGTTCGCCGCATGTATGGGTTCTGTACCGATGTATTTCGCCTGACTGCATGGTCAATTCCTGTTTCCGATCGTGTTAAAGATTTCGTCGCGGGTCACGTGGTGTTGCTCGGTCGACCGCATGTTCTTCAGCCCGTACACACCCGCAGCGATTTCGTCGTCGCCCAGAATGAGCGCATACCGGGCAGCGGACTTATTGGCCAGTTCCATAGCGCGCTTCAGCTTCAGATTCGCCGCCACTTCCACGGAAATTCCCGCACGGCGCAGATCGCGCGCGAGGATGCCGGCATGGCTCTGCGCGGCATCGCCCAGAGGCGCGACGAAGACGTCCAGCGTTTCATCCTCGCCCTGAGCGACCGTCATGACCAGGCGATCTTCGCCGATCGAGAATCCGATTCCCGGCGAATGCACGGTCGATCCCAGGGACTCGGCGAGTCCGTCGTACCGTCCGCCGCCGAGCACCGAATTCTGCGCTCCGAGATCGCCATGCGTGACTTCGAAGGTGGTGCGCATGTAGTAATCGAGTCCGCGCACCAGCCGCGGTTTCACCTCAAAGGGGATGCCGCGTTCGGCCAGGTACACGCGCACCTGCGCAAAGTGCGGCGCGCAGACTTCGCACAGGCTATCGAGGATGGTGGGCAGTTCGTCGATCAGCGGCTGATCTTCTGGTACCTTGCAATCGAGCACGCGCAGGGGATTGGTCTCGGCGCGGCGCTGGCAATCCGTGCACAACTGCGCGGCGACGGGCTGCAATGCCGCACGCAGCTTCTCCACGTAGAGAGGCCGGCAATTCTGGCAGCCGACCGAATTGATCAGCAGCGTAAAGCCGCTGAGGCCGGTTCGGGTCAGCATCTCCGAAACCATCTCGATGACTTCGGCGTCGATGAAGGGCGATTCCGATCCGATGGCTTCCGCGCCGATCTGGAAGAACTGGCGGTAGCGGCCTTTCTGCGGGCGTTCGCGGCGGAACATCGGGCCCATGTAATAGAGTTTTTGCACGCCGGGCCGCTGGTCGAGCCGGTGTTCGATGTAGGCGCGGATGACGGACGCTGTGTTTTCGGGGCGCAGAACCAGCCGGGAACCGTCGCGGTCTTCGAAGGCGTACATCTCTTTGGAAACGATGTCGGTATCGGCGCCGACGCCGCGCGCGAAGAGCTGTTCCTCTTCGAGGATCGGCGTGCGGATCTCGTGGTAGTTGTAGGCGCGGAAGACCTCGCGGGCAATACGCTCGACCCGGTTCCACACAGCGGTGTCCGGAGGCAATAAGTCCCGGGTTCCTTTTACGGCTCGAATCATTACAGGAGGGGGGGGATTTTTCATGCTATCACGCGGGAGGTTGTTAGCAGAAAAGCTGAATGGAGACACTTGTGCCGCAACGCGGATGTCAAAACGTCGCGGCGGCAGGGGATCGGATTCTCAGGCCGTCGTGTCCTGCCGCACGTGAATCGAGCGGTATCTATATGGCCAGGGGTTCCGCGGTTAGTGTTGTAAAAATGCAAGCGAAGCATGGCTCTCATTTCGATCGTTACCCGCGCGCAACGCCAGGCTGCGCGCAAGTGGACGAAATCCCGACCATCCGTTTAATTTCTTCAGCAGCCCTCCCCAGTCTGCCAGGACCTGTGGAGGGTCGGAGGCGGCATCGACCCGTGGCTCGACTAAAAATCGCGGGCCATCCGGGGAGACCGCCCAGGGCGCTCCAACGCTGGGATTGAATGCCGGCATTGTGAACAATTCCTTCGCCCGATCGACTTCCACGCCGGTCCTGTGCGCGGCATCGAGGGCGCCGAAATCTGCGCCGCGTACTTCAGTGCTTGATCGAGCGGCAATGGCCCTTTCAGCGGCGTACCTTCGATGTACTCCATCACCAGGTAATTCGGGCCGACATCGTAAATCTGGCAGATATTGGGATGGTTCAGCGCGGCGATGGCGTGAGCTTCGCGCTCAAAGCGTTCCGGGAAATGCCCGGCGGAAGTCTTGATCGCAACGTCGCGGCGCAGGCGCGGGTCGTGCGCCTTCCACACCTCGCCCATGCCACCCTTGCCGAGGGGCGAAAGGACTTCGTACGGCCCGAGCTTATCGCCGGATTTCAATTCCATGGGACCGGAGGGTGATGCTTCATTCTACTTGACAGTGGTTGGCTGACCTTAGCTTAGCCAAGGCTCTGAATGCAAGCAAATCCGACGTATGATTTGCGGCATTGCGCGGTTCCGCCCGAAAGACGGGCATTGCGGAGGCTATCGAGGGTCGCTCTCATCGAGATTGCGGGGCCACCGAGCGGCGTGGATTTTGGCACAGTCACAGACACTCGCCGAGAAAAGCAGGTGGCCTATGTCAGAATTCCGCTCTCCGAGGATTACGGGAACCGGTAACCGCTTGAAAAAAATGGTGTGTGCGCAGGGACTCGAACCCCGGACCTCCTGCGTGTGAAGAAGCCCGGCATTCTCCTATGCTTCCATAGTTTCTTCGTGTTTGCATAGCTTTACACCAATTCAGTGCATCTGCTTTCGCAAACTGCGCAACTCATTTTGGATGCACCATTTGGACTTTTGGAATACTTTTGGACCACTCGAGTCGTTGAGGGCGGCGGCCGGAACGATCCGTTTGCTTCGTCAGCAAAAGTGCGCGGAGTTGGGTGCCGGGAAGATTGTGGAAAAACCGGGGTTCTGCTGGGCCAGCCTAATTACCGCAGCGAAATCACAACGCCTGACTGCGCCTGCACTCCGCCTACCGTGGCTGCAATAGGCACGTCCCCCGTGCCGAGGCCCGGGGGAATCGTTAAGTTAATCTGATAAAGCCCGGCGGAACTCAAGCCAGCAAAGGCTGGCGACACAGTCACGTTGTTGATGACAAGACTGACCGGATTAGCGGTGGAAGCCGGGGCGGAGAGCAGTTGCCCGGCCGGTACAACCGGACTCGTCGGCCCAAGCCCGAAGCCGAACAACTCCACGATGTCGCCAGCCTTTGTGGCCACTGTGGCGTAGCCGAGCGAACTTCCGGTGGGGCCGAGAATATCGTAGCTTCCCCCTCCATAAGCTCCCGAACCATCGAACCTGAGAATGATACCCGCTACGTGCACCGCGTCCAGCAGGCTGAACGAGGGCGCAAACGGAGCCAGCGTCACGGTCGAACTTGTGCTGCCGCCCGCGGTGGTCACCACTACGGTGACTGCGCCCGTCGCTGCGTCATCCGGCGCCTGCAAATCGATCTGTCCCGGGCTGACATAGTAGAGATACGCTGGTTTTCCGTCGATTGTCACACTTGTGCCACCAAGGGACAATGGAAAATTTCCGTTCCACGTCATCGTCGAGCTGGCGAGACTCGTGCCGTAAATCGATACCCACTCACCGGGCTGAATTGTGGTCGTTGTGCTGTCAACTGGCACAGTGCCGCCGGGCTGAATCGCGGGGGGGTGGCGGTCCACTGGCAGCAGCGCTGACCATGAAGGATTCAACCGCGGGAGTCGCCGCAGCGTAATTCGCACTGCCGGCTTGACTGGCCGTGATCGAGCAGGTCCCCGCCGCGACGATTGTTACGGTGGTTCCCGACACTGTACACTGTCGGCGTGGTTGAGGTGAAGCTGACAGGCAGACCCGACGAGGCCGCTGCGCTGATCGTGAACGGAGGCGCGCCGTCGACCAGGCTGCTCAACGTCTCAATAGTGATCGCCTGGGAAACGGGCCCGGCAAACCGGAGGATCGGTATCGTCTGGCCTGCAACCTTAAGAGTCGCGGTGCGATAGTTTGAGGCTCCTCCGACGTTGGCGGCGACCGAGTACGCGAGCGTACCCCTGCCCTTGTAATTAAAGATCACGGGGGTTACCTGGGCGTCGAGGTCGCGCTTGACAAGCCACGCCGCGTTGCGCGGTCCGAAGTAATCGTAAAGTTTCAGTTCCTTGGTGTCCGGATCCTGCTTCAGACCGACGATGCCGTTGCCGTAGACGCCGGTCTCCGGATGCCATTGACCGTCGCCCGTGCCGGTGTACATGGCGCCGGTTGTCGGGCTGACCGCGGGTCCCGTTCGTCCCCACATACCGCCCCCGGCCGGGCCCAGCTGCCCACCTTGTTCGTGGCCAGGTCGTATGCGTAGGCGACATTGGGATTGCCGCCGCAACCCTGCGAAGTATGCGTGTAGATGACGCCTTTGACGACGTTGAGCGCCCAGATCTTGCCGCCGGGAGGAACGAATTTCTCCGGCGGCGCGAGGTCTTCGCCATCCGCGAGGTTCATCTGGTGCAGCAAACCGTCGCCGGATACGGCGTAGATCGTGTACTTACCGGGTGTGGTTGCGGCGATGTAAGGTGTTGCCGTCTGGCCGCCGGGGCAAAGTATGCTGCCGTTTTCGAGCGGGCTATAGTCGCCGGAAGTGCTGCTGAACTGCTTCTTCCAGAGGACCGTGCCGGCGTCGACGTCGATGGCGAATAACTTGTCGGTAACTCCGGCGACCAGAGCGATCTGCTTCGGGCCCGACTTAGTCGTCACGCGATTAGTAATGAGCGCGGTGTACAGATTCGTCATGACGCGCGGCTTGCTGTCCAGCTGAAGCTTCCAGAGCAGTTTGATGTTCTTCGCCGTAGCGGGGCTGATCAGCTTTTCGTCTTTTTGCCAGTGGGTGCGCTGGCTGTCGCCGCCGTCGGTGAGCCAGTCCGCGCTCCAGCCGATCGCGCACGAGAACGCCAGTGCGGAGATGAATACGATTTTTCGCATACAGGAGACCTTTCGTTACTTGGCTTGCGTTACTTAATCAACGGGAAGCCGAAAGCGTAAACCATGCTGTCGTAAGTTCCCAGATACAACTGACTGGACCCGCCGGAGATGCCGGTTCGCGCAAACGAAGTGATGGTGGCGCCGCTGTTCCAGAGTTCCTTGCCGGTCGTTCCGTCGAGTGCGTAGACCACTGCAGGGTGTTGCGCATCGCCGCCGGAGGCCGCGAACACGACGCCGTTCACGATGGTCGGAGTCTGCGGCATAGTGAAGCCGCCTTCAACCCACACCTGCTGAAGTGTTGGCTTGCCGCCCTGATCCACAACCTTGAATGCCCTCACGGTGGCATTGATTGCACCCGTAACCGGGGCCAGAATCCAGCGCGTGCCGCCTTCTTCCCACGTGGCCAGGTCGCCGGTACTGACAACTCCGCCGACTGTCGAACTTGCCAGCGGCGTGCGGTGATCCTCGCCCCCTATCGATGCGGCGTCGAGCAGATAGACGCGCCCGTCCGCATTGGCGGTTGCCACCAGGTACTTACCTTTGTACGCGAAGACAACCGGAGAAGTAGTGAACGCCGATTTCGCCGGCGTGAAGAAATCCCTCATCTGCAGTGTCTTCCGGTCGAGGGAAACGATCGAATCGGAGAAGCTGGCCGGGGAATACTCGCCATCGCCGGTCGAGACGTAAACAGTGCCGTCGGTTCCGAACGCGGTGCCCACTACGCTGCCACCGTTCGTCTTCCAGTTGTAGACCTTCTTCGCGTCGCTGAGCAGGTCGATTCCCCACACACCAGATTCCCCACACACCATTGGGAACGCCGCCGCAGTTGTTGCTGGTGGAAACATAGACATCCGTCTCATTGAAAATGAGTCCGGAGGCATTGGCGTTCGGTGGCAGGAACCGAATGGGCGCCTGCGCCTCCTCGCCGTTTGAGACATACTCCAGGTGCAGCATGCCATCGGTGGAAAGCGCAAACAAGTCGTTGCTGCCGAAAGCCGCCGGGGGGCGCGGGCCGCGTCCGGAAGCGCCACCCGCGGCGAGTGCCTGTGCCACCTGCACTGCGCCCTGATGGGCGGGTCCCACGGCGCTCTTCGCGATGGTTGCGCCACGGCCGGGCGCCACCGTTCCGAGCGGATTATCGGTCAGGGGAGTCGGACGGCTCACGCCCGCGGTCATGGCTCCGGGGCAGGTTGCGGTGCCGGCGGTCGCACCCTGCCCCGGCACAACATCGAAATGATGCGTCCATTCCACGCGGCCGAGGTCGCTGTCGATAGCGGCCGTCGTGTTCGATGCGCCGCCGAAGAACGCATAGGACCGGAATCCGCGGTAGCCGATGTAGCGGGGGAATTCAACGGCCTGCGACAAGGAGTAATTCTGCCGGGCGTCGTTGTTCAGTTTCACTTTCCACAGAAACTGAAAGCCGGGCTTTTGCATGTTGGCAACCGAGATGTTAGGGTCGGCCCGCACCCACGAGGTGCGTTGCGCGTCGCCTCCTGTCGTGTTCCAGGCGGGCCCGCCACCGAACTGGGCCGATGCGAGCGCCGTGAATACCAAGAGACACACTGAGCCGAGTGTGAGACGACCTGGAATTGCCATAGCGAAACTCCTTCCGAAACCCCGGATCTATTACATCACAGAGTCAGGGAAGAGCCAGCCGGAAATGCGGCCCGTCGATCCCCACGCGGTTCGGACGGCGGCATCGAGATGCGTCCCGTGGCAAGAGGCGTGCCGCTACCGCGCCTTTACACAGTCACGGCTCTAATGGGCACGGCGGAGTTGCGGCGGATAAGAGTTGCGGCAGATAAAAGTTGTCGCGGATCGTAGATGCGGGCTCGGTGGCGACCGCAATTCAGCACATTTTCAGAATTGCCACGGATAATCATACTGAGCGAAAAGGCCCGCGTGACTGGCCTCTACCCGGTCGAGGAGAGTTTTGATGAAAAGAGTTTCCCTATACGTAATTGCAATCGGTGGCGCCCTGTCGGCGTTGATCGCGTCGGCGCAGTCGCCCGCTACAGGGCCCAACAAGGTCGTTAAGACCGCCAAAACGGGCGGCGACGGCGGCTTCGATTATATTTATGCCGATGTCGACGCGCGCAAGCTATACATTCCGCGCTCCGGGCAGCAGAATGCCCGCATCGACGTTTTCAATCTGGATACCTTAGCCCCGACGGGATCGATCCCCGGCGTGAACGCTCACGGTGCGGCGACCGATACCAAATCCGGCCACGGCTTCGTCAGCAGCAAGCCGGTCGTCATGTTCGACACGAAGACGCTCGAGGTGATTAAGAAGATCGACGTGAGCGGCAATCCCGATGGAATCCTGAGCGATCCTTTCAACCAGCGGATCTATATCTTCAGCCACAGCGCTCCGAATGCGACGGTGATCAACGCGGTGGATGGCTCGATCGTCGGGACCATCGATCTCGGCGGCGCACCGGAACAGGGCGTGACGGATGGCAAGGGCCACATTTACGTGGACATCGAAGACAAAGACAGCATCGCCGTGGTGGATGCGAAGACGATGGCAGTGACGGCGCATTACGATATCGCGGGCAAGGGCGGCGGACCGGGCGGCCTGGCGCTGGATGTGAAGAACAGCATTCTCTTCGCTTCCTGCCACAATCCGGCGACGATGGTGATTCTGAGTGCGACCGACGGCAAGATCCTTGCGACGCTGCCGATCGAAGGCGGCACGGACGGCGCCGGCTTCAATCCCAACACGATGGAAGCGTTCAGTTCGGCGGGCAATGGAACGGTCACGATCATCAAGGAAAGCAGTCCGAGCAGCTTCGCCGTGGAGCAGATCGTTCAGACGATGAACGGCGCGAGGACGATGACGGTGGATACGAAGAACAACCGGGTGCTGACGATGTCGCTCGAATACGGGCCTCCGCCGCCCCCCGCGGCTGCGCCGGCAACGCCGCCGGCTGGCGTTCCGGGAGCATCGGGTGGAGGACGCGGCAGGGGTCGCGGACCGGGCCGGGGTCCGGTGGTGCCGGATTCGTTCACGATACTGGCCGTCGGGACGAAATAAGTGTGCAGCAGTGGACGTGGGGGACGCGGGAATACCGTTCCCTCACGGTCGCGGCTCGCAGGGTTGTGCAGTCGCGGCGGGGTTGCGTTTTTCATATGTCGCACAACCCCGCTACACCGCTAAACCGAATCTCCGCCGTGATGCGACAGGAATTCGCCGTCGATCAGCTTGCGGCCCGCGAAACCTTCCTGCGTGCCGTGCCAGAAATCGATATCGGCCTCATCCATCCGCCAACATAAATAGACTTCCTGGCCGCGGTACAACGTCGGGAAATCGATCAGCCCGACGTCCAGATCCTTCACGAGTACGCCCAGGTCTTCAATGCGCCCGAGCGTGTTCTTCAGCGTCTGCGCGCCCGATTCGCGCTGGGCTTTCCAGGCTTCGGCGGCGGCGGTATCCACCATGATCCCGCCGCGCATCAGTATGCGCTGGCCCAGTTCCTGCAACGCGCCATGGGCTTCCTGATAGCGCGTCTTCGCCTGCACCGCGTCGCGGATATCGCGGCTCACCGCGGGCAGAGCGGCCCGTGCTTCCCGAAGCGTGAAATAGCGCGGCATCCGTCAGACCATCACAGTTTCTTCCGCCGCTGCATAGTGAGAATCCACGTACTTGTTCAGAATGCCGATGAACTCCGCCACGATCGCATCGCCCCGCAGTGTGACGGAAAGCCTGCCATCCACGTAAACCGGCGCCACCGGCTCTTCGAACGTGCCAGGCAGCGAGATGCCGATGTTGGCGTGCTTCGATTCGCCCGGTCCGTTTACGATGCAGCCCATCACCGCGACCTTCATCGTTTCGACGCCGACGTAACGTTCCTTCCAGCCCGGCATACTCTCGCGCAGATAGGTCTGGATCTGATCGGCCATGTCCTGGAAGAATGTGCTCGTAGTGCGGCCGCAGCCGGGGCAAGCCGTCACCTGCGGCGTGAAACTGCGGATGCCGAGCGATTGCAGAATCTGCTGACTGACGATGACTTCTTCGGTGCGATCGCCTCCCGGCAGAGGCGTGAGCGAGGCGCGAATGGTGTCGCCGATGCCTTCCTGCAGCAGGATCGAAAGAGCGGCGGTCGTCGCGACAATTCCCTTCGCGCCGAGACCCGCTTCGGTGAGCCCGAGATGCAGGGCGTAGTCGCTGCGCGCGGCCATGGAGCGATAGACGTCGACCAGGTCCTGCACCGCGCTCACCTTCGCGCTCAGGATGATGCGATCCTTCGGCAGTCCGTGGCGGACCGCGGCTTCGGCGGATTGCAGAGCGCTGACGACGATCGCTTCGAGCGTGACGCTGCACGCGTCCTTCGGCTCGGCCAGCTTGTTGTTTTCGTCCATCATGCGGGTGAGCAGCGCGCCATCGAGCGAACCCCAGTTAACGCCGATGCGCACCGGCTTGCCGTATTCGATGGCGGCCTCGATCATGGTGCGGAAATTGTCGTCGTGCTTCTTGCCGATGTTGACGTTGCCCGGATTGATCCGGTACTTGGCCAGCGCGCGGGCGCATTCGGGATACTTCTTCAGCAGGAGGTGGCCGTTGTAGTGGAAGTCACCGATGATGGGCACGCGGACGCCGAACTTATCGAGCGTGTCGACGATCTTCGGGACGGCTGCTGCGGCGGCTTCCGTGTTGACGGTGACGCGGACGAGCTCCGAACCGGCCTGCGCCAGCGCCATTGCCTGGTTGACGGTAGATGCTACGTCGGCAGTATCGGTGTTCGTCATGGACTGCACGACGATGGGATTCGTGCCGCCAACTTTGATACCGCCAACGTTTACGGCGACCGACTTCCGCCGGGTGATTTCTGCCATTCGGCCTCCTGATAGGGGGAAAGTTCGATTTTATCAGGAGGGGCCGGGTGAGTGCCGTGGGGAGGTAGTCAGATGAATACCGTACCTGCGCGAGGCGGGTACGGGGTCGTTGGGGATTCCAGAGAATCTTTGGCTGTGGACCGTTAACGTACCGTTTAATGCGGCGACTGCCTCAATCTGCGCCGGAACTGCTCGATAGAATCGGGGCTTCCGAACGACGGCAAGTGCCAAATAAACTGTCGTCGACCTTTGTTGATACTCGTTCAAGGTCCTCGAACGCCCAGAGCGCCATATCCTGTCAGCTTCGATACGGAACTGGGCCTGCCGCCCAGGTGGGCGCGCCCCGAATCTAGGCATCCCCCGATTCAGCTGTCTTTTCAAAGTCCGCTGGGTCGCGGCTTGGCCACACTCGGTTGATCTCAAGAACGGTGTGCGACGGATGCTGGTCAACCACATAAAGCAAGCTTAGTTCTGACACCGCGAGATCAACCTCTCGCGTGATGAAGGTGAAGATCAGCCTGAAGGTTGAGCTCTCACGATCGTTGAACGGCAAAGAGAGGAGTATCTCGTTGAAGCTGTTAATGTCAAGCCTGCTGTAAAGCTGGGTTACAATCCACTCGGCTTTGGAGAGTGACCTGATCTCGGGTTCCGTTAAGTCGAGAAAGGTCCACCTTCCCTTTTCGCGAAGCATAATCTGGAGCTCGTGCACGGCAATCTGACCGAAGGGCACGTAAACAATGACATATTCATCCTCCCAGATAACCAGGCCAGCAGATTGAAGCGCTTCGCAATAGCTGCCCAGATAGTCACCTGGGGGCGACTGCGCTTCATATGCCAGGCAAATTGACCGGAGGTGATCCGCAAGGTTAACCGACTGTGGAGCCATGCCCCATATCTGCTTGTGAACATGGGCGACACTCGCCCCCGCGGACGTGCGCGTTCGGCGCCCGAGAACCAAGTGGCGAATGGAAGAGTTCAATCCAATCCGCAACCCAGCCGCCCCCGACAGCTCATTCAATTCCATCTGCCTCTTGAGGTGCCTGTGGGCAAGCCAGTTGATGTCATACAGGTGGCGCTCTTTAACCTTGTCCCACGAATGAACGCCCTCGCTGGGAAATACAATGTAGTGGAAATAAGGTCCAAAAGGGAAATCGTTAGCAATAATGCGTGCATCTCCGTCGAAAATTCCGATTTTGCGCTCTCTGCGGAACTCTCCTTCGCAGAAGATACATTCCCCTTTCTTAACATCATCTGGCGCGGAAGGATTTCGACCGATGATCTTCCTGATGGCCTCGTCGTTAACCTCTTTGTCGCCCATATAGGCGAGAGCCTCTGGATCATTCAGGAGCTCGGCTAACACGATTCGTAACCATCGGTGGCCTTCGTCCCGGATGAACGGGTAGAGCTTATTCAGTTCCGAATAATCCGGGCCCCCTTCGAACGGCACCTCGCGCGCATCCCTGCCGTACCTTTGGGCGCGGTATTCGCCGATCTGGATCTCAAATGGCCGTATTGGATCGCGAATAACGTAGATCCAGTGCTCGACATCGTTCCATCGGTGCGCCGACTTCGCGGGGTATTTCGGGTTCGGAACGTGGCCGGGCGTCGTTAGTATTTTGAGCCGGCGAAATGGCTTGTCGGCATTGTCCCCATGAAACGATGTGCACAAGCGTTCCGAACCGGCCACCTGCAAACGACGGTAGTCTTCCGGTTCTAGATCCTGAACGCGTTCCTTGAAGTCTTCAGCGCTGAAAGGCTTCTTCACCCGTCCGGAGACTTCCTCCAGAACGATCGTCAGATGTTCCTTGAGTTTGTCGCGCAGATCTTGAATACGGCCAAAGGTTCCGAACAGACCTTCTTTTGGAAACGAATGGCGAAAGCGCATTAGGGTGGCAAATTGGTCAGCATCATCCTGGCTCATGTCTGCGGGAGAAAACGGCTCATCGTTGAAATACACCATAATCTGCGGCCTACCGGTCATGCGCCAGCTTTCGTACGCAGTCTGGAACTCGTGCTCCGTGCCAGTCGGTTTTCCTGGGGCGATCGGACTGCCCAGCCTCCGGGAGAACAATACGATCAGGACGTCGCTGTCGGCGATGCGGGCAAGTGGATCGATGAGGCCGATCTGAATGGGCTCCCTGGTGAAACTGGGCGGGACATTCTTCTCCCAGCGAAATGTTTCAACGCAGTCAATCGTTGCCGTTCCGGCGGCAACATCTTCAACAACTTGCGCTGCCGCCTCGCGGGCTGCGCGAACGTCGTTGGGTGAAGCTATCACTACACGCATTTTACGCATTTTCTTCAAATCGCCCCTTCCACGGCTTTGATACAAGGCATCATTATACTCATCGGCGCGGAGGCAAGGCGAAGAATCTAACTCGCTCACGCGTACTGGTTCCCCTGCCGAGATAATGTGTACTCAGTCTCTGTCCGCTCTGTTACCTTCGCTCTCCTTCGGTTAGCCGGTATGTCGTTCGGCCGGTCGGACCCTCAGCGGCCATCAGCCGCCCAGCGGCGGCAGTGCGACGAACCTGCAGGCCGGCGCCATAACCGCACGATTCGCGCCGACAACCGGCGAGATGGCGCTTGCAGAAGTCCGCAGGCGAAGACCAGAGCGGCAAATCGCGGTTCCGTCCCGTTCTCGCCCGTTCCCCGCCCCAGTCTCCGCGGGGATCGTGTAGCTCACGAAGGTCCGCGAATACGCGATCCGTCCCAAGCCTCATCGAATACGTAATGTACTAACATCACGTATTCGCGGTTCTGAAGCGCAAATGTTGCGCAGCAGCCACCACGAGGCGAGCGGCAGCGGCGCAAGGATCAGGAATACAGCGTCATAACCCCGCCGATCCACAATCCAGCCGATCGCCGGCGAAATCCCCGTTTGCAGCAGCCCGTATCCGAAAACCAGCGCGGAGATCGCCGTGCCCGCGCGTTCGGCGCCCCATATATCAACGGGGATCGTATAGAGATTGACGCTGCCCGAAACCGCCCAGAAGCTGCTGACCGATATCGCCAGCGTTGCCAGCAGTGGTGTCCGGCAAAACGGAACCGTCAGGATGACAAGGCAGCCGATCGCGCTCACCAATGCTCCAAATACCCGCGCGTCGGCGTTGGGCATGCCACGCACGATCGCCTGCCGCGAAATCCATCCGCCCGCGAAGGCGCCCAGGGTAGCGGTCACATACGGAATCCACGCAAACGGCGCGACGGTTCTCACGGTCAACGAAAACGTGTGCGTCAGATAGAGCGAAGTCCAGTTCGTCCAGAGAGAATAACTTCCCATCCACAGCATGTTGGCGACGGTCAGGATCTGCAGTCGCCGGTCGAGGAGCAACTCCAGTCCGCCGCTCACCCGGCGCGGCGGGACGACTTCATACGGAGCGACGCGCCGCCCGACCAGCAGGAAAACGGGAATCCACACCAGCCCGAGCGCGGCACATAGAAAGAAAGGCTGACGCCATCCCGGCATCGCCGCGACCAGCCATACCGAGGCGAAGCCCGCAAGGCTGAGACCCACCTGCGTCATGGCGGCGCCGATCGCGCGGTTCTCCGGCTCCAGATAGCTCGCGTTCAGTTTTCCCGCCGCCGGTATGCCCGCCGATTCAAACGCGCCGAGCATGACCCGCGCTCCCAGCAACTGTCCAAAACTCCTGCTGATACCACCGAGGACCGACGAGACCGACCACATCGCAACCGTCCCGACGATCCCGATCTCCAGACCCAGCCAGTCGAGCAGCCAGCCGGTAGCGGGCGAGGCGAGCGCATACGCGATGGAAAATGCCGAGATCACCCAGCCAAACTGCGCGTTGTCTAGATGGAACTCGGCGCGCACGCTCGGCGCGGCGGCAGCCAGCACCTGTCGGTCCAGATAGTTCCACGTAGAGGCAAGGGAGAATACGGTGACGGCTCCCCATCGCGCGGCCTTTGATTTCGTCATCGAAGCTTAACCAGTGTAGCCGCTCACACGCAACGCGGGAATGCGATAAGCTACTGAAAGTCTCCTCGTCCACCTCCCCATGTCCCGGTCCCTTAAGATTCCTCTCACGCGAGCGCAGTGGGTCATCCTGACGCTGCTCGTTCTGTCGGTCACGATCAACTACATCGACCGCGGCAGCCTCGCCGCTGCGGAAAGGTATCTGCGACGGGATTTTAATCTGGACCCCGAACAACTCGGCAGAGTCCTCGGATTTTTCTCCGTCGGCTACGCGGGCTGCATGCTGATTGCCGGATGGCTGGTGGATCGCTTCGATGTTAACAAAGTGCTGGCGGCAGGATTTGTGATTTGGACCACGGCGGTTCTTCTGACCGGTGCGGCATCGGGGTTTGCCATGCTCCTCATACTTCGAATCCTGCTGGGCGCGGGCGAGAGCGTGGCGTATCCGGCCTATTCCAAGATTCTCTCCGGCAGCTTTCACGAGCAGCAGCGCGGATTCGCCAACGCCGCCATTGACGCCGGCAGCAAGATGGGGCCGGCGCTCAGCCTTCTCGCGGGCGGATTGCTGATGGAACGGTTCGGCTGGCGCTCATTCTTCTATGCCATGGGCGGCTTGAGTTTCCTCTGGATGATTCCGTGGCTAATCATGGTTCCCAAAGGCGAGCGGCTGCTGCCAACCGCCGTCGGGCGCGTACCGACCATGCTGGAGATCTGTAAGAAGCGGGCGGCGTGGGGCACGTTTCTCGGCTTGTTCGGCGGCAACTACGCGTGGTATTTCCTTTTGAACTGGATCCCCGGCTACCTCGACAAGGCCCGAGGCTTCACACAGCATGAAGTGGCGATATTCGGCTCGATCCCGCTCTGGGTCACCGCAGCTTCCACGCTGACTTGCGGCCTGCTCTCCGACCGCCTGATTGCGCACGGCCGGGATGCCAGCAAAGTGCGGAAGAGCTTTCTCGGAGTCGGCCTGCTGGTCGCGACGATTATGTTGCCGGCGGCGCTGGTGCGGAACGCGACGGTGTCGCTGATCCTGATCTGTATCGCGAGCCTGGGGATCGGGATCGAGTCGTCGAACGTATGGGCCACGACGCAGCGAATGGCGGGACCTTGGGCGTCGGGCCGCTGGACGGGCATGCAGAATCTGGCGGGAAACATCCCCGGCATCATCGCGCCGTGGTTTACGGGTTGGG
>Ga0302319_10012799_pt1 | contig 15775 bp, 7 predicted proteins | sample Bog_T0_2_FD_203319 | JGI IMG/M metagenome (GOLD analysis project Ga0302319, IMG submission 203319) | Peat permafrost microbial communities from Stordalen Mire near Abisko, Sweden - Bog_T0_2 | ecosystem: Environmental > Terrestrial > Soil > Wetlands > Peat | place: Sweden: Abisko, Stordalen Mire...
CATCATCGAGAACCACATGGTCTAGGCCGCCCACAAGGGCGCCACCACGATGGCGGGCGCCGGTGCCAGGCGGAACGGGGCACTCGGGCTACCCAACTGAGGGCTCCCGAGCCACCGAACGCTTACCTACGAGCCAGCTCGGACCGAAGCGGGTGCTCGCCGTGGACGACAGCATCACCTACTTGCAGGAGCTGGCCGACGGGCTTCGCCATGAAGGTTATGAGGTGATCCTGGCGCGCGCCGGCGAAGAGGCGCTCGACATGCTTGCCGTGCAGCCGGTCGATTGTATCCTCCTCGATCTCATAATGCCTGGCATCGGTGGTCAGGAGACCTGCAGGCGGATCAAGTCCGCCTCCATCATGCGCGACATCCCCCTGATCATGCTGACGGCGCTCGAGGATCGCTTGGCGATGATCGCGGGTCTCGGCGCAGGAGCCGATGACTACATCTCGAAATCGAGCGAATTCGAGGTGCTCAAGGCGCGCGTCCGAGCGCAGCTGCGGCGCAAGCAGTTCGAAGATGAGAATCGCAGCATCCGCGATGAGCTCGTGCGCAAGGTGCTAGAGACCGCCGAAGCACGTGCGGCGAAGGAGCTTGCGGAGACTCGCGCGGCCCTGGTCGAGGAGCTGGAGCAGAAGAATCAGGAGCTCGAATCGTTCAGCTATTCCGTCTCCCATGATCTGCGCGCACCCTTGCGCAGTATCGATGGCTTCTGCCAGATCCTGGTCGAGGAATGCGAGGCGAAGCTCGAGCAGCAGGAGAAGGACTATCTGAACCGGGTTCGGTCCGCTTCGCAACGCATGGGTGAGCTGATCGACGATCTGCTCGCCTTGTCCATGGTGAGCAGGGATCTCCTGCAGCGGCAGAGAATCGATCTCTCCACCATCGCGCGCAAGGTCATCGAGGAGTTGCAGCGCCGCACCCCAGAGCGGCTGGTGGAGATCGTGATCGGAGATGGCATCATTGTCGACGCGGACAGCCGGTTGATCACCATCGTCCTGGAGAACCTCATCGGCAATGCCTGGAAGTTCACCGGCAAATGCCAGCATCCGCGCATCGAGTGCTTGTCGATGGTCGGAGGTGATGGGCTGACCGTCATCATCCGTGACAATGGCGCCGGCTTCGACATGAAATTCGTGGAGAAGCTGTTCAAGCCCTTCCAGCGCCTGCATACCGAAAGGGATTTCCCGGGTACCGGCATCGGCCTGGCGACGGTGCGCCGGATCATCGATCGACATGGCGGACGTTTATGGGTTGAAAGCGCGATTGGTCGAGGCACGACCTTCTTCTTCACCCTCGCCAAGGGCGGTGGAGACCGCGCATGAGCGACGAGCGCATAGTTCTTCTCGTCGAGGACCATTCAACGACATCGATCTCACGCTCAATGCATTCCGACGGAGCAGCGTCTCCTGCCGCGTGATCGTTGCGCGCATCGGCGAGGAGGCGCTCGACTACCTGTTCATGGAGGGGCTCCATTCCCAGCGCAGCCGTCAGGATGAGCCTGGCATGGTCTTGCTGGACCTCAGGCTTCCAGGCATGGATGGGCTGGAAGTCCTCAAGCTGATGCGCGCAGATCCGCGGACGAAGATCGTGCCGGTCGTCGTGCTCACTATGAGCAACAAGAACGAGATCGTCATCCAGAGCTACGATCTGGGGCCCAACAGTTTCGTGTGCAAACCGGTGGACTTCGGGAGATTCATCGAGGCAGCGCAGCAGTTGGGGATTAGCAGGGCGGTGATCCGGTGCTTTAAAACCTTCGTTGGGAGGAAGGACCGGGTAGCGCGGCGATCGCGGATCGCCTGCTGGACGCTCAGTGGGAATTCTGTCGTTGTCATGGCAGATTCCTTGGAGAGTGGCGTCCGGACACCGTGACCGCCTCGGATTGGACGGTTGAACTTGCCGATCCTGCAAGCGGCTGAGGCGTGCTTATGGGGTCCTGACCAGCTCCCGGCTGCTGAGCACATGGCTGGAGAGCGGATTGACCACCACGTCGCCATGGATGATCTGCCACTGTCGATCCTCACGACGCCGATCGGCAAGCCGCTCGCCGCTGGAGCGGGACGGGATGGTTCCAGAGATCCCTGACATCTCGAGGAGTTCGTGGAACGTCTCGTCGAGCCCCATCCACTGTTCATCGACGCGAGTCGAGATGGTCGGGGAGGGTGTGGTGACGCTGTTCGAGCGCATCAGGATATGCAGTTGGCCTTGGTGATCCCGGAGGGCGAGGTCGACCCGGTAGTGGGAACCTGGGGCGACGGCGAGGTAATAGGTGCCTCCACGGATGTCGATATCGCGATACTCGGTACCAGAAGGCGTGTGCACGACCAGTACAGGTGTAACAACGTCCCCAACGTCGGATCGGATGCGGCTCAGCGCGGTTCCTGCGAGCTCCCAATAGGCGAAAAGATGCTTGGGGTCCTGCACCATCAGCACTAGGCGGTCTCGACCGTAGGAGGTGGGGATCGGCAATCCAGGATCGGCAGGTGTCGACAGCTGTGGAATGGACATGGGCGGCTGGACTGCAGCGGCGGTTGAAGTCCTGGAGCGGGCGAGATCCGGCGGTACGGTGGAGGTGAAAAGGTCGTCTCCGGTTGCTCGCGTCCTTGATGTACTGGCTTGTGCATGGCCAGCCGTGCCATGATTGTGGCTGAGCTTGGCTGAGAGAGCGGCAACCAGTTCGCTTCTGGTGAGCCTGCTCGTCCGCGTCACGCCATGCTGGGCAGCCATGGATCGCAGCAATATGACGGACATCTGCTGAAGATTATTGATGGTCATTGGTGTTCCTTGTGGTTGCGTGATGTTGTAGGACGAGTCGATCCAGCAGGTGAATAGGAAGTGCGCGATCGTTCATCAGGAAGTGGGAACACCAGCACTCAAAGACCCGGCGTCGGCCATGTGCCACCGCCGACCATCACCGGCGTCGAGGGAACCTGAACCAAGAGGAGAGACAGCGCACGTTGCAGACGGATGAGCGCGCGAACGCGCCCCATCTCATCCATATCGGTAATCATCCGCATGTTGGTGTCGAATCTCACCAGATCCAGGAAGACCAGGTCGGCAGCTACATGGACGTTCACCTCGGCGAATTGCACGGGCTCCAGCCCGCGGAGGACGTCGATGACCTCTTCAAGTCGGGTGATGATCCGCTCGGTGTGATGGTCAAGGAAACAGAGCATGGCCAACGCATCGCCATCAACCATCCAGGGGCCAGTGAAGCGCGCGCGTACCATCTCGCTCAGGGCGATGAAGCGAGAGGCCGCTTGCTTCGCCGGCAGGCAGAGTGCTGGGAGTATCGTGGCAGCGGCCCACAGCGAGCTGCCCCTGGGATAGTCGTGCTCCAGCAATTGGTGATAGATGCCGTCGGAAATCACTGACAATTCTCCGGGCGTGAGCGGGCATTGGGAGAGGATGGCGCAGGCGGTGACGTGTTCGCCTCCGGTCAGCCACCAGTGGCGCCGCTTCAGCTGCGCGAAGATCAGTCGTAGGCGCTCGACAGCCGGGGCGGTCGCTGGTTGCGAATCGGAGATGACGCGCATGGCGAGGATGGCCTTGATGGCAGGTGATCCGCTCAGATGCAGGCCAGCCTTCCTGAAGAGGTGGCGTACTGCTTTGACCTCGGCGGAGAATGCTTCCGCCGTATCGCCGATCTGGACCAGGGTAGCGCCCACCACAAGTCTCAGCGGCGACGCGAGCGCGGCATACCAGGGGGCTGTCAGACTCAGCGCATCGGCAGTCGCCCGGATGCGTTGAACGGTGTCGTGTGCGTTGGCGGGGCTAAGGGCTGCAGCCTGAGCGGCGAAGCGCAACCACGCGCTGTCTGCCCACCAGGTTGTCTGCTTGCGCAGCAGTTGATAGACATCGCAGAATGTAGTTAAGGGATCGAGTGGATGGGAAACGTTGGGAAGCATGGTATCGCCTCATGGTGGCCGATGGAACTGAGATGATCGTAGACGACAGATCTGCGCGAAATGTATGTGCCCTGTCATTATCGGGGATTCGCGGAATGCTCTCGACGACGATCACGCCGAAATCAAGGATAAGCGCTGTCCACGTGCGGGCAGCCGGCGCTCCCTGCGGCCTCCGCCGCATGGAGCGCTGGGGGGGTCAGCTGGCTTTGATCTGGATGGTGGTCACTTTGGGCTGAGGCAGATTGGCCGGACTCACCCTGAGCAGTACCTCTGAGAGAATAAAACACGAGTAAATGGCTGTCTTGGCGCTATCGCCTACAAGGATATCTGATCGGGTATGCCGGTCAGACTCGTTCGTTCCAAGGGCAATTCGAATAGGAGCTGAGCATGGTGTCATCTGCCGAAACAGGTGCGACGCCTTGTCATGTCCCTGTTGGCGATGCGCATAGGAATATGGTGCAATCCCGCGTAGAGCGTGGTGACCTGTCCCATCACCGCGGTACGAAGGGCGAGATATTTCCTCAAATGAAGTGTGGAACTGGATGACACCAAGAGATTCCGCGATACTCGTCCATCCACTGATCTGTCCTGGAAGGTGAGTCACGGTAGCTATGCCATGGACCATAGAGCTGATTCGCAATATCTTGGGTCGGAGTGGGCTCATGCTCAGATCACTCTTGCCGAGTCTGTTGGCTGAGAGGTCGTCATCGACAGCCGAGAAGATAATCCGGAAAACATCTCGACGAGACCCCATGGTGCGAATGGTGCACTGTGGATTTGCATATCGACTTAGCTATGGGGTGAATGCCGTATAAGACATGTGGAATGAGCATAATGCCGTAATCAGATCATTACTCACCAGTCACCGATCGGAGCCGTCTTGTTATGTATCATCCCAGTATCCATTTGGGACTCCACGGTGGACTGAGCGAACCATGTGACATGGTAACGCTGAAGGCCGGTACGAGATCCATGTGGAGGGACCGGGTAGGCGTTCTGGTGCAGTCGACGACCGGTCGGCATTGAGTTAGGCAATCGGATCCTGTCTGAAGATCAGTACGGAATGGTCACGTTGATCATCGACTAGTGCGACCCCGCCATCGCACAAGTCGACACCATCGAGTTGATTGCACTCGCCATTCGACGTTCGGCGGACGGTGATGTGATACATGGTCCCGCGGAATCGATAGTTGATGGTGAAGGAATTCCAAGTCCGAGGCAGTAGAGCGTGTATCTTCAGGTGATCGCCAGTCCGCTCCAGGCCCAACAGCGATTCCAGGAGCACCCGATACATCCATCCTGCAGAACCAGTGTACCAGGTCCAGCCACCTCGGCCAATGTGCGCAGGGCAATAATAGACATCACCCGCCATCACGTAGGGTTCAACCTTATAGATGGCCACCTTTTCGGGGCTGTTCGACTTGAGCACAGGATTGACCATCCGCAGCAAATCCCATGCCTTTTCGCCGTCTCCAAGCTCAGCAAAGGCCATGATCGTCCATAGAGCCGCATGCGTATATTGGCCGCCATTCTCGCGCACGCCTGGCACATATCCCTTGATATAGCCCGGTTCAAGTGGGGACAGATCGAATGGCGGATCGAAGAGCTGAATGAGTCCGGATTTCCGCCGCACCAGCCGGCGATCCACTTCTGATAGCGCCTCCAGGGCACGCTTTCGGCTGCCGACACCACTAAGGACTGACCAGCTCTGCGGCAAGGAATCAATCTGGCATTCCTGGTTCGTTGCGGATCCGAGTGGAGTGCCATCATCGAAATAAGCGCGACGATACCATGATCCATCCCATCCATGGCGTTCGATGCTTGTCGCGAGACGACTTGCGTGGTCATTCAGCCGGTTTGACAATTCCGTATCGCCGCGAAGACGAGCGATTTCTGAAAATCGGGTCATGACATCATGTTGGAAGAAGGCTAGCCAGACGCTCTCGCCAAGTCCATGCTCTCCAACGAGATTCATGCCGTCATTCCAGTCACCGCAACCAATCAGAGGCAGGCCATGGCTGCCATAGCGCATGCCATTCTCAAGCGCTCGTACACAATGATCGTAGAGGGGTTTCTTCAAGTCGCTGTGGTTAGGCTGATCATAATACGATTCCTCCTCTGGTCTCACCGATCTTCCTACCAGGAATGGTATCTGCTCATTGAGTACTCCGTAGTCCCCGCTGCCTACGACATATCGGCATACAGCATATGGCAGCCAGAGGAAATCATCGGAGAAATGCGTACGGACTCCGCGATCCAGGGGCGGATGCCACCAATGTTGGACGTCTCCTTCTGTGTATTGCCGAGCTGCGGAACGAAGTAAGTGGGCTCGCATGAGGTCAGGGGCGCAGTGCAACAATGCCATGGTATCCTGCAGCTGATCGCGAAATCCATATGCGCCTCCAGATTGGTAGAATCCGCTGCGCCCCCACAGCCGGCAGGCGATGGTCTGATAGAGCAGCCAGCCATTGGCGAGAACATTCACTGCAGGATCGGGAGTCTGAACCGTGACCGCGCCCAGAGTTTGCTTCCAGTACTGCCAGACATGTTCCAGGGAGCTATGGGCGGCGGTATTGCCGATGCAGGTGGTGAGTAGCTGCTGGAGCTGCTGGTCACCTTTGGCTGCGCCAAGGCAAAAGATGATCTCGCGCTCCTGGCCGTCTGCCAGGGTGAGGTAAACCTGCAAAGCGCCGCATGGATCGTAGCCGCTACCTACCTGCCCGCTCAGGCGAGATCGGCTCAGGGAGGCCGGATTGGCACGTGTGCCGTTGTACCCGAGAAATTCAGCGCGATCTCCGGTATGGGATCTGGCCGAGGTGTCCACCGCAAAGAATGCGATCCGCCCAGCGAAATCGGAGTTGAAAGTATTGCGTGCTAGCAGGGCGCCACTGCGCGGTTCGATCTCGCTGACAATATGCATGGCATTCTTGTGACGCAATTCGCCGAGAACCCATTCGACATAGCCGGTTACGGACAGGCGGCGCACTCGCCCGCTGGAATTCCGCATGGTAATGCGCATGTATCTGACCGGAAGTTCACAATCGACATAGGTGGTATAAGTTGACGAAATTCCTCCCTCTGTGTATGCGAATATGCTGTATCCGAAGCCGTGACGGATGACATAGCTCTGTGTTCCCCGGGTTGGCAGGGGCGTTGGTGACCAGAACCGTCCGCTCTCCTCATCCCTAATATATAGAGATTCGCCACTATCATCGCACACTGGGTCATTGTGCCACGGCGTCAGGCGGAATTCATGGCTATTTTCCGCCCAGGTGTAGGAACTCCCGCATTCAGAGATGACACAGCCGAAGCCGGGATTGGCCAATACATTGACCCAAGGTGCCGGGGTCCAATGGTCTGTGTCGAGTGTAATGACATATTCTCGCCCATCTTCTGTGAATCCACCCAGCCCATTTGCGAAAAGCAATTTACCTCGCGCAGCCGTGGATTCGTCAGCCACTGTACCCTGGTACTGCCGGATTGGCATCAATCGCGGAATGGGCGGTGCCGTGCGAAAAGATGCTTCAGCAAATTGTTCGATCGATCCGGCATTGTCGGGGATGACCATTCTGGCCATCGACTCGAGAAGCATTTTGTCCTCATCAGTGAACTGATCAGATCTGCGAATAAAAAAGCCGCCTGGCTTATCCACCAGGTTGGCATTGATCCCGGCAGCAATGAATCCCATGATCTGATCATTGACGGACTGGCGATAGACTGAGTGATCGCCGTTGACGATCACCAGATCGACGACCAACCCCTTAAGGCGCCAGTATGCATGAGCTCGCAGGATCTTCTTGACTATGTCCATATTCGCAATGTCAGACAATATCAACAGGACGATTGGGAAATCTCCGGAGATACCATAGGACCATAGCCCTGCTTGACCACGATGATTGGCTAGAGGTGCGGGAGGAGTGGTTCGACGCATGGCGTTCGGATAGACCAACGTGCTGGCGAGTCGTCCGAATATTTGTGAATCTGCCTCACTTGCGTCAAGTTGGGTGAGAAGGACTTGGCTATGCGTCCAGGCGAGACCAAACAATCGCTCGGCGAGCCGCGGATCACGGTATTTGCTGGCAAGACCTTTCGCTCGGGCGGACGTATCGGCCACGCAATAGACCAGCGTGACGGTCGCGGTCTCTTCGGGTTGAAGGAGGAGTGTGCGACGGATGGCGATGACGGGATCGAGAACAGCACCTGCAGTGTTCGACAAGGGACCGCGTCCAATCATCGCCATGGGATTGACAGCCGTTCGCCCGCGCCCAATGAACTGAGATCGGTCAGTCTCGAATGATGCATGACCGATCTCATGACCATCTACTACCATGAGGTGAACGAGCCATGGGGGCTGGTCTGACGCTCGCCTGGGGCGCCTGGTGCATAATAATGATCCGATCTCATGATCGATGGCCGTTTGCACAAAGAGATTGCTAAATGCTGGATGGGCAATCTCGGAAGCTTGCGGAGCGATCACCACCTCCCCGTAGCTGGTAATTTCAATGGTGCGCACTCTACGTGATCGATTAGTTATGGTCGTACGTCGAATTTCGACATCGTCCTCAGGAGATACCGCATTCTCGGTGTGGGAGATAATATCGTGGTCCTGACGTCTGAATTCGGCACGCGAGGGGGAAAATATTGCTTCATAGGACTGGCCGATCTTCAGCGTCGGCTGGTGTGTGGTCGACCAGAAGACATCACGATCGATGTCGCGAATGTAGCAGAACCAGCCATAGCAGTCTCGAGTCCCATCTTCACGCCAACGATTGCATGCATTGTCCATCCAGCGGCTGCTGCCCCCTCCGGAATCGGAGATCATGACTTGATAACGGCCATTCGATAGCAGCTGAACTTCTGGCTTATGGGTTCCTGGATTGGTTACAATCCGCAGCGGATTATCCTTTTCGACTGCGGCTCTCCTCGAAATGCCGACTTCGGAAGTATGCGGATGGATGATACGGGTCGTCATGGGAACACGTTCTTGCAGAAGGAGTTCTGTCGCACGGAATCGAGGCTCCGCCTCGAAGCGACGCTGCATCGGGCGATCGAGCATAACGTAGGCGAGAGCGAGCAGGCTCATGCCCTGGTGATGGGCCATAAAGGAGTGTATGGTGACGCTTGTCTGGCCACGCGGTATACGCGATGAGGTGTAATCGATTGCCTCGTATAGACCGAATTGACCCTCTCCCATGATCTCGCGTAGGCGCTGCAGGTTGTCGAATGAGCGAGGCTGATCGACCATGAGTGCCATGACCGTGGCATAGGGGGCGACCACAAGATCCTCGTCCAGACCGCGCTTCAAGCCCATCCCGGGGACACCAAAGGCCCGGTACTGGTAATGATAATGGGAATTGAGGAGATTGTATCCAGATTCCGATATCCCCCATGGGACACCACGGAGGGAACCATAGGATGCCTGTTGGCGAATCACGGCCTTGTAAGACTGATCCAGGAGGGTGTTCTTATAGGTGGGCATTACAAGGAGGGGCATCAGGTATTCGAACATCGATCCACTCCATGAGAGGAGTGCAGTATCCGAATTCGACGATGTGAGTAGTCGTCCAAGTGCAAACCAGTGCTCCTCTCCGACCTTCCCCTGCGAGATGGCAAGGAAACTGGCCATTCTCGCCTCCGATGCGAGTAGATCATAGCAGCTCCTATCCGCCCGCCCTTCCAAAACATTGAAGCCGATGACGAACAGCTTGCGATGAGCATCGTAAAGGAATGACCAGTCAATATCCGCTTGCCTATCGCAGCAGCGAGCCAAGCGATGGATTCGTGCAATCATGGCCTCGGTGTTGATTGCGACCTGAGCAAGTGCGGCTCGTAGGGTCCTTACCCAATTCATGCATTCCACCGCCTGGTAGGTGTTCATGGTTCCATATTCGGTCAGCACGGCATCGATTATGGATTCCAGATCGATGGATGATCGCGCGTTGTCACTCATCGTCACAACGGTGTCAAGTCGACGCAGGGCACTGTGCAATCGATCGAGATTGTCGGGGGTATGCTCATCGCCTATTGCTAGCGTCCACAGACATGGCGGAGGTGGTCCCACAACGCACCATGGAGCGGCCTGCCTCAGCATATCCCGGTGATCAACGCATTCACTCGACAGCGCATTGGTCCACCAGCGCAGCTCCAAGTTGTCGGATGAAGCTGTTGCCGAAGCCAGAGCTGCGGTTGCCTTTACCGCCTCGTTGAGCGCCCCAAACCGTGCTGAGAGACCCGGCTTAGCGAGATCTACAGCGGCTAGCAAATCGCATATCTGCCTCAATCTTTCGTCGAATCCAGGTGGGTGCTGGTTCAAATGATGCAAATCGGTGGCTGCTGATATGAGGCAGGAGACCGTGGAGGCAATCCCACCGTAGTATATTTTCGGGCACAGGGAGGTGTCAATCAATTCAAGTAAGCCACTGCGCAAAATGAGGAGGAAGAAAGCGAGATTCCCGCTATCGACGGTCGAGATGTAGCGCGGGGACATTGGATAAGCTGTTTGCGTATCGTACCAGTTGAAGAAATGGCCGCGGTACCGCTCCATTCGCTCCATGGTGGAGATGGTCTTCTCGGTTCTGTCCAGGAGACGGAGAGGTGAAATGTAGCCGAAATCATTCGCGGCAAGATTGGCCAACAGTGACAAGCCGATATTGGTTGGCGATGTTCGATGAGCAGTCATGTTAGTCGGATATTGTTGGATATTGTCGGGAATCAGCCAATTATCACCTTCGCTGAGGTAATTCTCGAAAAATCGCCAAGTGCGACGGCTCAGATCACCAAGCACCTGCCGCTGATCTGCCGTCAGAGGAGGCTGCGTATCGCATAAAGTCTTGCTGAGTGACCAAGCAATTAATGGGGAGACGGACCATATGCACAACAAGGGCATGGCAGTCAGAGCTTGTCCCGGCTCGGAGCAAGTCAGAATGTAGCAAGCCAAGGCTATAGAGATGGTTGGGGCAACCCACATCGCAGCGATCACGGACGACAGTGACGTGGAACCACTGAGTTCGGCATCACTAGCTGTCTGCCACTCGAGCGCATTGCGATGGGTGATCCAGAGGCGACCAAGAGTGCGTAGGATGGCATCGCATAGCCTTATGGCTTCAAATGGCAGGAAGATGATGCTCAAGGCCATTTGCCCTATGTCGTTGGCGATGGTGATTCCTTGCTTGCGAAGATGCATCATCATCGACACATCGATCGCCTTGCGTACCAGCAGGTAGAGACCGCTGAGCGCTATGGGGGCGACGAAAAGGAGGCCGAACACGGCGACCCAAAATCCGATTGGCCCTGGAAGGATTGTCCAGCCACCGATCAGAACCATGAGCAACGTAATCGGCACAAGGCTCCGACGGAGATTATCGATCAGTTTGAGCTGGGAAAGATAGCTCAACGTATTCCGTGTGCGCAGACCACTTCCATCCTTCACCCAGGAGAAGAGCCAAGGAAGCAGCTGCCAGTCACCTCGCACCCAACGATGACGGCGACTGATGTCAACGAGATAGCGTGATGGCTGGCTTTCGAAGACGGTGACATCGCTAACCAATCCCGAACGGGCGAAGCAGCCTTCAATTAGATCATGGCTGAGGATGCTATTGTCGGGAAATCGTTGATGAAGTATCCTGTCGCAGGCTGCGATCTCATAGATCCCCTTTCCGACGAAGGATCCTTCACCGAATAAATCCTGGTAGACATCTGAAACTACCCGACTGTAAGGGTCGACTCCTGGATCGCTTGCGCACAGCGATGAGAAATGCGATCTGTTGGAGCTCGTCACGGAAATGGCGGTCCGTGGCTGAAGGATAGCATATCCATGGACCAAGTTGCCTGCGCCGTCAAGGAATGCCCGATTCAATGGATGCGCGATCGAGCCGACTAGCTTGCGTGCCGCATCACGGGGCAACACCGTGTCGGTATCCAGGGTAATGATGTAATGCACGGGGGCGAGCGATGACGCGTCGCTGACGATCGTCGAAAACGCGACGCGTTCGTTGCGTAGCAGGTAGCCGTTGAGCGCTGCAAGCTTACCCCTTTTGCGCTCATGGCCCATCCACACGCCCTGGAGGGGATTCCAGCACCGGGATCGGTGGAAGAGGTGAAAGGCATTTCTATGTACGTGCTCGTACTTACTGTTTAGCCTCGCGATTCCATCACGGGCGCTCGAGATGGCTTCGTTATCACCCGGCATATCGCAAGCGTCCGCATCGCAGAAATCGGTCAGAAGAGCGAAGGTGAGTCTATCATCGCTGTTGGCGAGATAGCATACTTCGAGTTGCTCGAGTAATCCGGGAATGTCTTCTTTGGTCCTTATCATGGCCGGGAAGGCAATCATGGTGCAGAAATTCTCAGGGATTCCCCGGGAGAAATCCAGGCGAGGCAGGGCATGGGGTCTTATGAAGATTAGGAATAGCCAATTTGCGCAATTGATGGAACACTGGCTTACCGCCAATATCAGGACGAGCGCCAGTACGACAATCTCCCACGGACTCCAGGCGAGGGCTCCGCTCCACCATACTCCCGCTCCTGTCAGGGGGACCATAACGCTGGCTATTCCGAGCGCGTACCATCCCAATGGCATCGCGCGGAAGGCTTGGTCAAGGAGGCGCGGCAATGTGCGTCGGACATCCAGTTCCGATTCAAGAATCCGTCGACCATGATCTATGAGGAAGTATCCGACATGCGATTTACGCTCATCATGTGGAGGTTGTGCTTTCGCCAGTGCAACCGCCTGCAAGGAGATCTCCTGCTCGGTGAAGCGGCTATGTTTCGCAATTTCCTCGACGATGTGACGGTAGTTGTCTCGCGTTGCGAAATCCATGAATTGGTAGATGCCTGCAGGGTCGCATCGTAGACATGCTTCGACCGCACTATGAGATTCAACGAACTCTTTCCAATCGATGCTGGAGAGTGCCTTTAGGCTGTTGATGCTATTGCCGATCAGGACCTGATCTGCTGCCTGCTCCTGGTTTTCACTCTGGAGCATTAGTTCGATAGAGCTATGCTTTTCATTGAGGTGCTGCTCAAGCCAGCCGGTCGCCATCCCCAAGGTTGCGCTCTGATCTTGGGATCGGTGCATGAATCCGGCGACGAAGGCGCTGGTTATGTCTAGATTGGAACGGGCCAGGTCAGCGACTATAAGAACGAGATCGGTAGATCGTGACCGAGATTCCGCGATCATCCGGCCAATCCAAGCACTTCCAGATCGGCTTTGTTCAAGAGCGATCACGACTCTCAGGCTCAACCTGCGTAAGTTCTCTATCAGAGCAAGACGCAGCATTATGGGTATTGCCCATAATTCCCCGAGCGAGAGCAGCGAGTGCTTTTGATAGGCGATGACAAATTTTGACAAAGTGTCAGAATCGATTCGTCCATCGATATGTGAAATGAGCTCGCTGGCTATAGCATAGACTCGTGGATATCCCTTGAGTTCTCCGCCAATAAGTCGAGGAAGCTCGCGGCTGTAACCTTGCGGTAAATGGTGGCGAGCCGCATTGATCTGCTCCTCTATCACATGAAAATTGTCCAGCAGCCAATCTGCTGCAGGCGGTAGACGCGGTTCGTGTGAGCTGGCCGCAGCGACGAAGTCATAAGCGGCGTCCAGCGCGTTTTCGTTGTCACGCAGGCGTCGTCGTAAATGATTCGGGTACTGGTGTCGATCGGTGTGATGAGAACCTGCTAGTGACGCTGCATGCTGCCCGAGTTCCTCAGTAGTGAACAGGTCGGAGTGCAGTGGTGCTTCATGGGCGAATCGTCTCCATGCAGGGAGGCCATTTTTGTCCTTATCGTGCCGCATTTTCTTCTTCAAGGTGAGCATTGGTCATCCATGGAGTGTCTGAGCTTGGAATTCGTTATGCCACCTGAACACGCCGCTGTCCTGCAGAACGACGAATGCGCTTTAGGTCCAGGATATCGGGCACCCGGTGTGGCAATGAACGTGTTCCTGCGGACAGTGCCTAGCTATGGGGTGTTATCCCCAGGTAGCTTGGCTTCATTGTGTGTTCGAGTCCGCTATAGGCTGTGTTATATGATCTGCCACTGAGAGGCCTCGATTGAACATAATCGCCTATTGGCATGCGATATATCGGCTAGACATTTTGCGCCGCTTTCCGCTATGGCGCAATCGCGAAACCTCGCCATGGAGAACGACGTATACGGATATCCGTCAGCAACATAGAGTGATAACGGTGTTCCACTAGTCGTGATGGCAGTTCATGATGATCGAGGCGGACTGTGCCGTTCGATTAGCGCTGTCAGCACGAATACTGGATAATTCAGAAATAAAATGTAGGCAGTTGCCTATCAGGGGGAAAGACCCCATATAAGAAATAACAGAAACGCTCTATTCTGGAGTGATGAAGCTGATCATCTTCATTATGATTCTGCTAATCGTCTTCGGCGGCAGAGATAATTGCTTTTGCGGTCCTCTCAACGGGAAAAGTGGAATCATGGCTATGCTAATGATCATCCTTGCCATTCTTCGATTGGGCGGGATTAGTTCTCGAGGCTTATCCGTGAACAAATAGTGCCTGTCTGTTCTCGCATTCATGTCGCATGATGATAGAATCTCACCACCCTAGATCCAGATTTCATGGACGGACATGCTCCTTGTGCATACTGCACGGATGCTAATGGAAGAACAGTTGTTGCGCGCATGCGGACAGGCCATCTAGGATGTAGCAATATGGTATTTTTCGGGACTGTGAATGGATTCTACTGCGGTAACCTCACATCGTTCCGCGACCGCGAAGCAGGAAGGTGGATGTTAGTGTATCTTGTCCATGACCATCAATGATGACCAGTTGAACTGTCCTCCATCTGTTGAATAACTACTAATTACGAAGGCCGCCATGGACGAATACGCCTCTATTGATTCACCCGACGCCATGGCTGACATGGTCCTGCGCATTCAGGATCAGCGCGGACGGTCTATGGACCCCGTCACGTATGAGACGAACAGTAGTGCCTCGATTCAAGCGAGGGAATTCACTGCCATTCCTGATGGTTCGACCAACCAAGATGTTGAGATGACGAATAAACTCGAGGCCAGTCTACGTAACACGCGGCATGACTCGATACTACTTGCAATCGGTATCGGATTTATTGCCGGAATGGTAATGGCACGGATCCGCTAAACCATTCAGGATAGCGCTGGTATCGCCTCGATCGTGCCGTGTGAGGGAGTGGAGGAGTCAGGTGAACTCCCCATGGCATTCCCAAGGGTAACCCACTATTCTACCATCTGACGTCTACTCTTTATAACGTTAGGATGCTGCTCTACCAGGTAGAGTCGTATGACCGGTAGGTTGACCGACTGTCAACGGAACCGGGCTCAAGGTGGTTATAATTTCGGTGATGCCATTCCATGAGTGGAGTACGTGTGTAATAACCAGGACATCATTTCCACAAATAGCAGTGACCTAGTCCACCGAAACCGCAAATATTTCATCACCGCGGGATGTCAAGGCGGACAAATTATCCCCTTACCAGTGTCGATGCGACCTCAATTGCATGATCGTATATCCTTAGTTCTCAGATTTGACGTCAACCATCTTATTGCTCTCCTGAGCAGAAAACGCACCGATGCCCAATATTATCGATCTCCTCCTTGTTGACCATAGCGACTTCAAGGTGATGTTGAAAACGCTTACGACTATTACACGGCTCGCCGATGAAGCGATATTATTCAGGCAGCTCTTCAATCGCCTTAAGGCGCACTCGTTGTTCGAAGAGACCTCAGTTTATCGTAAGCGTTCGGTGGCTCGGGAGCCCTCAGTTGGGTAGCCCGAGTGCCCCGTTCCGCCTGGCACCGGCGCCCGCCATCGTGGTGGCGCCCTTGTGGGCGGCCTAGACCATGTGGTTCTCGATGA
>Ga0302319_10012805_pt1 | contig 15771 bp, 25 predicted proteins | sample Bog_T0_2_FD_203319 | JGI IMG/M metagenome (GOLD analysis project Ga0302319, IMG submission 203319) | Peat permafrost microbial communities from Stordalen Mire near Abisko, Sweden - Bog_T0_2 | ecosystem: Environmental > Terrestrial > Soil > Wetlands > Peat | place: Sweden: Abisko, Stordalen Mire...
CCGTGCGGCCCAAAGAACGGCCGCAGATGACAACAAAAGAAAACTGAATTAAGCTCTAGTTTCAGCCATCTACCATGCAAGCCGGGATGGCGGAACTGGCAGACGCAGCGGACTCAAAAAACTATTCGACCCGTCCCGCAACCCGCCCGGATTCACCAACCCCTTGTGATTGCCGCATTTTTAGCTGCTGAAACCTACCTGTAGTTGCTGGTACTTTCCTGATGTCCGTGCACAAAACGTGCACAAAACGCCTCCGTCAATAGTCGCGCAACGGACGTAACTCGCGTGCCCGTCATTCGACCGTCAGAATCCCTTTCATGGTCACGAAGAAAAAAGCTCCTAAGAAAAAACGGAAAGTCGACCAGCTGGTGTTCAAGCAATGGGTGAATGATGGAAAAGCCCTGAAGGTTAGCGAGCATCAGTGGGCCATTGCTGACTGGATTCTCCGTGGGGAGAAAATCTCCGGGTTGTCGAACAAGGAAGCGTATAGCAGGGCGGTCAAACTTACGGGTATGACCGAAGGAACGCTGAGGCAGTTCGCTCACACTGCGCGCAACGTGTTAACACGTGTTAACGGCCTGTCGTTTGGCCATCACAGGCTCGTTGCGAAATACAATCCGGAACAGCAAAAGAGATTCTTGGATTACGCAAAAGACGCTCGCAAAAGCGTGGACGGTTTTGCTGGTTATCTTCGAAATCGCGATAAGGACGCGGCGCGACGCGCCGAAAAACGGTCGAAAGCAGATGTGTCGGCCTCAAAGGTTATGGAAGCATGCGACACCCTCCTTCGCAACTATCACTTCGAGACACTATTGGATGAACCCCCGACACCAGCTGCGGGCACCGAAGTGCTCGAACGGCTGAAAAAAGCGATAGCTGAACTGACCGATAAGGTGAAACAGATGGAAACGGCGTGGGGCAGAAAAGCGACAGGAGTGGGTGCCGGAAAATGAACGAAGGTTGCGGTCGCAAAATCAGGTCGAGAGATGCTGGCTTATATACGATGCTGGCAGACAAAATGAAGACGCTGCGAAAGACAGCGTCCGATGAGGAACTCAAAGACCTCATAACTCTTATGAAAGCGCACCCTGTCGAATACTCGTGCTGCACCATTGTGCGCGGCGACTGCTGGAAGCACATGCCGAATCTTCCGAAGCGCTTCTTCGACCTCATCGTCGCAGACCCTCCGTATGGTATGAACATTAAGGGTTGGCAGAAGCATCACGCGAACGCCGACTGGGACGATAAAGGGTATCCGGAGCACATCGTCAAAACCATGATTGGCATTGCGCGGTTGGGCTCATACTTCTTTTGTCGTTGGGATAATTTGAAGCAAAACATCACGCTGCCAAAACCAAAAAGCATGCTGGTTTGGACAAAGCAGGGGATAGGGGGAGGAACTGGTGATTTATCTCACGAGCACATCCGCGACTATGAAATGGCCTATTTCTATCCCGGCCCAGAACACCGATTCAAGGATAGTAAGCGACCACCGTCGATTTTCAAATGTAAGCCGCCCGGAAACGATGTTCACCAAACCCAGAAGCCAGTTCAACTGATAAAGGATATTTTGCGATGGTATGACTTCGAAACCGTCTTCGACCCATTTATGGGAAGCGGAACAACAGCCGTGGCCGCGAAGGAACTCGGCAAGCACTTCTTCGGGTTTGAGCGCGACAAAGACAACCACAGAGATGCCATCGAGCGCATCGCTGAAATCGACAAGTAAGGCGCAGCCGAACAAATGACTTGCCTTCCACGCGCACCAGAGCGAACATGTCCTTGGTCGCCGCTCCTGCTGGAAGCTCCCAGCGTACCGTCAAGGACCCGGCGACCTGTACTCGGCAGGGAGTAGTGAAGCCCTAAGCGACCGCGCCTCGCGGTTAGCTCCGCCGCCTCCACCCTGACGGCTCCAATCGGGAGTCGTGGTCCGTGAACAATCCGAATACCGAACCCCTGCTTGTCGATGTCGGCGGCGCAGCTGCAATTGTTGGCGTTGGCGTCGGAGTTATACGAGGGTGGGTCGCGGACGGGCTGCCGTTCGTTCGCGCGGGACGTGGCGGGCGGAAGATGTTCACGCGCCGGGACCTTGAGCGCTTCCTCGAACGATTGAAGGAGCGCTCCGAACCGTGAGCGCTGCGACGAAACGTCGGCGATAAAACGAAGTTTTGAAATTGCTCCGCTTTTTAGGGTCCCCAAGGAGGGGACACCGCCATGAAAGAAGAACCACCTCAACTTGTCGGCAGTCTCGCCGCCAACAACCAAGCAATTACCTCGAAGGGATTTACCATGTGGCCGCACCTTTTCACGGTGCTGGCGCGCGAGCACGCTGTGTCCAAGGATTTTCTGGTCACGCTGCTTTATCTTTGGGACGCAACAGTCGGTAGCATTCAGCACCGAGAGCGACCAAAAGACGCGAACCCGCAAGGCCGCATCTCTCTTTCACAAATCCCTGTCCGCCATCACCAACGCGACAAATGGTTGCTCGCCCTTATTGCTTCTGGTTTTTTCAAACGAATAGACAAAGCTGGTCCCAGCGACAAGAAGGGTTCACTTTACGAATACGAGAACGAGACGACTCCAGAGGAATGGAGGGCGTTCTTCGCTAAGGCAGGTTTCTGTGAAGAATGGAGTGGCGACTCGCTGGACGACATGCCAGCGGCTCGGTTCGCTTTCATGTTTCGTCGTAGGGGACTCGGGCTTGACCGATGGAAGGACAAGCCGCAGGAGCCATACGTTGCGCCGCGTCCCGAGGAGAGAAAGAACCTGAGAGAATTCGTCGCGCGCCGCAAGAAAGAGATTGAAGAGAAAGTCCGTAAAAAAGCGATTGACGAGAAAGTCCGTGAAAAAGCACGCAAGAATCAGGAGGGGAAATGAACACCGATACTCGCACAACTGTAAAGGAAAAGCTCGCAGGGTTCTTCACACTCACTGCTTACGACGGCAGCTACCACGATGCGACTGGATTTCGCACGGCGGCTTCGGACGAGGCAAGCGCGTCCTTTGGGGAACTAACTGGCGGCTCCATTAATTGGGCTCAGGTCCACGGCAACTTCAAAGACGCAACCAAGCGGGCGCTGTTCGTACCGTACCCGCACTGGACCGAGTTATACGACGCTTGCCAGCGCGTCGTCCGCGCCCACGCCGAGGTCGGAACCGAGTGGTGGGGTCCGCTTACCGCCGCCAAGCTCATGGGCGACACCATGACTGTAATGCGCGAGAAGTATGGACGCTCAGTTCCGCGTTGGTGGTTGCCGATTATGAACAAGCTGCGTGGGAAGTGACGTGTCGGGCCGACATGGCAAGGGGTGTCGGGCCGACACGGCAGGGGTGTCGGGCCGACACGGTAGGGGTGTCGGGCCGACACGGTAGGGGTGTCGGGCCGACCCACTTCTTATAGTCAGAATACGGTTAGATAAAGAGTAAGAGGCATATACGTGCTAAACCGCGCGCGAGCGTGTAAGGCTTTTTAACATTTCATCTGACCTTGTCTGCCATGAATTACGAGGAAGAACTTTTATGAGAAAACTGTCAGGGCAAATTAACGAAGGATGGCTGGGTGAAGATAGGAGCTCGAAGGAGCGCGCCAACGGTTCGGAATACGTAATGGACATTTCAATCGGTCCGACCTGCCGAGTTAGCTTCACCGTTCAAGCACGGTCTTTGGATGAAGCGAAGGACATCGTTCGCATGCAGATGCAGTACCACATCGATTGGCCGCAAGAACAGCTAACGCCTATTGAAAGTTTCTGGTATGAAACGGTGCCGATAAGTCACCGCTCCCTGTCCGACGATTCTCGCGTCTGGCTTGCGCGCCACGTTACCAAATACGGAGAGGAGAAAACGAAGGAGGCAATTTCGACTGCTGCGAAGGCCGTCGTGAACAGGACGTCGGAGTTCGCCACGTGCGAGGACCTAACGAGTTACGTCGGCGGTATTCTTCGCAAGAGGCTGAAGCTTCCTGAGACCATCCACGTAACCGGAACCGCGAGCGACACCCCGTCATGGAAGGCTGAGGAGCCGCCTCCACGCCCGCCGGGTCCGCCGCGCCGGGAGGACTTCCCAAGCAGGTTGGATTACGCCAGAGCGTGCTACCAAGCTGGCGTGCCGCCCGAGCCACGCTCCAAAAACCAATAGTCGTCACACGAACCGCACAAAGTGTGACCGACGTATTTTTATCAGTTCGCATTCCGAAGGAACTCGCCGCACGGCTCGCCGATCACAAGCAGCGAACGCTTGTTCCTATGAGCGCTTTCGTAAGGCAGGCAATCGAGCGTGCGTTGGCCATCGAGCCGAAGGAACTGCAACCAAAATGACCACTAACTGGAAATCCCGAGCAGCCGACTGCATCACGAACCCGAACAACGCGCCGATAAGCGGTAATGGCCGTTGGGCGCTCGTTGGCCGGACGACGGAAGGAAGAATCACGGGCATTTACCTGTATGAGACGGAGAGTCAAGCTCGGGCATCAGCACCCTTCTATGATTCCCGAGTAATCGACCTCAAGCCGACGCCGTTTCCCACGAACTGCTCCAACGTCTATGACAATGACGCTGACGACCGCCGTAGAGCAAGGCAGGAAAGGCAGAGCGCATGCGGAAACTGAACTTCAACCCACTCCGGGGCACGATGTGCTTACCCGACGATTGCTGCAACGATATCGACTGGTCGCCCTGCGACCCCAGCGAAGGCGGAGCAAAGCTGGAAGAGCAAAGCAAACCCAGCCGCAGGATACACCACATACTCCCCAGCAACAGGCCCACACGCCCATTAAGCAAGCGAACCGCGTAATGACGCCAGCAAAGCCATAAGCAAGCAACGTGGCCAGCCTGTGCGTCAACCTGCCCGGCTGCTGCGGAAGCGCGGATGATTCCCGACATCCACACCTTGGTCGCCCCAACTGTGCGCGAGTTTTCTCCCATCAAAGCAAGCGACTGGATTCACACGCGATAAGTAAGCGTGCAAGTGCATGAGTGTGCGCGAGTTATTCGAGCAACAACCGTGCTCATGGTAGCGACGCGAGAATACATGCGACAAACACAAGAGATACCGGTGAGAAAAGGGGGGCAGCCGCCTCTGAAATGAAATTTCAGCTGACCATACAAGCGCGCGCAGGTCATTTTTTATTTCAAATCGAAAAGACGAGTTGCGCCCCTCTTTACGAGAGTGCGCCCCTCGAATAGCGTGCGCCCCTTTCACATTGCGCCCCATGCGCCCCTCTTGCGCCCTACATTGGGGCGCACCCGTCACAGGCCGCAGGGACAGTGCAGACCGGGCATAGGTCAAAACTCAAACAACTTTTGTAACAAGCTTACCCAGACCTTGCCCGGTTCGGGAAAGAGCCCCGGTTCGATGCCTTCAAAGCAAAGAGCCGGGGAATGAAACACTTATGGCGCTGGTTGCAATATCGCGCGCGGGCCGGGACGCGCACAAACACGTCCTCGTGCTTTGCCGCTGTTCTTGCGGGCGTGAAGTCACCATCCGCAAGGACAAGGTCGCTCACCAACAGACGTGCGGCGATTGCAGGGAAGTGCCAGTTCCAGCGCTCGTGGCCGAGCGTCCGCCCCTCGATTGCGCCCCAGCGCCCCAACTTGCGCCCCTCGAAGCCGCCCCAGAGCGCACACCCATTTACTTGCTGGGTGAGATTGCTGCCCGTGACGCCGCCGTGCAGAAACTGGATGAGCAAATCGCTGACCTATCAAGACTCCTCGCTAAAGAGGGCGTTTTGCCTGTCGGACTTGATGGTGATTCAGCGGCGAAGCTTTTCAGGGAGGTTGTCACCACAGCAAATGTCCTCCGTAAAGAGAAGCAGCGTCTTGAGAAAGAACTCCGAGACTTATCTGGTCAAAAAGCAGTCACGCTGAACTCGGCTGAATCGGTTCTTGCGCGCGCTCGTAATATGCGAGGTGCAAAGTGAGCAAGAACTACGTCGCAGTTGCCAACCAATATGTTGATGACGTTTTGTCGGGAAAGATTGTTACCTGCCGTTTCACGAGGCTGGCCTGTCAGCGACAACGCGATGATTTGCTACGCACAGATTGGGACTATTTCTTCGATGAAGAAGCCGCAAATGTTGTGTGCGAGTTTTGCGAGCTGCTCACTCACGTGGCCGGACCACTCGGCGGCCAGCATTTCAAGCTTGAGCCGTGGCAGGCATTCCTAACCACAACCATCTTCGGCTGGAAGTCGCGGACTACCGGACTCCGCCGGTTCGCGCGCTCCGTCGTGTTCGCAGGCAAGGGAAACGGGAAGAGCTTCCTCTCATCCGCGTGGTCTTTGTACATGCTTTGCGGCGACGGCGAACAGGGCGCTCAGGTTTACGCGGCTGCCCGCTCCGAAAGCATGGCGCGAATCGTTTACGACGTCTCGTATCAGCAGGTGGTCACAAACGAAGAACTGCGTACCGCCGCTTCCCTGAAAGCAATGAAGAAGGGCATCGAACACGGTCCGTCTGGGTCCGTGATGAAAACCGTCAGCGGAATCGGAAAGGGTTCCGCAGGCTTGCTGCCCTACTTCGTTGTAATCGACGAAACTTGGTCTCACAAAAACTCTGACGTGGTTGAAGAAATGCGTCGCGGCTGCGCGAAGCGCCCCGGCTCGCTGATGAGCACGATTTCTCACTGCGGTTCGAACCTGGCGTCGGTTGGACACATGCAATGGGAGGAAGCCTGCGCGATTCTCTCGAAAGAACTTGTCGACGAGAGAACGTTCGTTTGCCTGTGGAGCGGCTGTGACCATACTTGGACCAGCCCGGATGCGTGGAAGGCGGCGAACCCAAATCTCGGCATCTCAGTTGACGCCGTCGAACTTGAAACCGCCGCGAGGCTGGCGGAAAAGCTTCCATCACAACAGGGAATATTTCGCTCCCACAATCTCTGCTGCTGGCAGATGGCCGACACCACGTGGATTGACCCGGAAATGCTGGTCGCTTGCCGCGAGAAAAACTTGAAGAAAGAAATCTACCGGCTGTGGCACGTGGGCGAGCCCGGCACAGATACGCCCGACCAACGCAGGCCGTTCGCACTGGGTGTTGACTTGGCGTCGACCCAAGATATGGCGGCTGTCGTATGGCTGACGATGGCATACCGCGACGGCAAGGAGCACTGGTTTTGCTGGGGCACTTATTACAGTCCGGAGAACACGGTCGCGACGAGCCCGAATGCAAAACTCAAGGGCTGGAAAGCACGCGGTCTGCTTACCGCGCACCCCGGTTATGTGAACGACTACGACGCTATCCAACAGGACATTCTCAAGGAGCAGCGGCGCAACCTCGGTTACGGCGTGGTGGAAAATCCGGACGGCTTCAACATCATTCTGTGCGCGCACGACCGCTATCAGGCGGAGCACATGAGGCAGAACCTTGAGAAAGCCGGTGTCACGTCCGTGCCCGTCCCGATGCAGGCACCGATTCTGTCGCCAGCTATGGACTGGCTCGCGTCCTTGATTTTGACGAGTAGATTTCACTTCGACTCCCGCGACGAGATTTTGCTGTGGGCGTTCTCGAACGTGGTCTGTCACCGCGACCGAAACTCAAACCTGTTTCCAAACAAGGCGTCCGAGGACAGAAAGATTGACCCGGTGGTCGCGCTCATCCTTGCTTGCAAGGCTGCGATGGCAAACGGTGGAACGCTGATGCGCCCTTGCGAACAGGACAGCCCGCGACTCAGTTTTATCTATGAAGATGGCTCTGCAAAAGTATCAGGCCCGAACGGTTTGATTTCGCTGCCCACGTTGAGCCCTGAAACGAAGCCAGAGGTGCGTCCATGATTCGCTTCTGCTCTGCGGGCGGTTGTTCGAACCTAATAAAGGATGGACGACACTGTTCGAAGCACGCGCAAGCACATGCGGTGGTCGAGAAGTTTATGCGTGAACCCTTTTACGACCGAGCCGCGTGGCGGAGATACGTGCGCCCTCGGCAGTTGCGGCATTTCCCGATGTGCAACGACTGTCCTGCGGTTGCTTCAGAAGTTCACCACATAGACGGGACCTGGCGCGTCACCCGTGACTGGCGACTTTTCATCGACGAAAACAATTTGATGTCGTGCTGCCACTCGTGTCACTCAAAACGCACGTTTGCAGAGAACCAAAGCAAAGGAGTTTTATGAACAGGCCAAAGGCAGTGGTTGTGACATACAGAGAGCGCGACGACTGGGCTCTCATTCTCATCGCGTGGCGAGACCAGTTTGGTCAGCGCGGCATCTCCCCACTCATCATCGTGCCGCAGACCAGCGTAATGCTCCTCGGCCTGTGCGGAGCCGGAACATACGTCCTGCCCACCGCCCACGTGAAGGAATCCTTGCGCGAGGAGTGCTTGAAGAACGCGGTCGCCGATTATGTGCGGCAGGCGCGCGAAGAATATATGCGAGTCATTGAACAGGCGAGTCCGGGCCTCATCCAGAATCTTCGGACGCTGAGCTACGACGAAGCCACATCTGGCTTTCAGGTGCCAGTGGACGCCGCCTTCCGCCGCCTTTGCAACAGTCGCGTATCGGACAAGGCTATGGCAGCGCTGCGCCTCGTTCGCTTCCTTGCAGACAAACACAAACTCGGTGAGCCGACGCTCGAAGAGAGCGACAACGTCGCCGTAAACAAATTACTCAACCAGAGGTGGTGAAATGGGATTATTCGATTTGTTCAAGCCAAAAGCAACACAACCGAGCTTCGTGTTGGTGGGAGCATCTCCCGCGCCCGGCCAACTACCCGAGGGCTTTTTCCGTGTCGAAGCCCGTGGTAGAGAAACACTGGGCTGGAGCGGCACGTGGTTTTCCTACGATGTAGGACGCGCCGTGAACGACCATGGCAAAACAATCACACTGTCCGCATTCTTGGACGAGCGGAAGCACAGAACCATTGCCGACTTGCCACTGGTCCGCTTGAACTTCACGCGCCAGACTCCCGGCGTCATGCAAGCCAATGGTCGTGGTCTGCTCGACACTGATGCGATGCCCGGTGACTTCGACGGGAACGTTGGATACAGCGGAGTGAACGCGCCGCGCAGAGAAGGCTTTGACTTCATCTAACCCGTCACAGTAACCCGTTAGATTGGCCAGCAAGATGAGCCGAAAGATAACCAGTTAGAAAAAGGAAACCTCAATGCTTATCCAAACCAACTCCAACTATCCAGTCGTCAACGACCGCAATAAGCGGATTCACGTTCCGACCTCCGTCGGTGAGGTCGCCATCTACCACGGTCACGCTACCGCCGTCTCTCCTGCAAAAAGAGGTACGAATGCTTACTTGGAAGAGCGCGCAGCGGAAATCAAAGCTGTGGCCACACCAACGGTCTCGTGGATTATCCGCGCGTCCACCGACGGTGACAGGCAGAAGCGCCCGGCGATTTACGCGACGTGCTCCAATGCTCTCTGCGCCGTCCGGTTCCGCTACGAAGGCAACCCGGCGCAGGCCGACTCCGTGGCATTCACACATTCATGTGGCGCGCATGCTGCCACAAAAGTTCCGGCAGACATCGTCGCCCAGTATCGTATCGCCTGCGAAAAGTATCCGCTCCTTGAATACCCGGCAGACGAGGCCTCCGTGATGGCCTACGCACGCAGCCAGAACGTGGACAGCGGTCGTCGCGAGGTAAATCACGGCAAGCCGCTTCTGAACAGGGACGGCACGCTTTACAAACTCTTCTTTGAAAAAAAATAAGGGAGTCACAGCGCGCCGACTAATTAGAGAGGTTAAGTTTTTATGGAAAACAGAGAGTTTCGGACGTTGGCGTCAGCGCTGCGCACCGAACCAACTGACAAGTTCGTTCTCACTGGAACAGCAGCCTCGTATAACGCGCTGTCGAAAGACCTCGGCGGGTTCCGCGAAAGACTCGTTCCGGGTTGTTTCACCCGGTCGTTGCAGTCCCCCGATTCCGATGTCGTGTTCACGTTTAACCACGGCATGAAGAATGACAGTGTGTTCGGACGCACGAGTGCCGGAACGTTGCAGCTGACTGACTCGCCGCAAGGCTTGAACTTCCGATGCCAGTTGGACGCGAATCAGCAAAGTCACAGAGACCTCCACGCTTCGGTGAAACGCGGAGACATCAGCGAGTGCAGTTTCGCGTTCGCTTTGGATGGTGACAACGGCGACGCATTCGACGACGCCAAAGATGAAGAGGGTCGCTCGTTCATTAGACGGACTGTGCGCTGCGCGAAGTTGTTCGATGTATCCGCAGTCACGCACCCGGCTTACGGCGGGAACTCGACCGCAGTGTCGGCCCGCTCAGCCGATTACGTGGTCGGACGCGACGCGCCCGTATCGACGTTCATAAGCACGCTCTTTCCGGTTCGCAAAACGGACAATCGCAAAATCAAACTCACGCCAGCACAGTTCGCAGACCTCTCACGGCGAAGCGGGGTGTCGGTCGCCAAGCTCCAAAGCATGGAGCTTCAGAACGAGTTAAAGCGCCTCGGAGCGGAGATTAAGAAAGACCTCCGCGACGCAACGCGCACCCAAGAGGTCGCCATCGATCAGCTCACCGCCGAGGAACTTCGCCGAGCGTTCGAAAAACAGATGGGCTGGAGCTAATCATGGCGCGCCGACAGAAAATTCACAGCACCATCAACGAACACTTCATTCCAGAGGTCGGAGTGTTTGGTGACGTGTGGCTGGCGAAGGCCGAGCAGTCTTTTTGGTATGTGACCCGCGACGGCAGCGTCGTCTGCCTTTCGGATGTGCTCAATAACGTTCCGGCTCACACGCCTCCGCGCCACGGGCGCGACGGTAAAGACGGCGTCGGAACCAAGGGAGAGCGAGGCGCGACCGGAAACGACGGACGCGACGGAGCGCCCGGCAAAGACTCGACCGTGCCCGGCCCACGAGGTGAGGTTGGCCCGGCAGGCATTGGTCAACCCGGCCCACGCGGGCCAGCCGGGCCGGACAGCGCACAAGTGCTGGCGGACGCCCGCGCTGAAATCGCTGCGATACGCTCCGAGTTCGCTGCATTGAAACTCGAGTGCCAAGCAATCCGTGAAGCGAACGCTCACGCCGCCGGTTACATCGATTATCTCAAGGCCAAGGTCGCCGCGAGCAAATAAGGAGAAGAAAAAACAATGTCACTTTCACTTCAGCAGCAAGCCGACCAAATGGCGTACCACATCGGCTCGAAGGCACTCTCACCCGTCATCCTCCGCTTGTTGACGTTGGAAGCCAAGGTCGCCGAGCAGCAGTCTGAAATCAATTCTTTCCAGAACGGATACGCCGCGCTCTATGGTCGTATCAAAGCGCTGGAGAACACCAACAAGAAATAAAAGTTCCCGCCGACTCATAACGGCGGTGAAGTCCGCAGCCGATGCGGTTCCCTACTCACATTGGGAGATAATCGGTGAACGCTGGGGCGCGTGACGTTCGGAGTTAGACGCGCTGGTCGTGCTCGACCGAAATGAGCCGGAGGCGGTTGCGGCTTTCGACACAACGCGCCTCCACCTTTTTTCCCTGACCGCCGAGTGCGAACCTGCCGGGCGGTCGGCGGAGAAAACTGGCGGAACACCTCACGCCCATTGTGGGGGGAACCAATGAGTCAAGTCTGCTTCGTCAAGCCGCAACAACCAGTCCACATGCCAGAGCAATTCGAGGACGGCACCTTTGGGCGTGCCATCGACTTCTCGGATTACCAGCGGATGAGCACCTCCATCAAGGCTGCGCCCACCTACCGGCGTAAGCCTGTTCCCGAATACGCCTTCGACCACAACAAAATGCGTCGGCTGCTCGTTCGGTATATGGAGTCGCGCGCGTTCACCCGAAAGGAAATCGCTGCGGGGTTGTCCGGCAGCGATGCGACCCGGCTACACCGCGCGCAAGAGAAGCTGGCGTCGACGAGACCCGAGCTCATTGCTACCATCAACCGACTATGCGGGCGCTATATCGCAATGAAAAACGGAACGTTCGAAGAAGAGGAATGGTTTGCAGCTGTCCCTGCTGAGGCGCGGGAGACCTTTCGCAAAGAGCAGTTGGGGAAGTTGGCCGTCGAGATAGAGGGCATCGACACCCAGCTGCTAATGCTGCAGGAGAACTTCCCGGCCATTGTTCTGGGCGTTATCTACCGCTCGTATTGTGTCGGTGAGAATTCAGTTGCCGTGGGCGAAGCGTTGAGAATGAAGCCGCCGCTGGTGAGACAAATGCTCCATCGGCTTTCAAAGGTCTGGAACCGGATGCAAGCGGAGGCCGAGCTGTCGAGCGAACCCGGTCGCTTGCGAAAGACACCGCTCAAGCATTTGTTGAAGAGCCGCGCGTCGACGGCAAAGTGGTTTGCGAACCTGACGCCAGAGCAAAAAGCAGCAAGGAACCACAGCATCGCCGTGCGCGAAGGAAGAGCCTAACAGCCACCGGATATGTTGGACCATCAGCCGGGCCGCGATGCTGACTGGCAACAGGAACTTCGCGGCCCAGCCCCTTTTCATGTTCATAGAAAGCCTATATTCCGCGTTGTCGAATGAGCCGACTATCACGGCTTTGCTCGGGCTTCCTGCGTCGCGCCCCGACTCGACCACCGGCGTGTTTCCGATGCAGGCCGTTGACGGACCCACCATGCCATACGTGGTTTTGACTCAGGCTTCCGGCGAACCGACCGAGGGAGAGCTCATGGACGGCACAGGGCCACTGACGACGGAGCGCTGGCGGATTTCGTGCTATGGCACGACGTATTTGAAGGCGAAGCAGCTGGCGAAAACGGTGCGGGTGTTTTTGCTCTCGCTCTCGGCAGCCGAAAGTCGTTCGTGTGTCTTAGAGGCCGATGATGCCGAATCAATCGGCAAGGGAACGCTTTTTGGAACCCACGTCGACTTCGATTTTGTCTATCAGGATTCGTAAACTGAAAAAGCCCCCGCTCCCGCGAGGGCTGTTGGAGACCGTGCGCTCCATCAAGCCTCCTTTTTACGACCAACGCGAACCTGGGTTTCATCTTCGTCGCGGTAACGGGCGATGAGCTTCTTCATGCGAATGGCACTGGCGGCCAACCGCTTTTGTGCAACGGCGAGCTTGGCTGTGATTTTCGGGTTGGAATTCACTGGCCCGCTCCCCACACATCTTCATCCGTCGTTGGCATCATCATGTCGACGCGCTCCATCACGGCGGGAATGAACCCTATCTGTTTTTCGCGCGCGGCGAAGATGTGGTGAGCGGCGAGGTGCTTTTTGTATTCCTCCCAGCGTGGGTCCGGCGTGACGGTTGGTTGAGGTTTGCTTCGGAAAAACGATACGATGAAACTCAGCATGATTCGAATCCTCCTGTGATTCGGTTGTGTCAGGCTCTGCCCGGCGTTGACGCGCTGGGCAGGGCCGTTGTTACTTGCGTCCGAGAAGCTCCTTGAGCAACCCGGCGTAATGGTTCATGTCCCCGTTGTATCCCCAATTACCCTTATCTGTTTCCTGCCGGAGGGCGTGGCTTGTAATGTGAGCCCGCACGTCCTCCAGAAGTTGGTTGAGTTCGGCGAGGGACTTCTTGTAGGCCGCGTCCGCCGCTATTGGTCGCCCGCCGCGAAATCCGTTTTCAGAAGCGGCTTCGGATTTGCGTGGCGTTACCGCCTGTCCGCCCTTCCGACCCGCCTGCTGCTTGTTTGGGTTTTTCATAGTGACACCAACATCACTCTGGTGGGAAACCCAAGCAAGTTCCACTGGACACACTTACCTAAGAGGGGCAAATGGCAGGCGATTGAGTGACACTTCGGCTTATGTCATCGTGGCAAAATACGGGCTTTTTACGCGGGCAGCGAAAAGGTCGAGTTGCCACCCCACCGACCACGCGAAGGCGCGGCTCAAGTCACGGCTGCCGCGAGTTTCGGGAAGGAATGCTGCTGGTTCGGACGTGGCGGGAGTGATAGGCTGTTCCCCGATTCGGGGAGGAATCCACATAATGAACGTAAAACGATGGATAACGCTACCGCTGACATAGTTATGTGGTCACCTCGCTTGGAAGGAGTCCCTTGGACAGAGCCTTCACATTAATCAGCAGGTATCTATACGACTCAATGACGGAGGTCTGCTCATCCGGGTCGTCGCTGGGTCCGCACAAGCGAAGCCGCGACAGGCCAACCAGAAGTTCCCGAAGTTTTGCTCTTCGGTTTTCCTCCCTTACAGAACCGTTCACCGCCGTCTTTTTCTCCAGTTCTTCTTTTACGATTTTGATGGCAAGAATACGGAACGCACCCTCAACCACGATTTCTGACCCGAAGCTTTCATTGCTCGGCTGGCGCACGCTGAATTGCTCTATCCAATCAAGAGCGTCCCCGACCGCCTTCGGCGGAGCCAAAACTCTATACTCCTCCCCATCGATATAAACGGTCGCGACCCTTTGAAGGAATCCGTCTTCAGAAGACCCACGCAGCAATCGTTGCTCTATGACCGTGTTGGTCGCCATCACAATACTCCGTTTTCAGATTTCATTGTAACGAACCCAACCCGAAGTAACTGGCGAAAGCCCGGCATGGTCGACGACACTGGCTATCTGGATTCGAGAGAGGTAAGCTCCAACACCGAATATGAGAACTTACGGCACCGGGAACCTGTGGCTGCGGAAATCCAAACGGCACCCGAAGGGTGAATACTGGATTCGGTTCCGCGACGCCGCCGGACGGCTGCGCACACAGAACAGCCACTTCTGCGAGTGCCATCAGAAACGCGCTCAGGCGGACGCCGAGCGGATGCTGACGAAGCAAATCGGTCTCGTTGCGACTGGAAATCTGCCGAGTCCGAGGGCCGCGAAGGCGCTGGTGGAAGACTTAGCGCAAGTGCTGCTGAAGGCCCGCCGTGTCGCCCTGCTCCAAAAAATTCCTGAAGGGTTGCCTGCTCCGACCCGCGCGTGGCGTGAACAGGCGTCCGCGAAGCTAATTGCGGATGCCGAGCGCAGGTGGTCCGTGAACCTGAAAGCGACGTTCGGAAACCGGAAGGCGTCGCTGGTCACGACCGAAGACCTGAACGACTATGTAATTGCCCGTCACAAAGCCAAGGCGATGAACGCGACGATAAACCGCGAAATGGCGTTCCTCCGCCGAGCGTTCAAAATTGGCTTCGAGGCGCGACCGCGACTCGTTGCAGAGGTTCCAACGTTTCCTAAGAAACTCCCGGAGACAGCACGCACCGGATTCATCGAGGACGTTGCCTTCGGCAAACTGCTGGCCGCGCTGAAGGAGCCGGGCTTGCGGGCGATGGTACTGACTGCGTACCGACTGGGGTTCCGAATGTCGGAGTTGAAGAACCTTCTCGTGCTGCAAATCGCGGGTGGCTGGATAATCCTTTTCGCGGGAACGACGAAGAACAGTAAAGCGCGGAAGGTTCCGATGCCGGAGGAAGTGTGCGAAGCCGTGGAGGCTTGCTGTGCAGGGAAGGACTCCGAGGACCACGTGTTCACTTGGCCGAACGGAAAACCGATTCTCGACTTCCGAGGTGCGTGGGTAAAGGCATGCAAAGAGGCCGGAGTCGCCGGGCTGCGATTCCACGATTTGAGAAGGTCGGCAACACGCAATATAATGCGGAAGGGAGTTCCAGCGACGGTTGCGATGAAGATTACCGGGCACCTAACGAGAACGGTGTTCGATAGTTACGACGTGACCGCCGACCAAGACCTCCTCGACGCGGCAGGAAGAATATGAACAAATCGTGCACGAAATGCCAGACGCGCGCGATGTCTTCCACGCAAGTCGCTGATAACACGTAAAGCCGGGATGGCGGAACTGGCAGACGCAGCGGACTCAAAATCCGCCGACCTTCGGGTCTTGGGGGTTCGACTCCCCCTCCCGGCACCACACCTAAACCCCTTGAGATCAATCTCTAGCTGGCGCTA
>Ga0302319_10012808_pt1 | contig 15769 bp, 10 predicted proteins | sample Bog_T0_2_FD_203319 | JGI IMG/M metagenome (GOLD analysis project Ga0302319, IMG submission 203319) | Peat permafrost microbial communities from Stordalen Mire near Abisko, Sweden - Bog_T0_2 | ecosystem: Environmental > Terrestrial > Soil > Wetlands > Peat | place: Sweden: Abisko, Stordalen Mire...
ATGCTGCGGGTTAATCAACTGCTCAAGATCGATCTGGAACAGCTCACGTTGCGGGTGCCTGGGCTCACTTTTAGGGCGCATTATTTTCCCGGAAATCGCTATGCTTTGAACAACTTCTGAGAGTATTCTACCACGAAGAATGACCCTATGTCGTTGATTCTTTAATGCGTTATGCGTTTTTCAGGATCGACTAATCCATAACCAAAGAGCCAGACCGTCGCACCGGAAGGCGTATGACGCAGCAGCGCAACTATACCGGTTTTATCCTGTGTGATCGCATCCCCAGGAATTCGCGCAGCGACAGCGGTCGAAAGCGATTTTAGTGCACGTTTTGGTGCATGTTTGTACCAGGATTCCATTCAGTTCTTTGCAACATCTTGCGAAGTTAGAGGATCCTCTATATATTGTAAACAAAAGAGATATGCGACAGTTTGCATAGGAGTGCAGCAATATGCAAAATGCCGTAAAAAGGACTACTAATCAGTAGGTCGGGAGTTCGACTCTCTCCGGGCGCACCATAGAAATCAAATAGAATCAATGCAATAAAAGATGCGAACAAGTCGAAACCAACTAATATCTTCTTTTGTATCGACACCGCGCCAACAGTTTTCTTTACTTCATTGAGTGGCCCCCGGCGCTGTGACCATCGGACCGGGCGGGCTGCTTGGCGTCTCCGTCAAGGGTGGTGCCGCGCGCCAGGAATTGGCGGCCGGCGATGCGGTGCGCCTGTTTGATGCCCGATACGCGGACTAGCTCTTCGCGAAGGCCGCCGCTTCATTCTCCAACTGTGCGTCCCAGTGCTTTGGCTGATAGATGCAGCATGGCTCCTGGGCGAGCGGGTCGCCGGTTACGGCGTAGGCGCGGGCTCGCGAGCCGCCGCAAATCTCCTTGTACTCGCAGGCGCCGCACTTGCCTTCCAGCTTGCTCGTATCGCGCAACGACTTGAAGATCGGCGCGTTGCGGTAGATTTCGCTCAGCGGAGTCTGTTTCACATTGCCCGCGTGAATGGGCAGGAATCCGCTGGGATACACATTGCCCACATGCGAGACAAACAGGAAGCCCTTGCCGTCGTTGACGCGTCGCGTAACCCAGCTCGCGGTGCGGGTTTGCGCGTCGGCCGTGGGCGCTCCGGCCTCGTAAGCGCCCAAAGCGGCGGCAACTTTCGATGTGCCTGGGTGTCCGTGCCCGCTTCCGTGCCCGATGCGCCGCTCTTCCAGGTTGTGTTGCAAGAGGTAGCGCCGGTAGTGCATGGCTTCGGTGGTCTTGATCTGGAAGTTCACGCGATGGCTCAGCTCGTAGATCTTGCCAAAGACCTGCTCGAACTCTTCGCCGCTGAGCAGGTCGCCCAACTGGCCACGGCCCACGGGAACCAGGAAGAAGACGTTCCACATGACGATGGCCAGCTTTTCAAAGAGAGCGCATAAATTATCGAGATCGTGCGCATTGTGGCGGCTGATGGTGGTGTGAACCTGGATAGGAATACCCGCCTCGTTGGCCCATTCAATGGCCTGGATGGTGCGCGCCCATGCGCCGGGTAGGCCCCGGAAAGCATCGTGAATCTGGGGTGTCGAACCGTCCAGCGAGATGCCAAGCCGCACCAGGCCCGCCTCTTTGAGCTTGAAGATCGCATCGCGGGTCAGCAGCGGCGTAGCGCTGGGGGTGAGCGCAACCTGCACGCCTTTGCCGGCGGCATAGCCGATCAGCTCATAGACATCCTTGCGCTTCATCGGGTCGCCGCCGGTAAAGACGAAGATGGGCACATGCATCTCGGCGATCTGGTCGATCAGCGCCTTGCCTTCGGCGTTGGTCAGTTCGTCGGGGTGGGCGATAGGCTGGGCGGCTGCGCGGCAGTGCTTGCAGGCCAGGTCGCAAGATTGCGTGATCTCCCAGATGGCCAGAAAGGGCGCTTCGTCAAAGTTCAACCCGCCGCGAGCGGGAATATTGTGCATCGGCTGCATACGGCCTCCATCGGAATCGCAACTGGCCGGCCCCGCCAAGGGAACCCGCGCCGGGGAGGTTACGATTCCACTCCAGAAGAGCAGCCCATGCGGTGCACGTGCTGTGATATAGATCACTCCATCTCGCATGTCCCGCCGCCCGCGCGCCCCATTCCAAGCTGTTCAAAGGATTGCCCAGTTGCAAACCCGTGTCTACCGCGCGAGATGGTCGCATGATTTTCATTCAGGCTTGAGCCGGTCATGCGGAGGAATCAAGCCCTTGAGCTTGCGAGTCCTCGAATTTGAACCTCAAATGACGGAATAACAGCCTATTCTTGCTTCTCGGAACGATGAGCCTGTTTTGTATGTTATTGATTTTGAGCCATAGGCATGGTTATGGAAAGCTGAAACTATACCCCCTGGGGGGCAGGGGTATTAATTTTCTGGTAACGGGGGTCCTGGTGGGATCGATATGGGGCAGCGAGTTTCACGGGCGTGAAGGCAGCCCATGGGATGATTGTGCGCTGCCTTGAGGTAAATTTCGGCAAACCCCTGCGGTGGGGCAGCCGCAACGCTCGCAAGTCCGATCCGCCGCGGCGGACCAGACAATCGGCCTGCCGGGGTTCGTGGTCTCCCACCCTTGCGACAAAAACAAGTACGTCGCAAGGATGGGGTCCCCGGCAAGCTCATTCGTTACTCTTTGGACTTGCGACCTCTAAGCCCTATAAATACTCTCCCGGGGGGTCTTGACTCAGACTAAGGTGCTCTAAACGCCACTGCTTATACGTCAAAATATCCAACGCTGAAAATGCGGTATCAGCAACCGCATCACAAGCGCGGAGATCGATGGATTGCCAAATACCCTGTTTGAAGAACTTCTTTTCAAAACTTAGACGCAGTTTGTTGGCGTGTTGTTCCGCCCTGGCTCTAGCGTCGTATTCCTCAGTCGTCGAGTACACGACCTTGACCCATAGCTCGTACGGAACCTCGTCGGGCAGACGATTATCCTCGGGCTCATACAGCATCCAAGTGCCTCTGATTGCATCAGGATCTGCTGAGGATAGTTTCTTCTTGATCGGCTCCATTCGAATGTTCAGGTCGTCTGGGAACGCAGCACGTTTGTAGCGAGCAGCTAGCCATGCCTGTAGGGTATTATTTACATGTTTTTCTGTGAAGATTGCGCCCGGGTCTGGCTCTGCGCCGATCAGTGTTTTCTTGTCCACGAAGACCTTATTGAGAGCGCCTAGTTCGAGGACTTTTTTCTTGCCATCCTGTTCGAATTCGAGGTGCAGTGTGCGCGGGCTCTGGCCTTTGGCAAAGCCGTATTTCAGCTCATCCCTGCATTGACCCGCTATCAGTTCCACATCCGGCTCGTCCTGATGAACAAGATCGCAGTCGTGGGAAATGACGATAAGCACGGGATCTGGATTGTCTTTGAAATCAGGCAAGCTAAGTCGATCACGCACAGATCTAGGAAGAATTGATCCCTGCCTCAGTTTGGGCGTCACATCATCCTTCTGAGAGGATGATGCGACGGACTGTTCGCGGGATCTATCCATCAATTTCCTCCAAAATTGGCGTAGCCAATTCCATGACAGACGAAAGATCCTGCTTACGATTGCGCGTGTTTTGGTGTTCTGCGAAGGATTTTTCACGCGAACTCTGCTCCGCTTTAAACTGCTCCTTGAGCATGGTCAGAGCTGAATCCACGTCGCCGCCGCCTACCAATAGATGGAAAAGTGAGCCTCCTTCCGGCGAGAGAGGACGGTGGATAAAGTGCTCGGGTCTGTCGATGCCTGCAAGTTGCAGGCGTTGCGCGATGCGGCTAAGTTGCCAGACCCTTTGAACATATTCGGTTTTTAGATTGTCCCCCTTCAGCCAAAGATATACAGCTTGTCGAGATACGCCAAATATCTCGGCCACCTCTGACATCTTGAGGCCGAGCCTATCCCGAATTTGAAGGATCGTCGTTGGAATGCTAACCTGCTGGGTCGACTTCTTGCGTTCTACTGAGGGAGTGCTGCTGATTGTGATCGCAGGGACATTGGTCCATTCAGAAACCAACGCCGCATTGGCTGGCGAGTAAAGCCCGCCCGTGCCAGCAACAAGCGCTCCGAATAGCGTCACAGCAGCAACAAATGGCTGCGGATTTCCCCTCGAATACAGAACTGATGCAGAATTGAAAACCTTATCTTCGCTCCTATCGACATTCACGACGCTACCTCCACAGATCCAATGCTAGGCTCGAGACGGCACTACGGAAGGCCTTTGAGGCTTCCTCCTTTACGGCCGTGAGGTGTTCGCCTATGGCATCGAGATTGAAGTCAAATTGCTCACGGGCCGCGAAATCCGTATCAAGAATAGCGTGCCAGTCGTTAACCGATGTGAATCGTCTATCGATCACCAGGGAAATGGGCAGCAAATCAATAGGAATTGCAAGCGACCCACGAAGAATCACTACACGTTGAACGAGAAAGCCCGTGGGACCGACTGTTGACACGCCTTCTAGAATACTGTGCTTTAGGATGTCATTCATACCCGAATAGAAGCCGAGCAGTGCTGGCTTGAGCCAATTTTCCAAAGGATGATCTTGATTCGGAATTATGGCATCGAGCGTCCTAAATCCGATCTGCTCGACGTAATCAAGATTCAGTTCTTCGTGCACGATTCGAATTGCAATCATGAGGCGGTTTTTGAATTCTTGCGAAGTTTCATAACTAGTCGTCTGGTATGAGATTGAATTTGAGTAGAGAACGATCTCACCAGTCTTTTTAGAATTGGTGAATCTCCACCGCTTTTGGCTCGTAGTCACCGCATTGGGCGAGGCTCCTGATGGGTCGATCTGAATCGACGTCAGGTTTTCTTCACTGAATCCAGAAAAACTGTGCTTCCGAAACTCCTTTTGCAGTGCCTCAATATGTTGGTGCATATCCAGAATTGGATTGAAACGCACTTGTCCTATCGTGAAAAAGATGGGGGCATTTTGCATCTTCTCGCCCATATTCTTGACTTCCTCCGAGAGACGGATTCTGGTTCTGTCATCGTCGCACTTTACACTTTACTTGACAGTTTACACCCTGCTTGACAATTCTACGCATTCAAGTTTGAAAAAAGTGCAGGTTCGATCATGGAGTTGGAACCAGTCAAGGACTCTAAATCACGATTTCTAGACCTGGGAATCCGCGAATCGCAATCTGCCCCTCACGCCGTCGCCGCATTGGCCACCGACTGCAATCCCCGCGCTTCGATTTCGAATTCGCGGATTTTGTACTTCTGGATTTTGCCGGATAGCGTGGCCGGAAACTCGTTGACGAAGCGAACGTGGTCGGGAATTTTGTAGTAGGCGATCTGGCCCTGGCAGAACTCGCGAATCTCAGTCTCGTTGGCCTGGACGCCGGGACGCAGGCGGACCCAGGCGGCGACGATCTCGCCGAGGCGCGCATTGGGGATGCCGACGACCTGCACCTCGTCGACCTTGGGGTGGGTGTAGAGGAACTCCTCGACCTCGCGGGGATAGATGTTTTCTCCGCCGCGGATGATGACGTCGCGGGAGCGGCCGGTGAGGTGGATGCAGCCGTCTTCGTGCATGATGCCGAGGTCGCCAGTGTGCAGCCAGCCATCTGCGCGGATGACCTGCGCTGTGCCTTCAGGGTCGCCGTCGTAGCCTTTCATGAGCGCATAGCCGCGCACGCAGACCTCGCCCTGCTCGCCAACGGGCAGCGTATTGCCGGTGACGGTGGAGACAATCTGAATTTCGGTCCGGGGCATGGCGCGGCCCACGGTCTTGACGCGAATGTCGATGGGGTCCTCGGCGTCGCTCATGGTGACGACGGGCGAGGTCTCGGTTTGGCCGTAGGCGATGACCAGCTCGCGGCAGTTCATCTCATAGAGAACGCGCTTCATCAGCTCGACCGGGCAGGGCGCGCCGCTCATCATGCCGGTGCGCAGGCTGGTGAGGTCGTAGGTGGCGAAGTCTGGCAGCGCCATCTCAGCCACGTACATGGCGGGAACGCCGTAGACCGAGGTTGCCCGCTCGTCGTGAACGGCTTTGAGCGTGGCGCGCGCATCGAAGGTCCAGTTGGGCAGAATGAGGGCCGCGCCGGAGTTGACCGCGGACATGGTGCCGATGACACAGCCGTAGCAGTGGAAGAGCGGCACCGGGACGACGATCTTGTCCTGCTCGGTGTAGTGGAATCCCTGGGCGAGGAACTGCCCGTTGTTCACAATATTATGGTGGGTAAGCAGGACGCCCTTGGGCAGGCCGGTAGTGCCGCTGGTGTACTGGATATTGGCTACATCGCCGACGGCTACGTGCGCGGGCAGTTCGCCGGGCGCGTCTTTCAGCGCCTGCCACTCCGGCGAGTCGAAGTAGATGGTGTGCTGGAGCTCGAGGTTGAGACCGTGGCGGGCGCGGCCGAGGATTTCTTCGTAGTCGGCCCGCTTGTCTTTGTGCCAGAGAAAGAGCGCCTTCATCCGCGACTTCTGGAGCGTGTACTGAAGCTCGTGGGACCGGTAGGCGGGGTTCACATTGACCAGCGCCGCGCCGGCCCGCGCGCAGCCCATGTGCATCACGATCCACTCGATGCAGTTGGTGGACCAGAGCGCCACGCGGTCGCCCCGGCGAATGCCCAGCGACCAGAGCCCGCGGGCCACGCGATCCGCCTCATCGCTCAGCTCGGCCCAGGTGAGCCGCTGGCCCTGGTGGCAGGAGGCAACGGCGAGCCGGTCGGGGAAGCGTGCGGCGGTGCGGTGGAGGAGATCGCCAATGGTCAGCTCCAGCAGCGGTCTGCTTACCCCGCGCGCGTAGCTTAAGGTGCAAAGGTTCTCTTCGACAGGCATTTCTCTCAGGCCTAGGAACAACGAAGGGCAGTGTACACCCGGCCACCCTGCCAAAATTTGTGACCCAGCCCACAATCCTTGAGGGGCATGGCAAGCTATGGGCGCAAGGGAATCTCTGAACAAATGGGATCGTTTCACTCGGATGATCGGCCCATACGCTCCTCGTGTCCGAGTATTGCATCCCTACGACGACCCACAGCCGCGTGAACAGGCGCTAATGAACCCTGATATCGCCGGAGCCGGTTTCGATGCGCACCGTCGGACCGCCGCCGTTCAACTTGCCGGTGAGGTGGTGGTGGTCGTTGGATCCTTGCGTAAGCATCTCGCGGTCTGAATGGATGCTGCCCGATCCCGTCGAGGCATCCAGCGTAAGTGCGGCATTCCCAGCCGAGAACTCCACATTGCCGGAGCCCGTCTCCAGACGCCAGGAGTTCGTCGGCGCCCCACCCACGTTGATGTTGCCTGAGCCGGTGTGGGCGTGCAAGCCGCCTTGCAGGTTACGCAGTTCGATGTTACCCGATCCCGTCTCGGCCTTTACGTCGCCCTGCCCCGCCTGCTCGGCGTAAATGTTGCCCGATCCGGTGCTTGCCGAAAAGCCTCCGTGCAGCCCTGTGGCACGAACGTTTCCCGAACCGGTTCCCAACTTCGCATTCTCGCCAATGCCGTCGTCGGTAATGTCGCCAGAGCCTGACCCTGCATCGAGGTACGCGTCTGCCGGCGCCTCAATCTCATAGTCGATGCTGATGTTGTGAAGATTTTCATGGTGTGCGCCGATGCGGACGATGTTCCCCGTCTGCTCAATCGGCGGATTGGCCGCGATCTCCTTCACCTTCTCGTCACTCCCGCCCCAACCCGACTTCACGCGGCCATAGATGTGGATCCGGTTACCGGAGCCGCGCGTCAGGTGAATGTTGCCAGAACCGGTCGACACCGAAAGCTCTACTCTGCCGTTGACCGTCAGGTTGTGCTCGAAGGTGGCCTCCGAAGCCAAGGCAGGAATCGCCCCCAACGCCAATGCCGCTGCTGTTGCTACAAAAAGATGCTTCATCGTGATCCTTTCTTAACGTGGGGACCAGTTCCTAATCCCTGGTTCCAGTTTGTCTCACTGCTGCAACACAACCTGATCGCCTTCTTTCAAGCCAGTCAGAACCTCGGTCATCGAGCCGTTTGAAAGTCCCACCGTCACCGGCACCTTGCGCTTGCCTTCCTTCTGCTTCTTGTCTGGAATCTCCACAGACGCATTTTTCTGGTTGTCGTACATCACGGCGTTTTCTGGCACCGTCAGCACGCCCTTGTGCTCGTCCAGCAGAATTTCGGCGTTGGCTGTCATGTTGGCCTTCAACTCGCCGCCGGGATTGTTGATGGAAACCCGCACTTCAAACGTCGTTACATTGTCCTTTTCCACACCCATCGGAGCAATCTTGGTTACCTTGCCGTTGAACGTGCGGTCGCGGAAGCTCTCAACTTTGATGCGCGCCGGCTGGCCCATGTACACGTGGGCAATATCGGCCTCGTCCACTTTGCCCTGCACGTACACTTCCCCAATGTCGCCCTCGGTCATCACCAGAGTGGCCGTTGAGCCAAGCACCAGAATCGAACTCACAGCATCACCAATCTCCACGTCCCGCGAAAGAATCACGCCATCCATGGGAGCAACAATAGTGGTATATCCGAGTTGCTCCTCAAACTGGTTCAGGCTGGCCTGGCTCTGCTGCACCTGCGCCCGCGCCTGTTTCAGCTTGGCCGTGTCCACGCCAATCTGTGCCTTTGAGCTATCCCGCCGGGTCAGTGCCGCAAGATAGTCCTTGTTGGCGTCGTCCAGCACCTGCCGGCTCACGATGCCTTGCTTTTGCATCTCCAGGTTACGGTCCAACGTGGCCTTGTACATCGGCAGGTCCGGTGCAGCAGCATTCACCTTGTCCTGCTCGACATTGGCCTCGAATGTGGACACGTTGGCTTCGGCCGACGCCAGTTGCGCCTTTTGCGCCGCTACCTGAGCCACAATTTCCTGCTGGTCCAATTGTGCCAACTGCTGGCCTTTCTTGACCCGGTTGTTGATGTCCACATAGAGCTTTTCCACAATCCCCGAGGCCTTGCTCTTCACCTCGACCTGCGTAATCGGCTGGATCTTGCCCGTGGCCACAACCGACCGCGCCACGTCGCCGCGCGTCACCTTGGCCAGCTTGTTCGGGTCGATGGTCGACCCCTTGGCCAGCCGGGCCAGTCCAAGCCCCGCCAGCACCAAAATCACCAGCGCTCCACAACCCAGCCAAATCCAGAACTTTTTGCTCTTGCGCGATGCAGCCACTCACAACCTCCCCAACCGTGCAGAAATCCGGAACTCGCCACGCGAAACTGAAAAATGAAGTCGATCTATGATCTCAGACGGCGCTCAAAGCTTGCCGTCACCCTGCGGCACGCCAGGGCTAACCGTTGCTTTCCCTTCATACGCAGTGCGCCGCCGCTTGGTTCCAACGTATTGTGAGCTGCACCTGCGTTCCGCGCCTGAGCTTGAGTCCCTGCTGGTGCCTAGTCAAAGATATTTGAAATTTTTCAGATCGGCCCGCTTGAGCGATCTTTTTCGCAGGATAGCCGACGATCGCGGTGCTCCGGCCAGTTTCGCGATCGGAGTAGACAATGGCGGGAGCACACAATGCGATAGTCGCCCTGCCATCCGATGGCGAAGCCGGTATCGGTCTCCTGCTGGTGGACTGGTTCTGGGTCTCCGTACCTGGCCAGCCAGGCCGCAAGCGAACAGCCGTTTCCCGACCTGGCTTAAAGCGGCAAAGCCGATCTGCTGGTCACAGGCGACGACGTTTTGCTCGCGCTGGCAGGGCAAACGTCATTTCTCATCGAAACGCCTGAAGACTATCGCCGCAGAGTTTCCAGTGCTGAGTAGCTTCAATCGTCCAGCTTTGACTTTATGCGGGGCTCTCGAAGAAGATACTCGCGTGCCCGAAACTGTCCAGTGCAATACACACGGCGAAACGGAACAGACTTTCGTCTGCACTCATCTCGTTGAGGAAACCTCTGGCCTCGGATTCAACCGCGATGAGCCGGATGAAGAAAACCCATTCCCCGATGCCTGGTGCGACAACTGCGAACTTATCCACGCCGCACACGGAGACTGGAGCGACGAAGCCCAGGAACTGACCAAGATCGTTCTGCTCTGCTCGGGCTGTTATGAGCGCGCCCGCATCCGTAACACGCGCCCTTCGATCACTCTGGATGATCTGGCAGGTTTGCGATGGAAGTGCGGGAGTTGCGAAGAATGGCATACTGGACCTTGTCTGAACTTTGGTGTCTCTAAGCCCGTTTACTGGAAAAAGGAGTACAAAAAGGCGACTCGTTGGATGATGCTTTCGACGGGCGTCTTTGATAAGACGTCCAAATCCTTCCTTGACGAGGATTACTGTGTAATTGATGACGAGCATTTCTTCGTCCGAGGCAACATTCATCTCCCCATCATTGGCGCTGCTGAGACTTTCCGCTGGGGCGTATGGGGATCTCTAAGCCGCGAGAGCTTTGAAGCACTGCTGAAAGCGGACGGCGACCCAAAGCGCGCCGAATTACCGCGAATGTTCTCGTGGTTGAGCTCTAGGATTTCGGAATACCCGGACACACTCAATCTGAAAATGCATGTTCATATTCAAGCGCCTGGCTCGCGTCCGCATTTTCGATTAGAACCAACCGACCATCCGCTGGCGCAGGAATATCATCACGGCATCACTCCGGAGCGCGTCAGAGAGATCATGCTCAGCCGCCTTCCGGCCGCCGAGTAGAATCTGCCGCGCCGGAGCTAATAGCTCAAAGCTAAAAGCTAGTGGCCAGTTCACCCTACACCGCCACCGTAAAGCTATCCTCGGTGCGGGTCACCGCCTTGTAGAGCGTGTCGCGCTCGACGGGAATGCGTCCAGCCTCGGTGATCAGGCGGCAGAGTTCCTTGCGGGTCATGCCTTGCGGCGTGGTGGCGCCGGCGTCGTGGTAGATCTTCTCCTCGATCACGGTGCCGTCGAGGTCGTCTGCGCCAAAACGAAGGGAAATCTGCGCGATCTTAGGCGTGAGCATCTGCCAGTAGGCCTTGATGTGCGGAAAGTTGTCCAGCAGCAGCCGGCTCACCGCAATCTGGCGAATGTCCGTCAGCCCTGTCGTCACCGGCAGATGGTCGAGCGGCGTGTTCTCCGGGTGAAAGGCCAGCGGGATGAAGGTCTGAAAGCCGCCGGTCTCGTCCTGCAAGGCGCGCAGCTTGAGCAGGTGATCCACGCGGTCTTCATCGTTTTCAATGTGGCCGTAGAGCATGGTCGCGTTGGACTTGAAGCCCAGCTTGTGGGCCAGCCGCGCGGTGGTGAGCCACTCCTCGCCGTCGATCTTGTGGTCGCAGATGATGGACCGCACCCGCGCCGCGAAGATCTCCGCGCCGCCGCCGGGCATAGAGTCCACACCGGCGTTGCGCAGCTTCACGAGCGTCTCTTCGATAGTCAGCTTGGCGCGGCGGGCCAGATAGGCCACCTCAACCATGGTGAAGGCCTTGACGTGAACTTTGGGAAAACGCTGCTTGAGGCCGCGCACCAGGTCGAGAAAATATTCGAGCGGCAGGTCGGGGTGCAGGCCGCCCACGATGTGGAACTCGGTGACCGCCTCGGAGTAGCCCGAAGCCGCCGTCTCCCACGCTTCTTCAAGCGCCATGGTGTAGCCGGCCGGGTCACCCTTCTTGCGTCCGAAGGCGCAGAGCTTGCAGGCCGCCACGCAGACGTTGGTGGGGTTGATGTGGCGATTGACGTTGAAGTAGGTCACGTCGCCATGCATCCGCTCGCGCACATGGTTAGCCAGCCAGCCGACTGCAAGCACGTCGGACGAGCCGTAGAGCGCTAGGCCATCGTCGAAGCTCAGCCGCTCGCCTGCCATCACCTTGGCGGCAATCGGCTCCAGGCGCGGGTCGTGAGTCCGAAAAGCGATGGGGCGGCGCGAATCCGCAATCTCAGTCTGCATATTCCGATGATACAGAATATCGGTGCGGCAGATCACTTCCCTGTTTGCGCTGTGGCCGCCTGCGGCTCAGTCAGGACTCCGTTGTAGAGCGAAGCCGCCACCACCCGCTCTGCCGCCATGCGAACCAATGCGATGCGAAAGCCTGTCTGCCACAGCTTCCAGCTCATCGTTTTGGGGTCGATCAAGTAAATCTGATCGCTGGTATGCGAACTGACCAGCACCTTGTTCATGGCTGCGTCATAGTAAAGATCGTCCACATCGCGGAACGGAAGCCGCTCGAACCACTGCCACGTCTTGCCCTTGTCGTGGGTGAAGTAAACGCCTTCGCGCGCGCCCAGCCACAGTGTGCCATCCCCCGAGAAAGCGACGCGATGGATGCGCGTGAGCATGGTGGGAATCCCCATGGGCATCCACGTAGCGCCGGAATCGGTGGACAGGACCACGCCATCGGAACGCGCCGCCGCCATCAGCTCCCCGTGCGCGGTAACGGACAAATAGGCGTTTGAGCCCATCACCATGCCGCCCTGCCAACTGGCCCCCTGATCCTTGCTGGTCAATAGTCCAAAGCCGGTTGAGGCCAGCCAGACATCGCCCGAAACTTCGAGCGCATTCACGTGACTCTCCAGCTCAAAAGCTGGATTCTTCACTTGCTTCTCGACATTCACGCGTTCTCCGCCATGGGTCTCGACGGCTGCCTTCATCACGGTGTTCCTGATCGTGTTTCTGGGCTGCCATAAGGGCGCGGCGCCGGCGGTATCCGCGACCAGAGCGAAGATGCCGTGACTGGTTCCAGCCACCACGGTTCCATCCGCCGCCTGCGCAAGAGCGAAAACATCGCGCCCGTCGAGCCCGCCGCCGGACCCATCGCTGATTTGATTCCAGCCAGCGCCGCCATCGGTGGAAACGAAAACGCCACCGTAGCTTTTGTCATTGACCACGCCCGCATAGAGCCGCGCAGGATTGCCGCGCTCAACCAGGAGCGCAGCAACCTTGCGTCCAGAGAAGCCATGGTTCGCTGGCACAAAGGTGGTTCCCCCGTCATTGCTCGCAAGCACGCCTCCGCGATCGGTGGCCAGCAGCACGCGATCCGAATTCGCGGGATCGACAAAGACATCGTTCACAATCACATCGGGGTCCGTCATTCGCTTGAAGGTCTTGCCGCCGTCCACGGTTTTATAAAGCCCCTCGGTGGTGCCGGCATACACAATCTCGCGCTTTTCAGGATCCTGCATGAGCACGCGTGTCCGCCGCGCCGAGGCGGGAATGCCCGCGATCTTGTGGAAGAGATCGCCGCCGTCCAAACTCTTGTAAATCCCGCTGCATGCGCTCAGGAAAACGATTTTCGGCTTGGCCGGATCGACAATGATCGAGAACACATCGGAGTCCTCAATCACGCCCTTCTTGATGTTCTTCCAGGTCTTGCCGCCATCGGTGGTCTTCCAAGGCAGATGCCATGTGCCCGCATAGACGATCTTCGGGTCAGCGGGGTCCACTGCCAGCGACTCGACCTCGTGAATCTCATGATTGTCCGGCGGGCTGATCAACTGCCAGGTCGCGCCCGCATCGCTGCTGCGGAAGACTCCGGTCAGAGTGCCCGCAAACAGTAACTTGGGATTCGTGGGCGCTTGCGTCAGGGAAAAGACCGGCTGGCCTCGCAATGCTTCCACAACCTTCCACTGCTTGCCCCCGTCCCTGCTTACCCACAGACCGCCATCGCGCTGCTCGGGCCTCCATCCGCCCGCATAGAGGACACGGAAATTCGCGGCATCGACAAGAATATTGTCCAAAACCAATTCTTCTGAAGGCTCCACACGGGAAAGCCGATGCCAGGTGACGCCTTGATCCAGGGTTTCGTAGATCCAACTGTTCGTCGCGCCCAGATAAAGATGATTTGGCTTCCCAGGAACCGCGGTCAAGGTACGCGCATCGCCGCCAGCCGGTCCCACAGAACTCCAAATCGCCTGCGCTGCCAGCCGCTCGGAAGCGAACAGAAACAAGATCACTGCAAGAAGTGGCGCAAGGGCTCCGCGCCGGCACAGGAGATCAAGATGCATGCGCGAACTGTTCATTGAAGAAATGAAACTCCCCGGTTTGAAAGAAGTATGTATACAGAATACGCACAAAAAGTGAAGAGGCCGACCAGATCCCCGGTCAGCCTCTAAGGATTGCAGGAGGTGTTCTCGATCTTTGTGTTCGTCAAGCCTTCCATGAGTCACGGAAGGCTTGACGGATTGGTTTGTTCCAGTAGCAGACTGGCTGCCCTACTTTGCGGATTCGGCAGCCTTCTTGTGATGTACCCTGGGCTCGGCCACGCCGATGGTCTTGCGCTTGACGATCTTGACTGCGCTCGTATCGGTCGAGGTGGTTCCCTGCACATCGTTCTCGAAGGTTGCTCCCGCGGGCACCAGATAGTTCTCTACCGACTGGCTATCCGCAGTGCCGGTGCGAACGATGATCCTAGAGGCGTCAATGCCGCTCTGCTCCTCGTTCACCAGGTAGTCCTTGGTGTTGGCTGCGCGCTCTGCCGCGAAGTCCTTGACCTTGGCATGCTTGCTCTTCGGCGGCGTCTTCTCCTTGGCATCCGCTTCGCCCACAACCACAACCGTTGCAGTCGAATCGTTCTTCAGAGCGTCGGTCACCTGATCGAGGCAGGCCTTGGCTTCGTTATCCACACGGGTCGGACGCGCTCTGTCCTTGCTGAACGTAATCGGGCAGAGTGCGGTGACGTGCGGGATTGGCTTGACGGGTGGCGGTACGATCGTGACAGACGTGGTGCTGGTTGCGCTGCCGCCCTTGTCGTCGGAGACGTTGCAAGTGATGCCTACCGCGCCGGTGGGAGCACCCGCCGAGTCGTAAGTCGCCGAAGCGCCGCTGCCGCTGATAGCGCCAGTTCCCGGAGCAACCGAGAAGCTATAGGTCAGCGGACGGTTCTGCGGGCTCACGCCAGTTGCGGTGATTGTGCTCTTGTCGTTCGGGTTGATGGAACTCGGGCTGGCCACGCAACTCACAGTGGGCGGCTCAAAGGCCTTGACCGTGAAGTTAGAGGTGCAGTCGGCAGTCTGGCCGGGCTTCAAGCCTTCCTTGCCGGGCTTGCCTTCCTTCACTTCGGCACTGACGGTATAGGAGCCTGGCGCCAGCGAACCTGTAGCCACTGTCGCCGATGTTCCGCTGCCGGTTACGCCGGTTCCTTTCCATGAATAAATTGCATTCAGCTTCGGATCGAGATTGCCAGCCGACGCTGAGACCGAAACTGGGTCGCCTTGGAAGACCGAAGTCGGATTGATGGTGCAGGCCAGGACCACCGGGGGCGGCGGCACGATGGTGCCGATGTGGTAGACAAGACCGACGCTAATGCGGGCTGCGTTGACCTTGGCGGTACCTCCCCATGTGCTGTCGCCAAAATTGGCATGCATATATTCATAGTCGGCCTGAAAGAGGCGAATGGCGAGATGATGGTTAAAGTACGGCGTCTCTAAGTCCACTCCGCCGCCGGCCGTAAAGTCGGGGCCCCAGGTGAAGGGATTGTGAGTTGGACCATCGATCAGCGCCCCGCCAAATAGCCCGTGCGCGAATGGCGTGATGTTTCCGCGGGGATAGCGGACGACCAGACCGCCCGCCAGGGTGGTAAAGCCGCTGTTGTTGCCCGTGGTGCCGGTTGCAGGAATGGTATTCGAGTTCTGCACGCCCCATTCATGAACCGCGAGTTCCCCCTGGATACCAACATATTTGTTGAAGAAATACGAGACGCTGCCGATCCCGCCCAAATCGATGGAATCGTACGAGGCTGGAACGATCTTACCGTTTGGCAGCTGCGTATCCACCGTTCCATGGGGGGAAAGGTAACTATAACCCGCGAAGATGTCCCAGCGTGACGACTCATTCGTCGGTGGGGCTGCCTTCGCATCCGGTTTGGTCTGGGCTGCCAGGGCAACGGGCATCATCGCCGCAACTGCCAAGACAAGTACCCGGCTCACAGACTTCGAAACACGAGCATACATGCGTTT
>Ga0302319_10012811_pt1 | contig 15764 bp, 8 predicted proteins | sample Bog_T0_2_FD_203319 | JGI IMG/M metagenome (GOLD analysis project Ga0302319, IMG submission 203319) | Peat permafrost microbial communities from Stordalen Mire near Abisko, Sweden - Bog_T0_2 | ecosystem: Environmental > Terrestrial > Soil > Wetlands > Peat | place: Sweden: Abisko, Stordalen Mire...
GCCTTGATCGGCCGACCCGCGCGCTCATCGGTCTGGTTGATTTCCTGGATAAGGTCATAGGTGGCAATCGCCGCGTCTACATCCTCGATGGCGGGTTTAAGCGGGATGAGGGCGAGGTCGGTCGCGATCAGGGCACCGATCGTGGTGCGGTTCCGGAAGCCTGCCGTGTCGACGATCACGGGCGCATGGCGCGCGCGAAGCTCCTCGATGACTTCGCCGACGCGCTCTTCAGGCTCGGCGACGATCGGCAGGCCGGAAAGCCGGCCGGCGGGATCATAGCGATTGGCAAGCGAGCGCTGCGGGTCGGCGTCGACGAGGGCAGGGCGGTGCCCGAGCGCAAGCCAATGGGCCGCGAGCGAACGGGCGAGGGTCGATTTGCCGGCGCCACCTTTCGAGGTAGCCAGGGTGATCACACTGAACATCAAATCACCTTCATGAATTGCGAACTTGCATATTACGTGAATTCATTAATTTAGCAATGGCGGTAATTGTACGATTATATTCTGATGGTTATGCTCTTTTTCCATGATTTCATGAATTGTCGAATTTATAAATTATGAACAAATGCCGGCAGCACTCGGCGCGTCGGCACTGAACAAAGGTCACAGCTTGCAGGAGAAGGGGAGGGGCGCCGGGAAACGCGCCGGCAACAACAGGCGCATGAGTTCCGTATGAATTCATGATTTATTGAATTTCGTAATTTGTGACTTTTATCCAGAGACCTGTGGTTCCTGGTGGGGCGCAAGGCAGCGTCCCTGCCGCTGTGCGGCCCTATCGCCTAGCAGCAGCCCCCGACCGGGTGAAAGGCTGGGCCTGCACCTGGCGCGGGGTCCACAGGTCGCGCCAGATACAGCGAAACCGAATCCTTTCGGACCCGGCTTCGTCGCGTGTCAGAACGGCAGTTACGCTTCCGTGATCGCGTCCGGCCCGTCGTCCCGTTCCCAGATGATCTCGGTCAGGTCGCCCTGGTCCAGGCGCCGCGTTTCGATCGCCAGGATTTCGTAGCGGCCCCGTTTCAGGCGGCGGACGTCATAGCGGGTCAGGCCGGTACCGGTGCGGATGGTAGTCATGATGCGGTGCTCCTCTGATCTCCAGCCAATCGCTGGTGACCAGTGGAACCGCCGGCCTTCGGGACGGGTCAGCACCGGAGGTCTGCGAGCAAGCGGAGCCGGGTTGCGCTGGGCGCGAGGCCAAAGCCTTGCGTCCGAGCTACCCGGCGCCGCGCAGCCGAGCGGGCCGCAGCCGCGCGTCTCGCGGCACACAGCGAAGCGGCGTGGTGTTGACGCGGCACGACCTTGGCCGGCGGTAGAATGGAAAGATCAGCAAAGAGGCTTCTTGCTTGCCTTTTCATCACGCCGGCACGGGAGGGTGGAGACCTACGCGGGGGTTGGTCCCGCTTTCCCATGCAAGAAGGCGCAGGGAATGAAGCCCTGCGCCGGTCTTCCACCTCCGTCGGAAGGCGGAGCCTTGAGCGGCTCCGCCCCCGCGGTCTGTTACGCCGTCTGGAAAGCGGCCATTTCGACGGCGGCGGACTTGCGGGACACGCTGGCGGCCGCCGGTATGCTGGCCTCGTAGGGCTTCCAGTCATCTCCGGTGATGTCGGCGTAGGCGGAGATTGCACCCTCGGCGGCGGCCATCAGGGCGAAGGACTGCAAGGCCATCTCGGCGGCGAACAGGCGGGCACGCTCAGCCTTGCTCTCGAAGCCGGATGGACCGTCGCGGTCCTCGTCGCGCTCGTCGTTGAGCAGCTTGCTGGTGAGTTCCATCGCGGCCGACATCTTGGTGCCATAGAACTGCGCGGCCCCGAAGGCGGAACCGACGAAGGAGCCGGTGATCCGTTGCAGGTGGATCTGCAAAGCCCTTTCGTTCAGCGCCGTCCCGAAGGCCTTGGCGGCATCGGCGATGTGCGCCTTGGTCGTGTCGCGGATACCGTCGTAGTCAACGGGTTCGAGGCCGAAGGTGCGGGCGATGTTGCTGGTCAGGCCCTGATGCGGGGCGAGGCGGGCAACCAGTTCGAAAGTGATGGACTGGCGATCGCGGGGCGGGGTGGTCTTCGTGCTGGTCTTGGTGGTTGTCTGAGCGGACTTGCTGGTCATGATCTCGATCCTGTCTCTCTGCCCGGAAGGTCCCGCCGGCGTCGTGCCTGCGTTCGCCCCCTCGGGTGCGGTTTCTTGGGACGGGCATAGGCGGCCGGAGAGAAAGGCGCGCGCTTGCGCGGGACCGGAGCCACGCACAGCTTGCCCTTGCGAGCGAGCATGGTGAGGACCCACCCTTTCGCGGAGGACGGCGCCCGGCCTAAACCGCACGCATCCGAGGGGGTAACGCCGACACGCCACACCGGCGATCCAACCGGGCAGTGACAGAGTGCAGCCTCATGGCCAGCAAGCCCGACCGGCAAGTGCCGCCACACGCGTTGCCGCACCGCCCGGCGGTCGATCCAAATCGATGGGTTGGTTGCCTGCTGCCCGGCGTCATGCCGCCGATACCGAGCCGCTCCGCTTTGGCGGCCACACGTTTGACGGCCGGTCGCTGGCACGATCAAGGCGCCCACGGCGTCGGCCATGGTTGAAGGGATGGCCTGAACGTGGGTTTGCGGGTCTGCCGCTCGGTGTCATCCGGCGCTGTCGTACTCTGCCTGTCGGTTCCGCCGGTTTGGCACCATGTGGCAGCGATGGATGCGCACGGGTGAGCGGATCAACACGATCGCGCCGACCCGCTCGGTCGTCCGGCTTAGAGCAGGATGAGCCTTTCCCGCCTTGCTGCCGATCGATGCCTTGCGGGCCTGTGGACGTGGATGATGCCGAGGGATGCTGCCACTGCGCACGTCACACGCCGGAAGGGCAGGGAGCCAGCGACAGCAACAGCAACCGGTCAGGCAGCGATTCGCAGGTCCATCAATCGTTCGAGCTGGCCGATTTCGTGACGAAGGCGGCGCATCCGCGGGCCGTATGCCGCCTCCATCCGCATGGCGGTCGCGAGGTAACGGTGCCAGGTCGTCCGGTCCCAGTGCCATCGCTTGGGCGTGGCACTTGCCCGGGAGGGATATCCCAGGGCTGCCGCCTCGCAGGCGGCAATCATCTCGGCTTCGAGTTCGGCCAGCCGCACACGGCGGCAAGCGATTTTCAGCGTCAGCACCTGCCGGTCGAGCGGGTGCGGAAAAGCCGTCTTGGCCGGCGCCGGTCGGATCGAAGTCCGCGGGAACGTCGATGGTGGCGGCGACGCGGCTCCACCATCGGGAGAGAGATAGGTCATGACGGTGTCCTCGGGATAAAGCGCACCTGCCCCGGCACGCTGGCCAGGGCAGGCGCGGCTGTCGGGTCAGGCGGCCTCACGCAGCTCGTCGTCGGAACCGGCATCCTCTTCGTGGCCGGCCGTCGGTTCGGCGGCGCTATCGCCTTCGCCTTCTGCGCTGGTGACCGGACCGACCCAGCCGGCGGCGGAGCGCCTGTGCTGATGCGCCGCTGCCGTGGCCTGCTCCTCCGGCGTCAGTTGGAAGAGCGCGCCCGGATAGACGAAGCTACCGTCCTTGAAGCGCGTGACCATGCGCGCCCGCGTGTCCTTCGCGCGGGGCGCGATGTTGACGCTCTCGGTCCTGGCTGCGGTTTCCAGCGCGCCGCGCGACAGGCACGACAGGAAGTCCTCGGTCGCCATGTTCGGCAGCCGCAGCGAGGCGCCGATCGCCTCGCCGGCGATCCGGGCGACGGACCCGCTCTGTGAGCGGTTCTCCCGGCAGGACAGCACGCCGGCCAGCATCCGACGTGCGGCATGGCGCAGCAGATCGAGGTCGGCCGTCAACACCCCGCCTTCGGTGAGCGTGCGGCAGATCGCCTGACGGTCCTCTCCGCGCAGGTCGCTGCCGCTGTCGACGGCGACGTTGTCACCGCCAAAAGCGAGGATCAGCATGCCGAGCAGGGTATCGTCCTCGATCGGTGTGTCGGCGAGCGCCTGATGCAGCGCTTCGGTGCGCAGGTCGCCGATCATGGCGACGCCCTTCTGCGTCACGTCCGGCCGGGTCCGCGCGATCGGCGTGTCTTCGTCGTCGCTGCCGCCGCTCGCTGCACCGTTCGTGGCCTTGATGCCGTCCGTGGGCTTGCCGGCCTTCTTCGGCTCGGGCAGCCGATAGGCTACGGTCTGCACCTCGCCGGTGCGGGCGTCGATGAAGTGCCCGACCAGATCGGCCTTGCCGGGCTTGCTGTAGACGCGCTCGGCCTTCTTCGGCAGCTGACCGCGGCCGTAGTCGTCCACCGGCAGGAGTGTGCCACGCTCGGGCAGGTTGTTCTGCATCCACTCCTGCTGGGCGCCGAAGAACGCCTCGACGTTGGTGGTATAGCGGCTGTCCTCGCCGGGCGGGGCGAACAGGTCGTCCTCCCAGACGATGCCGTACGCCTTCGCCAGATCATCGCCGAATTTGGCCGCCGAGGCCGGCATGCGGCGCTTGGCCAGCGCGCGGGCGACCTCATGCCAGGCGATATCGGTCTGGCCCTTCTTCGGCTTGTGCTTCTTCCAGACCTGGGCCTGCTCCTCGCGCGTGGCGGCCGCGATCGTGCGCAGCTGCTCCTCGTTCGGCATGCTGCCCAACGCCATCACGTCGAGCATCGCCGGATGCAGGTGCGCCAGCAGCTTCAGGCGGCGGACGGTGCGGAGCGGCAAGGCGAGCGCATCGCCGATGGCCTGCTCGTTCCAGCCCTGGGCTTCGAGCCGTTCGATCGCGCGCCAGATGTCCACGCTCGACATCGAGGCGCGGATCAGGTTCTCGGCGACCGAACGCATCGCGTCGGCGGCCTCGTCGGCATCCCACACCATCACGTCGATCGCCGGCAATTCCGCCGCGATCGCGGCCTTCACCCGGCGGTTGCCGACGACGATCGTCAGCCCGTCGTCCTTCGCGGTCACGCTCGGCGGCTGGATGATGCCGACGGCCTTGATGGAGGCGACCAGCTGTTCGTCCATCGCCGGCGGCACCGGTGTGCGGCGGGGATTGTTCGGATTGAATTGGAGGGTGCGGGGATCGACGCTGCGAAGTTCGGCCATGGTGGGTTCCTGTTGGTTAGGGTTTCATCCTCCCTGTATTTCGGGAAGACCCCTCCCGCGCGGCGCATCCCGAACCGCCGGGGCAAGGGCGCGCGCAGCGCGAGGCCACAGGCCGATCCCTTGCGGCGACGGACGGCGATGCGCCAGCCATCTCATGCCTGTCGTGTTCTTCCCATCGCCCGCTTGCAAATTCCCCTTTCGCTGCTTGCTTTCCGGCAGTTCCAATCAGGGGGAGAGCGGGCAGACAGGCAGGGCAGGGGGCTGCCGAAAGGCCTGAACCCCCTTGGTTGTGACGGATGGGGAGTGTCTCGGTTTGAATGTCTGCAAAGGGTGGAAAGGAGATAGGCCGCTTCGGGCGGGACGGTGAGGAAGCCGGACGTACGCCTATGCTCGTATCTCGAACTAGACCTCGACACGAGGGGAGTGCAATTATTCCTACTACGACGAGAAAACCGCCCTGCCGAAAGCCTCGGATGTCCCCGTGGACGCTTGCGACCCATCTCGACTGCGGTCCATCTCACAGAACAAGGTGCGACGATGAAGACTTGTATCTATTGCGGTTTCAACAAGCCGGAGAATGAGTTTTCCGACGAGCATATCTGGCCCGATGCGCTGGGGGGCGACTTTCTGCCGCCGTTCTGGCGGACGGACGATGTTTGCGGGAGATGCAACAGCGCGTCCGGCGTCTTCGTGGACGGTGCCTTTATCAAGAGCTTCTTCGTCACTGGCGAGCGTTCGCTTGATGCCCTCGACTATCTCGATCCCGACAAGCCGACCGGCATTCTTCCACTCAGCTATCTCGGCGTAATCCAGAACATCGCCACTCAGGAGGGCGAGGTAGCCGACTTTTGGGTTTGTGCGCCCGGTGCCAACATTGTCCACTTCCGCAAAGCAGTCGAGGAAGGCATCTGGAACACCTATGCCGGGGGCGATCCTCGTAACCAGTCGAAGCGGTCGACAGCAGGACGAGTCTTGATCAGCCTCACCTCAGCGGAGCCGTACTGGATCTGCACGGCTTTGTCGTCGGTGAAAAATCATTTTGCAAAGGCGGACAAGTTCGTGACGAACTTACAACTCCCGCCGGCCGCAAAGCATTTCAGGGAGCCTGATCCGAACGACCCTCAGCAAGCGGCCGACCTACGGCTATTCAAGGAGATCGAGGCCAAATCGGCCCAAGGGGAGCGGCTGCACAACCGGATCTCCATCGCGATGGGTGCCGACGGGCGCTTCCTGGCGAAGCTTGCTCTCGCTGTCGGTTATAAGCTGTTCAGTGGGCGGTTCTTGCAGACGCCTTACGGGCTCGACCTCCGAAAAGCGTTCCGCGAAGCCAATCCTGAAAAGCGCCGTCAAATCCCGATCCGCGGGTCGGGTTACCTGAAAAGCGTCGATCTCGCAGGCATCGCGGACAAGCTGCGCTGGCCTGGCGGGTGGGTTCTCCTTTTGCTTCGGCATTCGGACGCTCTTTCGCTTACCGTACAGCCCCCGTCAGGACGCAGCATGGTGATCCAGATTACGGATAGTCTCGATTTGCTCCGCGAGCTGAGCTCGGAATATCGCGACGGCATTGCCTGGCTGACCGTTCCTGGGGCTGCGCGCGCCGTTGGACCACTCCCTTATCCCGACTACCTCGCCCATCAGACCGGCCAACACACCCATCCCGATTTGCGTGAACTCGCGGCCCGGCAAGGACAACGGGATCGCCTTCCTCCGACTGGTATTCCCGTTCAGGCGGAACCCGAAGTCGGATCGGGCACGTCATAACAGCGGGCAGCGATCACGAACGCAGTGAACGGCGGCTTTCGCGATCGGTCCTCTGCGTCTGGTCGTCCAGGATGGGTCGGAAAGCGACATTCACACTGAGGCAACTACCGCCGGATGGATTTCGAAAACCAAGCCCTCGGTGCCGGCCAAGTCAGCCTCGATGTCGGCAAGTTGGAAAAGCTTGCCGTCCAGCTCGCCCTGCAAGGGAAACGCCTCGCCCAGGCGCGGCGCGTAGCCGGCCAGCCGGGCTTTCGCGTCGGTGACCCGGCGGCGATGCTCTTCGAGATCGGCGTTCATCCGGTCGAGGGCATGCTCCAGCCGGGCAATCAGTCCGACCGGCGTCGTCTCACCGTCGATGCCGATCGATTGGGAAAAATCCGTCCGTTCCAGCGCGAGGTCAGGCTCCAGCCGCGCGTCATGTCGGCCGGAGCGGATGTCGCAGGTCAGGTCGAAGCCGCCGATATGGCCGACCGTCCATCGGCGCTCGGTGCGTTCCCGCGCGGCGAGACGGATTTTCGTCAGCAGCGAGGCGCCGGCGGTCTTGCGCTGCGTGATCGTCCGGCCCTCGATGTCGATGGTGAACTTCTCGCCACGGGTCGGTTGCCGCCGGGCCAGGTCGGTCGTGATTGCGATGATCCGCCCCTCGGCATGCGCCTGGTCGTGCCGTGCGTCGCGGATTTGCCGCCGGACGGCGTGCTGGTCGTCCAGATGGGCGGCGCGCTGACGTTGCAGCCGGGCGATCTCGCTCTCCAGCCCCGCCTTCTGCATCAGCCGGCTGTCACCGGATGCGATGGCCTTGGCCATGGCGAACTGGTTGGCCTGGCTGCCCACATCCTCCAGCCGGCGGATGGCGCGGTCACCGGACAGCGCCGCCTCAATGAACCGCGCCTTGCGCTCGTTGTTCTGCCACATCGTCGCATCCATCGAGCCGAGCGTGGCATAGGCGTAGATGCCGATTTCGTCGTGCTGGTTGCCCTGCCGTTCGATGCGGCCCTCGCGCTGCTCGATCTGGCTGGGCAGCCAGGGCACATCGAGATGGTGCAGGGCCTTCAGTCGCTGCTGCACGTTGACGCCGGTGCCCATCGTGTCCGACGAGCCGATCAGCACCCGGATGCGCCCGGCGCGGAACTCGGCGAACAGCCGCTGCTTGTCGGCGGAGCGTTTGTAATCCTGCATGAAGGCGATCTGGCCGGCGGGAACGCCGCGGGCGATCAGGGCGTTCCTGATCCAGCGATAGGCCGAGAAGCCGCGCGTCGCCTCGACGTTGATGGTGCCGAGGTCGGAGAAGATCATCTGCCCGGCCCCCGGGATCGGATACGGCGTGCCGTCGGGGCGGCGGTAGCTCTGCGTCGCGGTCTCGCTCCAGATGCGGTGAACGGTGTCGATCAGCTTGTTGAGCTTGTTCACCGGCTCGTCGTCACTCGCGGGCCGGACCAGCCGCATGTCGATCGCGGCGTGTCGCCCGTCGGTGATGACGGCCAGCAGGATGTCATCGCCCTTCTGTACCCGGCCGGTGCGGGATTCGATGGCTCCGATCCGTTGTGCCAGATGCTGTTGATAGTCCTTGAAGGCCAGGCTCGCCTCGGCGGTGATCAACTGCCGCTCGCCGCCGCAAATGCGGGGCAGAGTGATCTGACTGCGCAAATCGGCCTTCTGAACCACGTCCGCGACCGAGCGGAACATCATCATCAGGTCGGCGACGTTGATGAACGCGGCGAAGCGGGTCACCGGCTTGTAGGTGCCGCTCGGCTGTAATTCCAGCTCGGTGCTGGTGTCGCCGAAGGCCGCGGCCCAGGCGTCGAACGCATGCACGCCACGTTCCTGCAACGCCTCCGGCGCCTGGAAGCGCAGCAGCGTGTAGAGCTCGCCCAGCGTGTTGGTGATCGGGGTGCCGGAGGCTTGGATCAGCGCGCGCCCTGGCCGTTTGCGGTCGAGATAGCGCGCCTTGACGAACAAATCCCACGCCCGCTGCGAGCCGTCCGGATCGACGCCTTTGAGGTTCACCTGGTTGGTGGCGAAGCTGAGCTTCCGGAATCCTTGCGCCTCATCGACGATAATCTGGTCGATGCCGATTTCTTCCAGCGTCACCATGTCGTCGTGCTTGCTGGTCAGCGCCGCCAGCTTCTCGGCCAGCTTCTCCTTCATCGCTTCCAGCCGCTTGCGGGTGATCCGATCGTCATCGTCACTGCGGAGGGCAACGGCTTCATAGAGAGCGATCTGCTCTTCGATCATTTCGCGCTCGAATTCGGCGGGGACGGGGATGCAGCGGAAGGCGGCGTGGGTGATGATCACCGCGTCCCAGTTGGCCGTCGCCGCGCGTGCCAGGAACCGGGAGCGCTTCTCCTTGACGAAGTTGGTCTCGTCGGCGACCAGGATGCGGGCGGTCGGGTAGAGTTGCAGGAACTCGCGCGATACCTGGGCAAGGCAGTGGCCGGGAACCACCAGCATGGCCTTGCTGATCAGGCCGAGGCGCTTCTGCTCCATGATGGCGCCGGCGATGGCGTAGGATTTCCCGGCGCCGACCGCATGGGCGATGTAGGTCGAGCCGGAGGCGACGATGCGCCAGATCACCCGCTTCTGGTGGTCGTAGAGGCGGATGATGCTGCTGGCGCCGGGCAGGGTCAGGTGCCGCCCGTCGAACCGGCGCGGCACCAGGTTGTTGAAGCGGTCGTTGTAGAGGCGGGCCAGCCGGTCGGTGCGGTCCGGGTCGGTCCAGACCCAGCCGGTGAAGGCCTCCTTGATCCGCGCCAACTTCTCCTTGGCGGCTTCGGTCGCCTCGCTGTTGAGGACGCGCTTTTCCACGCCGTCCTCGATGACGGTGTCGAAAATCTGCGGGGTGGCGGAGTTCAGCGCGTCGTGCAGCAGCCAACCGGCATTGCGCCGCGCGGTGCCCCATTCCGAGGTGCCGGCGGCGGTGTAGGCGAATGGAGAATTATCCACCGACCATGCGGCGATTTCGATGGTGTGGCGCACCCGCGTTTTGGCACCCATCACCTCGGCGGCGAACGCCTCAATGTCGGCGATGGAAATCCATGGTGCGCCCAGCCGCGCGGTGATGTCCGAGGGGCGGAGGTCTTCTGGTTGTACCCGCCGCAGCGCCGCCACGTTGCGCGCATACTGCGGGTCGCGCTCGGCCGCCGCCTCGGCGATCGCCAGCTTGGTGCGCACGGTTCCCGAGAGATAGGCATCGTCGGTCTCCCAGGCCTCGCTGTGCGGATTGCGGAACACTGCGTCGCCGAGCTGAGCCAGAGCGGTCTCCGGATCGCGGTCGAGCAGCTCGGCGAGGTGGTCGACGTCCACGTGCCCGGTCTCGTTGAGGGTGACGGCGAGGGCGTCGGTTGCGGTGGCGATCAGCGGGGCAGATGGCGGGGCAATCACCCGCTCGCGGAAGATCGGCCCCATGCGCGCGAGGCCGCTTTCGATGTCGTAATCCTCAATGCTGGCGACCAGCCAGCAATCGGGATCGTCGGCGAACGGTGCTAGGTTCGGACGGCGATGGGTCTCACGTTCCTCGCCGGTGTCCGGGTCGGTCGTGGTCGAAATGACGGTGTGGTTGATCGGCCCGAAGCTGCGGACGAAGCCGCTATAGGCGATGCGCAGCCGGATTTGCGCTGGCATCCAGGACTGATCGGCGGCCTGGGCGCGCAGCACGTCACGCACCGCGTCACGGATCGGCAGCAAAGCGAGGATGATCTTGGCATTCTTGGCGAAGATGCCGTCGCCGCCCTTGCCCGGCTTGATCGGGGTAGGGCAGGGGGCGCCGTCCACGATCTGCATCAGCCGACCGGCTTGGTCGGGCAGGTAGGAGCCTTCCTTGACGGTAGCGCCCTCGGCCGCTGTGCCTGGGGGCGGCCCGGTCTCATCGTCGGCTTCATCGAGGGACTCTGTCGACGCGGTGAAGATCGAGCGGGGCAACCGGTCAAGTGCTGTGGCCAGCAAGATCTCAAGCGAAGCGCTGCCTGGGCGTGGCAGGCAGGTGTAGGTGAGGGCAGGGCCGTAAATGCCGTGCCGCAATGCATGATCGCCCAGCACCATCTCCGGATGCTCGGCGAAGTAGCGGTTCACCTGGATGGTGGGTGAGGCTGGACTCTTGGTGTCGGCGGCTTCGTCCTCCTTCTCATCCGACGATGCCGGCTGAACCGGGGCGAGGTCGATCCATGCCGCTCCACCCGCCGCCGCCCCGGTGTCGCGGCGCTGAAACACCAGTATGTCGATCACCACCTCGGTGCCGGCGCTCGCGTGCATGCTGCCCTCGGGCAGACGCACCGCGCCGACCAGATCGGCCATGCCGGCGATGTGGTCCCGCGCCATGCTGCTGCTCTTGTCCATGGTGCCGGTGCTGGTGACGAACAATGCGAGGCCGCCGGGGCGTAGCCGCGCGATCGAGCGGGCGATGAAGTAGTCGTGCAGCCGCAGCCCCAAGGCCCGCGTGACGGGATCGGCCCGCACCACACGATCGGAGAACGGGGGGTTGCCGATCACCAGGTCGAAGCGCCCGGGAAGGCGGCTCCGCGTGTAGTCCTCGCATCGCACCCGTGCCTCGGGATGCACCAGGCGCGCGATGCGGGCGGTGATCGGGTCGTATTCGATGCCGGTGAGCTGGCAGGCCTGGCGTAGTGCTGCGGGCAGGAGCGCGAAGAACAGGCCGGTGCCCATGCCGGGTTCCAGCACGCGCCCGCCGGTGAAGCCGAGGCGGCCGACGGCTCGCCAGAGTCCACGAATGATCGTCTCCGGCGTGTAGTGGGCATACTGCGTGGCGCGCTGTAGGGCGGCATATTCCTCCGGGGTGACGGCGACTTCGAGCGCCGCGCCGATCTCCTGCCAATCGGCGCGGAATTCTGCCTCGCCGGGGCGGCGGAAGCAGTTCTGCGCCAGCTCCGTCGCGCCGAAGCCGACGAAGCGCAGCAGCCGCGCCTGCTCGTCCAGGGTTGGTGCGCGGCCAGACTGCTCAAGCGCCTTCGACAGGCTGATCGCAGTGATGTTGTCGCGCGCCCGCGCCGGCCAACCGCGGGCAAGCTCTCGGTCGCCAGCGAGATAGTAGCTGCTGCCGCGCGCGGCCTGCGTGGGCGCAGGCGGCGGCGTGTCGCTGTCGTCGTCATCGTCGTTGGCCGGGTCACACGCGTCGGGGGCTGTGGCATCGACCCGTGCGTGCTCGGTCCAGCCGGACAAAGCGGTGTTATCGAACAGGCTGAGCGTGAATGCGCTGGTGTCGTTCGGCATGTGGCTGTCCTCGTGCGGGCAGCCGCGCGGCTTCGACCGCCTGGAAGCGGTCGAGCCGGACGGTCTGCTGATTGGGTTGATCGGAAGGGAAGGGGGCTGGCCGGTTCGTGGTCAGCGCGCCCGCGTCAGGCGGCGAGCGGCATCGGTTCCGGCATTTCCGCCGCGCTGCCACCGTCGGCGGTGGACACGCTCTCCGGCGGTTCGGCCTGGCTGTTTGCATAGTCGGGATGGAAAGCGAGCAGGTAGTCGGCGATGCGTTGCGCGTCCGCCGCCGCGCGGAAAATCTCCTTGCGGTCGGAGCGCAGCTTCTCCAGCCAGGACGAGAGATACGCGGCGCTATTCGAGAATTCGTCGTCGGAGACTGCGATTCCGAGTTCAGCGCAGACCATCATCTGGCCAAGCTCCGCGCGTAATTCTTCCCGAGAATACTCATGCGAGCCGAAGCGATTATGCAGATCGCGATTGAGCCGCGACGGCGCACCGGACCAATGTGATGCCTCATGAATCAGCGTCCCGCAAAATCGTTCCGCTGTCGCGAAGGCGGCGTGTGGCGGCATCTGAATGTGATCCGTCGTGGGGGAGTAGAACGCGCGGTCGCCACCGAAGCGGACGATGGCGCCGCTGTTGGCGACAATGACCTCTGCGGCCTCCGGCGCGCGCCACGGCGCTTCCTCAATGGTGGGCGCGACGTAGTCCGGAATGCCCTCGATCTGGCTGGCGTGGAACAAGCTGAACGCGCGCAGCAGCGGAATGCGCTTCACCGCGTCTTCGTCACCCTCCGGCCTGGAATCGTCGCGCACCTCCAGCCGCTTGAAGAAATACCCGGTCGTGCCGCGCTCGCCCTTGCGGACCTGCCAGCCCCGGTCCTCAGCCTGCTTGTAGGTCGCCCAGCGTGGATCGGCGCTGCTGAAGGCCAGGGCGGACATGCCGAGTGTCAGCACGTTGATGCCCCGATAGCGCTGGCCGGTCGAAGCGTTGCGCGGCATCGCCGGGCCGCCGGCCTTATCGGGGTCCCACGGCCTGCGCCACGGCGGGGTGCCGGCTTCCAATGCGGCGATGATGCGGTCGGTGACCTCCTGGTAGTGGTCGCGCGGCACGCGGTTGGTACGGCTTCCACGGTTGTCGGATTTGGTGATCGTGTTCGTATTGCTCATCGGGGTGTCCTTCCCTCATGGGTTGCTGGAACACCCCTCCCGCCCCGCGTCCCGGCTGACCGGGGCAAGGGCGCGCCGCTGGCGCGAGGCCACAGGCCGGTCCCTTGCGGCGGGCGGACGGCGATGCGGTAGGAGATTTCATTTCATGGTCGTTGTTCTGATTCCCCCCCCCCGGTTCTTCCATCTGAACGCAGTCGATGAGCCGGGCAGGAGGCAACTGCGAGCCGGCGTTACGACACTGGCGCCCGCGCGCGCAGGGCGTCGTTCCAGTCATTCAGCCGGTCAGGCGGCAGGATCGCGTCGAACCGCACACCGGCCTCCGCCGCCATGTCTTCCAGGCGGGCGGCGTAATGGCGGCCGGCAGTGTCGGCGTCCGTCGCGGCGATCAGGAGCCCGGCCGGGTCGGTCATGAGATCCAGCAAAAGCTGCTGGAGCGCGGTGATGGTCGCCGGTCCCATCCCGCCGGCGGTCGCGGCATACAGCGTGTCGCGACGATCCCCCTCGATCGCCGCCAGACTCAAGGCGTCGATCGCCGCCTCACACACCGCGACGCGGGTCAGGCGGCCGAGGCCGCCGGGCAGGCGGAACAGCGTCTTGCCGCCACCCGCCGAGAAATTGCGATAATCCAAGCCGCGCATTTCGATCCCGGTCAGCAGTCCAGCGCCGTTCCGGTGCGCGAACCAGGCGCTGCCGCGAGGGCCTTCCCGGATGGCGTCGGCCGCGTGCGCCGCCGCGAGGATGCGCTCCGGTAGTCCCCGCTGCCCGGTGAGATAGAGCCAGGCCGGTGATCCGAGTGACAGGGGCTGGCACCGGCCCCATCGCTGGACGACGGAGAGGGAGGATGCCCGCGTGCGCCGCGTGCGGACGGCTTCGGGAAACGTGGGGGCGATCCCCACGAAGTCGCGGAGCATGCGCCGCGCCTCGCCGAAGCTCAGTCCGGGGTCGAGGTGCTGGATGAGGGTGAAGATGTCGCCCTTGCGGTCGCTCAGCGGGTCCCACCACCCGTGGCCATCGTGGTTCACGATCAGGATTTCGGCCTCGCCGCGGCGGTATTTCAGGCTGCGGTGGGTGCTTTGCGCGCGGTCGAGCCGCCATGGTGGTGGCAGTCGCTCCAGCAACACGGCACAGCTCACGCCGGCCTTCAGCCATTCAATCTCTGCGTCTTGTTCGCTCATCGCTCCGTGCTCCTCTCGGGATCGGCCGAGCAGGGGCGGGGGCGGCGTCATGCCTTCCCCTTTCCATCTGGTCTGCCATTACATCCCGGCAACCGCGAAGCCGGCACGGCGCAAGGGCGTGCGCAGCATGGGAGCGCGAAGCGCGACGCACCCTTGTGGCGCGGCAGGCGCAAGCGGTAGCGCTGTCGTTCGAGATCGGTGACTTCTGCGCGCGGCTCTTTGCTGTGTGTCCGTGTGTCTTGCTTTTCTTTGCGCGAAGGATCGTCACCCGCCTGCCCACCGAAGTCTTGGCGTAGGCGGGGAAGGGCCAAGACCCGGCGTCGGGGCTTGGGGAGCCTGTCACCCCCTTGCATGTGACAGGCGAGTAGAGCCTGACCCAAAGGGGCGCGCCCGGCCTGTTGCGGTCGCTTCTCGCTGCTTCGACGTCCCCGACAATATCGTTTGTCCGATCCAGAAGGCTGAGTATCTCAATCCTGGCTCATGACGATCCTGCCTCGCGACATGCGGACAGGCCTCATTGCCGCTAGCGGTCCGACAGCGTCCTCGGTAGCGGAGACGGCTGACGCGGGCTCTCGCCCCGGAATCACGGACCGTTCCGGTACGACCAGAAAGTGGAGAGCGGCAGTGCCACGCGACCCGGCCCGAACGAAAGCACCTGGTCTCCGAGATACACGACGAAGGCTGCCCCTTTGTATGCGTGGCCGGGTCCGTCCTTCAGGAACCAATCGACATGACGGAAGTCGTTCCAGTCCACCGTCATTGATGCCTTCATCTCGAACAAAGCCAACACGCGGCCTGGCGCCTCCGCCACGATGTCCACTTCCCGCGGGGCATTGCGCCAGTGGTAAAGTGCCCATTTGCTATCAAGAAAAGGCAATGATTTCTCAAGCTCGCAGAAGACAAAGCTTTCAAGCAGATGCCCCAATGCTGTCGGAGCGGCGTCAAGGCCGAAGCTGCCGACGTCCTCGCCGCGCAGCGCCGAAGCACACCCCATATCCATGAAATGGAGCTTGGGGGATCTGACCTCCTTGCGAGCACCCGACGATGTCCAGGCGCCGAGGCGGTGAACAATGCCAAGCCGGGAGAGGATATCGAGATACAAGGTGACCGTCTCCTTGCGCGCGCCCAGAACGGCGCAAAGGCTGGCCACGTTGAGTTCCTCGGCCGTACGGTGCGCGAGTTGATTGATCAGCCTGCGTAGCGTGTCCGGCCGGCGTATTTCGGCGACCGGCGCCACATCCCGTTCGACGATGCTGCCGACGTAGGCTTCATAGCGTTCCATCCGGTCTGCGCCGTTCAGCGGCCTGATTTCCGGGAAGCCACCCCGGACAATGAGCTCGATCGCCTCGGCACGGCCGAAGGGGAGAGGAGGGGGTAGCGCCCCGACCAAGGCTGCCGGATCATCGCGGACCGCATCCAGCAG
>Ga0302319_10012813_pt1 | contig 15762 bp, 10 predicted proteins | sample Bog_T0_2_FD_203319 | JGI IMG/M metagenome (GOLD analysis project Ga0302319, IMG submission 203319) | Peat permafrost microbial communities from Stordalen Mire near Abisko, Sweden - Bog_T0_2 | ecosystem: Environmental > Terrestrial > Soil > Wetlands > Peat | place: Sweden: Abisko, Stordalen Mire...
ACGGCTTTTCTGAACGACGAGAATTTCGCCCAGCAATGTTTCGTCACGGCGGAGCCGCTGCAGGCGAGGCGAAAAGGCGTCGATGTGAGGGTGTTTCCCGTCTCCGATATCGGCTTCGACACCTACACGACCGTCATGGCGACCAGCGGCGACTTCTTACGCAAGAATCCCGAACTGGTGAAGAATATGGTGGCTGCCGTGCGGGAAGGCTGGCGCGCCTATCTCGACAACGCCGCGCCCACCAACGAGAAAATGCACGCGATCAACCCCTCGATGGACGCGGCCAGCTATGCCGAAATCGCCGAGGCTCAGAAGCCGCTCATCGAGTCGACGTCACTGGGCAGGATGACGGCGCAACGCTGGGACACGCTGGCCGCGCAGCTCAAGGAACTGGGCGATATCCCGCAGGCTCCGCCGGCCGACCAGTGTTTTCGCGAACTTTGAGTGGAGGAAGCGGATCGGTTGGGTCGGCGCCGGCGCGCGAACAGGGGGAACAATCGGGGCCGGGCGGGGTTCGCGATGGCCTCGCGTTTCGCCACCCGGCCGACGAGACGCTCACAGCCGACCTGGTGAGCGCGACGACCGACGGGTGGTGCGAGCGCCTGCCCGAAGCCAGTATGCGCTGGCCGTTCCGCCCGGCTTCCCGTTCAGCCCTTTTTCGCGCGCAGCCGGGAGGCAGCCAGCAGCAACAGGCCGGTGCCGAGCGAGATCGCGGGCGACGGTTCGGGCACTCCCGACAAACCGGCAACGCCCTCGGAATAATTTGCGCTCACGCCACCACCCGAAAACGGTCCGGCGGGCAAGCCCTGGTAGGTGATGCCGTTGCCGGGCGGTGTCCCCACGGCATTGGCGCCGGCGGTGGTGTCGATGTACATACCTACGAACGGGCTGGCCGAGTAGACCCCTAACCAGTATGTTCCCGGGGCCAGAAACACGTTCAGGCCGTCGATCTCAAACATGTATTCCGTGGAACCGAACGGCGTCAGTCCCGTGGCCGTGTAGGTAGGGGTGCCGGTGCCCGAAGCCACCAGCGTGGGCGTGGCGTTCATGCCCGAATAGATCTCCCAGCCCATGCTGGTAACCGTTGCGGGCCCTCCGGAAAAGACTTCGTCGTCGCTCCAAACGGAGTTTATGTCCCATTCCGAACCGGTCACATTGAATTCGCTGAATTCAACGCTGCTTCCCGCCGTATTTTCGGCATCGTCCGCCCCGTTGGCGCTGCCGTTGAACCACAGGGTATCCGGCGGCAGCATACTCGCGCTCAAATGCAGGCAGGCGGCCAAACAAAGCGCCGATCCGCGTAACAGGTGTATCCACTTCTTCTTCGTAGTCATGTGTCTCCTCCGATGTCCCGGAATCCGTTTTGAAGTCCGGTTCCACCTCTGAATGCGGATTGCCTGAGCAAAAATAGCGCTGGGACGCAAAAAAATCTGCCGGGGCCGACGATTGGCGGGTCAGTGGAGGGAGGCGGCCTTCCGGGACGCCCGATTCTCCAGCAACAGCGCACGACCTGGCCGCACGTCACGACCGGGCGTTGTTTGCCGAAATCTCCGACGCCGCGGGACGTGCGGCCCGTGCGCTCTCCGGAAACGGCGCACGAGCTGGCCGCGCCACCCGGTTCGGGTTGCTGTTGCCGATTCCTCTGGCGCCGGGCTTCCGGAAGGCGCGGCCCGTGCGCTCTCCTGAAACAGCGCGCGACCTGGCCGCGCCACCCGGTTCGGGTTGCTGTTGCCGATTCCTCTGGCACCGGGCTTCCGGAAGGCGCGGCCCGCGCGCTGGTTAACGCGCAAGGGGAACGCGGTCCTGGAGCGAGTCCGCGCCAAATGGTAAAATTCAGGCCAATGGAGGGCGACGAACAGCAGGTCACGCTCCTGCTCCGGGCCTGGAAGGCCGGCGAGGCCGACGCTCTGGACAGGCTGATTCCGCTGGTCTATGCGGAATTGAGGCGAATCGCGGCCGCTCATCTGGGCCGGCGGCCGGCGGCCCAGACTCTGCAGCCCACCGCGCTGGTCCACGAAGCCTACCTGCGGCTGGCGGGAACCAGCGACCCCGACTTCCACAACCGGGCACATTTCCGGTGCGTCGCCGCGCGCGTCATGCGGCAGATTCTGGCCGACCGCGCGCGGGCCCGGCATGCGAAAAAGCGCGATGGCGGATGGCGGGTTGAGTTCGACGAATCCGCCGTATTTGCCGTGGCGCACGACGCGCAGTTCGCGGCGCTCGACGACGCGCTGACGGATCTGGAGCGCCAGGACAGCGAGAAAGCCCGCATTCTGGAGCTGAAATACTTCGGAGGCCTCACGGCCGAAGAGATCGCCGCGGTCCAGGGGATCACCCTCAACCAGGTCAACTGGCAAATCCGCACCGCGCAGGCTTGGCTTCGCCGGGAACTGGAGCCGGAAACTCCAAACGGCGTTCCCGATCGCGTTTAACATAGATGGAGGAGATTACGGGTGCGAACTCCCCTGAGCCGGGAACGCTGGACGACGGTCGAAGCGGTATTCGTCGCGGCGGCCGAACTGCCGCCGGAGGAGCGCGGGACGTTCGTCCAGTCGCGCTGCGGCGCAGACAGCGAACTTCTGGAGGAGGTTCTGTCCCTTCTGCGGTACGACACGCGCCCGCCGGAGGTGGAAGAAACACTCAGCCGGTGCGCGCAGAGCGTGCTGGCGGACGAGGCTCTGGAAGGAACGAAGCTGGGCTCCTGGATGGTGGAAAAGGAGCTCGGCAGGGGCGGAATGTCCGAGGTCTATGTGGCGAGCCGGGCGGACGGCCGCTTTGCCAAGACGGTAGCCATCAAGGTCATCAAGCGGGGAATGGATACGGGATCGGTCGTGGAGCGTTTCCATGCCGAGCGGCGTATCCTCGCCGGGCTCGATCATCCCTATATCGCCAGACTGCTCGACGGCGGCGAAACGGGCGAAGGTCTGCCTTATATCGTGATGGACTATGTGGAGGGCGTGTCCATCGACCGCTGGTGTCACGAGCATGACGCGAACCTGGAGCAACGGTGCGAACTCGTGGCGAAAGTCTGCGACGCAGTCGGTTACGCGCATCGCAGCCTGGTCATCCACCGAGACCTGAAGCCGGGCAATATCCTGGTCGGCGCGGACGGGAACCCAAGACTTCTCGATTTCGGCATTGCGAAGCTGCTGGATCATGGCGCGGAAGCCGGAGGGGAGGAAGTGCCCGAGTCCGGAAGTGCCAGGCTCCCGCGGTCTGAAGACGCCGAGACCTCCGCGCCCGACGCCCTGACGCACGGCTTCATGCGGCCGTTCACACCGGAATACGCCAGCCCGGAGCAACTCGCCGGGTTGCCGATCGGGACAGCCACGGACGTTTACTCGCTGGGTGCGGTGCTGTACGAGTTGCTGACCGGTGTCCGCCCCCGCGCCGGGGCGCCGGAGCCTGCCAGTGCCGCGGCGCGGCGGGCCGGAAAAGGGGCGCGCTGGTCGGGCCGCCTGCGTGGCGATGCGGATGCCATCCTGCAAATGGCGCTGCGGACGGAGCCGGAGCGACGCTATCTTTCCGTGGATCAGTTCGCGGTCGATCTTCGCAGTTATCTCAAAGCAATGCCGGTGGTCGCGCGGCCCGATTCGTTGGGGTACCGCGCGTCGAAGTTCGTGCGCAGAAACCGGTTCGGCGTGGTGGCGGCGGCGGCGATCGTGCTGGCGCTGGCGGCCGGAATCGTAGTCAGCACGTGGGAAGCGGGCAGAGCCAATACGGAAGCGGCGGCCGCCAAGGCGGTAAGCGATTTTCTGCGCGACGACCTTCTGGGCCAGGCGAGTCCGAACGCGCAGGCAGGGCAGGGTTTGCAGGTTCGCACCCTGCTGGACCGGGCGGCGGTGCGCATTGAGGGGAAATTCAAGGGTAAGCCCGTCGTGGAAGCGGACATTCGTAACACGATCGGCGAATCTTATGCGGCCCTGGGGCTGTATGCGGAAGCGCAGCGGCAGTACCACAGCGCCTGGGAACTGCGCCGCGGCGCGCTGGGCGAGAACAACCGCGACACGCTGGACGCGCTGACCTCCATTGCGGTTCTCGACCGGCAGCAGGGAAAGCTGGACGAAGCCGAACGGCTTTACGAACGAATTCTGCCGGTGCAGGAAGCCCGGTTCGGCGAGCGGGATCCGGCGACGCTGCTGACGATGAGCAATCTGTCGGTGGTCTATTCGCACCAGGGGAAATACGAGCGCGCCGAGGAACTGATCCGGAAGGTGCTTCCGATCCAGAGGCAGGTGCTCGGCCCCGAACATCTGGACACCCTCCGCACCATGAACAACCTCGGCGTGGTCTACAGCAGGTTGGGGAGGTTCGGGGACGCCGAGCAAATCTACAAACAGGTTCTGGAGATCCGGCGGCGCGTACAGGGACCTGAACACCCGAACACGATTTTCACGGCCAACAACCTGGCCGTGGTTTACTCGCGTCCCGGCGGCAATCCGGAGGCGGCGGAGAAGCTTTATCGCGAGACGCTGGAGGAGCAACGAAGAATACTGGGGCCGGACCATCCGGACACGTTGCTGACGATGGATAATCTCGGGATTCTCTGGCTGACCCAACCCGGCAAATATGCCGCGGCGGAGCAAATGCTGAAAGAGTCTTCGGAGGCGCGCGGACGAGTGCTGGGTCCCACGCACGCGGACACGCTGGCAAGCCGGGTCTACCTGGGAATGGCGGAAATTCTGCAGACCAGGTACCGGGAAGCCGAAAGTGAGCTGCGCAGCACATGCGACGCCTACTCCGAGGCCAAACTTCAGGTGTGGGAACGGTATTCCTGTGCAGGGATGCTGGGCATCAGCCTGGTTGGCCAAAAGCGGCTGGAAGAAGCGGAACCGCTGCTGCTGGCAGGCTATCGGGGACTGAGCGAACGGGAAGCGTCGATCCCCGCTGCCAGCAAACGCCAGATCGGCCGCCTGGCTGTATGGCTGTCCCGGCTCTACCGGGAGGAAGGCAAGACGGAAGCAGCCGAGAAGTGGAGCAGGATTTCGACGGGAACGGGACCGGGCGATCCGCAGCAGTAGTCCGGTCCGCCTCCCGCAAGTCACAACGCCGAAGGGGAGTGGTGCGACAGGGCCGTTGTGTCCAGGAAATAAGTGCACAGGTGCGCGACCCGGAAAGCCGCCTCAAAAGCGCACGGGCTGCGGCGCGCGGCGCCAAACGATTGAGGAACACCCGCAAAGCCGCGCGGCCAGGTCGTGCGCGTGTTCCTTAGAAGGCGGCTGCAGCCAGGATTGGCTGCCCCACGATACCGTGACGAACTATCGGTTAAGCCAGGTGTGCGGTTTCCAGCCCCATGGGCCATAGCCCCCATTTTAGTGCGAAATCGCGCACCTGCCTGTCAGCTGGCCAGCGGCGCTGCCTGATGTTTCGCGAACCGTTCGCGGCTGTCCGTTAACAGGTTGCGGACTTCGTTGTCGCCGACTTGCCGGAAATCGCGGTACCATTCGCCCACGGCATAGAAGAACTCGGGGACTGCCAGGCAGACAACCTCGTCCGCCTCCCGGCGCAGATGATCGCAGGCGTCCCCCGATCCCACGGGAACGGCCACAACGATATTCGCCGCCCGCAGGCTGCGTGCGTGGCGAACCGCCGCCAGCATCGTGCTTCCGGTGGCAAGACCGTCGTCGACAAGAAACACCGTCCGCCCAGCGAGATAGGGCACGGGCCTGTCTCCGCGATAGATCTCTTCACGGCGTTTCATCTCAGCCTGTTCGCGCGCGATGACCCTTTCCACTTCGTCCGGAGAAATCTCCAGTTCGGCCAGCATCCCCTCGTTCAGAACCCGCGCCCGGCCCGCAATCGCGCCCATGGCCAGTTCGGGCTGCCAGGGAACGCCGAGCTTCCGCACGACGACGACATCCAACGGCAATCCCAGGCGATACGCGACGGCGAAACCCACCGGAACCCCGCCGCGCGCCAGGGCGAGCACCAAGGCGTCTTCCGCCGGCAATCTCCGGGACAGCTCAATGCCGAGCGAATCACCCGCTTCCGGACGATCCGCAAATGGAAGATGGATCATGAACGAACTCCTTCGGTATAAGTCTAAGCAGTTATGCCGCCAGACGCCCGATGCCGCCTCTGGCACGGAAGATGCACAGTCGGGAAGCGTGACATCGGCAGCGACCGGCGTGCAGCGAACACGGATCCAAATCCCGGTGGACGGCTTCCGTCTTGAAGCCGACCTTGCTCTTCCCGCTGGCGCGACCGCTCTGGTGCTGTTTGCGCACGACAGCGGCAGCAGCCGGCTCAGCCCCAGAAACCGCCGCGTCGCCGACGTTCTGAACCGGGGGCTGATCGGTACCGTACTGGCGGATCTCCTCACCGAAGATGAAGAAGCGGAAGATCTGCAGACGGGTGAGTTGCGCTTCAATATCCGTTTACTGGCCGGGCGGCTGACCGCCATCACCGACTGGATTGCAGACCAGGGCACACTTAACGCGCTGGGGGTGGGTTACTTCGGAGCCAGCACCGGAGCGGCTGCGGCGCTCGCGGCGGCGGCGGAGCGTCCTCGCGCCGTGCGGGCCGTAGTCTCTCGCGGCGGACGGCCGGACCTGACGGGACCGGGGATTCGGGCGGGTTCACGCACCCTGTCTTTTTATCGTCGGGGATGCCGATCCGGTGGTTCTGAGACTGAACCGCGCCGCGATCGCCGAACTCCCGCAGGCGACGGAGCGGCGGCTCGAAATCATTTCCGGCGCAACTCACTTGTTTGAAGAGCCGGGCACGCTCGACCAGGTCGCCGCCCTCGCTCTGAACTGGTTTCAGCGGCATCTCACGCCCGGCCACGTGCCGGTAGCGGAAAGAACGAAAGAAAATACGAAAGGCAGAGAACAGTTATGACGCGATTCCCATTGTTCACGCTGATGGTCTCGGGCTTCATCCTCAGCGCCGTCGCCTCCGGCCCGACGAAACCGGAGCCGTTGACTCGCAGAGATCTGAGCGCTTCCGCGGAGATCCAGGGCTATCCCTGCGCCGCCGGTTACGCGTGGTTTTTCGCCGACGGCAAACTGCGGGAATGCGCTGTTTCCCGCGGGATCGTGTTCGGAGCGGTGCGCGTGCCCGCGGAGTCGTGGATTAACCTCACGCACGACGGGTATCCGGAGTTTGTCTTTCTGGCGCACGACACGCCGATCGATGGTTACGTTTGCAAGGGCGGCGGCCCCCTGGGGCCTACCGAAGGCGCGATGACGGTACTTTATCCGGGCGGCCAGCTGAGGACCTGTTGGCTTGCCGCCGATACCGTGGTGGATGGCATCCCCTGTGTGCACGCCGGCGTGTGGGCGGACGCGTTCGGTGGAGGTTCGGGAGCGAACTTCGATGAGAACGGCAGGCTGAAGTCCTGCAAGCTGTCGCGGAATGTGAAGATCGGCGATCATGTGTTCCGCCGGGGCGATCATATTCAGCTCGATAGGAATGGCAGACCTGCCGCTGCCGGCTCCGAATTCAGGTAGGCCAACTGCCGGCGACCGGTCGCGTCCACAACAGTGGCCCAACTGTTAACCGGCGAGTCACCTGGGATGTCAACCAACGTCTAGTGGGTACCTGCATCGTTTGTTATCGGCACGCCAGGCGCGCGTAACCGCTTTGAAAAACCCGCCAGTGTTTTCAGAGCTTTGAACGATAATCCGTCATTTTCATCGGAATTGTAACTGCCTGTGTTGGCGAACCGGCAGTACTTATCCGGTTGTTACCCCTGCGGATTCGTTTCATTCTTGAGTTGTCGCGAGGACTTATTAGCGATGTCCGACAGGAGGAAGCAGTGAGAAACCCGAGACAGATCGGAGCCGACTATCCCGGTATGGTCATGCCTGACGACCTCAGGGACCAGGCCGACGCCCGCACTTTCGCGGCAGGCTCCGGTGTCGAACGGGTCTTTCCCGTTCATCTCTCCTGCGCCCCCGCCGTATCCTGTGCGCCGATTGTCTGGCCCGGCAACACCGTGTGGGGCATTCTCGGCTCACGCCCGTCCCGGTTGCCGATGCACTGTTGCGCATTCACCCGGGAAGCAGCCGCGGGTTGGGGAACCAGCGGAATAAATGGCGTCGCTCCTGTATGGACAATGCCGACAGGTGCAGAAGGAAAGGTACGCCATGACGAGTACTGAATTATTTTCGAGAGGACCATTCGCGGCCGTCGCGCTCGCGATGGCCATGACCGTCACCACCGCGTGGGCTGGTGTCGAAAAGCTTTCACCCGAACTGAAATCTCTGAACGCAGGGCCGGACGTTGAGGTCATCGTCCAGTACAAAGTCGCCCCCACGGAAGCGCATCACCGGAAAATCGCGGATCTCGGCGGCAGACTTCACGTTCAGATGAAGAATATCAAGGCTGCGCACTACACAGTTCCCGCATCGGAGCTCCGGACCCTGGCCGACGATCCGGACGTGACCTATATCTCACCGAATCGTATTGTGAAGGGTGCGCTCAACATCACGGCGGGCACAGTGCACTCGAACGCAGCCAATACGGACGGCTACACGGGAAAAGGCATAGGCGTGGCGGTTGTCGACAGCGGAGTCTCCAACATGCAGGAGTTCCAGCCGAACCTGAACCGCATCGTTTATTCGCAGTCGTTCGTGCCGGCTTTCAACAATCTGGGCCTGAGTTGCCCGGCTGCCGGTCAGGTCGGAGTGTGGTACGCCTCCGGGCTGAACCTGAACGGCGGACTTGCTCCCTACGTGGTCACCATCGCTTCCGGAAGCTTGCCGGCGGGCCTGAGCCTGGGCTCCACGACGTACAATGTGACGGGCATTCCGAGCACGGTGACCTCCGGTATGAGCGTCACGTTTGCGGTAACGGACGCCTGGGGGCATACCCTGAGCCAGAGCTGCAGCATGAGTGTGACGAAGGCCGGATCGAGCCAGTCGATGCACCTCGGATGCGGAAGCGAAGGCGGCCAGGCGAGCAACTGGTTCGACTCGCTGCCGAATGCGGGAGGCGGCGTTCCTCCCTACAAGTACACGATTACATCCGGCGGTCTGGTGGCCGGCCTCGGCCTGGATGAGGCGTCCGGGGCGGTCACGGGGGTCCCTGTCGCCAGTGGCGGCAACAGCTTCGAGCTGAAAATGACGGATTCGCACGGCACCACTCTCAGCCAGCCGTGCGGCGTGAATATCGGCACGGCGCAAACGTACTCGATGGCGCAGACCGCGGATGGATTCGGCCACGGCTCGCATGTCGCCGGTATCGTCGGTTCCAGCGGCAACGGCTCGGTTTATATCGGGATGGCGCCCGCCGTGAACATCATCAACCTGCGCGTGCTCGACAGCAACGGGACAGGCACGGATTCCACGGTCGTCGAGGCGATCGACGCGGCGATTTCGCTCGCCAGGAAGTACAACATCCGGGTCATGAATCTGTCGCTGGGCCGGCAGATCTACGAACCGGCGGCGCAGGACCCTCTCTGCCAGGCGGTGGAAGCCGCGTGGAATGCGGGCATTGTCGTGGTCGTGGCGGCGGGCAACGGAGGGCGGGCCGATTATTCCACCGTGCAGGGCTACGGCACCATCACGGCACCCGGCAACGACCCTTACGCAATCACCGTGGGCGCGATGAAAACGGAGGGCACCACGACACGCACCGACGATCTCATCGCCAGCTACAGTTCGAAAGGCCCGACCGCCTTCGATCATTACCTGAAGCCCGACATTGTCGCGCCGGGCAACAGAGTGGTTTCAACCATGCCGACCGGCGTCACGCTGAGCAACGAATACGCTTCCAACCGGGTCACCGGCGACTTTTTCACGCTGAGCGGAACCAGCATGGCCACTCCGGTTGTCGCCGGCGCGGCGGTGCTGCTGCTCGACAAGTTCCCGTCGCTGACGCCCGATCAGGTGAAGGCGCGGCTGATGAAGAACGCCACCAAGAGTTTCCCCGTCAGCAGCGTTGCCGTGGATCCAGCCTCTAAGATTGCGTACACGACCAATTACGACATCTTTGCCATAGGCGCCGGCTATATCGATATCGCCGCCGCTCTTGCCGACACCAGCGTCCCGACAGGTCTGGCACACTCTCCGGCGGCCGTCTTCGACTCGGCCACGGGCGCCGTAACGGTGCAGGGCATCGGCGGCACGAATGTCATCTGGGGCAGCAACGTGATCTGGGGGACCAACGTAATCTGGGGCACCAACGTGATGTCCGGCACCAACGTGATCTGGGGAACCAATGTGATCTGGGGGACGAACGTGATCTGGGGCACCAACGTAATCTGGGGCACCTCGACCGAAGGCGCGGAAGATGCCGCGGTCGCCATCGAAGGCGAGCAGTAATCGACAAGTAAGGGAAGAGAGCTTCAGACAGCCACGACAGAGATATGCGAAAAACGACGGCCACAAATATTTTCCTGTACAGCGTTCTTCTGGTAGGCTCCCTTGCCTTTGGCTGGGCCGTCTCCCGGCTGGCGATCGCGGAGCCGGTGAAGCTCGGCTGCTACTGCGCGCTCGCACTGATCGCGGCCACGCTGAAGGTGCGGCTTCCCGGAATCACCGGAACGCTGACCGTGAATTACGTATTTGTGCTGATCGGCCTGGCGGACCTGAGCCTTCCCGAGTGCCTGGTCGTGATGACGCTGGCCACGATCGTGCAGTGTCTGGTGCATGCGAAAGACCGCCCGAGAATCGTCCAGGTTCTCTTCAATGTCGCGATCATCGCCATCGCGATCGTCGTCTGCGGAGCGGTGTATTCGTCGTCGTATCTGATTTCCCACGGCATCGGTCTCCTGATGCGACTGACGTTCGCCGCCATTGTTTACTTCGTCCTCAATACCTTTGCAGTAACGGCGATCATCTCGCTGACGGAGTCGAAACCGATCCTGCGCGTGTGGCGGGAATGCTACCTGTGGGCCTTCCCGTTCTTCTTCATGGGCGCCGGGTTCGCCTGGGGATTCCATCAGCTGGCCGCCCGCTTCGGCTGGCAGTCGGCCATGCTGGCACTGCCCGGGGTCTATATTCTGTACACTGCGTATCATTTCTATCTGGGCCGGCTGCAGAACGAAAAGGAACACGCGCAGGATATCGCGGCGCTGCACCTTCGCACCATCGAGGCGCTTGCCCTTGCCATCGACGCAAAGGATCAGACCACTCACGATCATCTGCAGCGCGTCCACGTTTATGCAACGGAAATCGCCAAAGAAATGAGCCTTTCCGATCTCGAAATGGAGGCTCTGCAGGCCGCCGCAATGCTGCACGATATCGGCAAGCTGGCGGTGCCGGAACACATTGTGTCCAAGCCCGGCAGACTGACGCCGGAGGAATTCGAGAAGATGAAAATCCACCCGGTGGTAGGCGCGGAGATACTCGAGCGGGTTCAGTTCCCCTACCCGGTCGCGGACATCGTTCGTTCCCATCATGAAAAGTGGGATGGATCCGGGTATCCCGACGGACTGAAGGGCGAAGCGATCCCGATCGGCGCACGTATTCTTTCCGTGGTGGATTGTCTGGACGCGGTCGCGGCGGATCGCCAGTATCGCAAGGCGGCACCTCTGGATCAGGCGATGGATATCATCGCGGAACAGGCGGGCAAGGCCTTCGATCCGAAGATCGTGGGCATTCTGCAGCGGCGGTACCTGGACCTCGAAGCGATGGCGCGCAAGAAGCCGGTCCCGGTGGTCGGGCTGTCGACGCCGCCTCCTATCTCGCGCGGCGACCAGCCTGCCGCGGGTTTCGAGGAGATGCAGGCGAACGCATCGGCGGACGACAAGCTCGGCTTTCTCACTTCGATTGCCGCGGCGCGGCAGGAAGTGCAGACGCTGTTCGAGTTGTCGGACGATCTGGGACAGTCGCTCTGCCAGAGCAATACGCTTTCCATCTTCGCCTCCAAGCTGAAGATCATGATTCCGCACGATCTGCTCTGCATCTACACGATCCGGGAAGATATCCTGATTCCCGATTACGTTACCGGCATCGAGCAGCGCCTGTTTTCCTCGCTGCGGATTCCCGCCGGCCAGGGTCTTTCGGGGTGGGTCGCGGAGAACAATTCTTCGGTAGTCAACGGAAATCCGGCGGTGGAACCCGGGTATCTGAACGATCCCACGGTCATTACCAATCTGAAATCGGCGCTGGCGATTCCGCTCGAAGAAGACGGCAGCGCAATCGGCGTGCTCAGTCTCTACTCCCGCGAGAGGAATGCGTTCAGCCGGGATCATCTCCGGGTTCTGCAGGCGCTGGGTCCGCGGCTCGGCGCGGCGCTGAGCAACGGCAGAAAGCTGAGCGAAGCGCAGGACAATGCCGTCACCGATTATCTGACCGGACTTCCGAACTCCCGATCGCTGTACCTTCATCTGGATTCGGAAATGGCGCGTTGCCGCCGCCGCCAGGCCTGTCTGGGAGTCTTTCTGTGCGATCTGGACGGCTTCAAGAGAATCAACGACGAACACGGCCATCTGGAAGGAAACCGCGTCCTGAAAGCCGTTGCCGCGGCATTGAAGGAATGCTGCCGGGGCTACGATTACGTGGCGAGAATGGGCGGCGACGAATTCGTCGTTCTGGCGCCCGATATCGCGCAGGCCGCCCTCGACGAAAACGTTCAGCGCTTCCGCGACGCGGTTGAACTGACGGGAATACGCCTCGGGTATGCGGGTTTGTCGTCGAGCATCGGAGCGGTTGTTTTTGTGCCGTCGGAGGGCGATGTGGATGCGGACGCGCTTCTGGCGGAGGCCGATCGAAGGATGTACGCTCACAAGCGGCGCAGTAAGGCGCTGGCAGCTTCGTCCCCCGCCGCTCGCGGCCCGGAAAAGGCCGTGCACGGTTCCCTGGATCTGCACGCCATCGACAGCAGCGTTACCTTCGCAGTAAATTAAGGATTGGCCGGAATGAAGACCACATGCGTGGCACTGCTCCTGGTGGCAGCCATGGCATGTGGGGTGCCGCATTCACCGAACAGTCCGGCCGCCGGCCCTCACGACCCCGGCCTGCGGCTGTGCATCGAAGGCAACCCGAAGTCGTTCGACCCGCTTCAGGTTTCCGATGAAAACTCGGGTGTCGTCCGGGTGCTGACAGGCGCCACTCTGCTGCGCATCGACCGCCTGACCGACGAACTGCGGCCGGAACTGGCGGAATCCTGGACGATCTCCCCCGACGGCCGCTCCATCGCTTTCCGCCTCCGGTCCGGATTGAAATTCTCCGATGGCACGCCGCTGACCGCCAACGAAGTAGCCCGCGCACTGCGCACCGCCTTCGATCCGAAGAACGCTTCACCGGTTGCCGATGCCTTCCGCTCGGAGCGCGGACTACCCGATTTCGAAGTCGCATCGCCCCTGCAGATCACGATTCGTTACGCGGTGGCGAAGGCGGGGCTCGACCGCTTGTTCGATCAGCTCTACATCGCGTCTTACGGGTCCGGCAAGGTTCCGGCACCGGCCGGACCGTTTTTCGTTTCGGACTACCGTCCGGGGGTGGTTGTGACGTTGAAACGCAATCCGTACTACTGGAAGCGCGACGGCGCGGGTAAGCAACTGCCTTATCTGGATTCGATCCGTCTGGATATTCAGGCCAATCGCGATATCGCGGTGACCCGGTTTCTGCACCGTGAGATCGACATGATCCGCAAGCTCGATCCCGAGGATTTTGCCCGCATCTCGAAGCAGATGCCGGCTGCCGCGCACGACCTGGGGCCGTCCATGGATACAGAGTTTCTGTGGTTTAATCAGACGCCCGCGGGCATGCCCGCCTGGAAGCGAAAATGGTTTACGTCGGCGGCGTTCCGCCACGCTGTCAGCGCCTCCATCGACCGCCAGGATATAGCGCGGATCGCCTATCTGGGGCACGCGCGGCCAGCCGCCGGACCGCTTTCACCGGCCAATCGGTATTGGTTCAATCCGGAGCTGAAGCCGCTTCCTTTCGACTCCGATTCCGCCCTGAGACTGCTGCGGGGCGAAGGTTTCACGCTGGCCGGCGGCTTTCTGCGCGACCGGGACGGACATGCCGTGGAGTTTTCGCTGATCACCAACGCGGGCAGCCGCACGCGGCGGGAAATGGCCGCTCTGATACAGGCGGATCTGCGCAAGATCGGCGCTCGGGTCGCCATCGTGCCGCTCGATTTTGGAAGTCTGGTGGACAGGATCAGCAGAACGTCGCAGTACGATGCCTGTTTACTCGGTTTCACCAATGTGGCCGCCGACCCCATCGACCAGATGAACCTCTGGCTGAGTTCGGGGCCGCAGCACGCATGGTGGCCGGAGCAGAAGTCGCCCGCGACCGCGTGGGAAGCGCGCATCGACCAGCTTGTTCTCTCGCAGGCATCGGAGGCGTCGCGCGATCTCCGGCGTCAGGCGTTCAACGAAGTGCAGCGGATTATGGTGGATCGGGAGCCGATCGTCTATCTGGTGAATCCGGACTATCTGTCCGTGATCGCTCCGTCGGTTCGGGAATTCGAATTCTCCGGCATTTATCCGGAGGAGCTGGCCAGTATCGAGACACTGCGCCTGAAATAACTGTCAGGGCCTGACCTGCAGGCCGGGGCGAATCGCAGCCATTGCGGACGTCACGGGAATTCGCTCCATGAAGAACGACCGCGGCGGTTGACTGAGCGGTGTTGCGCGGCGCTTCGCTGCAGAGACATCGGCGGCATCGGTGACCCTCGAACCGGGCGCCAGATTCTTCAGGCCGTAGAGCGCGAGTTCGAATCGGTCGTTGACTCCCAGCTTCTGGAACAGGCGGGACATGTAGACCTTCACCGTGCCCTCCGAAATGCTCAGCGCGGTGGCGATTTCCTTGTTCTTCATTCCCTGGGAAAGCAACGACACCAGCTGGCCTTCGCGGCGGGTCAGAGAGTAGCGGCGTGCCGTCATGATGCTGTCGGTCAGTCCCTTTTCAAACCACAGTTCGCCCTGATCGACACAAATCAGACAGCGTAACAGCGTCTCGACCGGCAGAGTGCGGCGCAGTATCCCTCTCACGCCGAGGCTCGCCGATTGCAGGGCCATCTCGGTGGAGATGGCGTGTACCCAGAGAATAATCTTCGGGTCGGAGACCGCTTCGCGAAGACTGCTGAGCACCCCGAAAGTGACTTCGGAAGTCAGATCCACCAGCAGGATGTCCGGCTGATATGTGTCGATTTGCTCTTTGAGGTCCTCCAGGCGGGAGCAAACGCCGACAAGAACCAGCCCGGGAGCGCTCTCCAGACTCCGGCGCAGACCTGCGGCCAGAATAGGTTCATCCGCAAACAGCAGTATGTTCGACATCGTGTCTCACCTTTCGGATCGTGCTGCCAATTGCGTGAATTGGCTTTGGATTTTCATTTTCATAACCAATCCTCCGATCGGTTATAAATGAAGTCTAGCCCCCCTGGGTACCACCAAACAAGGCCCAGTACTGCAACGTTAACTTAGTTAAGCGGACCAGTACCGCCAAAGATACTGGCTTGTAAGCCCGGTACGGTTCCGGCGCACTCTTCATGCTGCGCTAACGTGTTCCCGGCCTCCCGCGCGGCATCGCCGGCCTTTCGCGTGCCTGTAAAAGCATTTCCAATCGTCGGATGATCCTGAAACGCGCCAACGTTTCCAATGCAACGTGATCCTGAAATAGATCCGGATGTGGAGGCTGCGCAGCGGCCGATTCCTTTCTTGTTTTTGTCTTTTGGTCTTGAGGCGGGGTAACAGCAGGCGTGGTGGGAATGCGATCATCTTGTGCTGGAATCCACTCCCGTTTCAGGATCATCTTGTATTTGGACAATTCTATCCACGAAATGGGCCGGAAGGCGTGCGAAGATCGGCTATCGGATACTGCAAAGATAACCTGATGCCGACCAACGATTCCGCCGCCGGCG
>Ga0302319_10012814_pt1 | contig 15762 bp, 16 predicted proteins | sample Bog_T0_2_FD_203319 | JGI IMG/M metagenome (GOLD analysis project Ga0302319, IMG submission 203319) | Peat permafrost microbial communities from Stordalen Mire near Abisko, Sweden - Bog_T0_2 | ecosystem: Environmental > Terrestrial > Soil > Wetlands > Peat | place: Sweden: Abisko, Stordalen Mire...
TGGAGATGATCACGCGCGATCCGCTCAAAGTGCCGTGCCTCCGCGATGGGTACTGGGCGAGTTTTCCGGACCGCAGCGGGCTTTGTTTGGCGCGCACGCTGCGCTTTGTGAATGCCAACAAAAGCGCTAGGCCGCTGCCACGGATTTTGCAATTGAGCCACGAGGAACAATTGAGGGTTGAGGATCAGAACGTGATTGATTGGCTGAGTTATGCGCGCGACAATTTAGGATTGTAGGCCGCGCGATGTGGCACCTTTTACGAGGCTTTTTCCTACTAAGATAAATACCCATAAAAGGTGGGTGGTTGTCTGAGAGGGTAGAGAGGTTGAGAAGTACTTGAGACAATCGTCACCTATTTGCTGAAGGCATGGATACCGAAGCCGACCGCGCGCAAATGGTGATCGATTCCGTACCCAACGGAATTCTCGGCGTCAACCGCGCCGGGTTGATCACTTTGGTCAACCACACGGCGGCCCAGATGTTCGGCTACGAAAAAGGGGAATTGCTGCGACAGCCGGTGGAAATGCTGCTGCCGCCGGTGTTGCGCGGGGGCCACCCGGGGCTCCGTGCGGCGTTCTTCGCCGATCCGCAGGCACGCGCCATGGGTGGCGGCCGCGATCTGTTCGCCATACGCAAAGACGGCTCCGAGTTCCCCGTCGAGATAGGCTTAAATCCCACTACTACCCCATCGGCAGGGGAACCGTGGGTTCTGTGTTCCATTGTCGATATCAGCGAACGCAAACACGCCGAGGAAAAAAATGCGCTGCTGGCGGCGATTGTCGACTCCTCCGACGACGCCATCCTTAGCAAGACGTTAGACAGCATCATTACCTCATGGAACAGCGCCGCCGAGCGGCTGTTTGGCTACTCGGCCAGCGAAGTGATCGGCCGCCACATCGGCATCATCATTCCACCGGACCAGGACGATGAAACCTATATTCTCGAGCGCCTGAGGAAGGGGGAGCGGCTGCAGCATTTCGAGACGATTCGGCTGCATAGGACTGGGCGAAAAGTGCCCGTTTCGCTCAATGTATCGCCGGTGCGCGACGCCCGCGGGCAGGTGGTTGGCGCTTCCAGCATTGTTCGTGACATCAGCCAGCAGCAGATAGCGGTCCTGGAGCGGGAAAAATCCGAGCTCGCCATCGCCGACAATGCGACCCGCATGGCCGCCGTGATGAACACCATCGTCGATGGCTTGATCACCATTGATGAAAATGGCGTCATTCAATCCTTCAATTCGGGCGCTGAACGGATCTTTGGGTACTCGCAAGACGAGATGATGGGCCAGAACGTCAAAGTGCTGATGCCCGAACCTTATCACAGCGCTCATGATTCCTACCTCGGCAAATACCAGGAAACCGGCGTCAAAAGCATAATCGGGGTAGGGCGCGAAGTAACGGCCAAACGCAAAGACGGAACGGTGTTTCCCATGGACCTGGCCGTCGGCGAGATGATTCTGCATGACCGCCGAATGTACGTAGGCATCCTGCGCGATATCACCGCCCGCAAACGAGTGGAAGACGAGCGTACCACCCTAATTGCCACCCTCAAACAGAGCAACCAGGAACTCGACGACTTTGCCTATATCGCCTCACACGACCTGAAGGAACCCTTGCGAGGTTTATTCAATAATGCGCAATTTCTTAAGGAGGATTACGCCGAAGTGGTCGATGAGACGGGAATGAGGCGGCTCGACCGCATCTGTTTCCTTTGCGAGCGGATGGAACGCCTCATCGACAACTTGCTCTACTTTTCGCGTCTCGGCCGGCAGGAAATGGCTTACCGTAACACCGATCTAAACGCAGTCGTACACGACATTCTCGAGCAAACGGAAGGCGCGTCTGGGCAGCCGGGTCTATCCGTCCAGGTCAAGGAAAGGCTGCCGGTCTTGGTGTGCGATGCCACGCGTGTCGGCGAGGTCTATCGCAATCTGATCGCTAACGCCATTAAATACAACAACAAGCCGGAGAAGTTAGTGGAAATCGGCTGCCTGGAAGAATACAGCGGCCAGCGCAACGTGCTCTACGTGCGCGACAACGGCGTCGGTATACCGCTGGAATTCAAACGCGATGTATTCACCATCTTTAAGCGGCTGCAGCCGGAAGAGGACAAAGTGCGCGGCTCGGGCGTAGGCCTCACTTTCGCCAAGAAAATCGTGGAACGGCACGGCGGCCAGATTTGGCTTGAGTCCCAACCGGACCGAGGCACTACGTTCTTTTTCACGCTTCAGGAAGGACAGCCATATGAATGATCTTTGCCAGATTCTCCTGGTGGACGATAATCCCGACGATTATGAATCAACCAAACGGAGTTTCAAAAAGGCGAACCTCTTGAATCCCCTGCACTGGAGCCAGAGCGGACAAGATGCGCTGGAATATTTGCATAAAAAAGGCAAGTATAAGGACGATCCTTCGGTTGTTACCCCGAAGCTGATTTTACTGGACTTGAATATGCCGGGTATGGATGGCCGGAGTGTTTTGCAGTCCATCAAGGGCGACACGCAACTGAGGCGTTTGCCGGTGGTTGTTCTCACGACCTCGTCCGATCCTAGAGATATCAATCGCTGCTACGACTTGGGAGCGAGTACGTACATCCAGAAGCCGGTAGGATTTGACGGCTTGATTGAAGCAGCCACCCGTTTGAAGGGATACTGGTTCGGCGTCGCGATCTTTCCCGAAGCTGAGACGGAGTCGCGTTCGTTAGAGGACCTTACCAATGCCAACGCAACAGGACAGCGCTAGCGGGTCGAGCGGAGCAGCGGCGCATTTGCTGGTGCTGATCATTGAGATCGCGCTGGACGGGGCGGCGGGCCTGGAAGCCATCGCCGTGCATAAACCCGATGTGGTGCTGCTCGATTATTTCCTGCCCGGCAGCAATGGGCTGGCGGTCCTAAGCAAAATCCGCGAACAGGAACCTTTTCTTCCCGTGATCATGCTCACCGGTCATGGCAGCGAGGCTGTGGCCGCCCGCGGCATCAAAGCGGGCGCCAACGACTATTTCAATAAAGCGGTGCTGGCCGAGACGGCGGCCCTATCCGTCGACGAAATCGCCGGCAAAGCGCGCCGCCTGCATGAAGCAATCGCGGAGGTCATCGCGGAACAACGGTCAGTGCGGACCTCAGCCGTAATGCTTAGCGAGATCCGTGCTTTGCTCATCGACGATAGTCCCGACGATCGCGAGATCTGCCGACGCGCGCTACGCCGCGTCGCTGGTGTGCAGTACCATTTCGCGGAAGCAAGCGACGGCCAGGGCGGTTTCGCAGCCATCGCCACTCACCCGCCCGATATAATCCTGCTCGATTACTCCCTGCCGGGCAGCGACGGCATGGGGGTTCTGTCGCGTATTCGCCAAGCCTATCCCTTCCTTCCCGTCATTATGCTCACCGGCCAAGGCAACGAGGCATTGGCGGTGCGCGGCATCAAAGCGGGAGCGGCGGATTATATCGTCAAATCGCAAGTCTCGGGCGCGGTCCTCCACCGCGCGATTGTGGCCGCCATCGAGCACCATCGCGATGCCCGCACCATCGATTTGCAAAGCCGCACGATTCAACGCCAGCGCGAATATCTGGAGAATTCGAACCACTTCCTGAGCAGCCTGCTCGACCACATTCCCGATCCTATTTTTGTGAAAGACAGCGAACACCGCCGGTTGCTGAATAATCTTGCCTTCCTGCAATTAAGCGGCGCCGCTGAGACGCCGCTCATGGATGCGTTCTGGGAAGCCGATGACCTGGCTCTAAAGAACGACCAACCCTCCATCAGCGAACAAACGGTGCCGGGGCAAAACGGTGCGCCGCGGCTGTTCTCCATTAAACGCGCTACTTTTACAGACCGGGCGGGCGAAAAGGTGCTGGTAGGCATCATGCGGGATATCAGCGAGCAGCGGCAAGCCGAAGACGACTTCAAACGGCAGGCCGTGCAACTTATGAGCCAGAGTCAGGATTTGGCCAGATTAGGCGCCATTCTGGAAGACTCGCTGCAGGAGATCTGTATTATCGATGCCGCCACGCTTTTGATCCTGCAAGCCAATAAAGGGGCGCGGCTCAACCTTGGTTTTACCCAACTGGAATTGGAGCGCATGTCGGTGCTGGAGCTTTCACCGCGCTTCACGGAAGAGCAGTTCCGCCAAGTGCTGGCCCGGCTGCAAGCGGGCGAGGAGGTGGAAACGGTCTATCATGCCGCGTTTAAGCGCAAAGAAGGCAGTTTCTACGAAGCCGAGGTGCATGTCCAGAGCGCTTTTTTCCAAGGGCGGCACGTTTTGGTCCATATCGCGCTGGACGAAACCGAACGCACGCGCGTGGAGCGGATGAAGAGCGAGTTCATTTCCAAAGTCAGCCACGAATTGCGTACGCCCTTGACCTCCATTCGTGGCGCGGTGGGCTTGCTTAACGCGGGGGCGGTGGGAGAATTGCCGGAAAAGGCGGCAAAGATGGTGAAGATTGCCGATTCGAACGCCGCACGTCTGGCGCGCCTGGTCAATGACATCCTGACGCTGGAAAAATCGGTGGCGGGACAATTGACTATCGATAGCCGCGCGGTTGCCGTCGAAGACTTGCTGGACCAGGCACTGGAAAGCCACGCCCAGTACGCCGATAAACATAAAGTGCGGTTTGTGAAAGACCCGGTTCCCGCCGGCCTAGCGGTGATGGCCGACCCCGGCCGGCTCATGCAAGTGCTGGCCAATCTGCTCTCCAATGCCGCCAAGTTCTCGCCGCCTGGCGGCACGGTGACCCTGCGGGCCCAAGAGCATGGCTCCGGCGTGCGTTTTGAGGTGGAGGACACTGGTTGCGGCATTCCCGAAAACTTCCGGGCGCGCATTTTTGAAAAGTTCGCGCAAGCCGATTCCTCCATCAACCGCCGCTATGAAGGCAGCGGCTTGGGTTTAACCATCACCAAGCAACTGATTGAAGCCATGGGCGGGAGGGTTTGGTTTGAATCCGCAGTCGGGCGCGGAACCAGCTTCTTCTTTGAACTTCCCCATCCCAAGATTGACAAGCTCAAAGCCGCCACCGCCGAAAATAAGGTTCGTGTTCTCATTTGCGAAGACGATCCCGATTCGGCGTTGATTATGAAACTGTTTCTCGAACAGGCTGGCTTGGTGACCGAGACGGCTGGCCTGATTCAGCAGGCTCGCCAAAGACTGGGGGACCAGTCTTTCGCGGTGGTGATACTCGACCTTAAGCTGCCCGACGCCGATGGCCTCACTTTCCTGGAAGAATTACGCGCCCGTCCGGAAACCCGGGGGATCCCAGTGTTGGTGGTTTCCGGAAGAGCCGAGGAGGCACGCCGTAGCTTTCGCGGCGACGCGGAGCTAGTGGATTGGCTGGTGAAGCCAGTGAGTCAAGAAATGCTGGTGGAATCTATGCGCCGGGCCATTCAGGGCGGAGAAAGTCTATTGCGCCGTCTTGATTCGACCGATAACAAGGAGTACTCGTTAGCGACTCCGGGAGAGCCATTTTGACTTCGAAACTTGACAAAATTCTGTGTATCGACGACGATCCGGATATTCTTGCCATCACCCAGATTGCCCTTGAGGTTTTGGGCGGCTACACCCTGCGCACCTGTACGGGCGGAGATGAAGGTATTCGTCAATCTGCCGATTGGCAGCCGGATCTCATCATTTGCGACGTGATGATGCCGGAGTTGGACGGCATGGCGACGCTCAAATTATTGCGCGAGAATCGGTCTACGGCGCAGATTCCCCTGGTGTTTTTGACGGCGCGGGTGGAGAAGGCCGAAATGGAAGAGTATCGCCGCCTGGGCGCGGACGGTGTGATCGAAAAGCCTTTTGATGTCGAGGCCTTACCGAATGAGGTGCAGAATGTTTGGAAGCAGTTGGCGGCTCATGCGTAGGGCGGGCATTTGCGCCTGCTTGGCGCCTTTTGGCGGGCGGTCGACTCGAGGCCAGAAAAAATTCCTAAACTCTTGCGATATTTAGCCGATCTGACTGTTATGTCCGCACAGAGATTCGTGGAGGCATTCATCGTTGAATCCCACGATTTGCTAGCCGAAATTGACGGAGCCGCCCTCGCGCTGGAATCCGGAGCGCCCAGTAAGGAAAACGTCAACCTGCTATTCCGATGTTTCCACACGATTAAGGGTTCCGCCGCCGTTTGCGGGTTCGAAGCAATTGTCGATTTTACACACTATGTAGAGCACGTGCTGGATCTTGTGCGTGAAGCCAGTCTCCCCGTGACACCAAAATTGATTGATCTAGTGTTGCGCTCCGAAGATCAAATCGCTTCGCTGCTTGACGCCGAGCGCGGCGCTACGCCGCCGGATTCGCGCTCGACCAAGAAACTCATCGCTGACTTATGCGCGCACGCCGGCCTGGCGGTCGGTGATGGCGTAAAAGAAAAAGCGCAAGAACGAGAAACGGAAACCGCTTTTCTGTTCTGAAGCTATTGCGGCTGCCTAAACACACGCAATAGTTCCTCCGGCGTTTCAACCAAAACATCCGGCGGATGTTGATCAAAACTCTCCGGTTGAAAACCCCACTTCACCCCGCAAGCCCGAACCTGCGCGTTGCGCGCCGTTTGCACATCCACTCCGCTATCGCCCACCATCCAAGTCTGCTGCGTAACGCTGTCCGTTTGCTGCATCAACGTGGTGATGCCGATCGGGTCGGGTTTCTTCTGCGCGAAACTATCGCCGCCATATACCTGCCGGAACTGCGCCCCAATGCCAAGCCCGGCAACAATATCCGTGCTGATTCGGACCGGCTTGTTCGTTAAAATCGCCAGCGTGTGTCCCTTTTCGGCGAGCGCGTTGATCATCACCCCCACGCCAGGATAAAGCTGCGTATGCGCCAGCGCATGCGCCCGATAATACTTCACGAAGTAAGCAACCGCTTCCTCCAACCGCTGCTCGCTCAATTCCGGTCCCAGCGCGCGCCGCACTAGCATCGCCGCCCCGTTCCCTACGTACGAATGAATCAGCTTGGCATCCAGCGGCGGCATGCCGAAATGCGCGCGCGTCTGATTCGTGGCAATCGCCAGATCCTCCGCCGAATCGATCAGCGTGCCGTCCAGGTCGAAAATAATCAGCACCGGCGGCTAACCCGCCCGCCGCTCATGTGCCGCCCAAATCTGTTTCAGGTTTTCCATCTGGTGCGAAAACGAATCTTTCAACTGGTGCGGCGCAAACTCCGCTAACACCGACGCCACGCCATTGGCATACGGCAGAACGCGGGAATTGCGCAAATAGTTCGGCACCGGCGTCGGGGCAAACGCCACCAGCACATCGGCCAGCACCGCCACCACCAAAGCACCGCGTACGAAGCCGGCCACGCCGCCCAGCAGATAGTTGAACCACGAAAGGCCCACCCAGCGCAGCATCTTCGATAGCAGCGCCGCAATGAGCGAGCCCAACAAAGCGACGCCGAAGAAAATCAGGAAGAACCCGAGCACATTGGCAATCGCCGGCGTGGAAATCCAAGGGTGCAGCTGGTCGCCCACCATGCGGTAAAACCAGAACCCCACCAGCAATCCCACCACCGTGGCCAAAAGCCCAATCACCACTCGTGTAAAACCGGCGCGCAATCCGGCAATCGCCGAACTCAAAATGATAAGTCCCAGTACAATGTCCAACCAGTTCAGGCTTGCTAACGATTCCATGCTGAAAATCCTCAGGCGGCAGATTCCGGAAAAGGCTTCCCGGTCAATTTCGTATACGCTTCAATATACTTGGCGCTGGTTCTTTCAATTACTTCTTCTGGAAGAGACGGCGCGGGCGCTTTCTTGTTCCATTGCAGCGTCTCCAAATAGTCGCGGACGTACTGTTTATCGTAAGAGACTTGCGCACCACCGGGAGTATAGTGGTCAGCAGGCCAAAAACGGGAGGAATCGGGCGTCAAAACCTCGTCGGCCAGTACCAATTGGCTATCCACGAAGCCGAACTCCAGCTTGGTATCGGCCACTATAATGCCCCGTTGCAACGCGTAGTTTGCGGCCCGGTAATAGACTTCCAGCGTCAAATCGCGCAATTGCCCAGCCAACTCCACGCCCAGCACGTTGGCAATATAGCGAAATGGCACATTTACATCGTGTCCGGTAATCGCTTTGGTCGCCGGCGTAAAGATCGGCTCCGGCAATTGATCGCCATCGCGCAAGCCCGGAGGCAAGGGAATGCCGCACACTTTTCCTTGTAAACAATATTCGCGGTAAGCCGATCCCGCCAAATAGCCGCGCGCCACGCATTCCACGCGCACCATGTCGGCTTTCCTCACCTGCATCGACCGCCCACGCAGCGCTTTGCGCCGGGCGCTCATTTTGGGGTAACGCTTGGTATCCGCGGTAATCACGTGCGACGGCACTACGTCGCGCAGAAACTCAAACCAAAATAATGACATTTGGTTCAGCACCCTGCCTTTGCATGGGATGCCGCTGCCTAAGATGCAATCGAACGCCGAAATGCGGTCGGTGGCTACAAAGAGCAGACTATCTCCAAAGTCATACATGTCGCGTACCTTCCCACGGCCAACCAATGGTAGCGATAACTTCGATTCCAACAGCACTTCATCCCGGCACATATTCCCTTTTGAGTATCCCAGAGGCGCAATTCAGCTCGAACGTTAAAATGAAAGTCGTGCCCGCCGCCTATCGCTTCGCCACTTGCAATGAGCTGTTTCAAAAGATGCCGCTGGCGGAGATCTGCCGCTTGGTGAGCCGGCTTGGCTACGAAGGATTTGAGATCGCGCCGTTTACCTTGGGCGAAGATCCGGCGGCGATTTCGAAGGAGCAGCGTGCTGAAGTGGGCAAAGCGATAGCGGGCGAAGGGCTGGAGTTTGTGGGCCTGCATTGGCTGCTAACTGCGCCGCCCGGCTTGCAGATTGTCACCAACGACAGCGCTGTCCGGCAACACAGTTGGAACTACGTGCAGCGCCTGATTGATCTGTGTGCCGATCTAGCAACGCGGGGCGCGGCCAAGCTGCCTGTCATCGTTTTTGGTTCTCCCAAGCAGCGCAGCAGCGTACCCGGATCGAGCGCGGCGGAAGCCGTCCGGTTTTTCACCGACGGTATGGCCGGCGTTGCGCCGCATGCCGAAGCGCGAAAAGTAACTCTCTTAGTGGAGGCGCTTTCCCCCAGCCAAACTGACGTGGTGACCAGCTTGGCCGAAGCGGTTGGCATCGTCCGGCAAATTGCCAGCCCCGCCGTCCAGACCATGTTCGATGTCCACAACGCCATCAATGAAACCGAACCCCATACCGTGCTGATTGAGCGCTATTTCCCATATATCCGCCATGTGCACGTGAATGAGATGGACGGCAAGGAACCCGGCATGGGAGACTACAATTTCCTAATCCTTTTGCGGAAATTGGCCGAATTGAACTATGACGGCTGGGTCTCTCTAGAAGCGTTTGATTTTAGCAGGGATGCGCGCGAAGTGGCTGCCCGCGCGATAGAAACTTTGAAGAAGGCGGCGGAGTCCGCTGTTGTACCCATAAAAACTAATATATGAATCGCTATATCGTTACCGGGGGAGCCGGCTTTATCGGGTCTGCGCTTGTGCGGGCACTCCTCGCCGATGGCCGGGAAGTCCATGTCATTGACAACCTGTCTTCCGGGAAGCTCGAAAACCTGCAGGATGTGGCAGGCCGGATTACTTTTCACCAGTTGGATGTCTGCCGATACGACAAGATTGCCCCGGTGATCGCGGGTGCACAGCGGGTTTTCCATCTGGCGGCCATTCCTTCCGTGCCTAAATCCATTGATCAGCCGGTGGTGAGCCATGAAGTCAACATCAACGGCACATTCAGCGTTTTTCGCGCCGCTGCGGAAGGGCGCGCGGGCCGCGTCATCTATGCAGCTTCGTCTTCCGCTTATGGCGACACCGCCGTTCTGCCAAAAGTCGAGACGATGAATCCTCAGCCCAAGTCGCCCTACGCTCTGCAAAAGCTGGTGGGTGAGTATTACGCGTCCGTCTTCTCCGATTGCTTTCATTTGGAAACCGTATCGCTGCGCTTCTTCAATGTGTTTGGTCCGCGGCAAGACCCCTCCAGCCCTTATTCCGGCGTCTTGTCGGTGTTTATGACGTGCTTGCTCGAGCGCCGCAGCCCGACTATTTTCGGCGATGGCGAACAGTCGCGTGATTTCACCTATGTAGAGGATGTAGTGGGCTTGCTGCGCAAAGCGGCCGAGACAGCGGGTATTTCAGGCCGGGTCTTTAACGCCGGCAACGGTAACCGCATTACACTCAATGAAACCTGGAAGCAACTGCAACAGATTGAAGGCGTGACCATTCCGGCAAAATATGGCCCGCCGCGCCCGGGCGACGTTCGCGATTCGCAAGCCGATACAACGTCTGCCATCCGCGAACTGGGCCACGCGCCGCGCTTTACCTTTGAACAAGGTCTGCGCCTGACGCTCGAATGGTATCGAGCCCATCAGCTTGTGGCAAAGTGAGTATGGCGTGAGCAGTGCTTCTTTCTTGCTGGGCGAAGACGGCATCTATCGTTGCGGCGAATTCCAGCATTTTCTCTGGCAAAGCCACGGTTTTGGCACGCGCATGGCGAGTCCGGCGGTGGATGTGACGGTGCGCCAGGTTCATTCCGCGCAGGTTTGGAACGCGCACCCTTTGGCAGACCGGCAATGCGAAGGAGACGCGCTGGTCACGGACGATGTCAACCGCCGCATCGGCGTTCGCACGGCCGATTGCGTGCCGATTCTGTTGCTCGATACTGGGAAACGCGCGGTGGCTGCGGTGCATGCCGGTTGGCGCGGTACGGTGGCCGGCATCGTGGCTCGTGCGATCGAGAAGATGCAGTCCGATTTCGGCTCGCAGCCGGCGGATATCCGCGCGGCCCTCGGCCCCTGTATTCGCGAATGCTGTTATGAAGTCGGGCCGGAAGTGGCAGCGCAGTTCCGTTCGCTCTTTCCCGAGTGGCCGGCCGTCACCGGCAAACAGCATGTGGATCTGGTGGAAGCAAACCGCAGAAACCTGTCTGCCGCCGGCGTTCCGGCCGCGCAGATTTTTGATTCCGGCCTATGCACGGCGTGCGTGGCCGAACACTTCTTTTCCTACCGCAGAGAACCGCAAAACCCTGGACGCATGCTCAGCGCCATCTGCCGGCTGGATTAACGGGTTCGCCGCGCGCAGTTACTTTGAGTCCAGATCCGGCTTCAATGTCGCTAAGTCCACCGGGACCGACACATGCTCATGGGCGATGAGCCATTGGCCATTGATTTTCTTATAGCCGTCGGTGATCCGGAAGGTGATTTCCGTCTTTTTTCCGTCCTTGTCGCTCATAGAGCAGTGTTGAATGCTATGGCCGAAGGCCACGTCCCCGCCGCCCGCCGTAATGTCCAGATCGCTCATACTGCATGCCAACGGACCCGGGAACATAGCGAAGAAGCTTTCGAAGTCCTTTCGATACGCCGGCGCCCCCGTGTATTGCCGCGGCGGTACCGCGTCGAAGACGATCAAGCTTTGATCCGGTACATATGCCCCCATGACTGCGTTGATGTCTTTGGCCGACATCGCTGTCATGAACCGATCTTCCAAGGCTTTGATATCGGCTTCGTCCTTCGCTTTCGTATCCGCGGCGGCGGGTCCCGAGCCGCAGCCGAAACATCCCCCCAGCAGTGCCAAGACCAGCAGCGCTTTTGTCCTCATAATGCCCTTTCTCCCGTTCCGATCTTTCGAACGACGACGGAGTATATCATCGAAAAACGCCGCCGCGCGACCGGCGCGGCCTCCCGCCCCCTCCCCGCTCGCGTGTATCATGGCCTACAGGAGTTTTCGAAAAACAAGAACATGGACCGTACCGCAAAAGCCCAATGGAAGGGCAACCTCATGTCCGGCACCGGCACAATCTCCAGCGCCAGCGGCGTGCTCAATGCTACACCGTACTCATTCAAAACCCGTTTCGAGCAAGGCACCGGCACGAATCCGGAAGAACTCCTGGCCGCCGCGCACGCCGGTTGCTTCTCCATGGCCCTCTCGCTCATCCTGCAAAATGAAGGCCTCGTCGCCGATAGCATCGACACCACCTGCACCATCTCTCTCAACAAAGAAGGAGACGGTTTCGCCATCACCCAGAGCCATCTTGCGCTCCGAGCCAAGATTCCAGGCGCCACCCAGGAAGCTTTCACGCGCGCTACCAACGCCGCCAAAGAAAACTGTCCAGTTTCGAAACTTTACGACACCGAGATTACGCTCGACGCCCAGCTCGAACCTTAAGACCGTCTGCGGTTGTCTCGAATCAAGAACACAAACGGGTGATCCGCTCGGAAGGCAATGGGAACGGGAGGAGGAAATAGCGCGGAAAGCTCATTTCCCCATCCACAGCCGATTCCTTTGAACCTGTCGTTTCACCGGTGACTTACCGGCGCCAAAGAACTACAAGAATTATCCTAATGGATCTACCATTAACCACTTAGGTATGCCAAACTCCCCAGGGTGGTAAGCATTTTCGGCCCCGCCCCACGCCTCTCAGACATAATGTCCTTTAAATCATAGACTTAGCCGAGTATGAACTAGCTTACACAAGGGCGGATTGCTTTGGTGTCGCTCGTGCAACTTAATCCTATGCCGAGATTATGGCAATCGCCCTGCCATCGGGACTAACCCGTCGTAGCCCGAACGGAAACTCTGATAAGATCTTGAGACGTATTACTGCGCTCGGCGGCGGCCATCCGCCGTCGGAAATTGAGGAACTATAGCATGGCTGGCAGAGAAAGCATCCACAGAAAACTAGAACGGGTCCGACCCCCGCGCGTACAAATTGCTTACGACATCCAGGTGGGAGACGCCATTCAACTGAAAGAACTCCCTTTTGTCATGGGAGTCGTCGGCGACTTTTCCGGTCAGCCGGTGGAACCACTGGAGGAACTCAAGAAGCGGCGCTTCGTCGACGTAACGCCGGAGAATTTCGACGGTGTTCTGGAAAGCATGAAGCCCCACTTATCGTTCGCCGTGGCCAATAAGCTCGACCCCAAATCTGGCGACCTCAAGGTGGATTTGCATTTCCGCAACATGGAAGATTTCGAGCCGGAGCAAGTAGCGCGGCAAATTGGCCCGACGCGGAAATTGCTGGAACTGCGCACCAAACTGAGCGATCTGCGCGGCACCTTGCAGACCAACGAACAATTGGATAGAGCGCTGAGTGAGATTGTCGGAAACAGCGATTCGCTGGCCAGAATCCGCGCTGAACTGGGCAAGAAAGACGAAAAAACAGGAGACGTCAAAAAATGAGCGAAGCGAAGAAGGCCGCAGCGGCAACAGCCACGGCCGGCGGCGCCGCTACGGCGCCCGCGCCGGAAGTGAGTCTGCTGGATGAGATTGTCGCCAAAGGGCGCTTTGGCGAAGAGCCGGCCGCGCAACAGCGGGGCCGCGACTTACTTGAAGAATTTCTCGACCAGGTATTGAAGGGCGAAGTGACGCCTTCGCGCGACGCCGAACAGATGATCAACGCCCGCATCGCGCAGGTGGATCATTTGATTTCGCAGCAGATGAACGAAGTCTTGCACCACGCTTCTTTCCAGAAGCTCGAAGCGTCGTGGCGCGGCTTGAAATACCTGATGGACAACACCGAAGTGACGCCGCAGTTAAAGGTCCGGGTGCTGAACGCGACTAAGAAAGAAGTGTTGCGCGATCTTCAGAAGGCGCCGGAATTCGATCAGAGCGCTCTCTTCCGCAAGGTTTACGAAGAAGAGTACGGCGTGTTCGGCGGTCAGCCATTTGCGGCTTTGATTGGCGATTACGAATTCACCAAGCATCCCGAAGACATTGAGTTTCTGGATCTGATTTCGCATGTAGCCGCCGCCGCCCACGCGCCGTTTCTGACGGCTGCCGGGCCTGAGATGTTGAGTCTCGACAACTTTGCCAATCTAGGTGCGCCGCGCGACATCGGCCGCATCTTCGACAGCACGGAATTCGCCAAGTGGAAGGGTTTTCGCGAAAGTGAAGACTCCCGCTATGTAGGTCTTTGCTTGCCGCATATCCTCATGCGCCTGCCTTATGGCAAGGAATCGCGCACGGCCGATGGCTTCGATTACGAAGAAAGCGTCGATGGTACAGACCACAGCAAATATCTCTGGGGCAATGCTGCATACGCTCTCGGCACGCGCCTTACCAACGCGTTCGCGCTCTATGGCTGGTGTGCCGCCATCCGCGGCGTGGAAGGCGGCGGTTTGGTGGAGGGCTTGCCTACTCACAACTTCCGCACCGATGAGGGCGACGTTGCTTTGAAGTGCCCCACCGAAATTGCTATTACCGACCGGCGTGAAAAAGAACTGGCCGATGCCGGCTTCGTTCCGCTGGTGCATTGCAAAGGCACGGACTACGCCGCCTTCTTTAGCGTGCAATCGGCCCAAAAGCCGAAGCTATACAACAAAGACGAGGCCAACGCCAATGCCCGCTTGTCGGCGCAACTGCCGTATATTTTTGCCGTGTCGCGTTTCGCCCATTATTTGAAGTCGATGATGCGCGACAAAATCGGCTCTTTCATGTCGCGGGTCGAATGTGAGCGCTTCCTGAACAATTGGATCAGGACTTACGCCATCGGCAACGATGACGCCAGTCCGGCCACTAAGGCGAGCCATCCCCTTCGCGAAGCCCGTGTCGAGGTTGTGGACGTTCAAGGCAAGCCTGGCGCTTATCGCGCCATTGCCTACCTGAGGCCGCATTTCCAGCTTGACGAACTGTCCGTCTCTCTTCGTCTTGTCGCAGACCTGCCGCCCCCCGCGGGAGGCTGATACCCGACAAATTATTAACCAACCAACCGGGTTCTACAACCCGTGCAGTCGAAGTGTGTCCGCAAATTAAGGAGAAATATATATGGCAGAATCTATTGACGCGTACTTGGATTTACAGAAGGCTGGAATTAAGGGCGAGGCCAACAATTCCGGCGTGGTGGGCACTATCCCGCTTCTTGGCTACAGTTTTGGCACCAGCACCGTGGCGCATGCCAATTTCGGCTCGGGCAGTTCCGGCGCGGTCAAGAGCGAAATCCACCCGCTCACCGTTACTTACCCGGTTAACTCCGCCTCGCCCGGCATTTGGATCAAGAGTTTGGTGAACGAGCACTTCAACGCAACCCTCTATGTGCGGAAGTCCACCGGCGCCAATCAGCCCTCCACTTTCCTGCAACTGGATTTAGAGCAGGCCATGATCACCAGCGTATCCACGAGCGGCTCGGCGGCCGACGCGGCGATCCCGATGGAAACCCTCACCATCGTTCCCGCCAAGGTCACCTATACTTACACCACCCAGCAAACCGACGGTTCCATGGGCACCCAAACGCAGTACGCTTACGACCAGCGTCTGAGCCAGCAGGTCTAACAACAAATCAATTTGTAGTAACCTCGTCTGATGGACGCTCACCAATTATTCAAGGCCGGGAAGCTTACCGAAGCCATCCCGGCTTTGAGTGCTCATCTCCGCGACAATCCGTCCGATTTGCGCAGTCGCACCTTTCTGTTTGAGCTGTTATGCTTTGCAGGCGATTACGACCGCGCCGAAAAACAGCTTGCCATTCTGCAGGAAGATAACAAAGATTCCATGTTGGGTGCGCTGCTCTACCGGGCGGCGCTGGCAGCCGAGCGAACCCGCCAGGAGATGTTTGAAACAAAATCTTTCCCCAAGCAGCACCCTGTCAACGGCTCTGCCGCTTCTCCCGTTAAGGGGAAGCTGAACGGCAAAGAGTTTCAGTCCGTTTCCGACGCCGACCCGCGCATCGGCGAAAAACTGGAAGTCTTCGCCGCCGGCGATTACCTGTGGATCTCCTATGCCGATATTGCTTCCATCCAAATGGAACCTCCCA
>Ga0302319_10012815_pt1 | contig 15761 bp, 8 predicted proteins | sample Bog_T0_2_FD_203319 | JGI IMG/M metagenome (GOLD analysis project Ga0302319, IMG submission 203319) | Peat permafrost microbial communities from Stordalen Mire near Abisko, Sweden - Bog_T0_2 | ecosystem: Environmental > Terrestrial > Soil > Wetlands > Peat | place: Sweden: Abisko, Stordalen Mire...
GGCGAACTCGTCATCGGCGCCGGCACGGATGCCTACACCTCTTACACGCAGCGCGGTGCGCTGCACATCAACCTGCACACGCTCGACGCCATCTGTGAACTCTTCCCGCATTTCCGCCGGCTGCGCATGCTGCGCAACTGGGGCGGCATCGTCGACGTCACGCCCGACCGCTCGCCGATCATCGCCAAGACACCGGTGCCCGGACTGTACGTGAATTGCGGCTGGGGCACCGGTGGCTTCAAGGCAACCCCGGGCGCCGCGCACGTATTTGCCTGGACGATCGCACGCGACGAGCCGCACCCGATCAACGCCCCATTCACCATCGAGCGCTTCCGCGACGGGCACCTGATCGACGAGGCCGCCGCCGCCGCCGTGGCCCATTGACGCGCAACATGCTCATCATCGTCTGTCCCTACTGCGGCAAGCGCCCCGAGATCGAATTCACGTACGGCGGCCAGGCGCATCTTGCGCGGCCCGTGCGCCCGGCGGAATTGGATGACGAGGAATGGGGACGCTTCCTCTACATGCGCCTCAACACCAAGGGAGTGTATGCGGAGCGCTGGCGCCACGCGCGCGGCTGCGGCCGTTTCTTCAATGCGCTGCGCGACACGACCACGGATCACTTCCGCGCCACCTATCGCATCGGCGAGCCGCCGCCGTGATTGCGCTGCGCACGGCGGCGGGTGGACGCGTCGACCGTTCCAAGCCGATTTCGTTCACGTTCGACGGAATACGTTATGCCGCCTTCGCCGGCGACACCCTCGCATCGGGCCTGCTCGCCAACGGCGTGCACCTCGTCGGACGGTCGTTCAAGTACCACCGGCCGCGCGGCCTGGTGGCGGCCGGATCGGAGGAGCCGAACGGACTCGTGACGGTGATCCGCGACGCCGCCCGCTACACGCCGAATCTGCGGGCCACGCAGGTGGAACTCCATGACGGCCTCGTCGCGCACAGCCAGAACCGCTGGCCGAGCCTCGCGCGCGACGCGGGGCGCATCAACGACTGGCTGTCGCGCTTCTTTCCCGCAGGCTTTTACTACAAGACCTTCATGTGGCCGGCCAAGGCGTGGAAGTCGCTCTACGAACCTGTGATTCGCAGCGCCGCCGGTCTCGGCAAGTCACCGTCTCTCGCCGATCCCGACCGTTATGCGCAGCGCTATGCGCACTGCGACGTGCTCGTCGTGGGCGCGGGTCCGGCGGGCCTGGCCGCGGCCCTCGCCGCCGCGGCCACTGGCGCCCGCGTGATCGTGTGCGATGAGCAGGCCGAATTCGGCGGCTCCCTGCTCGACTGCCCGGGGGCGCGGATCGACGGCACGGCGGCGGCCGATTGGGCCGCGCAGGCGCGGCGCGCGCTCGCGGAGAATTCACGCGTGACGCTGCTCGAGCGCACCACCGCCTTCGGCTATTTCCCCCACAATTTCATCGGGATCAACCAGCGACTGACCGAGCACCTGGCGGCGCCGGCTCCCGGGACACTGCGCGAGCGGCTCTGGCAGGTCCGTGCGGCACGGGTGATTCTCGCGGCCGGAGCCATCGAGCGTCCGCTGGTGTTTCCCGGCAACGACCGGCCGGGCATCCTGCTCGCCGGCGCGGCGCGCACCTATCTGCATCGGTACGGCGTGCGGGTTGGAACCCGCGCGGTCATCGTCACCGCGCACGATGCCGCCTATCAGACCGCGCTCGATCTCGGGGCCGCGGGCGTCAGCATCGCGGCGGTGGCGGACCTGCGCGGCGGCCCCGGCGGCGGTGCGCCCGGGCCGCTCGCCGACGCGGCGCGCGCCGCCGGCATCGACGTGCTCACGGCGGCGACCGTGCTCGGCACGAGCGGGAACTTGCGCGTCGACGGCATCACGCTCGGCAGCGTCGATTCCGGCGGCGGTGTCCGCGCAGGGCGCCGGATTGCCTGCGACGTCGTGCTGATGTCGGGGGGCTACACGCCGAGCGTGCATCTTTTCTCGCAATCGCGCGGCCGGTTGCAATGGAGCGAGCCGGTGCGGGCGTTCGTACCGGGGGAGTCGGCGGAATGCGAGGTTTCGGTGGGTGCCTGCCGCGGCATCTTCGAACTCGCCGACGCGCTCAGCGACGGTGCCGCCGCGGGTGCTGCGGCCGGCAACGCGTCACGCGCCGCGGGGCTGTCCGCACCGAACCCGACACCGGCACCGCTCGCGCCGGTCGTCGAGGCTCCGGCGTGGGGAAGCGATGCGTATCTCGGCGCCCTGCCCCAGCCCGATGCGTTCGGCGGCGACAAGGCGTTCGTCGACTGGCAGCACGACGTGACGACCCGGGATCTCGCCCTGGCCGCACGCGAGGGCTTTCGCTCCATCGAACACGTGAAGCGCTATACCACGACCGGGATGGCCACCGATCAAGGCAAAACCTCCAACTTGAACGCGCTCGCCATCGTAGCAGCGGGTCTCGGCGTGCCGATTGCGCAGGTCGGCCTGACGAGCTTTCGCATGCCCTACACGCCGGTGAGCTTCGGCAGCTTCGCCGGTATCTCACGCGGCGATCTGTTCGATCCCGTGCGTACGACGCCCATGCACGCGTGGGCTGCGGCGCGCGGCGCGGTGTTCGAAAACGTCGCCCTGTGGAAGCGTGCGCGCTATTTTCCGCGGGCAGGCGAAGATCTCCACGCCGCCGTCGCGCGCGAATGCAGGAGCGTGCGCGAGGCTTGCGGTATCTTCGACGCGTCGACCCTCGGCAAGATCGAGGTGGTGGGGGTGGATGCCGCGATTTTCCTCAATCGCTTGTACATCAACAACTGGTCGAACCTTGCGGTCGGCCGCGCGCGCTACGGAATTCTGCTGCGCGAGGACGGTTTCATCGCCGACGACGGGGTGATTGCGCGTCTCGCCGACAACCGATTCCACGTGACCACCACCACCGGCGGCGCGGCGCGGGTGCTCGCGACCATGGAGGACTACCGGCAGACCGAATGGCCGGATCTCGACGTGTGGCTCACCTCGACCACCGAGCAATGGGCCGTCATCGCCGTGCAGGGGCCGGCCGCGCGGCGGGTGCTCGAGCCGCTCGTCGAGGACATCGACCTCGCCGCCGCGACGCTGCCGCACATGGGCGCCGGCCGCGGCCGCATCGCCGGCGTGCCGATGCTGCTCTTTCGGGTGAGCTTCACCGGTGAACTCGGCTTCGAGGTGAACGTGCCCGCCGACTACGGCGCCGCCGTCTGGGAGGCAATTTTCGCGGCCGGCCAGGCGCACGGCATCACGCCGTACGGCACCGAAACCATGCATGTGCTGCGCGCGGAAAAGGGCTACATCATCGTCGGCCAGGACACGGACGGCACGGTGACACCGGACGACGCCGGACTCTCCTGGGCGATCGGCACCCGTAAGGCCGATTTCGTCGGCAAGCGCTCGCTCGAACGGGCCTCCATGAAAGCCGCCGACCGCAAGCAGCTCGTGGGCCTGCGCACGCGCGACCCCGCGGTGGTACTCGAGGAGGGCGCGCAGGTGGCCGAACGCCCCGGTCTGTCCGCCCCCATGCCGCTCGTCGGCCACGTGAGTTCCTCTTACCACAGCGCGAACCTCGGACACTCGATTGCGCTCGCGTTGGTGGCCGGCGGACGCGCCCGGCTGGGTCAGACGCTGTACGTGCCGATGCCGGCGGGCGACATCGAGGTCGAGGTCACGCCACCGGTGTTCTACGACGTCGAAGGTCTACGACTCCATGGTTGATGCACGCCGTGAACCACCTGTAGTCGTCGAAACGCCGTGGCTGCGCCTGCTGCCGCCGGCGACTCGTTGGGTATTCCAGGGGCCGCCGCACGTCCGCGCTCTCGCCGCCGCCGCGTGGGGCGTGCCCTTCGCCGCAGAGGCCTGCCGGGCGTCGACCGCGGCCGGCCGCAGCGCACTCTGGCTCGGCCCCGAGGAGTATCTGCTGCTCGCACCGGACACGGCCGCGGAGCGTGCGGCCATCGGTTCACTCGAATTGTCGCTGCAGGGGGTTCCGCATGCGCTCGTCGACGTGGGCCACCGCCAGGTCGCCCTCGAAGTACGCTCCGACCAGGCGTCCGTGCTGTTGAATTCGTCCTGCCCGCTCGATCTCGATCTCGCCGTTTTTCCGGTGGGAACGTGCACGCGCACCGTGTTCGCCAAGGCCGACATCGTCCTCTGGCGGACGCGGCGCGATGTGTTTCATCTCGAGGTCTGGCGATCCTTCCTGCACTACGTGACGGGCATTCTCACCGAGGTGGCGCGGGAGTTTTCGGACGCGGGGTGATGATGCGCCGCTGGCGAGCGCATCACCGCGCCCATCCCGTGTCTTTTCTGATGTTGCGCTCGAGCAACGCACGCTATCGGCCATTCGACCTCCCGTCGTCCGGACTTAAGAATTGGCCGATCGAATTTGCGCATGCGTTAAGCGAATATCGGCATAAGCGCGATGCTCAATCGCAACAAAAATATTACACGAGCACCATCCGATGCTATTCTGCGCATCGTTGCAAAATGCACTGCGTTGCGAACTTCATTCTTGAAGCGACGACGCAGGCGAACTCCAAGTCAGCCGTACAACGGAAGGGATGAACATGAGCCCAAAGCAGAAATTGTCCTGCGCTATTGCCGCGATTTTGGGCGGCGGTGCCACCGCAATGACGGCGGCGATTGCGGCCGACACCGGCGCCGACGCCGATGCAATCCAGGAAATCACCGTCACGGCGCAGCGGCGTACGGAAAACCTGCAGAACGTGCCGATTTCGATCCAGGCGCTCACCTCTGAAACCTTGGAGCAATTGAACGTTGCGACGGTCGAGGATTTCGTCAAGTACCTGCCGAACGTCTCGACCGCGACCCTGGGCCCTGGCCAGGGCAATCTCTACATGCGCGGTCTCAGCGTCGGTGCCTTGGGCACGCAAGGCCAAGGCTCCGTCGGCCAGTTTCCGAACGTCGGCGTGTATCTCGACGATCAGTCGACGCAGCTGCCGGGGCGCAACCTCGATGTCTACGCGGCCGACATGGAGCGCATCGAGGTGCTCGAGGGACCGCAGGGCACGCTGTTCGGCGCGGGTGCGCAGGCCGGCGTGATCCGCTACATCACGAACAAGCCGAAATTGAACGTGACCGAAGGCGACGTCGCGGCGAGCTACAGCAACACGGCGCACGGCGACCCGAACAGCTCCGTCACGGCAGTGCTCAATCTGCCAGTGATCCAGGACAAGCTCGCGGTCCGCGCGGTGATCTATTCGGACAGCCGCGGCGGCTACATCAACAACGTCCCCGGCACCTTCACGCGCTCGCCGACCGATCTCGGCATCGCAGAGGATTTCGGCGGCGTCGTGCCAGCGGGGAGCGAGGTCATCAACAACAACCCGGAGGTCGCGAATGCGATCAACCCCGTGACCTACAAGGGCATACGGGCTTCGGCTCTCTACCAGGTGACCGACGATTGGAACGTGTTGCTGGAGCAAACTTACCAGGACATGAATGCCCAGGGAGTCTTCTACGAAAACCCCAAAGGGTCCGACGGCGAGGTCTTGCCGCCCTATTCGGTGAACGTCTTCAATCCGTCGTATGACAAGGACAAGTTTTCCGATACCGCGCTCACGGTCAACGGCAAGATTTCGGACCTGAAGCTGGTGTATGCCGGCTCCTATCTGGATCGGCACGTCAATCAGAGCCAGGACTACACGAACTACGCACGCGGTGTCTATGGGCCGTACTATCAATGCCCCGGTGCATTCGGCGGCAAGGTGTCGGCGTGCTACTCGCCGAGTACCACCTGGATGGACACAGAGTCGAACTACCACCAGAGCCACGAATTGCGGCTGAGCACGCCGGATGACTGGCGCCTGCGCGCGATCGGCGGCCTGTACTGGGAGAAGCAGGAAATTCACGACGACACGGAGTGGGCTTACAAGACCATTCCCGATTGCTCACCGACCGGCCTCACCTCCAACTGCTTCCTGCCGGTGCAGCCGATCGACCCCGCGGCCGGCGGCTACAACAACGGCAGCGTTCGCAACTCCAACACGGCGTTTTTCGACGACTTCCAGCGCACCATCACGCAAAAAGCGGTGTTCACGTCCGTGGATTTCGACGTCATTCCGAAGGTTCTGACCATCACCGGCGGCACCCGCTACTTCGACATCGAAAACAAGGAGACCGGCGACTACTCGTTCAGCTTCGGCTGTTATCAGTACGCGACGACGCCCTATTTCGGCCCATGCACCACCGCTCTTGGCGGGAACTTCGCGAATCAGCCGAACCGGTTCACGGCGCATGGCTTCAAGAGCCGCGGCAACATCACCTACCACATCACCAGCGACGTGCTGGTGTATGCGACCTACTCCCAGGGTTTTCGGCCCGGCGGCTTCAACCGCGGCTCCGGCTGTTATCTCAAGAATGCGGCCGGCGAGACGCAATGGTGCGTGCCCTATATCTACCAATCGGACAGCCTGACCAACTGGGAGGTCGGCTGGAAGACGGAGTTCCTGAACCACCGGCTGCAGGTGAACGGCGCCGTCTATCAGGAACGCTGGGACAACGTGCAAACCGGCATCTTCGATCCGCAGGGGGGCCTCGGCAACCTCACCGTGTCGCTGAACGGTCCGGATTACCGCGTGCGGGGCGTGGAAGTCCAGTTCGTTGCCCGCGCCACCGAAGGGCTGACATTGCAGGGCTCTGCCTCGTGGAACAGCAGCGAACTCACCAATTCCCCGTTCCTGGACGTCAACAGCCAGGGTCGACCCGGTGGAGTCCCGGTCGGTACGCCGTCGACGCCGATCACGTCCGCGGCGAATCCATACGGAACCACCGGCACTCCACTCGCGAATTCGCCTCCGTTCCAGGCGAACGGCCGCGCCCGATATGAATGGGTATTCAACGCATACAAGCCGTACGCCCAGGTCGGCTTCGAGCATCAGGCGCATTCCTACTCGTCGGCGACCCAGGTGAACCTGTACGATCAGCCCGGCTGGACCACGTACGACGCGGCGCTCGGCGTGGGCAAGGACAACTGGGTCGTGGAGTTCTTCGGCACGAACCTCACGAACGTGAACAAGAGCCTGTTCTCGACGGCCGCCCAGTTCCTGCTCGCCGAGACTCCCATGCGTCCACAAATCCTGGGGCTGCGCATGAACTACAAGTTCGGGGGAACCTAGGAGCCTGTCTGCGGCCGGAACCATCGACCCTGCACATTCCGGCCGCATCGGGCATTCCCGCCGCACCGGGCACTCCCGCCGCACCGGCCGCACCCGGCGCGGCGGAGCTGCAAAGCATCCGCGCGCTGCTCGAAAGGGGTGAAGGCGCACAAGCGGTTGCCGCGGCCGGCGCGCTGCTCGGCACCGATCCCACGAACCGGGATCTGCTTTACATGCTCGCGGTCGGGCAGCGCATCCTCGGCCGCATCGAGGATGCGCTCGCGACCTTGGACCGCCTCGAGGCTTTTCACCCGCGCTATCCGCGTCTTTTCCAGGAGCGCGGCCATTGCCATGTCGCACGGCGCACGGCCGCTCCGGCGATCGAAGCCTTCGAGCGCGCCGTGCATTTGAATCCGGCGCTGCCCGCGAGTTGGAGCACACTGCAGGCGCTCTACCGCATGGCGGGCCGTCACGCCGATTCCGACAATGCAGCCGACAATGTCGCCCGGCTCAAGAACATGCCGCCGGATCTCGTCACGGCCTACAGCATGTACGCGGATGGTGAGCTCGTGCAGTCCGAACAGCTCGTCCGGCGCCTCCTCATGACGCGCCCCAATGACGTCGAAGGCATCCGGCTGCTCGCGAAAATCGGCATCGACCAAGGTGTCCTGGACGATGCGCAAGTGCTCCTCGAAGCGGTGCTCGCAATGGCGCCGGATCATCATGCCGCCCGCTACGAATATGCCGTCGCCCTCCTCGAGCAGCACCAGCACATGCGGGCGCAGGAAGAACTGTCGCGCATACTCGCCGTCGACCCCGGCAATCGCCTGTGCCGGACGACCCTGGCGACGGCCTGGTTGGGGCTCGGCGAGGTCGACCGCGCGATCGCGGTCTACCGGCAATTGCTCGCGGAGGCGCCCCGGGACCCGGAGCTGCATCTCGCACTCGGCCATGCGCTGAAGACGCGCGGCAGTCAACGGGAGGCGATTGCGAACTATCGAGCCGCGGCATCGCTGCGGCCGAGGTTCGGCGAGGCGTACTGGAGCCTCGCCAATCTCAAGACCTACGAATTCGGCGATGACGAGCTCGGCCGCATGCGCGCCGCGGAAGCCGAGCCCATGACCCAGCCCGTGGACCGTTATCACCTCTGCTTCGCCCTCGGCAAGGCGCTCGAGGATCGCGGCGAATTCGCGGATTCCTTTGCCTGTTATGCACGCGGCAATGCCCTGAAGAAACTGGAGTGCCGATACCGGCCGGAGTCGGTCGAGCGCGAGGCGACGTTGCAGGCGGCCGTCTGCACCCGGGAATTCTTCGCCGCCCGCCGGGGATTCGGCTGCAAGAGCCGGGCGCCGATCTTCATCGTCGGGCTTCCCCGCTCCGGTTCGACGCTTCTCGAGCAGATCCTCGCGTCGCATTCGCTCGTCGAGGGGACGACGGAACTGGAGGAGGTTACGCGGCTCGTCGGAAAATTGCAGGGGCGACAGGTCGATGCGGCGGGAGCCAATCCACGCTATCCAGGCATCCTCAGGGAACTCTCGGCCGAACAGCTCGAGCGCTGCGGCGAGGAATACCTGGCCGGAAGCCGCCCTTATCGCGGCGGCAAACCGCGCTTCATCGACAAGATGCCGAACAACTTCCGCCACATCGGGCTGATCCATTTGATGCTGCCGAATGCCAAGATCATCGACGCGCGACGCGAACCGATGGCGTGCTGTTTCAGCAACTTCAAGCAACTGTTCGCCGCCGGCCAGCAATTCACCTATGCGATCGAGGACATTGCGCGCTACTACCGCTCCTATGTCGGGCTCATGGCGCACTGGGAGAACGCCCTCCCCGGCGCCGTGCTTCGCGTGCAACACGAGGACGTGGTCGGAAATCTCGAGGTGCAGGTACGGCGCATTCTGGATTTCTGCGAACTCGAATTCGAACCGCGGTGCCTCGAGTTCCATGCGACGGAGCGGCGCGTGCACACGGCGAGTTCCGAGCAGGTGCGCCGACCGATCAACCGGCAGGGCGTCGATCAGTGGCGTCATTTCGAGCCCTGGCTCGGACCGTTGAAATCCGCCTTAGGTCTCGACGCGCAGGCAATCGCATGAGGTCTGCGGAGGACCCGGCAGCCGGACCGCCGGTCGCCGGTTCGCCGGCCGCCTGTTCGCCGGCCGGCCGATCGCCCCTCGAGGCGGAGATATTGCGCATTCGCACCCTGCTGGAGGCGAACGAGCCCGCCGCGGCGCTGGCGGCCGCCGAGCGCCTGCGCGCCGCAGAACCGCAGCATCGCGACGTCTTGTACGTGGTGGCGGTCAGCCAGCGCTGTCTCGGACGGCTGGCCGATGCACTGCGGACACTGGCGCACCTGGAGAAACTCCATCCGGATTACAGCCGCCTGTTCCAGGAACGCGGAAATTGCCTCGTGGCCGCGCACGAACCGGCCGGCGCGACCACGGCCTTCCTGCGGGCCGTGAATCTGAACCCCGCGCTGCCCGGCAGCTGGAGCGCCCTCGAGATGCTGTTTCGCGCCGCCGGACACACGGTGGACGCAAATACCGCCTCCGCCCACGTCGCCAAGCTCGCACGTCTGCCGCAGGCAATCGTCGTCGCCACGAGCTTGTTTTCCGACGGCGACCTCGCCGCCGCCGAGCAGGTCGTGCGCCGGCACCTCGTCGCGCACGGCGACGACATCGAGGGTATGCGCCTGCTCGCGAAGATCGGCATCAAACTGGAGGTGCTCGACGATGCCGAATTGCTGTACGAGGGTGCGCTCGCACTGGCGCCGGAATCGAATCTGCTGCGCCACGAATATGCGCAGGTGCTGTTGCAGCGGCACAAGAACGTGCGCGCCCTCGAGGAGGCGCAGAAGCTCCTCGTCGCGGATCCGCTGAATCGCGATTTTCGGACACTGCGGGCCTCGGCGCTGGTGGCTCTCGGTTCCTACGACGAGGGGCTGCGAGCGTATCGTGAGCTGGTGGCCGAGGCGCCGGACGCGGCAGACATTCATTTGTCGATCGCACACGTGCTGAAGACGCTCGGGCGGCAATCGGAATCGATCGAGGCGTATAGAACCGCCGCCCGGGTGCGGCCGACGTTCGGCGACGCCTATTGGAGTCTCGCGAATCTCAAGACCTATCGCTTCAGCGACGATGAGATCGAACGCATGCGGCGGGCCGAGAGCAACGCGACGACGCCGCTCGTCGATCGCTACCACCTGTGCTTCGCTCTCGGCAAGGCACACGAGGACCGGGCCGATTACGCGGCATCGTTCGGCTATTACGAGCGCGGCAATGCGCTGAAAAGGCGCGAAAGCCGCTACCAGCTCGCGCCGATCGCCCGCATCGCCGAACTGCAGCAGGCGCTGTGCACGCGGGAGTTCTTCGCAGCACGGCGCGGCGGCGGCTGCGAGCGTCCCGACCCGATATTCATCGTCGGGCTGCCCCGCGCCGGATCGACGCTGCTCGAACAAATCCTGGCCTCGCATTCACGGGTCGAGGGAACGCTGGAACTTCCCGAAATCCCGCGCCTGGTCGGAGAACTGCAGGGACGCGACCGCGACCATGCGAACCCGCGCTATCCCGGCGTTCTCGCCGAACTCACGCCCGACCAACTCAGGGCGTTCGGCGAAAAATACCTCGCCGAAACGGCCGTCTACCGGACCGGCAAAGCGTTTTTCATCGATAAAATGCCGAACAACTTCCGGCACATCGGACTGATCCACCTGATCCTGCCGAACGCCAGGATCATCGATGCCCGGCGCGAGCCGATGGCCTGCTGCTTCAGCAACTTCAAGCAACTGTTCGCTTCCGGCCAGGAATTCACCTACGGCATCGAGGATATCGCGCGCTACTACCGGCTGTACGTGCAATTGATGGCGCACTGGGACGCGGCATTGCCCGGCAAGGTGCTGCGAGTGCAGCATGAGGATCTGGTCGAGAACCTCGAGTTCCAGGTGCGCCGGATTCTAGATTTCTGCGGGCTCGAGTTCGAATCCGCGTGTCTCGAGTTCTACAAGACGGAGCGCGGCATACGCACCGCGAGCTCCGAGCAGGTGCGTCGTCCGATTTTCAAGGAAGGCCTCGACCAATGGCGCCATTTCGAGCCCTGGCTCGGCCCGCTGAAACAGGCTTTGGGTCCGCTGGCCCCGGCCTCGTGAGCCTCATGGTTTGGCTGCGCTCCTGCCATCGGAATGGCACCCACGACCGGATTCAGCCCGGCGGCCGCGTCGCCACCATCGACTCGCGCTCCGCGAATCGCCCGAACCAGGCCGCCGCGACCGGCCGGGCTGCGCGCCAGCTCAGCGACGCGTAGCGAAAATCGAGATAGCCCAACGCGCAGCCGAGCGCAATCGTGCCGGCATCGACGCGCCCGCCAAAACCGGCCGCGCGCCGATCGATCTCGTCGAGGCCGTCGCGCACCTTGGCGAGTTGACCGTCCACCCAGCCGGGCCAGCGCAGCGCGGCGGGCCGGGCGGTGTCCTCGTAGCGGATCAGCACCGCCGCGTCCATGATGCCGTCGCCCAGCGCTTGCTCGGTGAGCGCCACCCAGCGCGCCGGTCCCTGCGCCGGCGTCAACCGCCTCCCGCCCAGTGCGTCGAGGTACTCGCAGATCACGCGGCTGTCGTAGAGCACCGTGCCATCGTCCGCGACCAGCGTCGGGGCCTTGCCGAGCGGATTGCGCGCCACCAGCGTGACATCCCGGTTGACGGGGTGAGGTGATGCAGGCTCGAGTTCGATCCGGTCGGCGAGACCGAGTTCATGGGCGCTCACCAGGCACTTGCGTACAAACGGGGACGTCGCCGAATAAAAGAGCTTCATGGATTCCTCGAAGAGCCTGTCCGGTTATTGACACCAGCCTGAGTGCCCACCGTGGAGGCTAGACTAGCGCTGGGCCGTGCGCCAGTTCGGCGCGACGTGGAACGGCGCGGGTTCGGGCTGGAGCAGGCGCCCGAGAATGTGGTCGGCAGCCTTCTCGGCGAGCATGATCGTGGGTGCGTTCAGATTCCCCGTGGTGACGGACGGCATGATGGAGGAATCGACCACTCGCAGCGCCGCGAGCCCGTGGACTTGCGTCAGCGGATCGACCACGGCCATCCGATCCTCGGCAGCGCCCATCTTGCAGGAACACGAAGGATGGTAGGCACTCTCGACCTTGGCGCGCACGAACGCGTCGATGTCGGCCTCCGACTGCACGCCCTCGCCCGGCTGAATCTCGCGGCCACGGTAGCGATCGAAGGCACGCTGGGCAAAGATCTCGCGCGTGAGCCGCACGCAGGCGCGCATCTCGACGAGATCGTCTTCGTGGCTCAAATAATTGAAGAAAATGCGCGGCTTCACCAGTGGATCGGCGGACTTCAGGCGCACCCAGCCGCGGCTCTTCGAGCGCATCGGACCGACGTGGGCCTGGAAGCCGTGCTCCTTGGCGAGCGTCGAACCGTCGTAGGCGACGGCCATCGGCAGAAAATGATACTGGATATCCGGGTACGGCACGCCCGCCCGGCTCCTGATGAAACCGCAGCTTTCGAAATGGTTGGTGGCACCCAGGCCGTCCTTGCTGAGGACCCAGCGCGCGCCGATCATCAGCCGCGCGAGCGGCTTGATCGAGGAGTAGAGGCTCACCGGCTCCTTGCAGGCCACCTGGAAATAGAACTCGAGATGATCCTGGAGATTTTCACCCACGCCGGGCAGGTCGTGCACCACGGGGATGGCGAGTTCGCGCAGCTCGGCGGCCGGTCCGACGCCGGACAGCTTGAGGAGCTGCGGCGAATTGACGGGACCGCCGCAGAGAATCACCTCGCGCGCCGCGCGCACCGAGTGCAGCGCGCCGCCGCGCCGGTATTCGACGCCGCAGGCGCGACGACCCTCGAACAGCACGCGCGTCGCGAGAGCATGCGTGAGCACACGGAGATTCGGGCGCCGCATCGCAGGCCGCAGATAGGCATTGGCGGCGCTCGAGCGCCGGCCGCGGCCCACCGTCATGTCCATCCGCCCGAAGCCCTCCTGCTGCGCACCGTTGATGTCGCCGGTGGCCGGGTAGCCGGCTTCCCTGGCGGCGGCGAGCCAGGCGGCGTGCAGCGGATTTTTCAGCGTCCCATAGGTGGTCTGCAGCGGGCCGCCGTCGCCGCGGTACGTGTCGCCGCCCTCGAAGCGGGTCTCCGCGCGGCGGAAGTACGGCAACACGTCCCGATAGCGCCAGCCCGCCGCGCCCTCCTCCGCCCAGCGCTCGAAATCCTGCGGATTGCCGCGCACGTAGACCAGGCCGTTGATCGAGGAGGAGCCGCCGAGCACCTTGCCGCGCGGCGTGTGCAGGCTGCGGCCGCCCAGCCCCGGCTCGGGCTCCGTGTGATAGAACCAGTTGTATCTCGGCATGTTCATCGGGATCGAGAGCGCCGAGGGCATCTGGATGTACAGCGAACGATCGGAGCCGCCGTATTCGAGCAGCAGCACGGTGTGCCGTTCGTCTTCGGTCAACCGGTTGGCGAGCACGCACCCCGCCGAGCCGGCCCCGACCACGACGTAATCGAAACTCTCCTCACGCAAAACGCCGCTCCTCATTCAAGACGCGGCTCAATACGGCGCGTCCACGTCGCCCATCGCGACGTACACGCTCTTCAGCTGCGTGTAGTGCTCGAGCGCCGCGCGCCCGTTCTCGCGCCCGAGCCCGGAGCTCTTGACGCCGCCGAACGGCAGCTCGACCGGCGTGACGTTGTAGTGGTTGATCCAGCACGTGCCGGCCTGGAGCTGTGCAATCACCCGGTGCGCACGGGTGAGGTCGTTGGTGAAGACGCCCGCGGCGAGCCCGAACTCGGTGGCATTGGCCCGGCCGATCACCTCCTCCTCGGAGTCGAATTCCAGCACCGACATCACCGGTCCGAAAATCTCCTCGCGCACGATGGCCATGTCGTCGCGACAGCCGCCGAACACCGTGGGTTCGACGAAATTGCCGCGCGCGAGCCGGCCGGCGGTGGCCCGCGCACCGCCGATCAGCACGCGGGCACCCTCCGACCGGCCGCGCGCGATGTAGCCGAGAACCTTCTCGAGGTGCGGCTCCGAGATCAGCGCCCCCACCTGGGTCGACGGATCCTCCGGGTCGCCGATGCGCATCGCGGCGACCCGCGCGAGCAGGCGCTCGAGGAAGGGCGCCATCGCCGCCCGCTGCACGAAGACGCGCGTGCCGTTCGAGCAAACCTCACCCGACGAATAGAAGTTCGCGAGCAGTGCGCCGCCCACGGCATTGTCGAGTTTGGCATCGTCGAACACGATGAGCGGGGACTTGCCGCCGAGTTCGAGCGTCACGTGCTTCAGGGTTCGCGCGGCATCGCTCATGACCGCACGGCCGGTCCCGACCTCGCCCGTGAGCGACACCTTGCGGATGTCCTTGTGGCCGGTCAGCAGGCGACCGGTGTCGGCGAAGCCCTGCAGCACCTGAAAGACGCCCGCGGGAAGACCCGCCTCGAGCAGGATTTCCTCGAGCTTCCCCGCCGTGAACGGCGTGAGCTCCGCCGGCTTGAACAGCATGGCATTGCCCGCGGCAAGCGCGGGCGCCGATTTCCAGCAGGCGATTTGCAGCGGATAGTTCCACGCCCCGATGCCGGCGACGACACCGAGCGGTTCACGCCGCGTGTAGCCGAACCCGGCAACGCCTAAATCGATGTACTCGCCGGCGAGGCTCTGCACCAGGCTCGCGAAATACTCGAAGCACTCGGCTCCCGAGATCACGTCGACGACCCGCGTCTCCTGCACGGGCTTGCCGGTATCGCGTGTCTCGAGCAACGCGAGTTCATCGTTGCGGGCGCGCAGCAGCGCAGCCGCCCGCCGCAGCACCCGGGCGCGTTCGGCGGGGCTCGTCGCCGCCCAGCGTGCCTGCCCTTGCTGCGCGCTGCGCACGGCCGCATCGACCTCGGCGGGTCCCGCGGCGTGCACGTAGCCGAGGATCTCTCCGGTCGCCGGATTCAGCGAGGCGAAGCGTCGATTGACGGCGCGTGTTGCGTCGCGCGCGGACGCGGCGACGGTCCCGAACGCAGCGACGGCCACACCGGCCGGGGACCCCACATCAGCCGGGGACCCCGCAGCGGGCGAAACGCTGTCACGCTCCGGGCTCCCGCCCAGTCTCCCGTCGACGAACTCCGACAGCAGGCCACGCGCCCCTTCGCTGTCGGCCTCGCCCCACCCCGAGAGCGCCGCACGCAGCCACACGCCGTCGATCATGGCGGCAATCATGGCCGCCAGACTCGCTGCCCGCTCGCGCGGCAGCAGCTTCTGCAGCGAGCCGCGCAAATTCGACAGCGTGCGGCGCTGATACACCGATTGGATGCGCTTCAGGCCGGGCAGGTGCGGCACTTGGCCCCAGAACGCGAGCCATGCCGTACCCGTACGCCGGTCGAACTCGGCCGGGGCGAGGTTGGCATCGATGATGGCCTGGATGCGGGCGCGCGGCGTATGGGCCTGCGTGAGCCGCAGGCGCACCTGATCGCCGATGCGCCGAACCAGCGCGCGAAACGCCGCATCGAGCAAACCTTCCTTGTCGCCGAAATAATGAGCGACCAGGCCCGGTGAGACGCTCGCGCGGGCGGCGATCTGTGCGAGCGTCGTGCCCACGAAGCCGAGTTCCGCTAGGCTATCGATGGTGACCTCGATCAGCTGGCGCCGCCGGGAATCTTCCTCCAGTCCGCTCGTTGA
>Ga0302319_10012819_pt1 | contig 15759 bp, 12 predicted proteins | sample Bog_T0_2_FD_203319 | JGI IMG/M metagenome (GOLD analysis project Ga0302319, IMG submission 203319) | Peat permafrost microbial communities from Stordalen Mire near Abisko, Sweden - Bog_T0_2 | ecosystem: Environmental > Terrestrial > Soil > Wetlands > Peat | place: Sweden: Abisko, Stordalen Mire...
TTCCACCTTCTCAAGGAGATCGTCGAGGTGTATGGCGACATCCACTTGCAGGGTTTGAAGCAGCCGGCGGGCGATGACGCCCATCTCGGAGACGGGGTCTGCTACTAAGGATGCTTGGCCCCCACCGGCGGATGCGCCCTCCTCGGCCAGGATCCGTTTTCGCCCTCTATCAATTAGATGCCGGCGGGATTCGGCGGGCAGCTCCGAAACCACGTCGTTCCAGTCTTGCACCAGCCGCGCGCCTTGCTTAATCAATAGGTTAGGTCCCCAACTGAGCTTACTCGTGATGTTCCCGGGGACGGCGAAAACCTCGCGGCCCTGGTCCATGGCCAGCTTGGCGGTAATCGCCGAACCGCTGTACTGGGCGCCTTCCACGACCAGCACACCGAGGCTGATTCCACTAATGATGCGATTGCGGATGGGAAAATTCTGCGGGAATGCAATCGCGCCCATGGGGAATTCGGACACGATCAGGCCCTTCACCGCCAGATCGGCGGCCAGTTTGCGGTTCTCCTGAGGATACACTACGTCGACGCCGCATCCCAACACGGCCACGGTATCGCCGCCCGCGGCCAGCGCTCCTTTGTGCGCCGCGGTATCGATGCCGCGCGCCATGCCGCTGACAATGGTCAGGCCGGCGTGCGAGAGATCGCCGGACAGACGTTCCGCCACTGCCAGGCCATAAGGAGTAGGCCGGCGCGTGCCCACCACGGCTACCGCCAGAGACGTCAATAACTCAGCCCGGCCGCGGGCGAACAACAAAACCGGCGGATCGAAAATCTCGCGCAATCGAGGGGGGTAAAGCGGATCGCCTATGGTGATGACCACCGCGCCGGACTCGGCGGCTTTCTGCTGCTGCGCGGCGGCATCTTCAAAAGTGATCCCGCTGGCAATGGACTGCGCCACCGCGCCATTAACGCCGGCAGCTTCCAATTCGGTCCGCGAGGCGCGGAAGATAGCTTGGGGAGTGCGGAAGCGGTCGAGTAATTTTCCCGAAGTCCTGGTTCCCAAACCTGGGACCAACTTGAAAGCCAGCCAGTAGAGTTCCTCTTCCCGGCTGAGAACGGATGAAGGCATGTGGTTCTTGCTGCACTCTACGCTAACAGCCGTGCGCAGCCATGCGCAACTGGAGCCCTCGCCGTTCCCGCCGCTGCCGCACCCATCCACGCCCGGGCCAAAGTGGAAGTTACACTTCAAGAGACCGACCCGATGCCGGGCCACTGCAACCAGGTTTTGGTGCGTCCGCGAGGACTACACCTACTCTTTTTTCGCGTCTCTTTGCTTGTGGTACTCGGCCCAGCGTTTCTTCTGGGCAGCGGCAATGCGCTTGCGCGCGGCCGCGCTCATTTGGCGTTTCTTGCCGGGAGCAGCGGGCTTTGCCGCGGCGGCAGACGGCTTTCCTCCTAATTGCCGGCGAAGGTCGGCCATTTTCGCTTCTATGAGGTCAAGTTGGTGCTGATACCCAACCAGTGCAGCTTCCAAGAGGGCGTGGTCGTTAATCTTCATCGGCGTAAGTGTATCATATAGCCGATAAATGTGAGCCAGAATTGTAAGAGCCGCTTTTCAAGCCGGAGTAAAGCAAGCAGCATAAACAGCTAACGAGCTCGCGTTCGTGTTTTCTGGTCCGTGACTCTTAGTACGGACCTGCCATCAGATTGTTACTAGTATTACTGTGATACAAATTGTGGGGCAGGCTTTAGCCCAATGCCGCTTAGTTTCCCAATGGCGTGTATCGGCATAATTCGTGGGGCGGACCCCCTGGTCCGCGCGGGTCCCCCTGGACCCGCTCTTTTCTCGAAGAATCAGGCGTCTGCAATCGCCAGCAGGCCGACCGGGGGGTCGGCGGACCCAGAGGGTGCCCCCCAGGGGGTCCGCCCCACAAGTAATACTAGCGCTGTGACGGTGAGATTCAGTTCCTTTCATGGAACTCCACTCCCTCACGGTCGTGGCTCCGAGCCGCTGGAGGTATCAGACCTACAACTGGCTTTAGTCGCAACCAGCGCCTCGTCAACGGATACTCATACGCTGCCAGGCGCCGAGACAGGCCAATGCCAACAGGCCCGCGCCCCAAACCTCGATGGCGGCTTGCGGCGAGTCATATTGCAGCCACCAACAAACAACCCCGCCCAACATTCCCAAGGCGGCCCACACCAGGAACAGGAGCCCCCAAGCTATCCGCGGTCCGGCAGCCTTCCGCGCCCGTTCGGGCGAAGCTTCCGATTGAAACGCGGGAGCCCAACGGCATTGATCGATCACCGCGCCGGCAGCCGCCGCCGAGCGGACATAGTTGGCCAGGCCGCCCGCTTCGATGAGCCGCGTAGCGACCAGCAGCAGCACTTCGGGCCTTATTTCGCCAGCTTTCAAGTCTCTGTCTGCCGCCGACGTCAGCAAACGAGATGCCTCCGTGAGGCGGTCTTCGGCGTTGTGCTTCGCGGCCGCCGCCAACTGGCCTAAGAGCCGCTCGGCGGCGGAACGCATATTCGCCAGGGCGGGTTCGGAAGCGAGGGCTTCGGCGCGCTGTGGATCCTTCATGGCCAGGCGCAGGAACTGCTCCATGGCGCCGTCCGAATCTCGTTCGGCGGCCGCGCCGAGGACGGCTTGCCGGAGCGTCTCCACTTGCTCATCTCCTTGCCGCCCGGCGGTGTTGTCCAGAATTGCGAGCAACTGGGTAAGATCGGTCGCCGACAGCTCGCGAAGCAGCGCGGCGACGGAATCGCTTCCGGGGAGGGCCGAACCGGCAGCGGACGCAGGAGCGCCGGCTACCGGCGCCATATCACGCGCGGCCAAGGCGCGATCTGTCCCCGCGGGTCCCGGACCCACGCCCGGCACTTCCATCATTCGATTGAACCATACCTCCCTGGTTCCAGCGTTGGTCCGGGTACTTGTACGAAGACATACACCCGTAGGCGCCGGCGCACGGCGGCCAATCCAGGGAGGCGCGGGCCCCGTTAACTTCAATCAGCGGCCTTTGGTTATCCGATCCCGACTATTGCCGTGTAGTACGAAAGTCAACTAGTGACGATCCCAGGGTTCTGCTATGTTGTGGGCAAGAGGTGGTTCTCTTGGGCAAGGCTCGATGATCGCCCCGGAATGAACCGCGATGCATTACCAGTTCGCAGCAACAGTCCGGTCTCACCTCAATCGGCCGGTTGACGGTGTTGGGATAAGAGAGGCCAGATGCGCCCGATAGCCAAGATCTATATCGCCGCCGTGCTGCTGTTGGGTGCGGCAAGCGCGGTGTGCGCCAACTGGAGTCTTCCCAGCCGGTGGGAATTCGTATGCCTCTTTACTAGCGCGGTGCTTGCCTCGGGGATGAAGGTACGGTTGCCCGGAGTCTTCGGCACCCTGTCGGTGAATTACCTCTTTATTCTCCTCGGAATTACCGACATGAGCAGCGGCGAGGCGATCGCCATCGGCTGCGCTAGCGCCCTGATGCAGTGCCTGTGGCAGGCCAATAAGCGGGTCCGGCCTGTGCAAGCTGCGTTCAGCACGATGAATGTCGCCATCACGGTAACGGTTGCTTACGCTTTCTGTCATTGGCCGCTGGTTCAGAAGCTGAACCATGAGACGCCCCTTTCCCTGATGGTAAGCTCCCTGCTGTACTTCGGAATGAACACGGCGGGAGTGGCGACAGTGATTGGGCTGACAGAACGTAAATCGCTGTTCTCCACCTGGAGAGAATGCTACTTCTGGTCCTTTCCGTTTTATCTGCTGGCCGCTTCGCTGGTCTGGATTGTCCGCAGCGTCGACGTCCGCACCCAGTGGCTGAACGTGCTCGTCATGTTCCCGGTCATCTATGTGGTCTATTATTCTTACCGCATTTACATGGATAACCTGGAAGCTGGAAAGAAGCAGATCGAACTGGCGCATTCCTTGCAGCAGCGGACCATCGAAGCGCTGGAGGCTGCGCGCGAAGCCAGCACTTTGAAGAGCCGCTTTCTGGCCAGCGTTTCCCATGAGTTACGGACTCCGCTGAACGGCATTGTCGGCTTTGCCGAGCTGCTCTACGATGGCGTGCTGGGGCCCCTGAACGAGATGCAGCAGGAATGCCTGGGGGACATGCTAAGCTGCTCCAATCACCTCCGCCTGCTCATCGGCCATGTCCTCGACTTGGCCAAGATCGAGTCGGGCAAGATGGAGTTCACCTATGAGGCCGTCTCGCTGTCACACCTATGCCGTGAGGTGATTGACACTTTGCAGACGATAGCCAAGTCCAAACAGATCGACGTCGCTTTTCAAGCGGACGAACATGTCGATCGCGTGTTGGCGGATGCCGGCAGATTAAAACAGATCCTCTACAATTATCTGTCGAATGCCCTCAAATTCACCCCGCCGGAGGGCCGCATTCAATTAAGGGTGACGGCGGAGGGCAGCGAAAACTTCCGCATCGATGTGGAGGATAGCGGTATTGGAATCGCTCCCGATGACATTCCGCGATTGTTCTCCGAGTTCGGCCAACTGGGAGACAGCGAAAAGTCGAAGGCGGGATCCGGTCTGGGTCTGGCTATCTCCAAGCACATCGCGGAAGCGCAGGGCGGAAGGGTCGGCGTGAAAAGCCAGCTCGGCCTGGGCAGCACGTTTTCCGTCGTTTTGCCGCGTGTCGCCAAGGCTGGAGCGGCTTCGCAGAGCGCTCTTTCCCCCTCCCCTCGGGAAGTGCCGGTCGGAAACGCCTCGCCTCTAAAGGTATCGGCGTAGACCCTCCAGTACCTTTAGGACCGCCGGGCCAACTTGTCCGACGCCCCTATCCGGCGGTGACAGATGGTCCTTTTCAGACAATCCTCGATCTATTAACTCTTTCCCTATCAACAAGTAGTTAAAAGGTCCTGGACTTGCTATGAACTGTGCGAGGTCGTACCGAAACATGAATCACAGCAAGACTCTTATTCACCTAGGATGGCTTTTCATCGCCACGGCTGGCTTCTCCCCGGCCGCCGACAAAGTCGCGCCGGACTTGAAAACCCAGCAGGGGGCCAATGTCGACGTGATCGTGCAGTACGCGGTGACGCCGGCCGCCCGTCAGCATGAGAAAGTTTTGAGCCGCGGAGGCCTTCTAAAACGCGACCTCGGCGGCGTCATCAAAGGGGCGCTTTATTCGGTGCCGGCCTCCGCCATCGCGGAACTCGCCAAAGATCCGGAAATCGCCTACATCGCGCCAAACCGCCCGTTGCGGGGCACGCTGAACTACAGCACCGCCGCGGTGAACGCCGCCGTGGCGTGGTCGCAGTACAATCTTCAGGGCACGGGGATCGGGGTTGCTCTGATCGATAGCGGGATCGACAACCACCCGGATCTTGCCGCCGGCCTCTTCCAATCGCGGATTCTGTACACCCAGGATTTCGTCGGCGGCAACGGCTCGGATCAGTATGGTCACGGAAGCCATGTTGCCGGAATCATCGCTGGCAATGGCGCTTCGTCCGCCGGCTTGACGTACACCAAGACATTTAAGGGCATGGCTCCCAACGCCAACCTGATCAATCTGCGCGTGCTGGATCAAAATGGAAATGGCACCGACAGCGACGTCATCGAAGCCATTCAGAGGGCAATCTCTTTGAAGAGCGCCTACAACATCCGCGTGATCAACCTCTCCCTGGGGCGGCCGGTATACGAGAGCTACACCTTGGACCCGCTTTGCCAGGCAGTCGAGGCGGCGTGGAAGGCGGGAATCGTGGTCGTGGTCGCTGCGGGAAATGAAGGCCGCAACAACGCCGCCGGCACCCAGGGTTACGGCACCATCACCGCCCCGGGGAACGATCCTTATGTGATCACCGTCGGCGCCATGAAGACCATGGAAACTATCAGCCGGACGGATGACCTCATTGCGAGCTATAGCTCCAAAGGTCCCACGCTGCTGGACCACATTGTGAAGCCCGATCTGGTAGCGCCCGGCAACCGGGTGGTTTCGCTACACGCGTCGCAGGCGAGCCTGGAGAATGACTACGCCGGCAACGACGTCTCCTTGAGCTACTATTCCCTGGTGTTCGGGTTAGTTCCGACACTGGCGCCCAACTCCAGTTCCTACTACACGCTCAGCGGGACCAGCATGGCCGCACCGGTGGTCAGCGGCGCCGCCGCCTTACTGCTGCAGCACAAGCCCTCGCTCACTCCCGATCAGGTGAAGTTGCTCCTCATGAAGACCGCTTACAAGACGTTTCCGCGATCCAGTGTCGCTGTGGACCCGATAACCGGCATCAGCTACACCAGCCAATATGACATCTTCACCGTCGGCGCCGGCTATCTGGATATGGCGGCGGCCCTTGCCGATACCGACGTCCTTCCATCGGCGGTGGGAAGCGCGCTCTCTCCAACGGCAGTGATTGAAACGGTCAATGGCGTACCAACGGTCTGCGTCGTCAACAACGGGACTACGGCCGTCTGGGGCAGTACAGCAGTCTGGGGCAGCACCGCGGTTTGGGGCTCGTCGGTGTTCGTGGCCAGTACCACTGCGGTCTGGGGTTCGACGGCCGTCTGGGGTTCCACCGCTGTGTGGGGCTCTACAGCCGTTTGGGGTTCCACCGCCGTCTGGGGTTCTACAGCAGTGTGGGGTTCCACCGCAGTTTGGGGTTCTACGGCAGTCTGGGGATCCACCATCGACTCGGCCGAGAGCCTCTTGATTGCCATCTACGGCGAGAATTAAATGCCACGCGCCTACACAATCAGAGAGGTCTGCAACGTTATGACGTGCCTACAAAAAGGATTTGAAGCACTGAGCAGTCTTGGACACAGGGCTCTCACGACCGGCAGCATCGGCTTGCTTGCGCTCGGCCTTAGCTTCACAGCACACTCGAAACCCCACAACAAATCCCGCGACCGCCAGGTCACTACCGGGGTGAGGAGCGCCAACGTGGTCTGGGGAAGTTTCAAGAGGGCCGGCTGCAACGTCGTATGGGGTTCCAAGCTCCGCAAGGGGTAGCGATTCCATAACCACCGTTTCATCTGGTCTCGGCTCTGCAAACGCCCCGTCGGAGCCGCGGCCAGAGGAAGCGGTTTCCCCGCCCAGGAGATGGATGGCCGGCGCCACTACTAACTTCAGTTAGCTAGTTTCTGTCGCAAAACTCCCGTGCGCCGGCGAAGGAACCCTCCCTTACGGTCGGGGCTCTGATGGTTTCGTTGACACTACAAGACTTCGGATCGGAGCCGCGACCGTGAGGGAGCGGTCTTGCACGCCGAAACTGAGTTTCGCGACAGAAACTAGCTATCATTCGTCATCTCCGCCGGTACTGGGGAATCGGTACGTTAACGGTACTATGCTATCTGGGCAAGCGGACTGACAGCACCCATAATCGGAGGCGATGATATCCGCTGAATCGCTCATCGCCTTGAACAAGTCCCGGGACGCCAGGCCACTCGGCGGCGCCACTCCTGGGACTTCCGCATCATACACCTTTCTTGGTATGGCAGCCGTGTTTGCCAGTGCCGAGATGCAACGCCTCCTCGAAGTGGTGGCCAAGGTTTCCGTGACCAATGCCTCCGTGCTGATTACCGGAGAAACCGGAACCGGGAAAGAGTTGATTGCACGCTCCATCCACCACTTTTCCAAACGGCGGGCACAGCCCTGGGTGGATGTAAGCTGCGCCGCCCTGCCCTTTCACCTCCTGGAGAGCGAGCTGTTCGGCTACGAAAAAGGCGCTTTCAGCGGAGCCGATGGATCCAAGCCCGGGCTTTTCGAACTGGCCGAGAGTGGCACCTTATTCCTGGATGAGATCGGCGAGCTCGATCTCAAAATGCAGGTAAAGCTGCTGCGCGCGCTGGACGGCGCGGCTTACTATCGATTGGGCGGCACGCGCAAGGTCAAAGTGGACGTTCGCATCGTGGCGGCGACCAATGTGGATCTGGCCGACGCTGTGGAAAGAGGCACTTTCCGGCGGGATCTGTTCCATCGCCTGGAACAGGTACGGCTCGACGTCCCGCCCTTGCGCAACAGGCCCGGCGACGTAGCGGCGCTGGCCGTGTACTTTCTCTCGCTGGAGGCTCCCCATCTTCATTTCTCGCCACGAGTCCTGGAGGCTTTGGAAGGTTATGCGTGGCCGGGCAACGTGCGGGAATTGAAGAACATCGTCCTCCGGGCGGCGTGCCTGGTGGAGGGCGACGAGATCGGGCTGCATGACCTTCCCGAGGCTGTGCGAGTCAAGACCGGACGCGCAGTGGCTCGCGAGTCGACCATCGAGGAACTCGAGCAGCAGGCGATCTTTCGGGCACTCTCCCAAACCGGCGGAAGCCAGGATCGGGCGGCCAATCTCTTGGGCATCTCCAAACGGACTCTGCTTCGCAGGCTGAAATCGTACCGCATACAGGATTCCTTCGGAGACGGCATCGCGATGGCGTAGATCGGCTGTCGAAACGACCATGCGCACCATCGCCAAAGTACTGGCGCGCCGCATCGGCGCACTCGCGGTAACCCTGTTGGCCGGAGGTCTACTGACCGCCGTCCTGGTTCGTGTCAGCCCCGGCTTCGATGTCGACGAGCGGGAACTCGACCCGCGCCTGAATCAGGCGAGCCGGCTCTGGATCCAGCAGGAGCGCGCCGGCAACCGCAACATACTCGCGTTCTACGGCCGCCGGCTCGAACGGATTGTCCTGCACGGCGATCTCGGCACATCCACCTCCCTCGACCGTCCTATTGCGCAACTGCTGCGCGACCGCCTGCCGGTTACCGCGCAAATCATGGCCATCGGAGTGGTCGGGGGATGGGCTCTGGCGTTTGCGCTGGCCCTGCCGTCGGTGCTCTGCCGGTCCGTGGTGTTCCGGGGATTGGCCGGATGGAGTCAGCAGATTCTCCTGTGCCTTCCCGCGGCCGCTCTGGCGATCGTGGTTTTCGATTTCGGCGGCCCGGTTCGCGCTCTGGTGGCGCTCGCCGTTTGCCCCAGAGTGTTCGAGTATCTCCGCAACCTGCTGGTGGAAGCCTACGCGCAGCCCCACATTCTCACCGCGCGAGCCAAAGGGCTGGGTGGCGGGGTAATCCTGGCGCGGCATGTGCTGCCCTATATCGCGCCGCAACTCCTGGCCTTGGCCGGGGTGAGCGTCAGCATCGCCTTCGGGGCCGCCATCCCCATTGAGGCCCTCTGCGACCTGCCGGGCATCGGTCAATTAGCCTGGCAAGCGGCCACCGCGCGCGATTTGCCGTTGTTGCTGGCGATCACCTTCCTGGTGATTGCCGTGACCCAAATTTGCAACACCGTGTCCGACTGGGCTGGACCCGGGGAAAAACGCATATGACCCGGCCTGGTCTCACCGCGATCCTGGTTCTCTCGGCGCTGTTCCTGACGGCAATCGGGTCCGCGTGGAAAGGGACGACTTCGCAGTCGCGGCAATTTCGCGAGCTGCCCGGCGCCCGGCCGTCGCATCAATTTCCGCTGGGTACCGACGATCTGGGCCGCGACCGCCTGGCCCGGCTTCTGTTTGCCACCGGAATCTCGCTCGGTTTGGCAACCGCGGCGGCGCTCGTGGCAACGTTGCTGGCCGCCATCGCCGGCGGCGCGGCCGGCTATTTCGGCGGGTGGTGGGACAAGTGTACCGTCCAAGTCATCGATCTGTTGCTCTCGCTGCCGTGGTTCTTCCTGCTGCTGGCGGCTCGTGCGGTGTTGCCCCTGAATGCCCCTCCCCTGGCGTCCCTGGTCCTGACCTACGGCCTGCTCTCGGCGCTCGGCTGGGCCGGCCCCGCGCGGGTCGTGCGCGCCGGCACGCGGCGTCTGCGCGATTCGGAATTTGCGCTGCAGGCGGGCGCCCAAGGTTGCGGCCCGCTCCGCATCCTTTGGCGTCACGTAATCCCCAACCTCAAGCCGGTGCTGCTGGCTCAAATCTGGACCACTGTCCCAGTCTTCATCCTGTCGGAGGCCAACCTGGGGCTGCTCGGATTGAGCGCCGGCGAGCCATACCCCACGTGGGGAAACCTCCTGCGTGAGTTGCAGAACCCGTTCTCCATACGGCTGGAGGCCTTCGCACCCCTGGCCGTGATCCTGATAACCGTCGCCTGCTTCAAACTGGCGACGCCGCGCGAGGAGTTACCCATATGAAAAACCGAATCGCGATCGCTGCATTGCTGGGCCTGGCGCTCTATCCAGCGCGGGCCGCCCAGCCCGGAACGGAACTGAGATTCTGCCTCCGGGCCGAACCGAAAACGTTCGACCCGCTCCTGGTGGACGACGACAACTCGGAGACCATTCGCTACCTCACCGGGGGCGTCCTCATCCGCATCAACCGCAAGACCCAACGGCTGACTCCCGAACTGGCCAGTTCCTGGGAGATCGATCGTCACGGGAGCCGCATCGTGTTTCATTTGCGCCCCAACGTGAAGTTCTCCGATGGGACGCCGTTTTCAGCCGAGGACGTGGCTTTCACCATGAAACGCCTCATGGACCCGGCGACTCACTCTCCCGCGGCGGACCCCTTCCGCTCCAGCGACGCACCACCACAGATTGCGGTGCCTTCGCCGTTGGTGGTTTCCATCGCCTTTGGCGCTCCCGTGGCCGGTTTGGAACGGCTGTTCGACCAGGTGGCTATCACTTCCGCGCGGTCGCCGCTCAAGATTGCCTCCGTCCTCGGGCCCTACTATGTGACGGAGTATAAGCCCGGCTCGGAAGTACTGCTGGCGAGAAATCCGAATTACTGGAAGGTCGATCCGCAAGGCGTTCGGCTCCCCTACATCGACCACCTCCGCCTGGAGATCCAGCAGAACCGCGACATCGAGCTGGTTCGCTTCCGCCGCGGCGAGCTGGATTTGATCAATTCGCTGGATGCCGACGCCTTCGACGAGATGTCCCGCCTGGCGCCCAGTTCGGTGGTCGACGCGGGCTCCTCGTTGGAATCCGAGATGATGTGGTTTAACCAGGCGCCGGCCGCGCCCTTGCCCGCCTATAAACTGGCCTGGTTCCAATCCACCGCATTCCGCCGCGCGGTTTCCGAAGCCATCAACCGCGCCGATATCTGCCGCATCGTGTACCGCGGCCATGCGCGGCCGGCCGAAGGCCCCATCTCGCCCGCCAACCAATTCTGGTTCAACGCCGCGCTCAAGCCGCATCCGTACGACATCGCTTCCTCCCGGCGGCGCCTGGAGGGCGACGGATTCCACCTGCGCAATGGGTTGCTATACGACCGCGACGGCCACGCGGTGGAGTTCTCCGTGATCACCAACGCGGGCAACCGCAATCGCGAGCGAATCGCCTCCATGCTGCAGCAGGACCTCCAGGCCGTGGGGATCCACTTGAATGTGGTCACTCTCGACTTCCCCTCGCTGATCGAGCGCATCACGCGAACTTTCAACTACGAAGCCTGTTTGCTCGGTCTCACCAATATCGACCTGGACCCGAGCGCCCAAATGAACGTGTGGCTCAGCTCCGCCGCCGACCATCAGTGGAATCCCAATCAGAAGCAGCCCGCCACCAGTTGGGAAGCGGAGATCGACAAGCTCATGCGCGCGCAGGCGGCCGAAACCAGCGACGCGGCTCGCAAACGTTATTTCGATCGCGTGCAGCAGATTGTCTCGGAGCAAGCCCCATTCCTTTACCTGGTGACCAAGAACTCCCTGACCGCCATTTCGCCCGCGGTGCAAAATTCGGCGCCGGTGGCGCTCACGCCGCAAGCCTTCTGGAATATCGAGGTTCTCCGTAAGACGGTTCTCAGCGCGGAGAGAAGATGAATGGAACATCACTCCTTACTCACGGCCCGCATTTCCGCCGGCTATCCGGGCCGCCCTACGGTCCTCCAGGATGTCGCGCTCGATATCTCGCCCGGTGAGATTGTCGGATTAGTAGGAGAAAGCGGTTCCGGCAAGAGCACCATGGGGCTGGCCATCCTGCGCCTCCTCAAGTTCCGCGGCGGAACCGTGAAGGGCGAGGTGCGTTTCGGGGAGCGCAACCTGCTGGAGCTTCCGGAAAAAGCCATGCGGCGCATTCGGGGTAGGGACATCGGCCTGGTTTTGCAGAGCCCCGTTGCCAGTTTGAATCCGGCTATGAAGATCGGCGATCAGATCCATGAATCGTGGCGTGCCCACCGCGAAGAGTACACCCGGCCCTTTAGCCGCCGCGATGCCATCGAGCTGCTTGCCAGAGTCAGCTTGACAGCGGACGAAGCATTCCTCGATCGCTATCCGCGCCAGTTGAGCGTGGGACAGGCGCAGCGGGTACTCATCGCCATGTCGCTGGTGCACCGTCCGCGCCTGCTGATTGCCGATGAACCCACCAGCGCGCTCGACGCCGTAACGCAGGCGGAGATCTTGCACCTCTTCTCGCGGTTGAGCCGCGAAATGGAGATGAGCATTCTCTTCATCTCCCACGACCTGCTGTCCGTCGCCTCCCTCTGCCGGCGCGTGGCCATTTTGTATGAAGGCCGGGTGGTGGAATACAATTCGACCGAAGCTATTTTCCGCCGCCCCACCCACCAGTACACCAAGGCGTTGATTGCTTCCATGCCGGCACTTCCGGTGGAACTGGCGGCAAGCTAAAGCATGCCCCACCACGTGCGCAAGCTAAAGCATGCGCTACCACTGCGTGGGGCATGCTTTAGCTTGCCGCTTCGTTGTTCGCCAGGCTACAACTTCATGCGCTCCAATTTCCGGTACAGCGTTTTCCTCTCGATGCCCAGAATCTGCGCCGCCTTGCTCTTGTTGCCGCCGGTGGCGGAAAGCACGCGGCGGATCTGATCCTCTTCGGCATCCGCCAGGGTCTCCACCGCCTTGTCGCGCGATTCCATGGTGGTCAGGGCGTCGTGCACGGTTTCGCCGTCGATGCGATCCGCCAGAATGGTGAGCCGCTCGATGACGTGCTGCAACTGCCGCACGTTTCCCGGCCAGGTGAACCCTTGTAGCGCCTTGACGCCGGAATCCATGAGCTTCACTTCGCGGCGATACCGTTCGTTGTATTTGCGGGCAAAAAATTGCGCCAGCAACGGAATATCGGTGCGGCGCTCGCGCAGCGGCGGCATCACGATGCGCACCACGTTCAGCCGGTGCCACAGATCCTCGCGGAATTTGTTTTCCTGCACCATGCGCTGCAGGTCGCGGTTGGTGGCGGCAAGCACGCGGACATCCACCGTTTTCGACCGCGACGCGCCCACCGGGCGAATCTCATGGCTCTCCAAAAACCGCAGCAGAGCCAACTGGAAGTTCTGCTCGATGTCGCCGATTTCGTCCAGGAAAACGGTACCGCGGTTGGCCGCTTCGAAGACGCCCACCCGGTCCCGGTCCGCGCCCGTAAAGGCGCCGCGCATAGCGCCGAATAGCTCGCTTTCGAGCAAGGAAGGAGCGATGGAGCCGCAATCCACGGGCACGAAGGGCTGGTCCTTGCGGTTGCTCAGACGGTGGATCATGCGGGCCGCCAGGTCTTTGCCGGTGCCCGTCTCGCCCTCGATCACCACGGTGGCATCCGTCACCGCCGTCTTCGACACCGTCTTATACACTTCCACCATGCCCGGAGATACGCCGATCATCATGGTCTCGGGCATCTCTTCTTCTTGGGCTTCGTCGTCGGCGCCATCGCGCGACAGTTCCGCGCGCGTGATGGCGTCCAGCAGCACGTCCAGTTCGAAGGGCTTGGCGATATAGTCGAAGGCGCCGCCGCGCGTGGCGGCCATTACCGTCTCGATGGTGCCGCGGCCGGTCATAAGGATCACCGAGCACAGAGGGTCTTTGCGCTTGGCGGCATCCAGAACATCGAGGCCGGTCCGCTCGTCGATATAAATATCGGTGACCACGATGGCATAGGTTTCCTCCGCCAGACGGTCGATGGCGTCGCCCGTGGTAGAGACCGAATCCACCGCGTAGCCGTTAGACTCCAGCGCCGTCTGAATGGTGAACTGTAGCGCGGGGTCGTCTTCCACTAGTAAGAGTTTCTGCATCAATGTCGTTCTGCGGGACTGGGGTCGGCGGTGGCAATCGCGGCCGGCAGCACCAGGGTGAAACACGAACCGGCGCCCGGCTGGCTGGTCACCTCGATCTGTCCACGGTGCTGTTCCACGATCTGTTGGACGATCGATAACCCGATTCCGCTGCCCGCCTCCCCCGATTCTTCGGCTTTCCTGGTGCGGTAGAACTTATGAAAGACCTGTTTCACTTCTTTTTGGTCCATGCCGATTCCCTGGTCCTCCACGGCAATCCTGATATAGCCGCGGTCGCTGCAGGCGGTAACCGTGACCTCGGTCCGCTGCGGCGAGTATTTCACCGCATTAGTAAGTAGATTGTAGCAGGCGTATTCCATGAGTTCCCGGTCGCCGCTCAATTGCAGGCCACCGGGTATGGGGTTCACGGTGATGGTGATGCGCTTGCGCTCCGCCACCGGCCGGACGCGGACGGCGCACACCTCAACCAACTGCTCTACGGAGATGGCCTCGTGCTTCAACTCCATCTGGCCGGCGGTGAGGCGCTCCACATGGAGGAACACCTCGACCATACGGGCCAGCCGCTTGGATTCCGAGTTGATCAGATCCGCCACCTGCTTGCGTTTCTCTTCGGTCAGGGGGTACTTGGAAATCAGCTCGCTGGAACCCTGGATAGCCGAAAGCGGCGTGCGCATTTCATGAGTCACAAAGTGCATGGCCTGCTGGTAGCCTTCGCGCGTGGATTGCTCCTTGCGCCAGTTACGCCGCACCACCAGGTGGTAATACATAGCGGCTGATAGGTCCGCCAGCGTGGCGGCGGCCAGCGGCGTGGCGAGAGACAACACCTTACCGTGGGTGAAGCAATAATAGGGTGCGAGTGACGCTGCCGACACCACTACTACCCCCCCGGCATAAGCCCACCAGCCAGGGAGGTAGCGGAACGATAAGCCGGCGGCCACCACCAGGGCGAGGCTGAAGAGGAGCGTTCGGAAATTGTCGACGTCGGTGATGAACAGCCCTTGGGCGATGGTTTCGAAGGCATTGGCGTTGATTTCGATTCCCGTGGTGCTCTGGCCATAAGCGTAAGGTGTAAACAGGCGGTCGCGGACCATGGTTTCGGCGGTGACACCCACAAAGACAGCCTTATTGGCGAATGTCGCTACCTGCGACGGGTCCTCAATCAGCCGCAGCAGCGAGATCTTGGGGATGGTCATCCCCGGCGGAACGAAGCGGACGCGCATCACCCGGCCGTCGTTGGTGCGCCGCGCCGGAATCGTTACGCCGGCGATCTCCACATCGCCGGTTCCATGCAGTCCCACCCGTTCCAGCGGCACGGGCGCGCCCCGGCTCAGGCGGAAGGCTTCCGCGGCCAGCGCCCATCGCCGGTCCCTGCCGATGTATTTCTCGAGAGAAATCGACCGCGTGATGGAGTCGTTGTCATCCGGTTCGGCGTGAACGTGGCCGATGGCCGCGGCGCAGTGTGCGAACTGGGGCCAGGGATCTTCCCAGCGAACGTGGCCGTCTACCATCAGCAAGGAGCAGAGCACCAGCCGCCGGGTCTGGCAGAAGGCCTCCGCGAGAGCCTCGTCGCCCTTTTCGTCTCCTTTATCTGTGAGGGTGACGTCGATCGCCACCGCGGTAGGTTGAACCGCCGCAATCAGGTGCAGCGCCTCGGCCAGCGGTTCGCGGATGTGCATTCCGCCGTAGTGGGAAAGGGTCGCTTCATCGATGGCCAGAATGGCGGATTGCGGCTGCCAGGGTTTCTGTGGGTACAGGCGAAACATCTCGTCGTATGCGGCCTTATCCACCGGAACGCCGAAGAATTTGTAGCTTCCCAGACAAGCGACTATCAACGCCGCAGCCAGCAGACCGACATACGCCGCCGTATTTTTCCAGCCCCGCTGTTTCATGCCGCGAGCTCAAGGCCCAACAATCTTAGTATAGGGTCGGACA
>Ga0302319_10012820_pt1 | contig 15756 bp, 6 predicted proteins | sample Bog_T0_2_FD_203319 | JGI IMG/M metagenome (GOLD analysis project Ga0302319, IMG submission 203319) | Peat permafrost microbial communities from Stordalen Mire near Abisko, Sweden - Bog_T0_2 | ecosystem: Environmental > Terrestrial > Soil > Wetlands > Peat | place: Sweden: Abisko, Stordalen Mire...
ATAGTGACGGCGTCAAGAAAGTGCTGATAGAGTCTCTCAGCAGATTAGCCCGTGACCTAATGGTCCAGGAAGCGATCATTCGCGATCTGCGTAACTCAGGCTTCACAATCGTCTCCGTGACTGAACCTGATCTTTGCTCTGACGACGCCACCCGTAAGCTAATCAGGCAGATTTTAGGTGCTTTCGCGGAATACGAAAAATCTATGATCGTTGCCAAACTTCGTGGAGCACGTCTGCGGAAGAAATTGGCAACCGGCCGATGTGAAGGCCAAAAGCCCTTCGGCCATTTCCCGGCTGAGGCTTCAGCCCTTGCCCGGATGACTGCGTTGCGACCCTCCCGTTCATATGAGAGAATTGCCGCCGCGCTTAACGCGGAACGATTGGAAACCCGTGATGGTGGTGTTTGGCACGCTGGCACCGTACAGCGCATTTTGAAGGCGCAAGCGACGAAGGCGCAGTCGTCCATATAGGTCAAAGGCTGAGTCTTCTCGAAGCCACGGTTGCTTGCTCATAGCCGCAGTGTTTTAAGACCAAAACAGAGAATATCTAGAAGGCGGAATGTTGCCCTACGAAGTCAAGGAGCCTTTAAAACTTTCTATTCGCGCCGCTGTGCTATTTCGCACTTCTGGCGTTTCGATCTCTTTGAATACCTGTAACGCGTAATCGCCGCGTTTCAAGTCGGTCACATCAAAGACGGTTCTCAGGAAACGTTTGCGGTCGTTGTCATCCTTCGGTGACTGTTGAACCGCTTCTATTAGAATTTGCCTTACCCGCCGTTCGACTTCATTCCAGTTCTGCTCCAGCCAAGCTCTTTGTTTGTCGCTCGGGGCGTTTCCGTGAACGATGGTCGAACGAATGTCGTAGAGCATATTCAAAAGGCGTGAGATTGTTTTTTGATCATCGGGAGAACTGGAACAGAGCGCTGCTCCACGATTAGCGTAGCGGCTTCTGGAAAAATTGCTTTCAGGCACCAGTGTGGCTTCCAGTGCAGTAACGTAGTCAACAACTCGATCTACCTCGCCCCACCCAGGATTGAACTCCTTTGCGCCCCCATATAAGAAGAATCGTTTTGCGATCGAAAACCAACTCGCTACCCAAGACGGACTGATTCGGAGATGCTTCACAAATCCCAACCACCCGTGCCGCTCGTGGGCGCTCAATTCAGTCGGCAACAGCGAATTGCGATTGACGTTGTTGATCATGCGGTACGGAAATTGAACTGACCTGCTTCCATCCGGCTGGATTACCACCGTTCTCACGAAGGCCACATCACCGACCTTGTAGAGACGGAGCAATAACAGGGTTTCCTCGATGTCTTTCAGAATGCCGCCCACACTAATGGCACCGTCAGCCCCCCGGTCTTCGCCGTAGGTTTTCTCCAATTGCCAATCATCTGCGTAGGCCACCTCCGGCGAGAAGATTTCGGCAGCCGGATCTTGCGCGTTGCGAATCCTTCTTAACGTGAACTCGCCGAGATCGACGCTATCGACTGTCGATTTCAAATTGCGGACAAGGACGAATGCTCGAAAGCGTGCCTGCTGCTGATTGGCAGCAGCCAGATTTTGCCCCACTGTTATCGCTTTATCCACTGAAACGCTGGACGAGACGTTTGAAATCGGCGGAGCATCGCGGTTCGGTTCATCGAAGAACGTCGGTTGACTGGGTAGAACCGGTGCCTTTTTCTTCGTCTTCTTAAGTTTGGCTGGGGCCTCTATTTTGATCGGGCGGATGGCGACCATGTCAGTGTCGAGCCCTTGCCTATGAATCTCGAAACTCTCGTGTTTGCGGAGATCACCGACACCAACCGTGAAAGTGAACGGAAAGGATTCCGGCAGGCGCAATAGCTGTTGCGCTTCGATTTCATCGGAGGCTCTCGCCAAAAGCATCGCTTCCAACAACCAGAGTTGCAGATCCGCGATGGCAGTGGTCATCTTTCGGGCAAGCAAGAAATGCCCTTTTATCTTGGTGGCGCGTAGCACCTCCCAATCCACCATGCTGGTAACGAGCTTTCCAGCCGCTTCCTTGCTGGTCTCGCGATCACCCCATGCATTCTTCAGCCGGGCTTGCACCTGTGAGGTTGTCAAATCATCCTGTAGAGTTAGCATCCGACCGATCACTTCAACAAGATCTCGAAAGAAAGGATAGGCCAGCGCCGTCATGCCCCAATGGAGCCAAATGCGTTCCTGGCCGGAAATTCTGGGCAGTAACGCTACGGCGCGATCCCGGAGTGCTATATGTTTCGGTTCAACTCCGCTCCAGATTCGCAAAATGATACCGGACGCCTTCGCCCTGGATTCTTTCCCCGGTAACTCATCGCGAAGGCGCTTATCTACAAATGCCCGCAGTTCTTTCTCATGCTTAGTCTCTCCGAGCCGATCCAGAACGTCGTCGAGCCAAGCACGCTTCAGGCGATGCGAGATTCCTATGGTTTTCCTCATGCCGCTTCCCTGGTGATCGCAACGAAGGGAACCATTACCTCTTCAAGAGAGATGCCGCCGTGAGCCACAACCTTATAGCCAACGGCTGTGAACGCCTTGAGATCGCCAGCCACTATGACGTATCGAGCTGTAGGCAAGCCGTAATTAGGCCAGCGAATCGCGTCAGGGAATCTGGCCAAAACTTCGTCACGAAATTCCGGGCGGTCATAAACCCTAGCCCGCTTTCCCTTCGTCTCCACCAACACACCTTCTCGGGGATTGCCAACGCCGGTCGCCGACACATTGCCGTGGTCGGCGGTGAGATAAACGACGAATCCTTCTTGGTGCAGCCGACTTAGGAGTTGTTGGAGATGGCCCTGTGACGCCCACAAGCGTACTTGGCTGTGCATCCCCGCCGTTTGCATTTCCATGCCGTGCATGATTTCATCGACTTTATTCCAAACGATACCGAGAACGGACAGCCGAGGAATGGCAAGGGCTCTTTCCAGTTTAGGGTCGCCCGGACCATCAAGATTAGTCACTAGCTCAATAGCCGAACGATGCAGTCCCTGATCTTCCCAAAAACGGTACCAATGCGCCCGCTCTTTTGATGTCGTCTCGATGGAATCCGGGAAATATAGCGGCGGCTCTCCTGCGAAGATCGACTGCCTCGTAACTGAAGTAAGCGTCGGCACCCAAGCGAACGCAGCCGATTCTCGAAATCTCAACGCCGGATCACTCAATTCCAAACTCTCCCGCAGAAGAAGCCACTGATCAAAAGCAAGGCCGTCCAGAACCACCAAAGCAATTTTCGCTAGCTTTTTCTTTGAACGCTCGATGGCCAGGAATCGAGAAATCTGATGCACCATTACCGGCTGCTGGTTGGACGGCAAGTTATACAACGACCCATACCGCTGTATCATCCACTCAGCGAAGGCATCCTCCAGCCTCTCCTGCAATCTTGTCCAGCCGGTTCGGTCGTTGGCATCCATAGCATCGTCCCATCTCCAGCGAAGAACAATAAGTTCTGCCCATCGCTGACTCGCTTGCTGCCAATCACGGTGCGAAGCCTCAGCGCCGGGAATCTCCACCTCAAATTTTTGCCGCAGGGCGCGGAACCGGCGAAGGGCGTCCCCCTTTGCATCGTGAATCACACCGGGCTGAACCCATCCGGGTAGCTTTGCGGCATCTTCAACTTCAATTGGTTTCAATGATCCGTCCAAAAAGAACGTGTCGATGTACGCCCGCACATCATCGTGCTCGAATGAGACCCGGCTTTGCTTCTTCCCACCTTTCATGGAGCCAACATAAATAGCCCACTCGACTTGGAGGAACCGCAGGAACTCCTCACGATTTGGAAGGATGGCCGCCAACGGCCAATCACTAAACGTGGCACCCTTTGTGAAAATCTCCATCAGGTATTCATTTAGGAATTCGGGCAGTTGAATCTTTCGAGCGTGCAGCGACAGGAGCATCTTCAACAGATCAACCGGCGTTCTGATAAGTTCAGGGACGATTCTAAAACAGTGTTTTAAAACGAACTCCATCGTACCGCGTTCTGTCAATTGATCACCGTCGTAGGTTTCGTATGCGGTTGCAATATCGTCAAGGTAACTTCGATCAAGCCCGGCCAGCACAGGGTAATTGAGTTTTGGAAACAGCAGGTGCAGGGCAAATGTCAGTCGCCTGCCGACTGTGAGCAGATCAAACGGCAACTTCCCTAAATGCTGTTCCTTGGATCGCAAGACCACAACCAAATCTGTATTCCGGCCTTGGTCCCACAAGCTTCGATATTGCGATTCGTAGGCGAAGCGGAAAGCTATTGGATCATCGAACGGGATCAGGTCAAAGCCTCGTTGACGAATCGCCGCCAACATTTGCTCCTCAGTTAGCAGTCCATCGGGGTCGGCGACCAGTGTGAGCCGGGAAATCTTTGGTTGAAACTCTGTGAGGATATTGTCTCGCCAATCAGCCATTCCCAGCCTCGACGCGCAGCAGCACGACCGGCTGGAGTTCTGGCAGAATATGTTCTCTCTTCCGCAGTTCCGCAGCCCACGCCTTCTCGTCCTCCTCCAGCCGCTTCAGCCGATGCTGCCGCACTTCCGGCAAGCCAATTCGGTTTAGTGCTTCTCGCCGAACTTGGAAAGCATAGCGCCCCTTCTCTTGTTCCCGTTTCAAGCGCTGTTGGTGACGAGCGTGGAGTTCATGGAAGGCAGCTTCGGACTGGGCTTCCGCTTCTGCCCGTAGGCGATTGAAGACGGTCTCAACCTCAGCGCCCATCTTCGTGCCCCCCTCCTGGACATCAGGATGCTCTTCGAGCAGCCGGTCCCAAATATGCCGGGCCGTAGGCAATAACATCCGGCCATCGTCATGATGGAAGAGTGGAACGATCTTCGCATCGCGCAACGACTCGTGGTCGAGCGTGATACGCCAAAGGGACCAATAACCAACCACTTCCGCTGGCAAGCTCTCGAACCGCACGCAGGGAATTGGCTCGGTTGCGACAACTCGGGGCAACTGCTGGACAATCCGTCGAATGCGGTCGTCTTCAAGGCTGACATGTTGTAATCCACGGTCCTGCGCATCCCTGCTGTGAAACGATACCCGCTCCATTCGGCTTCCATCGGGCCATTCGAGACTGTAGCTAAACAAGTCCCGATCCACCTTTCCTCTTTCGCACCGGAGGTAGGCTGTGGTCATTTGCTCAACCCAGAATGGAAGCGGGTGACTGCTCAACTGTTGGGCGAGAGCGGGATCAAGTAGGGTCTCGCCGTAATATGACCGACCATCGACTTCCTGTCTGGCTTGTTCGCGGAAGTCTTGAATCAGTTTGTCGATATTCTCCTGTATGTTGCCGGGATTCAGGATCGCCTGGGCATAAAGCTTCTCGAAGATGACTCCGTTTTCCGCCGAATCGAGTACGTCTTCGGTTTTGTCCACCCCGAACTCTTCCAGAATCGTGGCCAGTTTCTCCGCTAGAACCTCGTGAACTCTCAGTTCCACGCTGTTTTCAAGAATCAGATTGAACGCCTTGACTGGAAACTTCTGGCCGATACGGTCTACACGTCCGATGCGCTGCTCGATTCGCATCGGGTTCCACGGCAGATCATAGTTGATGATGATGTGAGCGAATTGAAGATTTAGGCCCTCACCACCAGCATCGGTAGAAACGAGAATTCGGGTCTTCCCCGCGAAGTCCCGTTGGACTCGCCGCCGCTGATCTAAGTCCATTGACCCGTTTAAGTAAACAACTGAAAAGCCGCGCTGCTCAAGGAAATCCCGGAGCATGCTTTGCGTTGGAACAAATTCGGTGAAGATAAGGTATTTCAATTCAGAGTTGTTCTCTTGCCGCTGACACTCATAGAGGATTTCGAGCAGTGCCTCAGTCCGTGCGTCTGGGCCTCTCGCCTTGCAACGTCGCGCCATATCAAGGAGCAGCCGCACTTCTTCCTTCTCATTCGCTAACCCTGCCAGCCGGATGGACAGCAGTTCGTCCAACCGCTCCTGGCCATCCTGCTCCTCCACAGCGTTCTCTTGTGGTTCCTCATCGGTCTCTCTGATGTCCTTGGCTTGCAGTGCTTCCAAGCGGCGTTCCAGCGCTGTGGCAATGGCTTCCGTGCTGCTGGTGACCACCCGTTGCATCAGGATCATCAGGAACCCAAGGTACTGCCTGTTCTCCTGGATCGCTTGGTTGTAGCCAAGACGGACGTATTCGGTGACAGATTCGTACAGTTGCTTCTGAAGCTCGTGCTGCGCTTGCCATTGAACAGGGACAAGTTTGGTTACCCTGGGCAAAAAGAGCGGGTCTCCGCGCTCGTTAATTGCACGCCGCTTCTCCGTTCGGATGACCAAAGGGACAACTTTCTCACGGCGGATGATTCCCGCAGTGTTGAATTCATCAGGGTCTAGGAGAGCCATAAGCCGCTGGAAGCTTGCCGTCTTGCCTTGGTGCGGTGTGGCCGAAAGCAGGAGCAGATACGGTGCGGCCTCGGCCAGAGATTTGCCTAGCTGGTAACGGGCAACCTGTTCGGTGCTGCCGCCGAGTCGATGCGCTTCATCGCAGATAATCAAATCCCAACCGGCGTCTATGAGATCGCCCAATCGTTCCTGGTTATGCGCGTCAAGCTTTTCCTTTGTCCATCCCCGGCGTTTCTCAATGGGTTTGATGGCATCGACGGGACATACCACCTGATCGAACTGCCGCCAGATATTATCAGCCCCGGTGAGATTACGCCACAATGAGAATTCACTCGGCGAGAGAAGCCGAAACTCTTCGCCAAAGTGTGTCTGCATCTCCTGAACCCACTGCGTCACCAATCCCTTCGGCGCGACCACTAGCACTCGCTTAACCAACCCACGCAACTTCAATTCCCGGAAGATCAGTCCTGCTTCTACGGTCTTGCCCAAGCCGACTTCGTCGGCGAGCAGATAGCGAATCTGGTCTTCACTCATCGCACGAGTGAGAGCGTACAGTTGATGTGGTAGCGGAATGACGCCCGCCTCTAAAGGAGCCAACAGAACGTCCTGCGTCAAAGCGTCCGCAATACGGGCTGCACTCACGGCATAAGCGATACGGTCTAGCCCTGTCGTCTTTATCGATTCAGTTGGAGCAAGCGCTTCGGCTCGAACTCTTTCGATTTTTGCCAATCCGGGAATCCAGACTTCATAAATGGTGTGATTCCAGACCGACTCAACATCGAGAACGCGCACAGCCTCACCGTGGGTAGCGCTAAATACCCAGGTCCCCACCACTAGCCGTTTAGTTAAGTCCTCCATCTCTAATCGCCGATGAGTAGGGAGGCGTTGTCAAAGTACATAAGGAGAGCTGAGTCCTCCTGGATCACAACATCGGCGACCCGCCTCGCAGTCTGCACGATGGTTGTGAAGTCTTTCTTTTGCCAGCAATCTTTGAATCCAGCTCGAAGGGCCTCCGTCCTGACGACCTTAAGTTTGCTCTTTGACTCGACGTATTGCTGGAATTCCTTAAGGAGTGCTCTGCTACGCAGGTAGTCCAGGTCGCCCTCACTCTTTGCGTCTGGAACACGCCATAGTCCGTACTCATCCTGGAGGAAATTCTGATCGAGGATCATCTGAAGTTCAAGAGGTTGTTCGTGCTTCTCCCACACTCGCTGGGCTTCCTTCATGTAGAAGGGCTGTAATTCCTTGTAGGTCATAGGGTGATCCCCGAGGTGCTTGCGTAGCCACTGAATGGCACTCTTCTCATCGCTCACAAACAGTTCAAGCTGTTCAATCTCGCCGGACTCAAGTCGTTTGATCTCATATTCAGCTACCTGCCCCGGCAGGAAAAACATCCCATCTCGTTCCGGGAACTGATCCCGTAACCCTGAAAAGAATTCGCCAGCGGACATAGGGATTGCATGGTTTCTTTCAACAAAGAAAGCGACCATACGGTCAAAGAGGAGAAAGTCTTGCCGCTCGGCGATAATCTCAACACGTCCGTTTCTACTCACAAAGACAGGGAGTTGCTGAAGATGCGCCCGAAGGAATGCCCAAACGTGTTCTGCCGTTCCGTTTGTGATGGCCCCTGTCAGATCGAATTCAATCGTTGGTTTGTAGGCCGAGATGACCAAATCCTGCTTAACCAACCCTTGTCTTGATTGCTTGTAGGTTTCACGCTGGCGGTCGAGCGTCCTGACATCGGCCACCACAAAACCGCCGCCCATCAGTGCCTCCTGAATCGCTTGCCAGACTGCATTGGAAGAGTTGTGAAACACTACCGTGATCCACCGTCCGGGCTTGAGCACCCGGTTCATTTCCGCAAACGCCTTACGCATCAGTCGTGTATAGCCGTACACATCTCGACCACAAGATGAGTCCATAACGGCCTCTGGCTGCCGCTGAGTCCTGACCCGAAGCCACGCCTCCCAAATCTGGTTCAATTCTGAGTACTGGAGGTTGCGGCCAAATGGAGGGTCCACAAATACGTAGTCAATTGACTCGTCGGGAAGAACGGCAAGGCTCGTGCTGCTCTGGGTTGTGATGAATGTGTTTCGATCAGAGAACGACCGCAGCTTCTTGAACGCACTGACGAGCCGCTTGCGCTTGGCCTCGTATGTATAGCGGTGCGAGGACTCTGCGATCATTGAGGGGATGTAGAGCGTACCAGAAAAATACTTGTTCACCTGCGAATAGTGGGTAGGGCCGAATCGGTTCATGACCGTCATCCCAAGTCCGTTGGATTGCACGAAAAACCTTAAGGAGTTGCGAAGGCTAAATGTCGGTTCCTCGCCCGCGCGTCGCCACAGGTTGCTGTATGTGCGAAGCTGCCGTGGGAGGTAGAAATGATGAATATGGGTGATGCCGTAGCTTGCACAGCAGTCCTTCCAGGTGAATCGTTCGCCTTTAATCAATTCGGACGTTGGGAACCAGTCGTGGCTGTCCTGCTCAAGGGCCAACAACCACTGACGATGGTCCGTAGGTGTTGCTGCTCGGCCTCGTTTTCCGCTCTGTCGAACTTGGGCAAATAGTGGCGCTCGTGGCAAGACAGTAACGATCCTGCCAAGTGCCTTGTCGAATCGCTGCTGGAGATTCCGTTGGAGTTTGGAGGAGTTCGAACCCTTAGAGGGGGCCTTGCTAACAAGGCCCCCACAATGAGGACATGGAAACTCTTTGGCCGTACCAATGTCTTCAGTTGCTTCAACGACTCGACCGGACTCCACTGGCTTCTGACATAAGGGGCAGGTAAACACTTCCGTCCAAATCTGGTACTCAACTCGGCAGACTGCCCCATTCTCGTCTTCGAAGGTCCACAAATTACCTAGCTCTTCGTCGGCACCCTCAAGTAAGAGATTTGATGCCACAGCGAAGTCCTGCGGGTCCGGGGGGTTGGCATATACCGAAGCTATGAAAGTTGCAGCAGGAGACAAGTCGCAGAGAATGGCATGGCGAATGCCAGGGATGGAATCGACTGATTTTGCCAGCTTTGAGTCGGAGCACATAGCACAGCCGACCCCTGTCATTCCAGTACCACTAAAGGCATCGAGAACGACATCTCCGGGCGACGTGTAGTGCAGAATATACCTCGCCGCCGCTATTGGCGGGATTTTTGTGTGATATGTGTGAGCTGTGTAAATATCATCGTTTCGCCCTTCGCTGACATCTGCCGCAAATGGCTCTCGATGATAGGAGGGGGAATCCGAAACCTCCGCTGAATTAGGGAATACGTTAAAGAACTCGATTATGAAGGGGTTCGGGCACGCTGTATAGTAGGGTGGGTCTGAAAGCGCCAAGATGTCCTCGTCGTCGCCAATTGGAAACCCCTCGATCCTGCGAAAAGCAGGGTCCTTCAGCTTCTCTCGCAGCCGCTCAAGGAAGTAGGCCCTACGTGCCTCATCGTCGGCGAACTTCGTTCCCAGGCACTCAACTGTGGCCTGTGGCTCTGCTGAAAATAATCCGGGGTCGGCGTTCTTGGTCATTTCGAGTTTTCCTTGCCTCCGTCAGCCTTCCATCAGAATTGTTTTCTCACCCAACGGGTTAGCCGCCGACTAATAGCGAAGCATTGTCGAAATACATCAGCAAAGCTGGATCTTCCTGAACTACAGCTTCCGGGACACGCTTTGCCATCTGCGTGATCGTTGCGTAATCCTTCTTCTGCCAACACTCCTTGAACCCCGCGCGAAGAGCCTCAGTGCGAACAATTTTTAGCTTTCCCTTAGTATCGAGATACTGGTGAAATTCTTTCATCAATGCACGAGTGCGTATTTGTTCGAGATCGCCCTCCTTTTTTGGATCTGGGACGCACCATTTGCCGTTCGAACCCTTAACGAATCCTTGATCAAGGATGACTTGAAGCTCCATCGGCTGCTCGTGCTTGTCCCACACTCGTTGAGCTTCTCGCATATAGAGAGGCTGAAGTTCCTGATAGGTCATTGGTTTTGCGCCAAGATGCAAACGTACCCATTGGATCGCACTCTTCTCGTTACTTACAAAAAGCTCAAGTTGTTCGAGACCTTTCGCATTCAACCTGCTTCGGTCATATTCAATTGCCTGATCGGGCAGGAAATACATCCCCTCCCGAGTGGCGAATCGTTGCCGAAGACCAGAATAGAACTCGCTTCCAGATAGGGGAACGGGGATGCCCCGCTGGACGTAGAACGCAACCATTCTGTCAAAGAGAAGGTAGTTCTGCCTCTCGGCGATGACTTCAAGTCGGTCAGCACGTTCAACTACTACAGGCAGATGCCGCAGATGGTTCTCCACGAACGTCCAGCACTTGATATCGCCATCGGTCGTGGTGACAACTGCCGCCTCCACTGTTTCCGTGGGCTTGTAGGCAGTAATGATGGGGTCTTGCTTGACCGAAGATAGGTCTGTCACTTGCTTAAAGGTCCCTTGCTTCTTGTCCAGGGTCCGAACATCGGCCACTACAAACTTCGCACTCGTTAATGCCTCTTGAATGGAGTTCCAGACGGCGTTACTAGAGTTGTGAAACTCAACGGTGATCCAACGACCGGGTTTTAGGATTCGATAGGCCTCCTGAAAGCTGCCTCTCATGAGATCCGTGTACTCGGCCAGAGTTTTTGGATGAACGGTTCTCGCTCGGTGGACCACGGCTTCTGGCTTCTCATTAGTGGATACACCAAGCCAGCCTTCCCATATTCTGTTCAGATCTGAGTAATATAGATTTCCTCCAAAGGGCGGATCAGTGAAGATATAATCAATCGAGTTCGACGGAAGCATCGGTATTTGAGTAGTCGATCCAGTCGAGACCGTATTCCCTTCTGTTCGTATCACCCCAGCCTTCGCTATGTCGTTGAGCTTGCGACGAACGACGATAAAGACATTTTGTTCCTTCATCAAACTAGGTATCGTGAGCTTTCCTTGTTGACCGCCGCCACCGCTCGTCCGAAAGCGGTACATCACGCTGACGAGCCATTGCGCCGAAGTGAGGAGCCACAATAACTGGCGGCGCATGGCCGAGTCCTGCACGGTCTTAGCCTTCTCCCACAAAGTGGACATTGCAAGCAGGTTCCTGGGCGTGTAGAAGTCAGCAACAAGTTTCACGCCACGAAGGTGCAAGGCGTCTCGCTTGTATTGCTCAGAGTTGGGGTCGAAGGGGAGCGTCGGAAGTGGTGCGTTCTTGACTCGGGTTGCAGCCTTTGCCAGCACGTCAAAGTCGTCAGCCTCAACGCGCTTCTCGCCGTTACTAGAGATGATCGCAACTGGAATCCGTTTGATTCGTCGGACGGTTATCCCCGACACAGATGCTGTGGTCTCTATGCACTGATCGAGCTTTGTCTTGGTGAGCCGAGCCTTGCATTTTGGGCAGGGGAACCACTCGTTGACACCGCCATCGTCATCATCGCTTCGGGCGACATTCCAAAATACAATTTCATGGGAGCAATCGGGACAAAGAAAAACATCACTCCAGATGACGCTTTCAATCTGGCTGATTTGGCCTGTCTTCTTGTCTGTTGTCTGGTAAAGCCATCCCAATTCCTCCTCGACCGACTCTATTAGGCGCTCAGCGACTTGAACGAGCTGGGGGTGAAGGGGGCGGTTGTAGTTTTCAGAGATGAATGTTGCCGCTGGCGAAAGGTCGTTCAGAACTGCAAACCGAACCCCAAGTTGGGAAACCAATTTTCCCCCTTTGTCTTGAATCACTCCGTTGCTCTTGATGGTATAGCCCAGAGCTGCGACTAGCGAGCGATCCCCGCAAACTTGTGCGGCTACGCCCGTCATGCCTGTGCCGCAGAATCCATCGAACACCAAATCGCCCGGTGCCGTGTAGTGGAGCATGTACCGGACTATAGCCTTATGGGGGACCTTCGTGTGATAAGAATGCGCATTGTAGATCGGATCATTCTTCCCTTCGCTCACATCTGACGCAAACGGTTTCCTATCGTATGAATCACCATTTGCGCTGTAGCTCTTCCCCAAGGTACCGACCACATCAGGCAGGAAGGGATTAGGGCAAGCCGTATAGTAAGGCGGGTCTGACAGAGCTAAGATGTCCTCATCAGCGCCTACTGGGAATCCCTCGATTTTACGAAAAGCAGGGTCGTTCAGCTTTTGCCGCAACTTCTCAAGGAAGAAAGCTCGACGTTTTTCATCGTTCGGAAACTTAATTCCTAAACACTCGACTGGCTCTTTCGAGGCAGTATTCTCAATCGAACCGTACAGTTTGTTCTGCGTTTTGTTAGCCATTCGCCTGCTAGCTCAGCCTTCCATTAAAACTCTCTTGCGTGCAATATTTTCAATCTCGGAAGCATCAATGCTACCGTCAGCGCCGTCCTCCGACGTAATGATCTTGTCGAGGTAGCCGTTATGTTCGTACCACTGTCGCTTGCGTTCCCACGCCTCCCTATACGACGGCACGGATAGCATTCCCAGATGCTCCCAATAAAAAGTGTCGCCCTCATAGCTCAGGGTGAAGTCTGGTAGCTTGAAGTCATTCTTATCGTTCTTCGAAGAGAGCTTCTGTTCATACTCGCAACTGATCCCCAAGCTGGTTATGATATCCGCGACGATCACCTCAGACTTCGAGCGCACCATGATTCCCTGCGGATGCTGCGCAGAGGGGCGAGTGCGATGGATCAAATGGGCGGCATAATAGCGATCCACCGATTCGGGCCGAACCGCCAGCACGAACATATTCGTGTTGCGAAGGAGCGTGTCCGAGCATTGAGGGTTGCGGAGCTTTTCAAGAACCGTGGTGTCGCGCTCAAGGAGAAGCACCATCTTCTTGCGGAACCGCGTGAGGCCGGTGTACAACAATTCCCTTGAAAGTGTACTCGCGTTCTTTGGCAGCACCAAAAACACGATGTCAAAATCGCTACCCTGCGATTTGTGGACAGTGAGAGCGTAGGCAAGTTCCAGTTGGCTTTCAACGTCGGAACGCGAATAGTAATAACTAGATGTTCGCTGAGTCGAGAACTGAACCTTAATTGAATCTGCCTTACCATTCCCCTTGGATGTCTGCACTACAAGTCCGATCTCGCCGTTCGCAACGTAATCCAAAGCCAAGTCCTGGCTTTTGGGGTATGAGATCTTCCGGCAGTTGATGGACTGCATTACCTTGTCGGTCCAAACGATTTCTTGCTCACCAAATGGTTTAAGTCCCTTGTTCTTCGAGTAGCTCAACATCCCGGCCCGGTACCTCGTCTGAACCTTACGGTTGATCTCCATGGTTCCGAACTCGTGATTACGGACGGGGCTCAGAATCTGCCAATGCTCCGCCAAAGCAGGGTCAGGGTCTTTTCCTTCCGGCAGTCCAATGCTGGCGTTGAAAGAAAGATACGCCTTCTTGTCTTCCGTCAAGTAAAGATGCTTTCGCATCGCGGCAGAAAGCTGCTCCTCTAACTGATTGCCATCCTGCCAAAAGCGGACTTCCAGATCGCCACCAACATCCTCCTGGGCAACCCGAGAGAGCATGTCATCGTCACCGGGTGAAGTGTCGTCCCGGAGGTATCCGTCCGCAAGCTGAAGCGCTTGGCTTTCGTGGTCTTCGTGTCTGGCACGCTCTATTAAACGAGCTAGGCATCTCTTTCGTTCTGAATCGGATTCGAGCCATGCAATAACGTCAACTAACGGACGACCAGGACCGATGGGCGGTAATTGGTTGGGGTCGCCCACCAAGATCAGGCGATTTACTTTGTTCAAATCCAATGCACGGAAGAGAACGCCCAGTAAGTCCATCGGAATCATTGAGGCTTCGTCGATGATGACGGTCGGTGCCCCTCGTTGTTCGCCGCCCTGAAGCTTCAAGGCGAAGTTTTCGGGATTGAGCCATTTGTGGCGCATCAGGAATTGATGGATTGTATAAGCGTCCCGGACGCTGTCATCATCTCGCTTCGTTCGGTCCATTAAGCGGACACGGGCTTTTCCGGTTGGCGCTAGAAGCAGTATTGGGAGTTTGCCGTCCAACTCCTCCAGCCCTTTAAGGAAGACCTTCAGAACGGATGTCTTGCCTGTCCCTGCACGCCCACAAAGCACACTAAACTTTGATTCGTAGAGTTTGCTAAGAGCCTCGGCCTTTTCGTTCCTCGCCCGCAGTTCCACTTCGGGAGGTAATTTGGAGCCAGACTTCTTGCCGAATTCGTCTTTTAGCAACGTCTCCCAACTCCATCCTGCCTTTGCTGGAGGATTCTTCAGCTTTATTCGCCGGGGAGAAGCCAGGCGACTACTGACTTCATGCTCCAGTTCGGAAAGCCACTTCAAAGCCATTGTTTGGGGATCACCGTCCACTCGAAAATCCAAGGCTTCTTGGTAGAAGCTGGCTTGGCCTTGAACCAAGTCCCTGTCGGGCGTACATGCTCGACGCTCGGGAAAACGTTTGGTGATCCGATTGATAGTTTCCGCAAACGGGAGCAGAGTGTCACCCTGTTGCGCTGCCGCTTGCAGTACAGCAATGGCTAGGCCACGGACGCGGCGATGGTCATCGTGAACGCAGATGTCAACCTTGTCAATGAATCGGGCAGCAGCACCTTCGGGCCGCATAGCCCTATCCACAATTTCTAAACCGATTACGTCGTCTGCGCCAGTGCCTCGATCCATCTCCGACAAAAGGTAAGGGTTGGTGACCAGTTGTTCGTCACTGGCGCTAATTCCGCCGCTCGCCCGCTTGTCAGGATTGGCGACCCGCTCCACCTGTTGCGGCGTTAGTTCGATGCGAGTGAGTAGCGATAACAAATGGCGGCGTGGTTCCCTATAAGCGATCCATCGCTCCCCGGCCTGTTTGAGCGCCTTCGCGTAACGCTGCTGATCGCACTTACGGCGACCTTCAAAGATGGCCTTGACATATTCCCATGCGTCATCGCCTTTGTTCAGCAGCGGCACCAACACCTCACGTTGGAATGCGGTGCCCGAGTCACAGCCAAGATACTGAAGCACACTACCGATACCGGGGGATGGTCCACGGTTTTGCCAAACCTCGGAAAGGATATCATTGAGCCATTGAAGATGCCGGTCCCAATCACCGGGAACCTTATTGTCGTCCTTAACAGCCTGTACCGATTGCAGAAGTCTTTCTAGCGCACCAACTGCCATGTCATCGCCGACATGTTCGGCAACGTAGGAGAAATTTAGCATCGCCCCTTCCGGGACAAGGCAAAGAATATTCTTCGTATCTAACCCGGCTTTCAGATACTCGTGGTAGGGAAGCCGAAAGCCCTGGTTCTCGAAGTCATGGGTGATGCAGCGCGACCAAATAGGGTACTCATCCGGGTACTTTGGCAGCTTCTGGCCGAAAAATGGCGCTTCCGGCTATTTAGTGGCTGCCGGGGCAAGATCCAGGCCACCGCAGTGGAAGTAAATCGCGTTGATAAAGTTCTGTTTGTTGCGGAAGCCGCGCGCCGTGTACTTCACCCATTGGATCTTG
>Ga0302319_10012821_pt1 | contig 15754 bp, 18 predicted proteins | sample Bog_T0_2_FD_203319 | JGI IMG/M metagenome (GOLD analysis project Ga0302319, IMG submission 203319) | Peat permafrost microbial communities from Stordalen Mire near Abisko, Sweden - Bog_T0_2 | ecosystem: Environmental > Terrestrial > Soil > Wetlands > Peat | place: Sweden: Abisko, Stordalen Mire...
CGGTAGGTTTCATTCGCCACGCCAACTCGCCAAAATCCATATCGAAGGTGAGGATCACCGCACCGCTTTCCAGCGCGCGAGAGAGCACCGCTTCGTCGGGCGCGCCGGGCGCGAGCTCGAGCGCCCAATCGACGACGACCCCGGCGTGCAGCAACGCGACCACCGCTCCGCCCGGAAAATTCTCGTCAGCGAGAAAACGCATTCAGGCCGCGCTCGGATAGACTTTCTCCGCCGCCAGCGTATCGCGCGCGTAGGCGAGACAGGCGCGAATGTCGTCGCGTCGCAGGTTCGGGTAGTTATCGAGAATTTCCGCTTCGCTCCAGCCGTCGGCAAGCAGGCCGACGACAAACTCTACGGATATCCGCGTGCCGCGCACGACGGGCTTTCCGGCGAGCACTTGCGGCTCGAGGACGATGCGGGCGGGTTCGGTCATGGCGTTCCTCGCGGATGATACCGCCAGGAAATATGCGCCCGGCCGCACGAACTGACAATCGCTCCGCTCGGCATTCCGGTCAGAGAATCCTTCACCCGAACGCCCCGAACCGAGGCAACACCCCCGTTGACAATCCCCCCGCCGCGTTGAAAACGAAACATCACCTCTCCGCCAAAGGTTCCCCATGTCGCACGCCGCCCTCCAAATCCTCATCGAACGCGCGTGGGAAGATCGCGCCACTATCAACGCCGAGACCCATGGCGACGTGCGCAACGCGGTGGAAGAGGCGCTGGCGCTGCTCGACAGCGGCGAGGAACGGGTCGCCGAAAAAATCCCCGGCGCCGAGGGTCCCGCCTCCTGGAAAGTCAATCAGTGGCTGAAGAAGGCGGTGCTGCTGTCGTTCCGCCTCTACGACAATGAAATCGTCGACGGCGGTCCCGGCGGCGCGACCTGGTGGGACAAGGTTCCCTCCAAATTCGCCGGCTGGGACGCCGCCCACTTCCGCGACGCCGGTTTTCGCGCCGTCCCCGGCTGCGTCGTGCGCCGCGCCGCCTTCATCGCGCGCGACGTCGTGCTGATGCCGAGCTTCGTCAATCTCGGCGCCTACGTCGATTCCAAGACCATGGTCGACACCTGGGTGACGGTCGGCTCCTGCGCGCAGATCGGCAAGAACGTCCATCTTTCCGGCGGTGTCGGCATCGGCGGCGTCCTGGAGCCGCTGCAGGCCAATCCCACCATCATCGAGGACGATTGCTTCATCGGCGCCCGCTCGGAAATCGTCGAGGGCGTCGTTGTCGGCCAGGGCGCCGTCGTGTCGATGGGCGTGTTCATTTCGGCTTCGACGAAAATCGTCGACCGCGCGACCGGAAAGACGTACGTCGGTTATGTGCCGCCTTATTCGGTGGTGGTGTCCGGCTCGCTGCCCGGTAAGCCCTTTCCGGACGGAACGCCCGGCCCGTCGCTGTATTGCGCGGTGATCGTGAAGACCGTGGACGCGCAGACCCGTTCCAAGACCGGAATCAACGACTTGTTGCGCGACTGACGACGAGCGACGAAGGCGAGTTTCTGGAAAAGGGAATTTTCTTGCCTTAAGACGCCGTTGCCGGCATAATGGGGAATACTGGGCGAGCGCGTCGAAGGCGCTTCCCGTGGGTCGGGCCACAGGCGCCGGCCCTTTTTCATTTCTCCATTTCGAGGACGGACCCATGTCTACCGCCATCGCGCCCTCGCGCGCGCGCAATGCCGCGCGTCCAAAATTCGGCCCGCAGATCCTCGCCGCCCTCATCAGTGGCGCCAGCGTCGAGCATATCGCCAAGACCTACGGACTCCCCGGAAAACGGGTCGAGAAACTGCTGCGCGACGAATTGCAGAAGCGCTGGATCGCCCCGGCGCAGGAATATGGGCGGCTGCAAATCGTCCGCCTTGAGGGCATTCTCGCCAAACTGATCCTCAAGGCCGAAGACGGCGATCTCGCAGCGATCGACCGAATCCTGCGCGTACTCGACCGCCTCGACCGCTATCACGGCTTCGGCAAACGGGCGCCCATCGTGCACAGCTATGACGACGAGGCCCGTAAGCGGTTGTTCGAACGCCTCGACCGCGCGGCGGGCCGCGCGCTGCTCCCGCCCCCCGAGACCAAAGCGTGAAGCCGCCGGGCAAGCGGCGTTCGCGCGGCGAGGCCTGGGCGGCGCCCGGCGCCAACCGCCGTCGCGTGCGCAACATCGCCGAACTCGTTTCGCTCGCGCCCGCCGAGCGAGCGAGAGTGTTTGCGGGCTTCACGGAGCGCGACTTCGACGAACTGTTCTACGATTGGACCCTGTGGGCCCGTCCCGACCAGAAACCCCCGGATGGCGATTGGATCAACTGGTTGATCCTGGCCGGCCGCGGCGCCGGCAAGACGCGTGCGGGCGCCGAGGCGGTGCGCGAATGGGCGCGCGATTTCGCTCTTGTCAACCTGATTGGTCCAACCCATGACGACGTGCGCGATGTGATGGTGACCGGAGAATCCGGCGTACTCGCGGTTTGCCCGGCCTCCGAGCGCCCACAATTCGCGCGCGCGTCGCAGAGGTTGAACTGGCCGAATGGCGCGGTGTCGCAATTGTTTTCGGCAGAAGAGCCGGATCGGCTGCGCGGCAAACAGCATATGAAACTCTGGCTCGACGAACTCGCCGCGTGGCGCCATCACGACGCGTTCGATCAGGCGATGTTCGGACTGCGCCTCGGCGTCAAGCCGCAGGCGGTCATCACGACGACTCCGCGTCCCATCAAACTCATCAAACAACTGGTAGACGACCGCGACACGATCGTCACCCGCAGTTCGACCTTCGACAATGCGCGCTATCTGGCCGACGGCTTCATCAAGCGCATAACCGCGCGCTACGCTGGCCGCGCCATCGGCCGTCAGGAATTGTTCGCCGAGATCGTCGAGGAGGCGCCGGGCGCGCTGTGGACGCGCGAACTCATAGAACGTCAGCGCCTGACGACCGATCGCGCATACGAGTATTCGCAGATCGTGCTCGGCGTCGACCCGCCCGCCAAATCGGGCGCCAAGGCCGACGAATGCGGGATCATCGTCGTCGCGCGCCGGCCCAACGGCGAAATGCATGTGCTGGCGGATTTGAGCAGTCAGGGAGAGACTCCGGGACAGTGGGCGCAGCGCGTGACCGCAGGGTTCCGCCGTTTTCACGCCAATCGCGTCGTCGCCGAGATCAACAACGGCGGCGAAATGGTGGTGGAAGTGCTGCGCCAGAGCGACCCCAACCTCCCCGTCCGTAAGGTCACGGCGACGCGCGGTAAATTCGTACGCGCCGAACCTGTGGCGGCCGCCTATGAGCGCGGGGTCGTGTTTCATATTGGCGCCTTCCCCGCGCTCGAAGACCAATTGTGCACGCTGACGCCCGATTTCGACTCTCGGGTCGCCGGATTTTCGCCCGATCGCGCCGACGCGCTGGTCTGGGCGATCAGCGACATCATCGAGCCGGAAAGCGCCAGCTCCCTGCTCGACTATTACGCCGCCATGCGAAAGGGCTGAAGCGCGCCTCAGCGGCGCGGCATGAACTCGCTCAGCGGGACTTCATGCAGCGTGTCGCCGAGCTTGCGATGAAACTCGATCGCGGTGAATTGCGCATTGACCATCTCCGTCTTGTCGTCCTTCGCCGCGGGGCACTGAATGTCGCTGTCGACGACGCCCTGCGTTTTCAGGAACGCCTTGAATTCCACCTCCAACCGCTCGCGGTCGCGCGGCGCGGCGAACACCTGGGATACCCAGATGTCGGAACCGCTCGCCTCAGCCACACAAAACGTCCAGCCGGCCTGGGCGGCGGTCGAAGCGAGTAGCGTTGCGCCCAAAACGCCGCTGCGAACCAAACTAGAACAAAACATGAATATTTCCTTGACGGCTTACGCCGCCTGCCGACTCGAAACGATCTGCGCGACCTCGAAGATCGGGTCGTCGAGCAACTCGCGAGCCTCGCCGCCAGGCTCGACCGCGCCATGGAGTAGCTCGTGGCACTCCGCGCCATCTCAGTCGGAAGATGGCGAGATTTGATCCGATCGTTTCAACTGGCGAAGCGCCACGCGCGGAATCGCCGACTCTGAGCGCGATGCGTCGCGCTCAGCAAAATTGGCCTTTGGCGCTATCGACCAACGTCGAGTTGCGACGCCGATGGGCGAGCCAAGGCGCGCGCCCCGATATCGCGCCGGAAGAATCCGCCTGGAAACACCAATCGATCTGCCCCAGCGTAGGCTCGATCCCTGGCCTGACTGACGTCCGCGCCTGTGGCGGTGATCGCCAACACGCGACCGCCGTCGGCCACCAATGCGGCGCCGACGCGGCGAGTTCCCCCGTGGAGCACGGCGACGCCGGGGACGCTTTCCGCGTCCTCAAGCCCTCTGATCTCCGCGCCTCTTTCTACCTCGCCAGGGTATCCGCGAGCGGCCACGATCACTGCGAGCGCGGCGTCAGGAGCAAAGTTCGGCTCTCGGGCCGGGAGGCGTCCCGTCGCTGCGCCCCAGAGAAATTCGACAATGTCGTCATCCAGGCGCGCAAGGATCACTTCAGCTTCGGGGTCGCCGAACCTCACATTAAACTCGATCAGTTTTGGCCCATCGGCGCCAATCATCAATCCGGCAAACAGAACGCCTTTGAAGGGCGCGCCCCGCGCAGCCATAGCGTCCACTGCGGGCTTGAGGATTTCGCGCATCGCCCGCTCGGCGACTTCGACTGTCAGAACCGGAGCAGGCGAATAGGCGCCCATGCCCCCGGTGTTCGGACCCGTATCGCCGTCACCGACGCGCTTGTGATCTTGAGCGCCGCCAAACATTACGACCCGCGATCCATCGCTGAGCGCAAACAGCGAGGCTTCTTCTCCCTCCAAGAGCTCTTCGATGACGACCTCTGCGCCCGCGTTTCCAAATGCGCCGGCGAACATGGCTTCGATCGCGGCTTCGGCGTCGGCCAAATTCTGCGCAACGACGACCCCTTTGCCTGCGGCGAGGCCATCCGCTTTGACAACGATCGGCGCGCCCCTTTCGCGCACGTAGGCGAGAGCGAGGTCACGGTCGCGAAATCGTTGATAGGCCGCCGTGGGAATGGAGAACTCTCGACAGAGATCCTTGGTGAACCCCTTCGATCCCTCGAGCTGAGCGGCCACGCGGCTCGGCCCAAAGCACGCAATTCCCGCTGCTTCGAGCGAATCCGCGACGCCGGCGACCAAAGGCGCCTCGGGACCTACCACGACGAGGTCTATCTGACGCGCCTTGGCAAAAGCGGCGACGGCTGCGGGATCGACGATGTCGAGCTTGGCGAGTTCCGCAACGGTCGCGCAACCGGGATTACCGGGTGCGACGATGAGTTCCGAGCATTGCGGGGAACGAGCGATCGCCAAAGCGAGCGCATGTTCCCTGGCGCCCGAGCCGAGAACCAACACCTTCATTTCGACGCCCTCCTCATGTTCGTCACAGCGCCAAATCCCATGAACGAATGGAGCGAGCCGGCTTTGAGCAAGACTTGGCCCTTTGGTCAAATGTCGAGTTCCGCGGCGTGAGCGAGCCAACGGGCGACGACCTGCAATTCCTCGCCTTGCGCGCCGCCGACTATGCGACGTCTCACCTTGTCGACGCACGCTGACGCGGCTTCGAACCGTTTTAGCCCGAGTTCGGTCGTCTCCAGCTGCTGGATTCGCGCATTTTCCGGATGTGGGCGCCGGCGCACAAGTCCGCGACGCTCGAGATTGCCAATGATGACGCTGATCGTCGGCGCCGTCAGATTTTCGGTCCGGGCAACCTCGGCTGCGCTTACGCCCTCTGCCGACGCTATGACTGCGAGCACCGCAAACTGAGCTGCTGTCAGGTCAAGGTCGCTGAGACGCCGTTCGACAGCGACACGCAGCCGCGCCGCGGCGCGTCGGAGCAAATCATCGAGCTTTGTTTCCATTCGCCGTGTCCATGCGCCCCCGATCATGCTCGGAGGCGTCGCTTTTTTTGTCCGTATTGTTCGAATTCTAATATTCGAGTTCTAATCTTAGATATTCGCATTCGCGTGCTTTTTCAACCGCGGCAGGGCTTCAGCCTTGCGCCTCCGCGACGCCCCACTATCTTCTGCGCACGGCCCTCGACGTGGCGGGCGCGGCAAAGCCAGAGGATCGGCAATCATGATAGCGCAAAAAATTCTTGGGGTCCTCGGTCTCGTCCTGTTGCTAGCCGGCGGCAGCGTCGCCCATGCGGATTCCGCTGATCCGGATCTCATCTTCCGCAAGTCGACCACATTCAAGCTTCTCACCCCCAATGACAAATTGGCGGTTTACGGCGTTGACGACCCGCTCGTCGATGGCGTCGCCTGCCATTATACGGCGCCCGAAAAAGGCGGCTTGGCTGGCGCTTTCGGGCTCGCCGAGCAGACTTCGGACATTTCGCTGGCTTGCCGGCAATATGGTCCGATCAAATTCAAGGGCAAATTCGATCAGGGAGAGACCGTGTTTTCCGAACGGCGCTCGATCTTCTTCAAGAAGATGCAAATCGTCCGCGGCTGCGACACGCGTCGCAACATCCTCGTCTACATGACTTACACGGACAAGCTGATCGACGGATCGCCGAAAAATTCAACTTCGACGGTCCCGATACAGCCTTGGGGAGCGCAAGCGGATGCGCCGAAGTGCTCGGATTTCGTCCACTGACTCGGCGAACCTTCAGTCGCGACAATTGACGACGAACGGCTCCGCGACGGTCGAGATTTTCACGACGCCGACAAATCGGCTCTGCGGGCCATAGCTCTGCGCGGAGCCATGGCCATGCGCTTCGCACCAAGCGTCGGCGACGACCTGCCCGCACTCGCCGCTGTCCGCGAGGCATTCGGAAAGGCCGTAGCCGTCGTCGGCGGCGATCACGTAGGCATGGGACTCTTCCGCTCTGGCCCCGCCCGACTCGCCGACCCCGATCAAAACACCGATCATCAGGGGAATCACGGCCATCGACGAACGCACGAACAGCATAGGATCACAACTCTTTCCGAAGAACGCCATTGGCGAGGACGCCCGTAGCCAAATGTCGGGCATTTTAATGAAGCGCCGGTTAACGCGTGAAAACCAGAGATGCAACCTTTTCGCTGGCGCGAGCCTTGACATCTCGAGCCGCCTGCGAGAGTAAAGCCGCATGAAGCGCGCAACCCTCATCTGCCGAGGCCGAATTATTAGCTGCTAGCACAGTGGCTGGTTGGCGCGCGTGATCTTTTCCACAAACGGGAAAATAGGCGGCCGGCCGGCGCCGTTGTCCTCGTTTTGGTGGGAAAGCCGATGATCGAGTCGCTAAAACTCTACAACACTCTGACGCGAGCCAAGGACGTGTTCCGTCCCGTCGATGCGCAAAACGTGCGCATGTATGTCTGCGGCCCGACCGTCTACGACTTCGCGCATATTGGCAACGCGCGGCCGGCGATCGTCTTCGACACACTGTTTCGGCTGTTGCGCCAGGTGTTTGGCGCCGATCATGTCGTCTATGCCCGCAACATCACCGACGTCGACGACAAGATCAACGCGCGCGCTCTGCGGGACTACCCGGACGAGCCACTCAACGCCTCGATCCGCCGCGTAACCGAACTGACCGAGCGGCAGTATCGCGAGGACGTCACGTCGCTCGGTTGCCTCACGCCCACGCACGAACCGCGCGCGACCGAGCATATCGAACCGATGATCGGCATCGTCGAGCGCCTGGTTGCTCGCGGCGTCGCTTATGTCGCCGAAGATCATGTGCTGTTTTCGCCATCGGCGATGGACTCGGCGCCCGGCGCGCCGCGCTACGGATCGCTGGCGCGTCGTTCGCTCGACGAGATGCTCGCCGGCGCGCGCGTCGACGTCGCCCCCTACAAGCGCGATCCGATGGACTTCGTGTTGTGGAAGCCGTCCAAGCCGGGAGAACCGGGTTGGCCGAGCCCCTGCGGCATTTCGTCGCTCGGCCGGCCCGGCTGGCATATCGAATGCTCGGCGATGTCGATGACGGAGCTGCTCAGCCCCTTCGGCGGCGGGCTCTCCTGCGACGATCCGGCGAAGAACGTGTTCGACATCCATGGCGGCGGCGTCGACTTGGTCTTTCCCCACCATGAAAACGAGATCGCCCAGTCCTGCTGCGCCTTCGACGCGCCGCGGATGGCGAATGTCTGGATGCACAACGGCTTCCTGATGGTCGAAGGCGAGAAGATGTCGAAGAGCCTCGGCAACTTCATCACCATCCGCGAGTTGTTGAGCAGCGACAAGTTCGGCGGCCGGGCCTGGTCGGGCGCCGTGCTGCGACTGGCCATGCTGCGAACCCACTATCGCCAGCCGATCGATTGGACCGTGCGCGCGTTGGAAGAATGCGAACGCGCGATACAGCGGTTTGCGGAAGTCGCGCGCGGCGCCACAGGCCCGGCGCCGGCGCCGTCGGCGGCGATCCTCGCGGCGCTCTCGGACGATCTGAACACGCCGGCGGCCATCGCGCATCTCCACCAACTCGTCAACGAAGCCAAGAGCGATGCGACGGCGGCGGCACAACTCAACGCCGACGCCGCATTGCTCGGCTTCGATCTCGCCGCCTTTTCCGCGGCAGCCGAGGGCCAGGAAATCTCCGCCGACCTGCGCGCGCAGATCGAAGCCCTGGTCGAACAGCGCCTCGCGGCGCGGCGCGCCAAGAACTGGGCAGAATCGGACCGGCTGCGCGGCGAACTCGCTGCGCTCGGCGTCGCCGTGAAAGATTCCAAGGATGGCGCGACTTGGGAGTTGGTGCGATGAGCGAGATTGGCCTGCGCCCTTACCTGCCATCAGACACAAGACGCTGTTTGCAGATTTTCGTCACCAGCATCGCCGAACTCGCCAGCGAAGACTACGACGAGGAGCAGCGCGACGCCTGGATCGCTGCGTTCGACGACGAGAAGGCGTTCGCCAAACGCCTCGGCGCGATGTTGACCCTGGTCGCGACCGTCGATCGCGAGGCCGTAGGATTCGTCTGCCTCAAAGGCGCCGACGTCGTCGACATGATTTATGTCGATCCGGAATATGCGCGCCGCGGCGTGGCCACCGCCATGCTCGACGCGCTGACCCGGCTCGCCGCCTCGCGCGGCGCCGCGCGGCTGACCGCCGACGTCAGCGATACGGCGAAACCTCTGTTCGAAAAGCAGGGGTTTGTCGCCCAACGCCGCAACCTCGTCACCCTCGGCGACCAATGGCTCGCCAACACTTCCATGTCGAAGACGCTTCCGGCCGCCGCGGCGCCGGCCGCTTCGACCCGCCACTGAAGGACGCAACATGGCCCGCCAAAGGCTCTATCTGTTCGACACGACGTTGCGTGACGGCGCACTGACGACCGGCGTCGATTTCTCGATCGAGGACAAGCGCGCCATTGCGGGTCTGCTCGACGAACTCGGCGTCGATTACGTCGAAGGGGGCTATCCCGGCGCCAATCCGATCGACACCAAATTCTTCCAGCGTAAGCCGACCCAACGCGCCAAATTCTGCGCCTTCGGCATGACCAAGCGCCCGGGACGCTCCGTCGCCAACGATCCCGGCATCGCTGGGCTGCTGCAAGCCGACGCCGACGCCATCGTCTATGTCGCCAAGGCCTGGGACTATCATGTCCACGTCGCGCTCGGCTGCACGCTGGAAGAAAACCTGGACTGCATAGGCGAGAGCGTGAAGGCGGCCATCGCAGCCCGTCGCGAAGCCCTGGTCGATTGCGAGCATTTCTTCGACGGCTTCAAGGACAACCCGGCTTACGCGCTCGACTGCGCGCGCGCCGCGTTCGAGGCCGGCGCGCGCTGGGTGGTGCTCTGCGACACCAACGGCGGCACGTTGCCCGACGAGATCGAGCGCATCGTCGGCGAAGTGGTCAAGGCGATCCCCGGCGAGCGCGTCGGCATCCACGCGCATAACGACACCGGCAACGCCGTGGCCAATTCGCTGGCCGCCGTCCGCGCCGGCGCGCGTCAGATCCAGGGCACGCTCAACGGCCTGGGCGAGCGCTGCGGCAACGCCAATCTGGTTACGCTGATCCCGACGTTGGCGCTGAAGAAGGAGCTCGCGGAAAAGTTCGAGATCGGCGTCAGCGAGAAATCGCTGCGCTCGCTGGTGCGAGTTTCGCGGACGCTCGACGAATTGCTCAACGAGGCGCCCGACCGCCATTCCCCTTACGTGGGCGCCTCCGCCTTCGCGACCAAGGCCGGCATTCACGCTTCCGCCCTCGCAAAAGACCCGCGCACATATGAGCACGTGCCGCCCGAGAGCGTCGGCAACAAGCGGGCGATCCTGGTCTCCGATCAGGCCGGCCGCTCCAACCTCATCGCGCAATTGGAACGCATGAATCTCGACGTCGCGCCCGACGATCCGCGTTTACAGCGCGTTCTCGACGAGGTGAAGGCGCGCGAGGCCGAGGGCTACGCCTATGAGGCCGCCGAAGCTTCGTTCGAATTGCTCGCCCGTCGCCTGCTGGGGGGCGTGCCAAATTTCTTCGACGTCGAGAGTTTCAACGTCAGCGTCGAGCGCAAATACAATTCGTCCGGCGAACTCTATTCCGCGTCGCAGGCGGTGGTGAAGATCCGCGTCGGCGCCGAACGGCTGCTGTCGGCCGCCGAAGGCAACGGCCCCGTCAATGCGCTCGATCTCGCGCTGCGCAAGGACCTCGGCGTCTATCAGTCGATGATCGAAGACCTCGAATTGCTCGACTATAAGGTCCGCGTGTTCCAGGGCGGCACCGACGCGGTGACGCGCGTGCTGATCGAATTCGGCGACGCGCGAGGCGCGCGCTGGTCGACGGTCGGCGTCTCCGGCAATATCATCGACGCCTCGTTCCAGGCGCTGGTCGACGCGATCAATTACAAGCTGGTCAAGATGGGGGCGCAGGCGGCGGCGGAATAGACTCACGCTTCTGGGGTGGCGTGCTCGCCCTATTCGGCCGAAACTGAGGAGCGTTGGCCTGCAGGCCGACGTGTTGCGGACACGACGGCGGCGAGGGCGCCGCCGCTCCTTGGGGCGCCGGATCGCGCCGGTTTCATCTGAGGGGCTCGGCCAAGGGCCGGTGCAGAAACAAAAAAACGGCCGGCAGAGGAACCCCCTCTGCCGGCCGATTTTTTTTCGCGCTCGTCAGCGAATGGCGCGCGACGAGCGAGCCCCCGCGACCCGCAGCTTTGCCGCCGAGACCGGCGAAGCCTCGTCCTTTTGGTTGAGGTAGTAGCCCAAGAAGCAGGCGCCGATGAGCGCCAGGAGCCCGGCGACGACCGTGCTGAAAATGCCGGGATAAGGCTCGTAGTCCCACCAGGTCTCGGGAGTGAACGCCAAGTCATGGAAGCCGGCGCCCAGGAAAGCCCCGATGAGAAGCAGCCCCGCGTTGCCGAACAAGCCAAAACCTGCGCTGCCGAGCAGAGCCGAAGTGAGGTAGCCGAGCCCGAGGAACGCCAAGGCGATCCCGCCGAGCACAGGAATCAAATCCCCACTCCCGAACAGGTACTTCAGCATGCCGATCTTCGGAATTTCCGGGGGCTCGTCTCCATCGACGCTTTCGCCGATGATATCCAAGCCGTTCTTGATTTCGGCTGCGGGGTCCATGAGGATTTTCGCGGTGAGCGGGCTGTGCCTCTTCGCCTTCTTGGCCTTCTTGTCGTCCTTTTCATCGACTTTGGCGGCTTCCGGCGGAGGCGCCTGCTTCGCCGCCTCGGCTTTCGCTTTGGCCTCGGCGTCTTCGTTCGGACGAGGCGGCTCACGGAACCTGTCGCCGGCGGAGACCTGGAACGGGGCGCCCTGCTTGGGATCTTCGACCTCGACTTTGCCGCTGTCGACCAACAGCAAGACCGAATCCTTTCGCGCGGTCACGCTCAGACCAGCTGTATCGACGTTGACGTCGAACATCAGGGTCTTGACTAGGATGGGCCCGTCGCCGCCGCCGCCGGAGACTGTGACCTTGCCGCCCTTCGCCTCGACCGTGGCTCGATGGCCCGCCGTTCCCGGCTGCAAGACGACCATCGCATTCGGGTCGAGCGAAACGCTGTCGCCCTTGCGCGACAGCAGAACCTTGGAGTCCGGACCGGCCACGACCGTCGACCCCTCGTCAACCACGTCGTTGGGGTCCAGCGGCTGAACGTCTTCGCGCAGCACGGACACGACGTCGCCGGTGACGCTTTCGACTTTCCAGCCTTCAGCCAACGCCGGAGAGGCGAGAAGTATCGCCCCAAGGGCGAGTACGCGAATTGCGATCATCTGTCCTCCGAGGTCGAGTGCGCATCTAAAGGCCTCGAACCGATCGTTTCTCCGCCAAACTCGCTCGACCCGCCAAGGCGCTGCCCGCAGAGGCGGGGCGCCGAGCGACCGCGACCGGGACGACGCGAGGCCTCGACGCCAAGTTTGGTTTTGAGGAAAACGGACCCGTCAGCCCCACACCTCGCTCAAGGATAGCGCTGACGCCTTATCTCTAGATTAACGGCAAGACGTTGAACAGCAGCGAGGCTGACAAGAAGAAACTGAGTTCCCAAAGATTAACGTTACCGAATTCTTGCGGCAATACCGTTCAGGACTCGCGTCGCCGCCTCGAAATCCTTCCACCTCGCCGCGCGCCGCTCGGCGGCCTCGTAATCTTCGCCCCATTGGCTGATCTGGAAATCCTCGTCGACATGCGCCGCCGCCCAAGCCGCCTCCGTGGTCCAAGCGCCGCGCGCGACGGCGAAAGCAAGCAGCGCCGAGCCCGACAACGCCGTCAGAATCGAAAGCGCGGCGACGGCGAACGGGTCGTCGTAGGCCGCCAGCTCGGCGGCGAAACGCTCCAGCGTCTTCGCGGGCTGAGCGACGTGCATGAGGCCGGCGCCGAGAACGAAGCGCGCGCCGAGCTCTTCTTCCGCCCAGGCCAGCGCCGGATCGAACGCCGCCGCCTGCTTGGCGACCAGTTCGACGGGCCTTTCGGCGCGATAGCAGAGAAGGTCGGTTCCCGCATAACGCACGATTTCGGCGCGGGTTTCGTCCATCACCCTGGCGACCCCGTCGAGCGCGGAATTGGCGAGTTTTGTCGCCGGCATCGTCGCCGGGTCGACCTTCTCGCCCTGAGCATTCCATTCCGCCGCGATCAACTCGGCGACCGCGCGCGTCGGCGCGATCAGCAGCGTCTTGCCCGGCGTGCGCGCCGAACGCCCGTCGAGCGTGAGCGCAAAGCCGCCTTCCGTTTCCGCAATCGCGGCTTGCCTATAGAAGCGCTTGATGACGGGCGCGCGCATGTTCGCCTGCGCGGCGCGCATGGGGTTGTAGGGTTCGTCAGTCAACGGGGGCGTCCTCGATCGGATCGCGCGCGGGCGGCATGAAGCCGAGCATATCGAAGGTCTTCTGCATGTGCTCGGGGACCGGCGCGGTCACGTCGATCACGCCGCCGCGCGGATGCGGCAGGATCAGCCGGCGCGCCATCAGATGCAGCTTCGGCTCGATGCCCGGCGGCACGGCGCGCAACGGATCGTTGCGCGCGGGGTCGTTGGCGGCTTTGCGATTGTACTTGGGGTCGCCGATGATCGGATGCCCGATCGCCTCGCAATGCGCGCGCAATTGATGGGTGCGCCCGGTGATCGGCCGCAGCGACAGCCAGGCCAGCCGCGGCGCGACTTTGTCGATGATCGCATACATCGTCAGCGAATGCTGAGCGTCGGGGTCGCCGTGTTTGGCGACGCGCATCCGCTCGACTTCCACATGCGCAGTCTTCGCGCCGCGCTCGTCGCCCATTCCGGGACCTTTGGCGAGAAACATCGAGATCCGGCCCTGAGACGGCTTCGGAACACCCTCGACCACCGCCCAATAGATCTTGCGCGTCTCGCGGGCGCGGAAAATCGCGCCGAGATCGGCGGCCATCTTTCGGGTCTTTGCGCAGAGCAGCACGCCCGAGGTGTCGCGGTCGAGCCGATGCACCAGCACCGGGCGCTGACCGTTGCGATCGGCGAGCGCTTCGAGCATGCCGTCGATATGCCGCGTCGTCCCCGAGCCCCCTTGCACCGCCAGCCCATAGGGCTTGTTGAGAACGATCACGTCGCGATCCTCAAACAGGATCATATTGCGGATCGCCTCGGCGTCGCCGGGACGGATCACCGGTTTCTTTACCTCGACTATTTCCGGTGGTTTCAGCGGCGGCACGCGCACGCTCTGCCCGGCTTCGAGGCGCGTCGAAATCTCCGCGCGCTTGCCGTCGACCCGCACTTCGCCCTTGCGCACGATCTTGGCGAGATGGGTCTGCGGCACATGCGGGAAACGGCGGCGAAACCAGCGGTCGAGCCGCATGTCCGCTTCGTCGTCGCCGATGACGATATATTCGACCTTGTCGCTCATGTCAGCGTCCGCGCAATGGTGAGGCCGAGCCACAGGCCGAGAACGCCGAACAGCACGGAGCCGCCGACATAGGCCAACGCCATACCCGGCTGATTGCGCTCTACGAGCAGCATCGCCTCCAGCGAAAACGTCGAGAACGTCGTATAGCCGCCGAGCACGCCGGTCGCGACGAACAGTCGCACATGCTGCGTCCATTCCGCCCCCGCCCTGAAGGCGAGCCAGCCGGCGAGCAATCCCATCACCGTCGAGCCGCTCACGTTGATGAAGGCCGTGGACCAGGGGAAATCGGTCCCGACCCAACGCGAGATGACGAGATTGAACGTGTGGCGCAGCACGCCGCCGAGGCCGGCGCCGACGAACACGAGAAAATAAGGCTGCAACATTTCCATCGCTCAGCGGCTATATTACGTGGCGCCGCATTGCAACCGGAGTCCTCCCGTGCCGTATGAACTGTTCGATGGGCCCGAATCCGGAGGGCGCGGCGAGTTCGTCCGCCTCGCGCTCGAATACGCCGCCGCCGATTATGTCGACGTCGCCCGCGGTTCCGGCCTCGGCCGCGGACCGGCGGCGGTCGAGGCGCTGGTAAATTCCTACGCCCTGCCCACACCCCCCTTCGCCCCGCCCTTCCTGCGCGACGGCGACATCATCGTCTCCCACGTCGCCAACATCCTGCGCTATCTCGCGCCGAGTTTCGGCTTGGCGCCGGAGGGGGCGAAACTCGACGTCTTCGCGCAGGGGCTGCAATTGACGATCGACGAATTGCTCGCCGAGTGGCTGATCGCCCGGCGCGCGGACGCGGCGGGTTTCGCGGCTACGCGGCTGCCAAAGTTTTTCGGCTATTTCGAGCGCGTGCTGGCGCGCAACCCGTTCGAGAGCGGCTGGGCGGTCGGTGACGGTTTGAGCTACGTCGACTTGTCGCTGTTCCAGGTGTTCGCCGGGTTTTCGCAGGCGCTGCCGGACTTCAGAGCGAGTTGGCCGCGCGCCTACCCCCGCTTCGCCCGGCTGAGCCAGGCCGTCGAGGCGCGGGAGCGGGTGGCGTGGTATCTGGTCAGCGACCGACGTGACGAGGGTGAAGCGGCGGAAATCTTCCTGCCGATTTAGGCTTTCTCGCGGCGGCGTCGCGACGCTCTACCATAACCGTGACAGCTTCCCGGCTTCTGTAACCGAGTCGCACAATCATGACGTCACGTTCCAGCCGAGGTCTGCGACCCATTTGCGCTAGGATAAGCGTTGCCCAGGATTATGGGCTGCGCTGTCCGTCATGGCCGGGCTTGTCCCCATAGGCGCTAACTTAAGCGCCGCGCTCTCCGTCATGCCCGGCCTTGTGCCGGGCATCCACGCCGTAGAGTGACGCCCAACCCTCAAAACTGGCCATCGCCGCTCGACGTGGATGGCCGGGACGAGCCCGGCCATGACGGAAAGGGCGCATCGGAACCTCACAAGACCGCTTAACTTCGCGCCTATGGGGCTATCGCGGTAGGGACGCGCATTACTGCGCGCCCCCCGCACAGAACCA
>Ga0302319_10012826_pt1 | contig 15751 bp, 12 predicted proteins | sample Bog_T0_2_FD_203319 | JGI IMG/M metagenome (GOLD analysis project Ga0302319, IMG submission 203319) | Peat permafrost microbial communities from Stordalen Mire near Abisko, Sweden - Bog_T0_2 | ecosystem: Environmental > Terrestrial > Soil > Wetlands > Peat | place: Sweden: Abisko, Stordalen Mire...
TCCCCTTGCCCTTCTTGCGTTGTTCCTCTCCCCGTCGCTGGCGTTTGCGCAGTCAATCGCGCAGTTGCTTACGGTCAACAGCCCGTTCGATCCGGCTACCTACAAGCCGCTCGACGGCGGGCAGCGCGCGCATCGCTGGCTGATGGAAGACGGCGCGGGTCCCGCGCTCCACGTCCAGTCTTTGGCATCAGCCGCTTATCTCCAGGTCATCGCCGATCCTCCAGCGTGGAAAAGCAATATCGGGGGATATGCGCGGCGGGCCGGCAGCAGTTACGGCAGCAACCTGATTGAAAACAGCGTGCATGAGTCCTTTGCGGCCATTGAGGGCACCGATCCCCGCTACTTCGCCTGCCGATGCAAGGGCTTCTTTCCGCGTTCCGCCCACGCCATTAAGATGACATTCCTCACTTACACCCGTTCGGGGAATGAGACGCTCGACATTCCCCAGCTTGCCGGCGCTTACGGGGGTTCCATGATCGAGTACACATGGTGGCCTCACCACTACAGCGCGCTGGTCCAGGGAGTGCAGTCGGGGCACATCGTCGTGGGAATCATCGGCGCTGAGCACATCATCCAGGAGTTTTCGCCGGAGCTGAAGCGAATCATTCATATGCGTAACGAGCCACCTGTCGCTCCGAAGTAAACATAACACTGGAAGGTGGCGGCGAGAGTCCCCGGCGTCCGCCGCAATAGATTGAAGCGAAAGAAACGGAAGGACGCGAAATAACTCGAAGAAAGAAATAAAACTGTACAATTTTGCACACATTTCAGTAAAAAGGAATACACTCAAGAGCAAGTCTTCGAGTTAGCTGAAATGGCATCAACCGACGGCGGGGGGGTGTCCGGACAAGACAGGCATGTCCGGGCCGGCTGCGGGAGCGATCGAAAGCGGGCAACTTTCCCGAAAAGGATGCCCACATCACCCTGCACCTTTGCCGCTGCGTTCGCGACTTTTCCCCAATTTGCCGGTTGCAGCGCCGGTGTATTAGCCGGTATCTTTCCTTTTGAGGAACAGATTCATGCCCCCGTCCGATTCCCCTCAAAAGGACGAATCTGCTTTGCCTCCGAACGACCCGGCCGAGCTAGCTCAATCCGCGCTGGAGAACCTGTTCGATGTCTCTCCCGATGCGATTTTTGTCACCGACACCCATGGGGTGATTCGTGGCGCAAATCCGCGTGCCGCGGAGCTATTCGGTTACACACAGGCTGAGTTGCTTGGACAGCCGATTGAGAACCTGGTTCCAGAGCGCTTTCGGGCCCGGCATCCCAGTCATCGCGAAAACTACAATGCACATCCCAGGGCGCGGCAAATGGGCGCGGCCATGAATCTTTTTGGCCTGCGCAAAGATGGATCCGAGCTTCCGGTCGACATCATGCTCAAGCCCATCCAAACCCCCGCCGGGACCGCCGTTCTGAGCTTCATACGCGACGTAACCGAACAGCGGGCGGCTCAGGAAGCTCTGCGCCGCAACGACCAGCAGCTAAGGTCCATTGTCGAGAGCGTTCGCGACTACGCTATCTATCTCCTCGACCCGGATGGCTGCGTGATGACCTGGAATGCGGGCGCGGAGCGCATCAAGCAGTACACCGCCGACGAAGTCCTCGGCCTGCATTTCTCGCGCTTCTTTACGGAACAGGATGTGGATCGTGGCCGGCCGGCCGAGTTGTTGCGCCTTGCAGCGCTCCGCGGCCGCGTAGAGGAGGAGGCCTGGCGCGTTCGCAAAGACGGTTCACGATTCTGGGCCGATGTAACCCTCACCGCCATCCGCAACGATGCCGGCGTGCTCTCTGGCTACGCCAAGGTCACGCGCGACTTTACCGACCGCAAACGCGCCGAAGAGGCGGTGATGCTGCAGTTGAGCAACGCGCTGCTGGCCAACATGGAAATTGGAAAGCTGCTGGGAGCCATTTCCGCGAGCATACACGAGGTCGTCCCGCACGACACCGCCGCCCTGGCCCTGTTTGACCCGGCCGTTGGCGACATGGTGGTGCAGTTTCTGGGCCCACGCGACACAGATGTTTTTCCTGACGACGCGCGTGTTCCGGTCGAAGGCACCGTGTCCGGGACCGTTTTTCGCACCGGCGAGCCCGTGCTGCTTGAGCGCATATCCGACGCCTCGTTTGCTCCGGAAACCGTTCGTACCTTGTCGCGGCAAGGTATAAAGTCCGGTTGCTGGGTTCCGCTGGTGCATGGCGGCATCATTATTGGATCCATGGGGGTCCTCAGCCGGATCGAAGGCGGTATCGGCAAAGAGGGTATGGAAATGCTGGGCCGGATCGCTGTCCAGGTCGCCATGGCCGTAGACAATGCAGCCGCCTTCCGCCGCATGGCCGAAGTGCGCGATCGCTTCCGGCAGGAAAAGCAGTACCTGGAAGCTGAAATCGATCGTGAAAACCGCTTCGAAGACATTGTGGGCGAGAGCACGGGCCTCCGCCGGGTGCTCAAGGAGATTGCAACGGTTGCGCCTACCGATGCCACAGTGCTCGTTCAGGGCGAAACAGGAACCGGCAAGGAGCTGCTGGCGCGCGCCGTTCACCGCCTCAGCCCGCGCCATGAGCGCACCTTTATCAAGCTCAATTGCGCGGCCATCCCCGCGGGGCTTATTGAGAGCGAACTCTTCGGGCACGAGAAAGGCGCATTCACCGGCGCAATTGCCCGCAAGATTGGCCGCCTGGAACTGGCCCATGAGGGCACGCTGTTTCTGGATGAGATCGGCGAACTCCCCCTCGACCTGCAACCCAAGCTGCTGCGCGCCTTGCAGGAGCGGGAGATTGAGCGCCTCGGCGGCAGCCGGCCCATCCCGGTCAACATCCGCCTCATCGCCGCAACCAATCGCGACCTGGCCAAAATGGTTGCGGAGAAGCAGTTCCGAAGCGACCTCTTCTACCGGCTCAAGGTCTTTCCCGTCTTTGCCCCGCCCCTTCGCGAACGCGCAGGCGACATCCCTATTCTGGTTCGCCACTTTGTAGACACTCACAGCAGGCGCATGGGCAAAACCATCGAGAGCATTCCCGACGAGACCATGTATGCGCTGGTCCGCTGGAGTTGGCCTGGAAACGTGCGCGAGCTGGAGAATTTCCTCGAGCGATCTGTAATTCTCACCCGTGGGCCGGTGCTGTTTGTTCCTCTGGCGGAGCTGGAAACTGAAGAAGACAATGAGGACGCCGAGCCGGAGAATCCAAGTCTCCAGGCCGCGGAGCGGGAGCACATTCTGCGTGTCCTGCGCGAATCTAAAGGGCAGATCGGCGGATCGGATGGCGCTGCCGCTCGCCTGGGCCTGAAAAGGACCACCCTAAACTCCAAATTAAAGAAACTCGGGATCGAACGAAGTGACTATATGTAGTCTCGGTGACGTTATTTCGTCATCGTCACTTCGTCACTTCCCCTTTGTCACTTTCCGCCGGCACCGTCATCGCTCCTGCTAACTCCTTTCTTTTTAATGTGTGACGGAGGTCACTCCCTGGGCCCGAAACTTTGGCACGGGACGTGCTTTAGTCATGGCATGGCGCAGGATGAGCCAGCATACGCTACGAATCACGATTCAGGAAAACGAGATAGCGATGGAGATCAAGCTGGAAGGGCGATTGGCGGGTCCGTGGGTAAATGAGCTAACTCGCGTCTGGCAAGAAAAAGCTCCGCAGTTAGGTTCAAAGAAACTTCTCCTCGATTTACGAAACATGACTTATGCGGATGCCTATGGCACGCAAACGCTGAGAAACATCTATGGCCAGACAAACGCTGTGTTACTGGCTGGCACGCCTTGGACTCGGTTCATAGCCGAACAAATCACGCGCGACGAAGCGCAGAACATTTTGGAGGAGGTCTGAAATGGGAAACATGCATGCAGCGAGCGGTTGTGTAAGCCAGACTCAACTTACTGGCGAGTTCTTCAACAAGTTATCCCCTGCGGCTCACAAGGATCTGTCCTCCATGGCATATCCGTTGACTTACTCCGCCGGCATCATCCTGTTTTCCGAGAAGGATCCCACTCCCGGAGTGTATGTGGTTATCGAAGGCGAGGTAAAGCTATCCATTAACTCGAGCGATGGCAAGCGCCTGATTCTCCGCATTGCAAAAAAGGGCGAGATCCTTGGGCTGGCTTCCACTCTTTCCGGAACCACAAGCGAGATGACGGCCGAGACTCTGTATCCCTCGCGCATCGCCCCCATCGAGCGGCGCGAGTTCCTGAGCTTCCTGAGCCGCCATCCTGAGGCCTACCAGAACGTGACCGAGGAACTTGGCCGCCACTATACCAAGGCTTGCGAGCAGTTGCGCACCGTGGGGCTTGCCTCATCCGCGCCCGAGAAGCTTGCCCGGCTGCTGCTTGAGTGGAGCCAGAACGGCCAGAAGACCGAGACCGGCACGCGATTCGTTTTCCCGCTCACCCATGAGGAGATAGGCGAGTTTATCGGTATCTCGCGCGAGACAGTTACACGCACGCTGGGTGTATTCAAAACTCGCCACCTGGTGGCCTTTCACGGCGCGACGCTCACAATTCCCAGCCGTGTAGCTCTGGAAAGCTATGCCCGCTGCTAGTGCGGTATCCCAGAAGTTCGCAAAATACCGAGCCGTCATTCTGAGCGAACGGGGCCCCAAACGTCTTCCAGTTCCGGGGTCCCCAAAGAGTGGTCTCTGCTCTTTGGAGTGGAGTTTGGGGGTAGTGAGTCCAAGGATCTGCATTTCGTTCTTAACAAGCTTGACGAAAACTTCTGACCCGGAAAACTGGGTCGAGTCTTAATAATTCTCTTGTTGTCAAACAAGCATAAGTTATGTCACAATTTCGGAAATTTCAAATTCGATGAAGGTTACGGGCTTTGGCCGGTCGCGCAATACCTGGACTGAGTGTCGCTTCAACCTCCGGGGGAAGAGCGGTTTTACCTTCCCTCAGAGGCTGCAGCCCCAGTTCGAACGAGGTACGAAATCGACGGGCCAAAGCCCGTACCCTTGAAACGCTTCATCCACAGCGGTGGTGTTCCTCGGGGACGCCGCGGTGGCCTCATCCCTCCCCCAGGGATGCGCATAAAGCCCCCACGATACAATGGGAGTCAAGTTTTTCCGTGGAGGCTTTATGCGCAGATTGCTTCTCGCCGTGCTCTCTTTCGTTTTTGCCCTTTCGTTTACCGCCCCTCTCATGGCCCAGGGCGCGCCGCCGCAAGGCGGTTCCAGCCAGCCCTACACCGTCGAGTACTACTACAAGTGCCAGTGGGGCCATCAGCAGGAGTTCCTCAAGCTCTTCCTCAAGAACCACTATCCGCTGCTGAAAAGGATTCAGTCTACCGGCCGCATCGTCTCGGTCAAGATCGAGTCGCCGGCTTACCACACTTCGGAAGAACTTCGCTGGGACTACCGCGTCACCATCACCTACAAGAACTCGACCCTCGCCACAACCGCCAATCCCGACGAGGAGGCTTTCATCAAGGAGTTATGGCCCGATCAGGCGACTTATGAGAAAGAGGAGCAGCGCCGGTTCGAGATTCTGCTCGGGCACATTGACCTCCCAATCACCGATATCACTCCGAAGTGATGAAAGAGCAGGGACTAAGGGACTGAGGGAATGAGGGACTAGAAAAGACACTGCTGCGATGAACAACATGATTGCAATTCGCGCTGCGGTTCAGTCAGCCTTTTCTAGTCCCTAGTCCCTAGTCCCTGCCTTTCTCACTCCCTGTTCTTCCATTGCCAAACCAGGTCCTGCGCTGCTTCTGGCCACGTGGGGAACTTGAACTCGAATCCTGCGTCCAGCAAGCGGGTCGGAACTACGCGCCTGCTTTTGAGCACCAGCTCCGACTCTGTGCGCAGAAGGAATGCGCCTATCTCGATCAGCGGCGCGGGTGCGGGCACGCCGTTGGGCATTCCCCACGCATCGCGCAGCGCCTCCAGGAACTCGTTGTTATGCAATGGGTTAGGCGCGGCCACGTTCACCGGCCCGCCAAGCTCCCCGTGCTCGATGAGGAACTCGACAGCGCGTGCAAAATCCGCCTCGTGAATCCACGAGACGTACTGGCGTCCGCTGCCTTGCGCGCCGCCCAGCCCCACCCGGACAAGATTGAGAAACACCTGGAATGCGTTGCCGGGAGCGGGGCTGAAGGTGATGGCGCTGCGCAGAGCCACCTTGCGCGTGCGCGGCGTTTCGGTCTCAAAGAACGCGGCCTCCCAATCCTTCGCCACACCCACTGAGAAATTCCAGGTATCGGGCGCGCGGCGTCGCTTCGAAATCAATTCATTGCCGCCCAAGTCGCCATTCGCCTCACCCATTTCCCAGTCGAGTTCAGGTCGGTCAAGCGTGTGCCGATAGATCGTCGCAGTAGATGCATTCAGCCACACGCGGGGAGGATCGCCGAGGCCCGCAACCACGCGATTCAGCAGCCGGGTGGTCCCAATGCGCGAGTCGTAAATGGATTTGCGATTAGCTGAATGATATCTGCAGTTTACGCTTTGCCCGGCGAGGTTGATACAGACGTCGGCGCCCTCGAGTGTTTCGGTCCATGGGCCTGTGGTTTCGCCGTCCCAGTGCACGGTCTGCCACTGGGCCGCGTAAGGGCCGCGGGTCAGCACCGTGACGTGATGGCCGCGCTCTTGAAAGTAACTCGCCAGCATGCGGCCCACCTGTCCACTGCCGCCGGGCAGCACAATGCGCAGCGGGCGCGCGCTGGGGTTCGGCGAGTTCGCACCAACAATCTCCATGGATTGAGCGTACAGCGTTTATGCTTTTATCGCCGCATGGATGCGGATCGCGGCTCGCCCGCTCGATGGTCGAGTCAGAATCCCGGGGGATAGGGGTACATTCGACGCCGGTTCGACCGGACCACGTGAACAATCAGCCATATGATCAGCACCAGTGGGAGCAGCGGCCCAAAGAGAATCCAGCCAGGAAAGGCAACGCGGTCATGGCCAATGGAGACGGACGCGGGCGCGCGGATCATTCCGAACATGGCTACCAGATCCTTGCCAACCGAGACGTTCTCACCAAGTCGGACGAGGCCAAAAAAGCTCACCATGTCCTTGCCGATTTGCGCGTTGTCCTCTGCTGAAATCGATCCAAAAAAGTTCACAACGTCGTGGTCGGCGTGTCCGGCGATATGAATATTTCCAAAGAAGACGACCACGTCGCCCTTCACCTCGCCCAGGACGTTTACATTGCAAAAGAAGCAGACGGCGTCGTGAACCGCGACGTCAGAGCCCACGTCGATGTTGGAGAAGAACTGGACCCTATCCGAGTCAGCATGGGCAGGTGTGGCGGCAACCGAAAAGGCCGCGGCAAACAGGCAGACTGCAAGCACTCTCTTCATCATCGCGGGAGCCTCACTAACCACTACGAGCAAAGCGTTCGGAAAGTTCCAGGTGAAATGACGCAACTCTAATTCAAGCGCGCTTCGCACCTGAGGCAGAGGTTCCTGCGCCTTCATCCTGGTTTTGCGAGCTGTTCGGAAAGACTCTGATAGACTTCGAAAACAACAATCGATTGCATGTTGGCCCGCTCAGCAACGGAAGGTCTATACACAATGCATCTAAAGAATGCGGTACGCAAGCTGTTTCTCAACGATGGCTGGCTGCAGGGCATCCTGCTTGTCTTCATGTTCTTGTGTTATGGCGCCATCTTATTCAGGCTGCACCAGAGCGCTGGGCCATTCGGCATGACCTTCAACAGCATGCTCGATCATCTTGTGCATGGACAGTTCGATGTCGACCCGGATGTGATCGGTTTTGAAGGATTCCTGCGCAACGGACGTGTTTACTCGTATTGGGGCATCACCTGCGCGTTAATCCGGCTGCCGCTTCTCCTCTTCCATCGGATGGACCTGGACATCACCACATGGTCCTGCCTCGTCGCTGATTGCCTCACCAGCATGATGAAAGTCCGAACCGTCCTCCTGATTCGGCGATTTTGCGGCCCCATTCCTAAATCCGAGTGGGCATTTAGCCTGATGCTGGCCTACATCGTTCTCGGGGGCGCCGGAGTCGGCTATCTCAGGGTATCTGTTTATCAGGAAGTAATCTTCTGGGCGGTCGCCTTTGCCGCTGTCTTTGTCTACTTCGCAGTAAAGGGCCTTGTAGCCGGCCAGTTCACCGCGGCTACACTTTCCTGGATGGGCTTTGCAGCTGGCTTTGCCACGCTCACGCGTGTCTCGACCGGTCTGGGGCTGTGCGTTGCCTTCGGGTTGCTTCTAATTGTGCTGCTGGTGGAGCAGTCCCGCGCGCACGGCGCCTTGGTCACGCGGCGGATTCTCATCCCCGTGGCGATTCTTACGGTCCTTCTCGTCGCGGCGGGCACGGTCAATTACCACCGGTGGGGAAGGCCCTGGACATTTGCCGACTGGACACTCTACATCGCATACCACCTGGCCCCCGACCGGATGCAAAGAGTGCGCCTCTATGGCTCATTCAATCTGGCCCGGATTCCCTTTGGTCTCTGCTACTACTTTCTGCCGGTTTGGGTCCTTCAAGGCGCCGATGGCCAACTCCTTTTTGAGAGCGCGCAAACGCGCCTGCTAGACAATGTCGAACTACCACCAAGCAGTCCTTTCCTTACCGATCTGCTGCCTATCGCAATCATTGTGTTTCTTGCAATGGCCTTATGTTCGCAGCGTCTCAGCCGCTCTGGCAGTTTGCCAAAAGGCGGGGTAATCGCGCGGTTGACAGACCATTGGCGGTCATTTGGGATCTTTTCTCTGGCCGAGGTCGTTGCCCTGGCCGCAGGGCTGGCTGTGCCATTCGTCCTCATGCTGACGGCCAGCAGTATGACCTATCGATACCGAATGGAATTCTATCCCGAAATCGACCTTCTGGCATTCCTAAGCCTGTACGCAACCGTCAGCAATCCCACTCTTCTTGCCCGGTTTAACCGCTGTCGCCGCTGGATGCTGGCTGCGACTGTCGTCAGCATTGTATCGGCGTTTGCGGCCATGCTCCTCTACAAAATCTCGGGTCCCGGTACAACCGAGCAGTATCTCCATAATGGGCTTGTCAATTACTACAGGCAAAGCGCTTCCCATTCTTTTCCGCGTTGGGTTCACTAATGGCACGCCGGGAGAGCCCTACGCGGTTCGCTGGGTTTCTTGCTTGAGAGGAGCCGGCGATGGAAACATTTCCGCTCGCTGTTGGCTCAAAACTCGAACCGCATACCAAGTTGAACCCGCCGAGGAGGCGCAACCGAGGTCACCTGGCCGAACGAGGACGATGTCTCCACCGGGTCAATGCCGGTGCCGTTCACGTGGTTCAGCACATTGAATGCCCCTGCCGAGAACCCCAGCCGCGGAGCTTCCTCGTCCTTGTTTGCGGTCACAGCGAAATCGTGTCCCCAGCGCAGGTCCATATCGACATAACCAGGGTTGGTTTCGCTGTTGCGGGCCACTCCATCGGGCCGGGTGTTGAACAGGTCGTCCCCGTAAGCGTCCGTTCCGGTCAACACGGTCCACGGCGTGCCGGTGTTGGCAAAGATGCCCGCGGACAGGTTGAGCACGCTCTCTGGCTGGAACATGGCGTACATTCCCACGCGCTGACGGCGGTCAAATCCGGCATTCGACCACTCGTTGTTCGGGTCGAGCTGGTTTTGCGGGAACCATCCAATGCCGCCGGTATTGGACTCGTAATGCGACCAGTTATAACTCCCGAAGCCGGTGAAGTATTTGTTCAGCTTTCCGCGGTAGGAGATGCTCAGTCCGTCGCCTTCCCAAAAGCCCGCCGGCTGCATCTGCCGGATGCGCCCATAAGCCGGATTCGGCCGCGCGGTATAGCCGGACTCAGGTGTGGGGGCATTGATGTCGAGCGAACGGAAGCTGTCGATGCCGCGAGCCGAATAAACGCTCACCACCCCGGTAGCAGTCTCGCCCAACTGGCGCTCGATGGAAAGTCCATACTGAATCTGATAGGGAATTTTGGCGTTCGGCTCCAGTTGCACCAGAGCCGGCGGTTGCTCGGTCAGCGTGAGGCACTCAGTGATGGGCACGCAACCCGTTGCGGGCAGCAGTGCGGGATCGAGCGAGAGGAGCACAGCGCGCCGCCGCGCCGTTTCATAGCGCGCCAGGTCCAGCAGCGGTCCCGATCCAAAGCGGTCGTAATAGATGCCGCCGCCGCCGCGAACCACAGTCTTGGAGGGTTCGTCGAGCACCCATGCAAACGAAACGCGCGGCGAGAACCCGAGCTTGCGGCCGGCCAGAAAATTCTGCCAGTCGTAGCGGAGGCCCGGGGTAATCGCAAAGTGAGCATTGGCCTTGAACTGATCCTGGACAAATCCGCCCACTTCCTGCTGGTGATAGATGAAATGCACGTCTCCGGTGTTCTGCGAATATGCGGAAGGCAGGTTTGCGGCGTAGTTCTGGAACGAAGTCTGCAGCACGGTGACGCCATCGGCCGCCAGCGTGGGGCCAAAGGTGTAAGTTCCCAAAGCGTTGGTATTGTCGTCGAACGCCCGGCGGCTGATGTGCGGCGTGCCCGCGCCGATCTTCACCAGGTTGCGTCCACGCGTCCACGTCACCATGTCATAAACGCGGAAGTTGTACTCGGTTCCGAAGCTGTCGCCCTGCGCCGATCCGGAAAGAAAATCGCCCGGCACGCTGATCCGCGGCGCCTCGGTCACATTGCTGTTGCGATTCGAATCGTGCTCGCCTACTACGGAAACCTGGTTCAGCATCACCGCGGAAAGAGTCGAGTCCATGTGCGCTACCAGGTCGTCTTCGCGGTACTCGCTGTTCACTCCCGCGCTGGCCAGCGTCTGCCCGCCCACCCATTGGTTTTGGCCCGTCCAGTCCTGATAGCTGTACTGCACATAGCCCGAGTGCCCCATGCCGAACTGGTGCGCCGCGCGGGTGCTGAATTCGGTGTCCCGCGTGGGCGCGGGAACATTGGCCGTGTATGCCCCGGATGGGTCCCCGACCGTGGGAACAATGGTTGCACTGATTACCTGATCCAAATCCTCTTCGGCACGGTTGAACGAAGCCAGAAAACTACTCTTTGCGGCATGGGGAATCGGCCCTGTCACGTGCCCCTCGTAGACGCGCCTCTGTTCGAACGGCTTGGAGGGCGCCAGGGCGTTCTGCGCATTCAGCGCCGAGTCGCGGAACAGGAAGTTGAACTGGCCGTGATAGTGGTCTGCCGCGGACTTGGTGATGATCTCCATTTGCCCGCGCCCCGGGTAGTAATATTGCGCCGAGTACGGGTCCTGGTTGATCCGCACTTCCTGCACAGCGGATGCCGAGACGGTTGCGCGGTTGGCTTCCACTCCGTCCACCATCAGCCCTGTTCCGCCCGTTGCCTCTACGTTCTGGTCCATGAAGGCGCTCATGGCGCCGGCATAATCGTTGTCGAAGATGGGCAGCTGCTTCAGCTCCTGCGCAGTCATAACGGAGGAATCGCGATTCACGTCAGACGCGGTCAGATCCTCGCTGTTCTCGGCGTTTACCTGTATGTTGGTGGCAAATTGAGCGATGGGCAAAACGATGCGCAACGATGCGGGTGATTGCCCAGTCATCCTGGATGCCTGAATCGTCGCCGCCGAAGCCGAAGCCAGAGATGCGACGGGCACTGCGATGGCCACTGGCGCACGGACGGTCTGAAATCCCGGGCCGGAGACCACCAGCGTAAAGTTTCCCGCGTGCGGAGCAGTGATCTGGAAGCTTCCGTCGTCGCCCGAGTGATCGACAACAGCAACTGCGCCATTCGTGTCCACAAGGTCGATCTCGGCGCCGGCAATCGCCCCGCCGCTCGGGTCGGCCACCGAGCCATGCACGGCGGGCGCGGCGGCTGAGGTAGGAGAAGATGTGCTGCAAAGAACAGCCGAGCAGGAACCAAGCAGGACAAGTGCCAGGACAAATGAGCGCATGATGACAGTCTCCAAGGCAATGAAGGTGAAGCGCAAAACAGCAAAAAATGCGGACTTAGAACAATAGTAACCCGAGGCGTGCTACCGCACTACAAGCGAATGAGGCTTCGTGCCGGGGAATGGTCCAAATTGGGAACGTTTTCTTTCCTCAACGGAAGTATTCGGTTTGACGATCACCCCGGCGGAAAAGACGCCAACCGCAGCTGCTCCCTATAGTGGCTGCAAACCGTCCTTCGCGCCATTCAGCGCAGCCATCCACTCTCTGGGCGCATCCACCAATACGTCCGGCGGCGAATCCACCAGGCTCTGCGGCGAAAGCCCGAATGTGCAGCCGACGCTCCAGACGCCGGCGTTCCGCGCCGTCATTACGTCCACCTCGCTGTCGCCAATCATCACCGTCTCTTCCGGTCCCGCGCCGGCCTCGGCCATCAGCGTGTGCAACCCCAGCGGATCGGGCTTTTTTACCGCAAAGCTATTGCCGCCATAGATATGCAGAAAATGGGGCGCCAGCCCCAGCGCCTCGCAGATGGCCTGCGCCGGCCTCACCGGCTTGTTGGTCAGCACAGACATGGTCCGGACCGGCCCATCCGGCATTTGGCGCAGCGCTTGCAGGGCCTCCGTCACTCCGGCATAGGCATACGTAAAGTCCAGCTTGTGCTCACGATAATAGTCCAGGAAGAAGGCGTAAGCCCGGCTGAGAAAGCCCTCATCCACCGCGTCCGCTTCCGGGCCAAACAGTGCTCGCCGCATCAGCATGACTGCGCCGTCGCCAATGTAACTGGCCACGACCATATCGGGCAGCGGCTCACAGCTAAAGTGCTTCAGCGTAGCGTTCACGCTGTTGCATAAGTCGCGGGCACTGTCGATCAGCGTTCCATCCAGATCGAAGACCAGCAGTCTAAGTTGTCCTACAGGAAGAGGGCGGATTACACGAACCATGCTTCCAGTTTACCGGGCGGGCGCGCGGAAGTAGCCAAGCATCGCCGAGCAGCTTGTCACTTTGCGCTTTGGGCCGGAGCGCGCAGCCCCGCGTTCACCGCGTCCAGCAGCACCCCGGTCGAGTCGCCCTCATAGTCCCAGAACATCACGCCCCCCAGTTGATGATCGAGCACATATCTGCACTTCAAAATCAGCGACTCGGAATCCTCATACGACAAGAAAACCTGGCTTCCTGAGTTGTATAGCCAGGGAACGTCAGCGACGGGATCCCAATACCGGACAAACCCGTTCCGCAGCATGGCGTCCGGCGTTGCGCCATACAGATCGCGCGCATGCTCTACCTTTTTCCCCGGCTGATACAGGCCATGGTTGGCAGCGGGCACCTGGCCCCAAATATGCCCATAAAACGGGACGCCGAGCACAATCTTTTCTGGCTGCACCCCGGCCTGCTCGTAGAGTGCTACGGAATCGTCGGCCGAGATTTTCTTTGGATCCTTAGGGTTGGTATAGAGCGGGGCATGGTGCCCGGTCATCGCATCCGAGTCAGGCTCGTAGTAGTCGTAAGCCATCAGGTTCACCGTGTCCACATACTGCTGCACCTTGTCCATCTCGGTATGGGCGAGAAACTCGGCTTGAGCGCCGGTGGCAACGGTCAAATAGAGCTTCCTCTTGAGCTTCTTTTCCAGCTTGTCGAAGCTCGCGCGCAATTCTTCCAGCAGCAGCGTGTAATTCTCCCTGTCCTGAACTCGAAAGCGCGCTTGCGAGCCCGGCAGGCCGGGATACTCCCAGTCGATGTCCACCCCATCCAGATGATTGCGAGTTACAAAGTCGGCTACGCTCGAGATAAATATGCCGCGGCTCCCCGAGGTGTAAGCCATGTCCGAGAAGGCTCCTGACCAAAGCCATCCGCCCACGGAAACCAGCACGGTGAGCGAGGGATTGTCTTTCTTCAGAGCCACCAGCGCGGCCATATTCTGGTCGTCGTTTTGGAAGCCGTTCACCATGCGGCCATCGGCGATATTGGCAAACGCATAGTTGATGCGGGTAAGTTTGGTTGCTGCAATGTCGCCCGGATGAATAAGAGAATTTTGCGGAAAGACATAGGCGACAATGACAGGCTTGGGCGCGGATGCGGGCGCCGCCGCAAGCAATGCCGGCAAGCAGCAAATGCCAGCAAGCAGCACCGGCCACAACCAAGGCACAACGCGGGTGTTGAAGCGGTTCAGGCGAACCATGCATTCCAGTTTATCTGGTGGTGGCGGGCAGGTGAGGGGATTTTCGCTTATGCGGCTGGCGCGTTTCGATTACCGATAAGACGCCACCGTCGCTCGAATACCGTCGACGTAGCTGGTGCCGGTGACGCCAAACTCCATGGCGAATTTGCTGGAGTCAAAAAGATAGGGAGAATCGCTTTGATAGAGCATTTCGTACGATTCCGCGACAGATGCGTTGAACAACCCTACCAGCCTGAGCATTGGCCAGCTCAGAACACGATAGTTTGGAGCGACGCCGAATTCCTTCGCGGCAAGCGAGACAAACTCCTTCCCGGTGAGCGGATCGGGAGCGGTAGGAAGATGCCAGGTCTGATTCCAGGCGGTTGTTCGTTCGGCGAGCAAAAGCAGGCTTTGAGCGGCGTCAGGAGTATAGGTATACGAGTGAGGGACGCAATCGTTCACCAGCCACGAGGCCTTCTTTCCTTTCGAGAAAGACTCCATGACAAGAATGTTGGCCATCCCGTTTCGCGTGGCCGGGCCGTAGAAATCGGCGGCCCGCGCAATCATTCCGGTGATAGAGCCTGCCTTCCAGTTTTCGATCAGTTCGGTAGCTATCTTCGCGCGTATTTCGCCCTTCCTGCTGCACGGGTTGAAGGGCGTCTGCTCGGTCATCGGGCCGCTGACTTTGCCGTACATATACACGTTGTCGAAGAAGACGAGTTTCGCATTGGCGCGCTTGCAGGCTTCAATGGTGTTGCTCATGATGCGCGGCCACATTTCCAGCCAGACTTTGTGATCGTATTTCAGGCCAATCACCAGATAGACAATGCTGGAGCCGGCGACGGCGCGGATGGCTTGTTCCTTTTCCGCGATATCGGCAATAACCGTTTCGGTTGCGCCTGGGGTAGGATGCGGATTGCGGGCGACAACACGGAAGGGCTGATTTCTCGCAGCGAGAAGATTTGCCAACGGATTCCCGATATCTCCGCCGGCTCCGAGGATTGTGATCATCGAGTGTCTTCCTTTACTTTGTGGCCGCGGCGATGAGCCAGATGTAACTGATGCAGAAACAAGCGAGCGCGCTGAAACCGAGCGATTGGTTGCGTGTGTATCGCAACAGGGTGTAGGCGCCAGGCTCGTTGGGGTGGTGCAGATGATGCTCATAACTCAAGGCCAGCAGAATCATGAAGAGTACGCCGTAGATGATGGTCATGGCCACCAGAAACAGCGGAGATGCAAACGCAGTAAGCGAACGGCGGCCGGTTGATTGATTGAAGCTCATTGAGCCGACGAGCAGGACAATTGACCCAGCGGCCAGACCAAGGACGGTCTTGGTTATGTCGAGGTACATCGGGAGCAATGCCTTGCCAAACTCCCCATGTTTGCCTTCGGGATCGAAGACGACCGGTAGCCCCCTTGACTTGAGATACACAGCGAGCCAAATGACCGCGAACATTCCCAGCCCGGTTGCCAGCCCGGGGAAACCTGGGAAGAATATTCGCTCCAAGTCGATGATAGGTGTCCTTCTTATGCGGCAATCGCTGAGTCACAGGATTCGATCGCAACTGGTGTTTCAACCTTTGCCACGGCGCCCGTGAACAATTCCGATCTTACGACGGCCCTGCAGCGGCGGAGAAATTCTCTGGATTGTATTCCATCACCGACTGCTGAACAAGCCTCTGCTCACTTTCAGAATCGTTCGACGGCAGATAAACGAGCGGTCGTTCCTTCGCCAGGGCCACAATATTGCTCATCTTCTGAAGCGAAATGGCCTCACTG
>Ga0302319_10012827_pt1 | contig 15751 bp, 12 predicted proteins | sample Bog_T0_2_FD_203319 | JGI IMG/M metagenome (GOLD analysis project Ga0302319, IMG submission 203319) | Peat permafrost microbial communities from Stordalen Mire near Abisko, Sweden - Bog_T0_2 | ecosystem: Environmental > Terrestrial > Soil > Wetlands > Peat | place: Sweden: Abisko, Stordalen Mire...
AAGGCCAGTAGCCGCAGGCGACCGCAAGATCCTGCTGTTTCATGCCAAACCGCATGTCAATGCCGTGAGCAATGCATTGGCTATAGGCAAGGATGAGCGACGGGCCGTCATACGCCTCCGCTTCCCGAAACGCGTCCAGCGTTTGCTGCGAATTGGCTCCCATCGCGACCTGGGCCACATAGACGTTTCCGTAGGCGATGGCCTGCAGGGCGAGATCCTTGCGGGCGACCCGTTTTCCGGCCGCCGCGAACTTTGCCACTGCGCCAAGCGGGGTCGCCTTCGAGGCCTGACCGCCGGTATTGGAATAGACCTCGGTGTTGAGGACCAGGATATTGACGTTGCGTCCGGTCGCTATGACGTGATCGAGCCCGCCAAAGCCGATGTCAAAAGCCCAACCGTCGCCGCCGACGATCCAGATGCTTCGTCGCACGAGATGGTCGACGACGGAGAGCAGATTGCGCGCGGGCTCTGTTTCGATCTTGAGCAGTCGGGTCTTGAGTTCGGCGACCCGGATGCGCTGTGCGCGCAGCTCGAATTCGTGGGTCTGTGGCGCATTGAGAACGCCTGCCGCCAGGTCTTCGCCGACGACCGGCGTCAATTGCGCCAACAGCGCGCGGGCAAGCGCCAGATGCTTGTCGGCCGCCAATCGAAAGCCGAGACCAAACTCGGCGTTGTCTTCGAATAGCGAATTCGACCATGCCGGCCCGCGTCCCTCATGATTGACGGCCCATGGGGTCACCGGCAAGCTGCCGCCGTAGATCGATGAGCAGCCGGTCGCATTGGCGATCTGGGCGCGATCGCCGAACAACTGCGAGAGCAGCTTAAGATATGGGGTCTCGCCGCATCCGGCACACGCCCCCGAAAACTGGAACAGCGGCTCAAGAAACTGAATGCCGCGCACCTTGTCAAAATCGACGCGGGCCCGATCATTGACCGGCAATCCCTCGAAAAAGGCAATATTGGCGCGTTCGGCCTCGACCAGAGGCTCCTTTTCGGCAAGGTTGATCGCCTTGACGTCCGGCTCGCGGGGGCTGATCGAGGGGCACGCTTCCACGCAAAGACCGCAGCCGGTGCAGTCCTCGATGTAAAACTGCAGGGTGAAACGGGCTTCGGGGTAGCCGCGTGCATTGACAGGCGCCGACTTGAACGAAGCCGGCGCTCCAACAAGTTCATCCTCGTTGTAATAGCGGGCGCGGATCACGCTGTGTGGGCACACGAAGCTGCATTGACCGCACTGGATGCAGAGGTCTTCTTCCCAGACCGGGACCGCCTCCGCAATGTTGCGTTTCTCAAAAGCAGAGGTTCCGGATGGAAACGTTCCATCCGCCGGGATCAAACTGACGGGAAGCTCGTCGCCGCGCCCAACCAGCATCATGGATGTCACGCGCTTGACGAAATCGGGAGCGCTGGCGACGACGATCGGGGGCTTGTCTTTCGGATTGGTGGCGGTTTCCGGTACCTTGATTTCGAACAGCCGGGCCAATGTGGCGTCGACGGCGGCGAAATTCTTCGCCACAACGGCTTCACCCTTGCCGCTGTAGGATTTGCGAATCGCCTCCTTGATATGCCGGATTGCTTCCTCGCGCGGCAATACGCCGGATATCGCGAAGAAGCAGGTTTGGAGGACGGTATTTGTGCGCACACCAAGCCCGACGTCGCGGGCCACGGTGGATGCATCGATGACAAAGAAGCGTAGTTTTTTGTCGATGATCTGTTGCTGCACTGATTTTGGAAGTTCATCCCATGTCTCGTCCTTCCCATAGGGGCTGTTAAGCAGGAAGACGCCACCTGCCGCGGCGACCCTCAGCAGGTCCTGCCGCTCAAGAAATCCGAACTGATGACACGCAACAAAACCAGCCGACGCAATCAGATAGGGAGCTTTGATCGGGTCCGGCCCAAATCGTAGATGTGAAATCGTCTGCGCGCCAGATTTGTGGGAATCATAGACGAAGTAACCCTGCGCGTATTGTTTTGCATCCTCGGCGATGATCTTTACACTGTTCTTGTTGGCACCCACCGTGCCGTCGGCGCCCAGACCATAGAAAACCGCGCGGGTGGTCTTCGCTGTTTCGATTGTGAAATCCTTTTCGACGGCGAGACTGCTAAAGGAGACGTCGTCCTCGATGCCGACGGTAAAGCTGTTTCTTCCGGCGAATCGGTTCTGGTCGTCGTTTTTGGCAAGCTCATCGAGGGCGGCTTTCGCCATCGCCGGCGTGAAATCCTTCGAGGACAATCCGTAACGGCCGCCGATGACGCGCGGCATTGAGGATCGCTGTCCGGATCCGAAGCCCTGGGCGAGAGTGGCAACAACGTCCAGATACAGAGGTTCGCCGGCTGCGCCGGGTTCCTTGGTCTGTTCGAGGACTGCGATGGCGCTGACCGATGGGGGTAGCGCTGCGAGGAAATGCGCGGCTGAAAACGGGCGATACAACCGTACCTGCAGAACGCCGACCTTCTCGCCGCGGGCAGCCAGTACTTTGACGGTCTCGCGGGCGGTCTCTCCGCCGGAACCCATCAGGACGAGAACGCGTTCGGCGTCGGGCGCGCCTTCATATTCGAAGAGTTTGTAGTACCGCCCAGTGAGCGCCGCAAAGCGGCTCATCGCGCCGTCGACGATTCCCGGCACCTTGGCGTAGAACGGACTGACTGCTTCTCTTGCCTGGAAAAAGGTGTCGGGGTTTTGAGCGGTTCCCCGGATGAAGGGGTTCTCGGGATCCAGTGCGCGCGCGCGGTGCGCGCGGACAAGATCGTCCGAGATCATCGCTCGAATGCTTTCATCGGGAATCAGATCCAGGGTGTTGAGTTCGTGCGAGGTGCGAAAGCCGTCGAAGAAATGCAGAAACGGAACCCTTGCCTCGAGGGTCGCGGCCTCGGCAATAAGCGCCGTATCATGCGCTTCCTGCACGTTGGCAGATGAAATTAGCGCAAAGCCAGTGGTTCGAACGGTCATGACATCGGAATGATCTCCGAAGATCGACAGGGCCGAGGTCGCGAGCGAGCGCGCGGCGACGTGAAATACCGTCGAGGTCAGCTCGCCGGCAATCTTGAACATATTCGGTAGCATCAGCATCAAGCCTTGCGATGACGTGAACGTTGTCGTCATCGCGCCCGACTGCAGCGCGCCGTGGACGGTGCCGGATGCACCCCCCTCGCTTTGCATCTCCTGGACCAAGGGAATGTTGCCCCAGATATTTTGCAGCCCTTCGGCGGCCCACTGGTCGGCGAGCTCCGCCATGGTGGACGAGGGCGTGATCGGATAGATCGCGCAGACCTCATTGACCCGATACGCAACGTGGGCGACGGCCGTATTGCCGTCCATGGTGGTTCTGACAGCTTTCTTGGTGACCGGTTCTGTCATCGGCTTCGGGGCATCGCTCAAGTTCAGCTTGATGACGGCGTTCATGTCCTGACCTCCGTCGGCTCGGGAAACATCTCCATGGCGTGGCAGGGGCATTGCTCCACACAGATGCCGCAGCCGGTGCAAAGATCGAGTTTGATCTCGTAGCCCTCGTTCGGGCCGAGCTTTGTGATCGCGTCTTCCGGACAGGCGGCAAAACAATTGTCGCATTCGAAGCAATTGCCACAGGAAAGGCAGCGCTTGGCCTCGTGCAGTGCTTGCTTCTCGCTCAAGCCGCTGACGACCTCATCAAAGCCGTTTTCCCTTTGTGCAATCGGCAGCTGATGCTGGGAGGAGCGCAACGCGTCAGCGTAGATAGGCAGATTGAGGTCGGCAAATTCGATGACTGGATGCTTCGCAGGATGGGTGTAGACTTCGCCTCTCAGCCACGCGTCGATGTAGTGCGCCGCCTTTTTTCCGTGGCCAGTCGCCACCGTGACCGACCGCTCGGTGGGCACCATATCGCCGCCCGCGAAAATACCTGGCCGGCCCGTCATCATATCCGGTCCCACAATGACAGTGCCGTCGGCTTGCCGAACGATCTCCGGCATATTCTGAAGAAAGGAGCTCTCGGCTTGCTGGCCAAGCGCCAGCACCACCGAGTCAGCCTTCAATATCTGAAATTTACCTGTCGGCTGGGGATGACCGGCCCCGTCCAGTTGCATTTCCTCTACCATGATCTCGTGGGCGTCGATCTCTCTGATTGAACTCAGCCACCTGAACTTGATGCCCTCGTCGGCCGCCTCTTGAGCTTCGAAGGCTCGGGCCTCCATGTGGGACTTGTCCATAATGAAGATGATGAGCGCCTCTTCTGCACCTAATCGCTTCGCAGTCCTCGCTGCGTCCATCGCCGAGTTTCCAGCGCCATAAACTATGACACGGCGTCCCAGTCTCGGAATTTCACCGGTTTCAACGCCGTGAAGCAGGCTGACCGCCGTAAATACTTTTGCAGCGTCCCTTTCCGGTATGTCTACGTGCTTTCCAAGCTGCGCTCCGATCGCGACGAAGACCGCATCGAAATGCCCAGCCTCCTTTTCGGCCAGCAGGTTTTCGACTTTGTGGTTGAGCACGATCCGAACGCCCATCTGCTCGATGCGGCCGATCTCCTTCATCAGGTCTTTGCGCGGCAGACGGTAGGCAGGGATGCCAAAGTGCATCATGCCGCCCGGCAAAGGTCCGGCTTCGTGGATTTCGACCTGATGGCCGAGCCGGGTCAGATGATAGGCGGCGGATAGTCCGCTCGGCCCTGAACCGACCACCAGCACGCGTTTGCCGTCAGTGGTCTTATCCACCGGCATTGGCCAAGCTTGCTCCATTGCGAGGTCGCCCAGGAATCGCTCGACGGCATGAATGCTGACAGCGCTATCCAGCTCCTTGCGATTGCAACTCGTTTCGCAGGGGTGGTAGCAAACGCGTCCGTGTACTGCAGGCAGCGGATTGTCGCGGATCAATGCTTCCCACGCGGCGCGGTACTTGCCGGCTTGGGCCAATCCCAGCCACGCCTGGATATTTTCGCCAGCCGGGCAGGCCGCGTTGCAAGGTGGAAGCAGGTCAACATAGACAGGACGCTGATGACGCACCGCACCGGCGCCTCTTTCGCGCGTGAGATTGACGTCCGGGGTAATGTCGCGGGCGAAGCTGTTCATTGGGCGGCTCCAAGAACGGCAGCAACTTGAAGCTTGGGCCCATCGCCGGTCTTGCCAAAAAGCGCCGCAGTTCGTGTTTCCCGGATAGAGCCAGCGGCTTGGCGCAAACATCCACCTTTCGCCGCCGAGGCTATTCCCAGGCTGAAACGGACAGAGCCGACGGCGAAGAACGCAAGCCCGCTAGGCGCGACAGATTTGGCACCGTAGCGATCAAAGCATGCCCCGGACACGATCGCGAATGTGGAATAGGTATAGTAATACAACGCGATCAACGAGCTCACGCCGAACGCTGATAGCCCGAACGACGAAGTGAGCTCGGGTACCATGACCCCGGGAGCTAAGCGTAAAGCGTATTGGAGGAAGTAGAAAATCACGCAGAAGGCCCAAGCCGCGATAAACGGCCAATGAAAGTCCGAGCCCGCTCGCACAGACTTGTTCAGCATGGTGATTTCCTCGCGCTGCCCGAAGAAGGCGCAACCAATGTAGCCGTCCCGGCGGAGAGCGAGCTAGGTTCGGAAACTACTCACGGCGACCGTAATATTTCTGTTGTGAAGGGGGTGCATCTCGTTCGCGTGTCCAGGAACGCAGGAAGAGACCCTCGTATGAGCCCGCCTACGCATCGGCCGAGTAGTTTCCGAGCCTCCCCAATCTCGTTTTGCGAGATATTGTTGTGGTGCGTGAGTTAAAGGGCAGGATCATCGTCTGATGTCCGATCGCGCCATTTATGTTCGAATTAGGAAAGTCATGACAGGTCCCGTCGGTATAACTGTTCCTAGCGTCAGGCATGCCGCGGTCGAGACATCCGCTCTGGCGCAAAAGCTCTGCATCAACCATCTCAATTTTCATTACGGCGAGGTCCAGGCTTTGAAAGATATTTGCCTGACGCTTTACGCCAATAGGGTAACGGCGATTATCGGACCTTCCGGCTGCGGGAAGTCGACGCTACTCCGGGTGCTGAATGGAATGTACAGGCTTTATCCTGATCAGCGGGCTGATGGTCATGTGTTCCTGGATTCCAAGGATATTTTAGCGCCGGAACAGGACATTAACGAACTGCGCGCGCGAATCGGAATGGTTTTTCAGGAATCGACCCCTTTTCCAATGTCGATCTATGACAATATCGCGCTCGCGATCGGCCTGTATCAAAAGCTATCGCGTCGCCAGCTCGACGCACGGGTCGAGTCCGCTCTGAGGCGTGCGGCCATCTGGGACGAGGTGAAAGACATTCTGACCGAGAGCGGATTGAGTCTTTCGGGCGGACAGCAGCAACGGCTTTGTATCGCCCGCACGTTGGCGGTCCAGCCTGAAATCATCCTTTTCGATGAACCGTGTTCTGCGCTCGACCCCCTCTCGACCGACAAGATTGAAGAATTGATCGAAAGTCTAAAAATTGATCACACGATGGCGATCGTGACTCACAACATCCAGGAGGCCGCGCGTGTTTCCGATTTCACCGCCTTCATGTATCTCGGCGAACTTGTCGAGTTCGGCGCATCCGCTCGAATGTTCACCAACCCGCGGGACAAACGGACCCAGGACTACATTCAGGGGCGGTTTGGCTAATCACCGCGCGAGCACTAAAGATCCGGGCTCAGACACGAGTATGCTCCTATGATCGATAGACGAATTCTGATGAGTGGCGGGGTTGGCCTGACAAGTGGTATGCTTTTGAATCTGCACCAGGCGCTCGCCGACAAACAGGTGTCCTACAAGGACGCGGTGCAATCCACCTGGGCGCCGCTGCAAATTGACGGCGGGTCGAGGGAGTTGGTGCGCTATGCCACGCTCGCTGCCAATAGTCACAACACCCAGCCTTGGATGTTCAAGCTCTCCGAGGGTAGCATCTCGATTGCCCCCGACTTCCGCCGCAGATGTCCAGCCGTTGATCCTGACGATCATCACCTGTTCGTCAGCCTGGGATGCGCCACCGAGAATCTTATCCATGCGGCAGCCGCGATCGGGTTCCGGGCCCAACCGTTACTCGATGCGGACGGGATAAACGTCACGCTCGAACGAACGACGGCGAAGCGGTCTGTTCTGTTCGAAGCTATCACGCTGCGGCAAAGCACGCGGTCGATGTACGACGGAAATTTCGTCGAAAACGAGTCGCTGCGGTTGCTTGAGCAGGCCGGCGCCGGAGACGGCGTTTCGGTCATGATGTTGACCGACAGAACGAAAATCGAGAATGTCGGCGACTATGTGAGCCGGGGCAACTCGGCACAGATGAGCGACGAAACTTTTATGGATGAACTCTTGGCTTGGCTACGGTTTAACGAATCCGAAGCTGTTGCCACCATGGACGGGTTGTTCTCCCGCACATCGGGCATTTCAACCGTTCCTCGTTGGCTCGGCCAAATCCTCCTGAAGTACGTATTCACTCCCAGCGGCCAGAACGAAAAATACCAGGCCCAGATCCAGAGTTCGGCTGGCGTCGCAGTTTTCGTCTCGGAGTCGAACGACAGGCTGCACTGGATCGAGGCCGGTCGAGCATGCCAGCGCTTCGCGTTGCAGGCGACCGCGCTGGGTCTGAAATGCGCCTTCATCAACCAGCCGGTTGAAGTCCCCGTCCTTCGCGGACAATTCGCCACCTATCTGGGTATCGGCGAACGCCGGCCAGATCTGGTGATGAGGTTCGGATATGGTCCTGAGCTTCCCAAATCGCTTCGTCGCTCGGTAGGACAAATTACTAGCTAGAACCGCTTCGCATATTATCCTCGCCGAATGCTCTACATTCGTGACTCATTGTTCGGCAATCCAGCGTTACAAGCCCTCTCTGGCACGCGGGTCGAGCCATTGGGAAGAACGCGAAACGACAGAAACGCGAATTGACGGCGCGCGAACTCTCTGACTTGCGGCCGGCAACCGCGGGATCGAATTTCTTGGCTATACACATCTCCCGTTGCGCCCAAGGACACATCGGCGCCCACAAAGTACGTCTGCTTACATCGCTCCCAACGTCGCATGATGTGTCGATCAACGATCGCTATGCGCACAAGATTCGATAGCCCGCGTCACTGCCGGCCATGGCGCCGGCGCGAAAGGAAACAGAAAATGATTCGGCCCGCAAAACAAGCAGAAGCTCATGCGGTTGGCCGCCTCGGCTGGCTGAGGGCGGCCGTTCTTGGAGCCAATGACGGAATTCTATCGACATCCAGCCTAATCATCGGCGTCGCGAGCGCGCATGGCACCCGTCAAAGCGTGTTGATCGCGGGTGTCTCGGGGCTTGTCGCCGGTGCGATGTCGATGGCGTCGGGGGAATACGTATCGGTCAGTTCGCAATCGGACTCCGAAACGGCGGATATCGCGCGTGAAGGCAGGGAGCTGCTCGAAAATCGCGCCGGCGAAACCAGGGAACTGGCCGACATCTATGTAAAGCGCGGTCTGGACACGACGCTTGCCATCAAGGTCGCCGAGCAGTTGATGCTGCACGATGCGCTGGGTGCGCATACCCGTGACGAACTGGGAATTTCCGACATGACCGCGGCACGGCCGGTGCAAGCTGCGCTGGCGTCCGCGGCGGCATTTTCGGCAGGTGGGGCGCCTCCGTTGTTGATTGCGCTGTTGACGCGGACAGGCTTCGAGACTGCAACCGTATCGGTTGCCTCTCTGGCATTTCTTATCGTGCTGGGGGCCGTTGGCGCTAGACTGGGTGGTGCCCGAATGATAAAGGCGGCGATCCGCGTGGCCTTCTGGGGCGCGCTTGCAATGGCGGTGACCGCCGGCATCGGTTCGGTTTTCGGTGCCCATATTTGAGATGAAATAGATTTTAGATCAGCGCTCTTATGACTTGCCGAAGCGACGCGCCGCTGTTTCCTTGAATCCTTCGGGGCTTTGCGGCTTGACGAAAACCGCGACGACTTCCGGATGCGACAGCCGTACGCATCGCTCGAGCTCGATAACCTTGGCCTCGATTTCCGGTGTCTTCAGTTCGTCGGCGAATTCCAGGCTGAGCGCGACCAGAATTTCCTGAGGCGCCAGGTGTACCGTCAAGACGCCGTTGGCGTGGGTGACTCCGTCGATCTGCCCGACAACATGCAGGATCGAATCGACGATCCCCGGGTCGGCACGTTCGCCGATCAGAAGGCTTTTGGTTTCCTTTGCCAGCAGCCAGGCCGTCACCCCAAGTATGAGCCCAATTACGATAGAGCCAATCCCATCCAGCACCGGAAGGTCCAGGTGCACCGATAGAAAGATGCCGGTAAAAGCGACTAGGATGCCGGCAAGCGCAGCGCTGTCCTCAAACAGCACCATGAAGGACGGCGGGTCTTTGCTCTCCCTTATGGCGTCGACAATCTCGGAATAGCGCCGTTCGCCGCGAAAATTTCGCAAGGCGAGCCACCACGTCGTACCATCGAAAAGCGCCGAGATGCCCAAAACCATGTAGCTGGCCGCTATATGCTGAACCGGCTCGGGATTTAGTACATGGAGTACCCCTTCATAGAAGGAGACGCCGGCTCCGAATGCGAACAGCAATACCGCGACCACGAAGCTCCAAAAATAGATTTCCCGGCCATAACCAAGCGGATGTTCAAGGTCCGGCCGGGCTGCCGATCGATGTAATCCATAGAGCAGAAGAAAGCCGTTTCCGGTATCGACGATGGAATGGATGCCTTCGCTCAGCAAGGACGAACTTCCGGTCCAGGCGGCGGCACTCAGCTTCGACAAGCCGATCAGGAGATCGCCCAGAATCGCCGCATAGATGACGCGGCGGGACGAAAGCCGTGAGATTACCTTGATAGAGGCCATGGCCGCTCCCAGGCAAGCACTGGGAAGAATGAATCCGCTGCCCGATAAACGACGCTCCGACGGCTCGTCATGACAGAGCTATTTCGTCAACAGGGCGTCGCGCTCTTTGGTCCGTCGATCGAGTTCTTCGCGTTGTTGCGCGATACGATCGGCGTTGCGTTCCTCTGTCTGGCCACCGGAAGCACCCGCGGACTGTTCCACCAATTGCCTGAGATTGTCTTCAAGTATCGCGATGCGATCATCGAGTTCGGGCCGCGATAGCGAATTGTCGTTGCTCATTTGGTGTCTTTCCTGTCGCCGCGATGCGGTCTGGCTCGGCGGTCGCTCGGATGGTCGCCGGATCGGTGCGTAGGCCTGCAGTCCCTGAGCGACTCGACGAGGCGGACCAACCGACTAGAACGATCGGTTGCCATTTACGTTCCCGTTCGATGACAAGCCACGAAAAAAAGTCGCAGAGTCGAGACAAATCGGACATCTGACGTCCTAGGCTTGAGGTAACGGGGCGCCCGCGCCTAGGTATTTTCCGAGCCTTTATTGCCGGTGCTGCGTTCGCTACCGACCCGACAACGCACGATACGGGCGTTTTCTTGGCAAGGGAGGGTCGGATGACTCTGTTGAAAATTGCAGCGGTAGTCGGGGCCGGATTCATGCTCACGACAGCACCGGCTCTGGCGGGGCTGGCCTCGCCGTCCCACCCGCAATGGGTAAAGCCGGACTCCCAAGTTGAGCAGATCCGTTATCGTCGCAACATCATTCCCGAAGCGATTATCGGCGGGGTCATCTCCGGCGTAGTAGGCGGGTTGATCGGCGGCAACTGCTATTACAACGACTGCGGTTATGACAACGGCCCCTACTATGGCGGCGGCGGTTATTACGGCGGCGGCTATAGCGGCGGTGGCCGGGGCGGCGGATTCCGCGGCGGACGTGGCGGCGGCAGTATTCACGCGGGCCATGCCGGCGGCGGTGGTGGCGGACATCCCGGCGGCGGTGGTCACGGCGGCAGAAAATAGCCGAGAAGAGCTGTCGGCCATTGTCTGTCAATCGCAGGTCCGCTCGAAAGGTCGAACAAGATCTCCAATATTCAACCCAGCATGGGAGCATGAAAATGCGGAAACTATACGTGACGGCCCTGATCGTCGCAGCTGCGGCTTTTGCCGCCACCACAGGTCGGGCGGCGGCCGCGCATGATGGCCGGGCGCCCTTCGAACGCGTCTGCGAAGACCGGGGCGGGCCCTCTCACCATCCCGAGCTGGCGGATCGGCTGGCGCAGCATCTGGATCTGAATGATGCGCAAAAGGCTGCCTTCAAGGAATTCCATGAGGCACGCAGGAGGTCCATCGAAGACGCCAAGGCCACGCTTTGCGCCAACAAGCCGGACTTGTCGTCCTTCGAGGCACGCCTCAATTTTGGTCAGGCGTTTGTCGAAGCGCGGCTCACGGCCTTGAAAGCCGAAAATCCGAAGCTGATCGCCTTCTACAACAGCCTCGACGCCGGGCAGAAGGAAAAATTCGACAGGTTTCGCGAACGTCACGGACGCGAATGAGAGGCACACGATCCTTTTCCCGCCAATAAAACTGTGTGCCTAGAGGGCGCGCGGTTTTGTCTGCAACGACCGCGCGCCAACACTCTGGTCGCCGATCGTTGGGGAGGGCTGCGGTCCATGGGAGATCCGACGAGTCAGATGCGGATCAAGCGATGAGAACGATTGGTCGCCATTTTACGTTCTCGTTCGATGACATGCCACGGAAATATTCAGAGAGAACAATCGGACATCTGGCGTGGATAGGCCTGCGGTGAGCGGCGCCGGCGTCTAGGTATTTTCCGAGGCTGTCTTGGGGCATGCAGGAGCGCGAGTATATCGGCACCAGGGAACGTGCGGGACGGGATCGAGCCAGATTTGGCGATCCCTGTGATTCGCTCCAACCGCTGACTTCTTGAATAGTTCTCACACGAGGGAGGCGGTCATGACCGTTCAGACAATTTCAGCGCCACCAATGACTTTAGTACCACCAGTGGCATCACGGAGCTTTCACTGGGCATTCGTGGTCGCTTGGGTGTTTTGTCTGCTGTTCTATTTTTTGCAATACGCGGTGCGGTCTGCGCCCGGCGTCATGATCCCCGAACTAACAGCGGCATTCAGCCTGTCGGCTCTGGGCGTAAGTTCGCTGCTCGGCGTCTATTATTACACCTATTCGACATTCGCCATTGTCGCAGGCGCGTCGCTCGACCGGTGGGGCGCCAAATACACGATTCCAGTGGGAGTCACACTTCTCGCCGTTGGGATCGTCATGTTCGGCCTCGGCATCCAGTGGGCGGCGAATGTCGGCCGCTTGTTACAGGGTGCTGGCGCCGCCTTCGCTTTCGTGGGGGCGGTTTACTTGGCGTCGCATGGATTTCCAGCCCGTTATCTAGCCACGGCCGTTGGGCTGACGCAGTGTATCGGAATGCTCGGTGGTTCGGCGGGACAATTCGCGGTCGCGCCGCTGATCCATGGGCCGATGACTTGGCAACAGTTCTGGCTTTACGCAGGTCTCGTTGCGATGGTTATCGCGCTCGCAATGGTGCTGATCACGCCGCGGCAAGCGTCGTCCGAGCATTCCAAGACCAGCATCTGGCTAATGTTCGCGCCCTACAAGACAGTGTTGAGCAACCCGCAATCCTATATTTGCGGCCTCTGCGCCGGGCTGTTGTTTCTGCCGACGACAGTCGGTGACATGATCTGGGGTCTGCCCTTCCTGCGTGAAGGCTGGCACGTTGAATATGCCGAGGCGGTCAACAGAGCCTCGATGGTGCCGCTCGGTTGGGTTTTCGGTGCCCCCATCCTGGGATATATCGCCGACCGCATCGGCCGCCGTAAGCCAGTCCTTATCGGCGGCGCGCTGCTGATGCTCGTGACAGCATCGGCAATTCTTTATCTACCTCAAGGTACCTTGCCGCCCTACCTCCTCGGTTTCGTGCTTGGCTTCGGCTCCGGCGCCGCCATGATCCCCTACAGCTCGATCAAGGAAGTTAATCCGGATGAGGTGAAGGGCAGCGCGACGGGCGCGATCAACTTCATCGTGTTCGTGATCAGTGCCCTCGTGGCCCCGGCCTACGGTTGGTTGCTGATGAAACTTTCCGCTGGCGCTCCGATGACGCTCGAAGTTTTTCAAAAGGGTGGTGCTACCGGCATCGCAGCGATCGTGGTCGCAATCATTCTAGCCTTCTTCATCACGGAAACCGGTGCCGCCGTTCGCACGCCCACATTGAGCAAACCAGCCTGATGGCAGAGGTAAGACTGCCAGGAGAGGTAATACGCTGAACGTCAAAAGTGGGAGCGCCACCGTTGGTGCGGCACTCCTGCGGATGAAACGAGGCCAGCGTACCTCAAGACGGATCAATACGTCTCTAGCAAGGATCAAGTTCGATGGAACGAGATACATTACACCGCATGCTTCGTGACATGCTGCTGTCGCGAGCCTTTGAGGAGCGGGCAGCAGAAGAGTACACAAAAGGAAATATTGTCGGCTTCCTTCATCTTTATCCGGGTGAGGAAGCCGTTGGCGCGGGAATCATCAACGCAGCCGGTCCGTCAGATTACATCGTCAGCACGTATCGCGAGCATGGGCATGCTCTCATGCGTGGAACACCGGCCCGTGAAGTTATGGCCGAGCTGTTCGGCCGTGCGGGCGGTGTGAGCGGTGGTATGGGCGGCTCTATGCACATGTTCGACAGTAAGCTGCGCTTTATGGGCGGATACGCCCTCGTTGGTGAATCCTGCCCGATCGCTCTCGGCATCGCTTATGCCGTCGCGATGCGCGAACTTCCCGAGGCGGTGATCTGCTTTTTCGGCGACGGGGCGGTCAATCAGGGCACGTTCCACGAATCGCTCAACATGGCCGGCTTGTGGCGATTGCCGTTGCTGTTTGTTTGCGAAAACAATCACTACGCCATTGGTACCGAGATTCACCGTCACTCGGCTGTCGTCGAGGTTTCCAAGCGCGCCGCTGCCTACAACATTCCGGCTGAAAAGGTCGATGGGATGGATGTGTTGAAAGTCTACGACGCGGCACGCCGTGCACTCGATCGAATTCGCGCTGGTGGTGGACCGCAGTTCATCGAATGCGACACTTACCGTTATGGGGGCCACTCCATGGCCGATCCTGGGAGCTACCGGCCGGCCGTGGAAGTCAAGGCTCACAAGGCGTCGGACCCGATATCTGCGGCGATCCGAGAGGTCGAGTTCCGCTATCCAACGCAAGCCGAACTGGCCGACGTTGGGCCTGACAATATCGGCCATCTGACCGCGCACATGGTCGAGGCCGGTCATCTAGCCGAGGCTGACGTCGAAATCCTGAAGAAGGAAGTGCAGGCTATCGTCGAAGATGCGGCGCAATTTGCTTTGCAAAGCCCGCAGCCAACCATGGAGGCTGCCTGGGCACACATGAATTGCAACCGACACAACGAAGTCTTGATCTAGGAGGGTATCATGTCAGAGGAATTGCTTTATTGGCAGGCACTTAACCGCGCCATGGACGCCGAGCTTGCGGCCGACGCGTCGGTATTCACGCTCGGTGAAGATGTTGGTCTTGTCGGCGGTAGTTATCGCGTCACCGAGGGCCTCATGGCCAAATACGGCGAGTGGCGTGTTCGCGACACTCCTATCTCCGAGAATAGCTTCACCGGGCTTGGCGTGGGAGCCGCTTTGGCGGGGATGCGGCCGGTGGTCGAGATCATGACCATCAACTTCATGCTGCTGGCGTTGGATTCCATCATCAACGCGGCCGCCAAAATCCCATTCATGTCGGGCGGTCAGTTCAGCATGCCGCTGGTGATACGCGTCCCGGGCGGGATCGCCCACCAGCTCGGAGCGCAGCACTCACAGCGGCTGGAGCACACGGTGATGAATGTTCCCGGCCTGCGCATCGCCGTGCCATCGACACCGCAGGACGCCTATTGGCAGCTTCGCCAGTCAATCGTCAGCGACGAGCCGATTATTCTCCTTGAGCACGAGCTGCTTTATTTCAGCAAGGGTGCTGTGGACATGCTCGCCGATGCACCCCCAATGCATCGGGCATTGGTACGACGCGAAGGGCGCGATCTGACAATCATAAGCTATTCTCGGCACGCGATTCTCTCGCGGGAAGCCGCGGACCAGCTCGCCAAGGAAGGCATCGAAGCAGAGGTCATTGATCTCCGCAGCCTGAAGCCGATCGACTGGGACACGTGCGCGACATCAGTCGAGAAGACGCACCGCGTATTGGTGGTCGAAGAAGACTGCCGCTTTGCAGGTGCGGGAGCGGAAATCGCGGCGACGCTGGCCGAGCGTTGCTTCGACTCGCTCGATGCCCCAGTGCAACGGCTGGCCGGGCTCGACATTTCAACACCATTCAATGGTGCGCTTGAGGCCGCAACGATCCCGCAGGTTCCCGACATAGTGGCCGCCGCACGCGAGATGTGTCGTCCCACGCAAGGCAACATGGCGGGAACGAAGTCAGCGTCGAGCCCTAAACCCCCAAATTCCGGCAAAGCCACCGCCGCGGAGAAGGCAGCCTAGGTTATGAGCGAACCGATTACGATGCCGACGCTTTCCGACACGATGAATAGCGGACGCTTGGTCAAATGGGTCAAGCATCTTGGTGATCCGATCAAGAAGGGCGAGACGATTGCCGAAGTCGAGACCGACAAGGCCGTCATGGAAGTACCGGCCTTTCATGATGGCTATCTGGCAGGCCCGTTGGCGCCAGAAGGCACCGAAATGCCCGTGGGAAAAACTATCGGCTACATCGCCGACAGTCCCGGCGGATCTGCCACCGCTGCAACGCAGACTACTCCAGTTGCCCCCAAGACTGCGCCGCCAGAAGCCGCACCTGCGGCAGATGTGTCCGCGGAGGTCAGCGTGGAGCCGAAGGCCGCCGCGTCCGCGGCGGACAAGGGTGCGCCGGCTCCAATCGTCAAACCAGCAGGAGCTCCGGTCCAAACG
>Ga0302319_10012829_pt1 | contig 15750 bp, 11 predicted proteins | sample Bog_T0_2_FD_203319 | JGI IMG/M metagenome (GOLD analysis project Ga0302319, IMG submission 203319) | Peat permafrost microbial communities from Stordalen Mire near Abisko, Sweden - Bog_T0_2 | ecosystem: Environmental > Terrestrial > Soil > Wetlands > Peat | place: Sweden: Abisko, Stordalen Mire...
GCTCGCCATCCACCGCCATGTCAAGCCGCATGTTGAAGATGTGCTGGTGATAATGGGCATAGACCCCGGGCGACACGATGGTGCCGAAATCGGGCTTTTCGCCCGGCCTCAGTCCCGCGGTATTCATGATGCCGGTCGCCTTCATCTCGAAATGGATCGAGCCATCCTGATGAAAGTACCAGAACGAACCATATTCGTAGTTGCCGACGGTCGATATCGATGACAGCACCAGGCGGCGGGCCCGCCGCACATCGACCTCGCCGGTGAACAGGTCGGTATGCTTCCAGAGAATGCCGTGATCCTCTTCGTGCAGGCAGATCGCGCTCTCGATGCAATAGGGCTCGCCCTTGCTGTCGGCCAGCCAGGCGTCGAAATAGCGGATGGCGCCGAGACAGTCGCAGCCGAGCTTCAGCGAGTTCGCCAGCACGCCGATGCCATATTCACCGACGTCGAAGGCGTTCTTGCGAAAATGGCCGCCGCCGGGATGGCCGTAGGGCACGACCATTTCCGACAACGCCGCGCGGTGCAGCACCGGCCGCAGCCGCCCCTGATCCTCGTAGCCGACCGCATGCAGCACCAGTCCCTCGCGCGCATTGAAGCCGACCCGCAAACGCCATTTCTGCCAGCGCACCTCGTTGCCCTCGACGATAAAGCTCGGACCGGCCGGCTGCACGATCTCCAGCGGCTTGATGTCCTGGCGGTAGTCGGTGCGATAGCGGGCCGCGTAATTGCGGCTGGGCCGGGGGAGTTCGGCCTCGCCATAATCGTCGACGCGCAGCACGCAGGCGCGGTCCAGATCGATCACGGCACACAATCCCTCGATCGGATGGGCATAGCCGTTGTCATGCTTCTCGTTGCGGTACCAGCAGAAGGTATGCGACAGCCGCCTGCCTTCTTCATCCGGCAGGCCGTAATTGCCCGCCGACCAGGGGTCGACCTGGACGTTATGGATGTCGGTGATGCCGCGTTTGTTCAGCGCCGCCTGAAACCGCGGATCAGCGCGGGCGACCTCGCCGACCAGCAGGATGTCATCGAGCAGCATCCGCGGCCGCGCACCTAGCACCGGTTGCCAATCCACCACCCGATCGGCGATCAGATCGACCCGGGCCTCGAAGACATGGCCATTGCGACGGTCGAACGCGCAGACGAAGGCTTCGCGCACCAAGTCCGCCCCCGCGTGAAAACCCTGTACGATTTGCTTGTCCGGTTCGCGCAGGCTGATGGTCTCGAACATCATGCCGGCGCCGAGATCATGCGCGGCCCGCACCGCGGCCGCTGCGCGACGGATCTCGCCAGGCGTCAACGGGTCCAACGGATGGCTCGGCGCCGCGACAGCGCGGGCTTCGGAAACGATATCCTGCATGTGGGGGGCTCTCGCGGTTCGGCGTCGGGGAGCAAAGCCGTCCGATCCGCCAAACGCGATCGGCCACTTGTGCGGATATTCGACGGTTTATCGGTCGCCGGCAAGGCGGCAGCTGGTCACGGTCTGGTCAGGGAATTGGCCATGGCGCGTGAGACCAGCGGCGCTTCCGTCGCCGCTGATGCTGGATAGCGTCCGAGCGAGAGAAACAGCGCCGCCGGCACGATCTGCACGGCCACCAGCAGCAGCAGCGGCATTTGCGCGCCGCCAGTGCTCGCCATCAATTGAGCGAAGGCGACAGGCCCGACCGTCGCGCCGAGGAAGAAGGCAAACAGGAACCAGCCGAAGATCCTGGACACCGCGCGGGTCCCGAAATAGCGGCTCGCCAGATAGGGCATCAGGTCGCTCTCGCCACCGATCGACAGGCCACCGATAACGGCACCGACCGCGACCAGCGCCGGAACGGGGGCAACGACATAGATCAGACAGCTGCAGGCGAACAGCGCCACAGCGGCAACCCCGACCAGAGGCGCATGGATGCGGTCCAGCAGCAGGCCAAAGCCCACCCGTCCAAACAGCACGGCAATGCCGCCGGCCGCCTGCACCGTCGCGACCTCGGCGAGGCTCATGCCGGCGATCTTGGTCAGGATATACACGATATTGGGTGCGATCGCGTAGAACGACATGCCCATGATGGCGAACGCGGCGGCGAGTTTCCAGAACGTTGCTGTGCGCAAGACATCCTTCATCGCCATGCCGGGGTCCACCCGAGGCGCAATATCAACCTGCGGCCCGGCGGTCTCGCCATCCGGCAGCAGGCCGTAAGGCCTGGGATCGTCGCGCACCAGGAGCGCCACCAGCGGCATGCAGACCAGGGCTTCGAAGCCGGCCAGAATCAGCAGCGCGGCCGGCCAGCCGTAGAGCGCAATGCCCTTTTGCGCCAGCACCGGCACCAGGAACGAACCGACCGCCTGGCCGCTGGCGGCAATGCCGAGCGCTATACCCCGCCTGCGGCTGAACCAGAGCGAGATCGCGCGGGCATAGGAGACGACATTGGTACCGGCGCTGACGAAACTCAGCAGCGCGAACACCAGATAGAATTGCGAGAGCGAGTTACCGATCTGGCTCAACAGCGCCAGCACCGCCGCGAAGGCCAGGATGTTGGCGATGGCGAATGTGCGCGAGCCCCAGCGGTCGAGCGGCCAACCACACAGCGGGAACACCAGCGTCTGAACCAGCAGGAAGATGGTAGCGGCTGTCGCGACGTCGGCCTGATGCCAGCCATATTGCCGCGCCATGGCCGCCGCCAGCAGCCCGAAACCGGAGGCAAACAGCGGCAGCGAGCCAAAGGCGATGCCGACGCCGGAGCCCGCGACAACCTTCCAGCCGGGGAACAACGCCTGCCTTGCCATGATGTTCTCCCTCCCGCGCGGTGCGCCGGACCGAATCCGGCGTCCATGAAATCGATCGCGAAACTTGCGCTTGCCGGGTTTTGCGAGTCAATGCCTGTTGCTGCAGGCACGGTGCTTGATCGCGGCATAGTTGATCGATTTACTTCATGCCTGAAGAAACGCAGCGGTTTCTGATCGACTCGCCAAGCGAGAAACGCAGCCGCGGCCGGTCGCGATCGGCTGGCGCAACATGGGGATTCCGATGGGTGACACAACCACGCCTTTCTTGTCGAAACGATACGACGTCAAGCTGCATCCTGACGTCAAATACGGGATCGGCGGCATCGGCCTCAGTGACGGCAGGGCAGCAGCCTATCGCGATTTGACGCTCGACATCTATGAACCCGCAGATGATGGAATTAGCCTTCGGCCGGCGATGATCCTCGCCTTCGGCGGCGCGTTCCAGCGCGGCTCCAAGACCGACGACATCGTCGTCGAGGGCGAGCATCGCAACACGCCGATTACAGAATATTGCCGCGAATTCGCCCGTCGCGGTTATCTCTGTTGCTCGATCGATTACCGGCTGCTGCAGGAGGCGCCCGACCCCGGCGTCACACCGACTTTGCCGCCGGACACTCCGATCAATCTCGACCGGATCAACTATGTCCGCGGCGTTCTCGGATTGCCGCCCTGCACGCCGCAGATGATGGCCGACGAGATGGAAGCCGCCACCGACGACATGACCGCCGCGGTCGGCTTCGTCCGCGCCCGCGCTCATGCGCTGCGCATCGACGTCAACCGGATAGTGGTCGGAGGTTTTTCCGCGGGCGCCGTCATGGCGCTGAATTCGGCTTTCGCCGAATCTGCAGCCGTCGCCGCCGTCGTTGCCTTGTCGGGTCGGATCTCGCTTTCCACCGCCAGAGCCTGCGTGACCTCCAGGCCAGGCCAGCCCGCGGTGATGATGTTTTTCGGACAACACGATCTGCCGGGAATTCTCGAGGATGCGGAGGCCAGCGCGGCGCATCTCAAGAAGATGGGCATCGTCATCGAGACGGCGCATATCGAAGGCGCCACCCACTTCTACCCGCGCACCGCTGCCGTCACAGCCCGCGATGGCCACCGCTCCGACGTCGAAAGCGTGATGGCGGAATTTCTTTATCGGCAGCTCAGGCTGGGAGACCTCGCGGATTGATCGACGAAATTCTGGGACGCTTACGCCAATCGCGTAGGGGCCAGCTTAAGCGGAATCAGTCGTAGGGTGGGCAAAGCCATTGGGCCGCGCGAACGCGCGGACCGATGGTGTGCCCACCATCTATTCGCGTTCGGCATGGTGGGCACGGCGCAAAGCGCGCCTTTGCCAACCCTACAACTGGGGCACTTACGAGCAAAGTTTGGATTACTCTATTTTATTTTCGCGCTGCTCAAACTACCCGCGCCATCCATCGCTGCAATTCAAGCAATCCGCCTCACCCCTTCACCGCGGGCTTCGGCCTGAAATTCTCGATCAGCCGCAGCAATACCCGGGCTCCCGCGTCGGCGTCGGCGAGTTCGACATGTTCGTCGGGGTGATGGCTGATGCCGCCGCGGCAGCGCACGAACAGCATGGCGACATCGGCAATGTCGATCATGGCCATGCCGTCATGCCCGGCCCCGCTCGGCAGTTCGAACACCGGATAGCCCTCGGCGCTGACGGCGTCGGCGACCTGGGCCTTGAGCCAGGGTGCGCAGGGCACGGTGCGGTTTTCATGGGTGACATCGACCTGCAGCGCGAGCTGACGGCGCTTGGCAACCGCCTCGATCTGGCGGACGATGTCGGTGACCGCCTTGCGGCGATGCACGTCGGTCGGCGCGCGCAGGTCGATGGTGAAATGGGCCTGGCCGGGGATCACGTTGGTGGCGCCGGGGCTGGCATGGATATAGCCGACAGTCCCGACCAGTCCGCCCTCGTCGGTCCGGCACAATTCCTCGATGGTGGTGATGCATTCGGCGGCGCCGGTCAGCGCGTCGCGCCGCAGCGCCATCGGCACCGTACCGGCATGGCCGGCCATGCCGGTCAGCCGCGCCGCAAGCCGGGTGGCGCCCGCGATCGCGCTGACCACGCCGACCGGCAGTCCCTTGGCTTCCAGCACCGGCCCCTGCTCGATATGCAGCTCGACATAGGCCAGCAATTCCGCAGGCGCCCGCGCTGCCGCGCCGATATGCTCGGGATCGAGACCGAACTGCGTCAGCGCCTGGCGCATCGAGATGCCGTCGCGATCCCGGACGTTGAGCACGCTCTCGACAAACGTGCCGGCGACCGCGCGGCTGCCGAGCAGCGTGGAGGCGAAGCGGACGCCCTCCTCGTCGGCGAATCCCGTGACCTCGATCGCGAAGGGCAATCGCCTGGCCCGCCGGTGCAAATCGGCGACGCAGGAGATCGCAGTGATCAGTCCGAGTGGGCCGTCCCATTTGCCGGCGTCGCGCACCGTATCGTAGTGCGAACCCAGCATCAGGCAGGGCAAACCCTTGACCTCGCCTTCATAGCGGCCACAGACATTGCCGATGGCGTCGAGTTCGGCCGCCATGCCGGCCGATCGCATCCAGCCCAGGATCAGGTCGGCGGCGGCGCGGTGCTCCCTCGTCAGGAACACCCGGGCGAGATGCTCCGGCGTTTCGGATATCGTCCCGAGCTGATTGATCCGGGCAACGATCTCGTCGCCGAGGGAGAAGGTCTGCGGTCCGGCCGTGGCCTCCATCATGTCACTCATGCTTTTCCGATGACGAGGCTGCGCCGATTGCGGCATGCGCTTTCCTTCTTCGTTTCGATACAAGTTCGGTGCCAGCGCGGACCGGCGAATCGACATGTCACCCAACTATTGGATAGACCCGGTTGAACCGACGGCAAATATGCGGCCTCGCATTCTCAGGGAGTCGGGGCATGGTTAATGAATGCTTAACTCCCTTGCATACAATAGCGAGAATCAGTCTATATTTTAATCGTCCAATGTTGCCCAAGTTTTAAACCATTTCCTGAAGGCCGAAAAATAATATGTTTTTCAAATTGTTATACTGGTGCGAGTAAAAAATAGGCTGTGGCATGAAGATTGCGATACGGGTTGTGGCTCCGCCGGATGGGCGCAGCCGCGAAATCACGGCGGGCCATCCGCCAACAGGAGCAACCCATGGATTTTGGCAGGATTTCACGACGGCATCTGTTGCAAGGCGGAGCGGCGCTGACGCTCGGCTCGGCACTTGGCGCCCGTTCCGCTTACGCCGCGGACACCACGATCGGCTTCATCTATGTCGGATCGCGCGACGACTACGGCTACAATCAGGCCCACGCCCAAGGCGCCGCCGCGCTGAAGAAGATCCCCGGCATCAAGGTGGTCGAGGAAGAAAAGGTCCCGGAGACCGACGCGGTCGAGAAGACCATGGAATCCATGATCAATCTCGATGGCGCCTCGCTGTTATTCCCGACCTCGTTCGGCTATTTCAATCCGCATATGATCAAGATGGCGAACAAATATCCCAAGGTGCGCTTCGAGCACTGCGGTGGCCTATGGACCGAGAAGGATCCGAAAAACGCCGGCAGTTATTTCGGCTATATTGACGAGGCGCAATACATCTCCGGCATCGTCGCCGGCTACACCTCCAAGACCGGCAAGCTCGGCTTTGTCGCCGCCAAGCCGATCCCCCAGGTTCTGCGCAACATCAACGCCTTCACCCTCGGCGCCAAGCTGGCCAATCCAAAGGCCACCACCCAGGTGATCTTCACCGGCGACTGGTCGATGCCGGTCAAGGAAGCGGAAGCCACCAACAGCCTGATCGATCAGGGCGTCGACGTCCTGACCTGCCATGTCGACGGACCGAAGACCATGGTCGAGAACGCGGCACACCGTGGCGCGATGGTGTGCGGCTATCACGTCAACCAGTCGCCGCTGGCGCCCAAGGCCTATCTGACCGGCGCGGAATGGAACTGGGAGGCACTGTATCCGAAATTCGTCAAGCTGATGACCTCAGGCGAAGGTATCCCGAATTTCTACCGCGGCGGCTTCAAGGAAGAGATCATCAAGGTCTCGCCCTATGGCGAAGCGGTCTCGGCGGAAGCGCGCAAGCATGCCGACGACGTCAAGGCCAAGCTGACCGAAGGCAGCTACACCATCTTCAAGGGGCCGATCCTGGACAACAAGGGCAAGACCATCATTGCCGCCGGCACCGACCGCGGCCAGAAGGACCCCGAACTGGAAAAGATGGACTATCTGGTGGAAGGCGTCATCGGAGCCACTTCGTGACATCAGAAGTTGCAGATCCCGTCGAAGCCAGCGAGATTGCTCCGGCCGCGGACCCGGGATTTCTGCAGCGCCATGGTGGGACCATCGAATATATTCTCATTCCGGGCGCGGCGCTGGTCGGCGCGCTCGGGGTGTTCGGCGTCTTCGTGGCGCTGTTCGGCAAGAATCCGCTCGATCTGTATTTTTACATGTATCAGGGCGCGTACGGCACCTGGTTTTCCTGGCAGAACACCCTGACGCGGGCCGCGCCGCTGATCCTGACCGCCTTGTGCACCGCGCTGCCCGCGCAACTCGGCATGGTCATCATTGGCGGCGAGGGCGCATTGCTGGTCGGCGCACTGTCGGCGACTGCGGTGGCGCTTTCGATGCAATGGGCGCCCCCGCTGGCGGTGCAACTGGGCATGGCCGCCGCCGGGATGATTGGCGGCGGGCTCTGGATCATGCTGGCGGGCGCGCTGCGCCAATACCGCGGCGTCAACGAGACCATCTCAAGCCTGCTCCTGGTCTATATCGCGCTCGCGATCCTCAACCATCTGGTCGAGGGCGTGATGCGCGACCCGAGCAGCCTCAACAAGCCGTCGACCCGGAGCATCGGGGCCGCCAACATGCTGGGATCGATCCCCGGCACCGATGTGCATTGGGGACTGGTGTACGGCATCCTGGCCGCCACCGCCTCCTACATCCTGATCTATCACACCACCTTCGGCTTCGCGGCCCGGGTCGCCGGCGGCAATATCCGCGCCGCCAAGATCGTCGGCCTTGCCGTCGGCAAGCTGATCCTGACGATCTGCTTCCTGGCCGGCGCCGCGGCGGGCCTCGCCGGCATGGTCGAAGTCGCCGCAGTGCAGGGCCAGACCAACGCCAATCTCGCCGCCGGCTATGGCTTTACCGGAATCCTGGTGGCCTTCCTGGCGCGGCAAAATCCGTTGGCCGTGATTCCCGTGGCGATCCTGCTCGGCGGCATCAGCGCCAGCGGCGGCCTGTTGCAGCGGCGGCTCGGGCTGCCCGATGCCTCGGTGCAAGTCTTGCAAGGCATTATCTTTGTATTCGTGCTGGCGAGCGACGCCCTCTATGGACGTATTGGATTTCTGAAGGCAAGATCCTGATGGCGGATGGAACGATCGGACTCTGGACTGTTCCGTTGGCCGTGTTCGGCGGCGCGATCCGCGTTTCCACGCCGTTCCTGTTCGTCAGCCTCGGCGAGTGCATCACCGAGCGTTCCGGCCGCATCAATCTCGGGTTGGAGGGCACGCTGGTGATGGGCGCGATGAGCGCCTATGGCATTTCCTACCTGACCGGCTCGCCCTGGCTCGGCGTGCTCGCCGCCGGCGTCACCGGCGCGCTGCTCGGGGCTCTCCATGCCGGCATCTGCTCGCTGCCGCGCGTCAATGACGTCGCGGTCGGCATCGCCTTGATGCTGTTCGGCACCGGTCTCGCTTTCTATCTCGGCAAGCCGCTGATCGAGCCGACCGCGGCGCGGCTGCCGGCGATCGATTTCGGCTGGTGGAGCGACATCGCCCAGGTGCGCGCCGCGCTGCAGATCAACGCGCTGTTCCTGATCGGCGTGGTGCTGGCGCCGATCCTGTACTGGGCGTTCAAGACCACGCGCTGGGGCCTCTTGATCCGCACCGCCGGCGAGAGTTCCGATGCCGCCAAGGCGATGGGCTATTCGGTGCTTGGGATCCGGCTGCGCGCCACCATGGTCGGCGGCTTCCTGGCCGGGATCGGCGGCTCGTTCCTGTCATTATTCTATCCCGGAAGCTGGAATGAAGGACTGTCCAGCGGCCAGGGCATCACTGCGGTGGCGCTGGTGATTTTTGCCAGATGGGATCCGATGCTGTGCCTGTGGGCGTCGCTGGCGTTCGGCGGCGCCGCGGCGCTGGGGCCGGCGCTGCAATCGGTCGGTGTCACCTCGGGCTATCATCTGTTCAACGCCGCGCCTTATATCCTGACGCTCGCGATCATGATCATCACTTGCTCGCCGAAACGGACGCTGACCGGTGCGCCCGCCGAATTGTCGATCACAAGGTAACCTGAAGCGCTAGCCTTTGAGAGAGTGTGACATGGCCGAACGCTATCTGAAGTCCGAGCCCTATGCCTGGCCCTATAATGGCGACCTGCGTCCCGACAACACCGCGCTGATCATCATCGACATGCAGACCGATTTCTGCGGGGTCGGCGGCTATGTCGACAAGATGGGGTACGATTTGTCGCTGACGCGGGCGCCGATCGAGCCGATCCGCAAGCTGCTCTCGGTGATGCGGGCGCAGGGTTTTCATATCATCCATACCCGGGAGGGCCATCGCCCGGATCTCAGCGACCTGCCGGCCAACAAGCAGTGGCGCTCGCGCCAGATCGGCGCCGGAATCGGCGATCCCGGTCCCTGTGGCCGGGTGCTGGTGCGCGGCGAGCCTGGCTGGGAGATCATTCCCGAGCTGGCGCCGCTTCCCGGCGAGCCGGTGATCGACAAGCCCGGTAAGGGCTCGTTCTGCGCCACCGACCTGGAGTTGATGCTTCGGCTGCGCGGCATCGCCAATCTGGTGCTCACCGGTATCACCACCGATGTTTGCGTCCACACCACCATGCGCGAGGCCAACGACCGCGGCTTCGAATGCGTGCTGGTCGCCGACTGCTGCGCAGCTACCGACCCTGGCAACCACGACCATGCGTTGAAAATGATCAAGATGCAGGGCGGCGTGTTCGGCGCCGTGGCCCGTTCCGCCGATCTGATCGGCGCGCTGTCATGATCATCGGCGAGCCGGCCTTGCCGAGCGGAGCGCTGGGCGTCGAGGCCATCGCCATGACCATGCGGTTCGGCGGCTTCACGGCGCTCGACAATGTCGAGCTGAAGGTGAAGCCCGGCTCGTTCCATGCGCTGCTCGGCGAAAACGGCGCCGGCAAGAGCACGCTGGTGAAGTGCATCATGGGCTACTACCACCCGACCGAAGGCGAGATCATGGTCGGCGGCCGCGAGCAGGCGATCGCCAACCCCAGGGATGCCCACGCGCTTGGCCTCGGCATGGTCTACCAGCATTTTACCCTGGTGCCGGCGATGAGTGTCGCCGAGAATCTGGTGCTGGCGCGCGACGACGTCCCGGCTGTGGTCAACTGGGCGAAGGAAAAGCTTGAGCTCGAAGCCTTTCTGGCGCGGATGCCGTTCAAGGTGCCGCTCACGGCCAGGGTCTCCGACATTTCCGCCGGCGAACGGCAGAAATGCGAAATCCTCAAACAGCTCTATCTGAAACGGCGCTTCCTGATTCTCGACGAGCCGACCTCGGTGCTGACGCCGGGCGAAGCCGACGAAGTGCTCGGCATGCTGCGTGCCATGGTCGTCAAGGGCGACCTGACCATCCTGATGATCACCCATAAATTCCGCGAGGTGATGGCGTTCGCCGACGAGGTCACCATCCTGCGCCGCGGCAAGCTGGCCGGTCATGGCCGGGTCAAGGAGCTTTCGCCTGATGACATGGCGCGCACCATGATCGGCGCCGAGCAACTGACGCTGCAGCCGGCCCGGGTCGGCGGTGAGGTCGGCGACATCCGCTTGGCGCTCCGCCGGATCAACGCGCTCGACGACGCCGGCGCGGTCGCGGTCCATGACGTGTCGCTTGCCGTCCGCGGCGGAGAAATTGTCGGCATCGCCGGCGTCTCCGGCAACGGCCAGCGCCAGCTGGTCGAGGTATTGGCCGGCCAGCGCACGGCCGAAAGTGGCGAAATCCGAGTCGCCGGCGAGGTCTATTCGGCGAGCCGCGAGGAAATGCGCCGGCACAAGATGTCGCTATTGCCGGAGGAGCCGCTGAAGAACGCCTGTGTCGGCGGCATGAGCGTCGCCGACAACATCGCCTTCCGCGAATTCGATCGCGCGCCATTCGCCCGGGGCGGCTGGTGGCTGAACAAAGCGGCGTTTCGCCGCGATGCCGAACGCAAGATCGGTCTCTACAAGATCAAGACCCGCAACGCCGACACGCCGATTGCGGCGCTGTCGGGCGGCAATGTCCAGCGCACCGTGCTGGCGCGCGAACTCGGCTCCGACGTCGAGGTGCTGATCGCGGCCAACCCCTGCTTCGGCCTGGATTTCGCCGCGGTGGCCCAGATTCATGCCGAGATCATGGCCGCCCGCAACCGCGGCGCCGCGGTGCTGCTGGTCAGCGAGGACCTCGACGAATTGCTCGAACTGTCCGATCGCCTGGTGGTCATGTTCCACGGCCAATTGGTCTACGAGGCCCGCGCCAGCGAAGCCGATCTGACGGAAATCGGCCGGCACATGGCCGGGCATTGATCCCGCTACAGTCCCGGTTGCGTGTCTCAGTAGCCATGGGGGAGCAGCCCTCATCCACGCCGTGCTGGGCCGAGAAATGGATTGCTTCGTCGCTTCGCGCCTCGCAATGACGCGGAGAGGTTTCATGCGATGTCGCGCACCTTGATGCATCAGACTTGCTCCGTCGTCATTGCTTCGCCCAAGGGAAACGCAAGGCGTTTCCCTTGGGCGAAGCAATCCAGCTTTGGCTCGGCAAAGAGCTGGATCGCGAAGGGCTCCTCGCCATGACTGGGGTCCCGTCTTTTCAGGAGGGAGTGTTGCGTATCAACGGACGGCGGGCCAGGATGGCTCAACAGCCCAGGAGTCCCCATGAGCGATCTTTCCAAGTTGAGCCCAACCGAGATCGACAAACATTTCCTGCGCCGTTCCTTCGAGGTCGCGCGCCGCGCCGTGAGCCATGGCAATCATCCGTTCGGGTCCATTCTGGTCGATGACAAGCACAACGTGCTGCTGGAGATGGAGAACGGCTACCTGCCGGGGCGTGACGGCACCGCCCATGCCGAGCGGCTGCTGTCGACCAAGGCCTGCACTACGCTGAGTTCGGAGGTATTGAGCAAAGCTACGCTGTATTCGTCCGCCGAGCCCTGCGCGATGTGCGCCGGCGCGATGTACTGGGCCGGGATCGGCCGGCTGGTCTACGGCCTCAGCGAACACCGGCTGCGCGGCGTCACCGGCAATCATCCGGAGAATCCGACCCTCGATCTGCCGTGCCGCGAGGTGTTCAAGAGCGGGCAGCGGGCGACCGAGGTGGTCGGCCCGCTGCTCGAGGACGAAGCCGAAGCGCTGCATGACGGCGTGTGGGATCAATGATGGCGGGTTGAATTGAGCAGCCTGAAGAAGGCGCCGTTGACAGCGATGCGGGACGAGCGACGTAGGGGCGGCCACAAGGGTCGCCCCTACAAAGATCGACCTCGTATAAGGACGCCCCTTTTGGACGCCCTCTTTCAACTTCACGGCAACAAATCAAGTAAGATGGTTTAGCCAAACCAAAATGGCGCCTCGATTTGACCGAGGCGCCATTTTTTCGTTTAAATTTAGCTCAAATCAGAACTTCGCAGTCACACCGGCGTAGAGCGACTTCTCGGTGCAGGACCGATTATTCACGCCCGCAGTGTAGCAGACGCCATTGGCCGGGTTCTGGTCGTTGAGACCGAACTTGTTCTCCCAGAAGCGATAAGCCACCCAGACGTCAAGGAAGTGAGAGTATTTCGGACCAACGAATGCCTTGCTGGCGTCAAAGGTCAAGCGGATCGGCTCGGAGTTGATTTCCATCGCGGTACCGTTGGTTGGCGATACAATGCCCGTCGGCGCGCCCGTGCCCTTCGGGCCGTAGAAACCCGCACGACCGCTGACGGCAAAGTAGTTGATGGCCTGCGGCAGGAAACCGAGTTCCATGTAGTAGTTGATTTCCAACGCCCAGGTCGCATTGAAGCGGGTGTTGCCATCATAAATTCCGGGGAAAGCGCCGGTCAGACCCGAACCTGCCTGCAAGAACGCATTATGGTTCCATTCCTGATAATACAACGGAGCGATATCCAGGAAGCCCTTGTAGGGCAGGTCAAAGGCCCACTGCAGACCGGCAACCACGTCTTTCTTGTTGGGGGCCAGGAATTGATTTTCGGCTTCGCCGTCGACACCGACTTCGAACGAAATGTTGGCCAGCGGTCCCAACGAGAACTGCTTGGTGTTGAAGATCTGGTTCCAACCTAAGGTGCTGCGGATCAGGCCATAGAACTCAGCGGCGCCAGCGCAGTTAGCGACGCCAGCAGGTGCGAAGGGATCACCGCAGGGCGAGGCGGGGTCCGCGTGATCCGACTTGGCCAGCGACAGCGTGATGAAGTTGGTGCCGTAGGCCCAGACGTCGAAGTGGGTGTAGGCATAGACCTGCTTGACAGTATGCGCGGTGACGCCCGGATCGGTCGCATTGAACTGAACAGCATAGGTGATCAGGTTGTCGTTGACAAAGAAGAACGGCACATCCGCGACCGGCTTGGCCTTGGCTTTGACCGGGAGGTCTGCGGCGCTGGCCAGGCTTGGAGCAAACGCGGCGAGCGCGAGCGCCGCGGTTGCGAATAGTTTGGTTCGGTAGGACATAAGGAAAACCCCCACTGTGTTGACGATCGGATGATCGAGGCCCTTGAGCGGACACTTGCGCCAATTCCCAACGTTGAAAAGCCTCAAATTTTTCCGAGGCATGCCGCATTTTTCATCAAGTCCGCCCGATCGTTGACCAATCTGCGACAATAGCGCGGGTTGCAGGCCTGCTCTATGCATCCTGGAGTGCATCCAGAAAGATGAAAACGCTACTGTTTTCATTGACTTTTTAGAAAGACATGGCTGTTGGCGGACACAACCCCAGCGGACCGAAAGCGGCATCGCTGCGGCCTGTATACGACCGAAAAATGCTGCCTATGCTCGCGGCAGACCGGACTCCCGTGTTCCGATTTGCCCCATATAGTTACAATTTTGCAACATGTTTTCCACCCGAATGTCCGAAATCTGACGGCCAGCCGCCGCTTCTGGGGCGTCACCAAGAGCTAACAGAGAATCGATTTTTACCGTCGCAGCCGCCAAAGACTTAGGCAAATGCTGGCATTTTTACTTCGTTGAAAATGGACGCCGCGGCGCGCTGCTCGGTGTCCGTCATTGGCCTCTGCGGCCACCGAGGCGGATGGCTGGCTGCGCTGGCGCCGACCCCTACCCCACGTGCATGGCGTGTGCGGCGGCGCTGTGGCGGCGGATCAGATCGGGCAGATCGAGCCCGGGGATGGCGCCGTCGGTGACCACCCAATGGCCGCCGACCATGACCCGGTCGGCGCGGTGCGCGCCGCACAGAACCAGCGCCGCCAAGGGGTCGCCATGTCCGGAGAAGCGCAGCTCGTCGAGCTTGAACAGCGCCAGGTCGGCGGCCTTGCCGACCGCGATCTCGCCGAGCTCAGGGCGGCCGACGCAGGCCGCCGATCCCTTGGTGGCCCAGCGCAGCGCGTCCTTGTGACTGACGCGGGTGACGCCGTAGCGGGCGCGCTGCAGCAGGAACGCCGCCCGCACCTCCTGCATCAAATTGGATTCGTCGTTGGACGCCGAGCCGTCGACGCCGAGGCCGATCTTAACCCCCGCTTCCTCCATCTCGCACACCGGGCAGCAGCCGGATCCCAGCACCTGGTTGCTGCAGGCGCAGTGGCTGATGGTGGTCCCGGCCGCGCCCAGTCGCTTCATCTCGTCAGGCTTGAAATGGATGCCATGGGCGAGCCAGGTACGCGCATTGAGCCAGCCGCATTGTTCGAGATAATCGAGCGGCCGGCAGCCATACATCTGCTCGCAGAACCGGTTCTCGTCCTCGGTCTCCGCCAAATGGGTGTGCATGCGAATGTCGAGCTTTTCGGCCAGCGCCGCGGTCCGGCCCATCAGCGAGGTCGTCACCGAGAATGGCGAGCACGGCGCCAGCGCGATCTGCACCATCGCGTCCACACCGCGCTGATGATGTTTATTCACCAGCCGCTCGCTGTCGGCCAAAATCGTATCCTCGTCCTGCACCACACTGTCGGGCGGCAGCCCGCCGTCGCGCTCGGACAGATTCATCGAGCCACGCGTCAACAGCACCCGAAGGCCGAGCCGCTGCGCCACCTCAACTTCGATATCGATCGCATCCTCGAGCCCGCTCGGAAACACATAGTGATGATCGGTCGTGGTGGTGCAGCCCGACAGCAGCAGTTCCGACATCGCCACGGTGACCCCAAGATTGAGCGAGGCCGGGGTCAGCCGCGCCCATACCGGATAGAGCGCCTGCAGCCAGGGAAACAGCTCGCGGTCCAGCGCAGCCGGCAACGCCCGGGTCAGCGTCTGGTAGAAATGGTGGTGGGTGTTGATCAGTCCGGGCAGCACCACATGATCGCCAGCCTCGAAAAACGCCGCCGGCGTATTCGGTTGCCCGCCCTTCGGCACCAGTTCGATGATCCGGCCGTCCTGGACGACGATGCCACGCTCCGCGCCGTCGGCGAGAATGGCCAGGGGATCCTTGATCCAGATCGCGCGCTTCGAATCCATGCTGCTACCTTCTCCCCTCCATGCGACTGGTCCATGACTGACGCAATATCCCTGCAATTCAAGGACCAGTCGATTCTCAGAGCAGTTGGCGTCGGTCTTGCAAGAACCCATGGCAGGTCCACACCACCCAGTCGAAAGCCTTAAGCGCAGCCATGGATTTGAACACCATCAAGGAGGTTGCCCGGCCGCGGGCGCGGGAGCAGCTGCCCGTTTGGACGGCAGGCGATGCTTGGCTGGCAGGCGGCACCTGGCTGTTCTCCGAACCACAGGCTCATTTGACACGGCTGGTCGATCTTGCCGATCTGAAATGGCCGGCGCTGACCATCGGCGAGACCGCGCTCTCGATCGCAGCGACCTGCACGGTGG
>Ga0302319_10012830_pt1 | contig 15749 bp, 18 predicted proteins | sample Bog_T0_2_FD_203319 | JGI IMG/M metagenome (GOLD analysis project Ga0302319, IMG submission 203319) | Peat permafrost microbial communities from Stordalen Mire near Abisko, Sweden - Bog_T0_2 | ecosystem: Environmental > Terrestrial > Soil > Wetlands > Peat | place: Sweden: Abisko, Stordalen Mire...
AATCGCAGCATCGGCACTTCGGGTGTACGCGGAGTGTACACGGCTTCAAGGAAAGTGTCTACAGAAGCAGAATTCAGTTCCTTAGGTTTGGATCGGCTGGAGTGTTTCCATAGTCCTGGCAGCCTTTGTGACCACCCTGGCGACGGTATACGGGGAACATGATGACCGGGCATTGCGATTCGGTGGGTGCTTCCCGCAATCTCAAAGTTGGATATCGCCATCGGTGAGGGATGGATTCGGTCCCTGCTCCGCCCAATGGCTTCCATAACTTGTAGAAACTACATTGCCACGGATGCCAGATTTACCACGCTCGCCGCGCACCCTTGCACGCTATTGCACGCTGGCGGCAGAAGCAGGCTTCACACTTCCTCGTTCACGGCTGGCACATTGTACTTGCTAAATAGGTCGTTGAATGCCTCCGCCATGAGGTCTTGGAGTGTAGCATTCTCTGTCTTCTTAGCTTGTACGAGCCGAATGCTCTTTTTGAAATCCTTGTGTAGCCATGCCGACATATTGACCTGCTCTGCCCTGGTCGGCTGCTTCCGTGCTGCCCTAGTTGATGGTGCGACGACGGGACGATCAGCGACGGCAACCGGCGCTGTCCGTCCGCTACTGGAATTAAGCGCGTTTTGCAGATTTGCGATTTTCGACATGTCGTAATTCCAACTTGTGAGTTTGTGAGATTGTGAACTTGTAAAGTTGTCGGATTTCCTCGGCTGCCCTGTCGTGCGGATCGTCGTCAAACACTGACTTGCCGATGTCCTGCGATGTGCCGTAAATATCCAACTGAGTGAGATGATGCGGACACACCGAAATTTGTGGATAGGCGTCAGCTACCATGCGTTTGATCTTGTCGGCCTGCCTTGTTGCAGACGGATGCATTTTGTTAAGCACAACGAAAGCGGGTGGGGTTTGGTTCGGTAAACCGCGCTCCTTGCGAAGTTTGAGATCAACCGCCTGTAGCAGGCCATAAACACCCGGTATTGTCTCAAGGTTCGACATGCGAGGCTCCATAGGCACTAAAACAATATCAGCGTAGGTGGCCGCAATAATCGCAATATTATCCGCCTTGCCGGGGCTGTCGATTATGACGAAATCCGCTGCATATTGCTCGGCGTCTTCCAGAGTTTGACGTAAGCGGCTCGGGGGCGAGAAAGTTACAGCGGGATTTTGAAAAGTAGGCCGCTTCAAATTGTCGCGGCGCTCCTTCCAGTTAGCAGCAGTAGCCTGCTGGTCGAGGTCAATAATGACGGATGTAAGCCCTTGCTCCGCTGCCGCAACCGCCAAGTTAAGCCCAAGTGAGGTCTTGCCTGGGCCGCCCTTCTGGCCGATGATTGCCAATGCAAACAGACTATCCGACATGTGGACTTTCCGACTGGTGGATTTGTTTACTTGTGACTGATTCGCTCTAAACCGGCAAGCAATTTCGTGAACAGCATTTGAAGCAGTGCGGTTGTCCACATGTGGACTTTCCGATATGTGGGCTAGTTTGGTAGTTGTGGCCTCCGCCGAGTTTTCATTCCTGCTTCTCTCTCGCTGTCGCCCCCGCCCGTGTTTCTGTTTTCAGATGCTTCAGGTTGATCACAGCAATTTGGTTTTGTCGCGCTAGTCTCAAGTAAGAAAGTTGCGACGCCGTTATCGTTCTTCAAGACTTCCAGCCAATGCGCGATATAGGCGGCGTTGTCTTCGCGTGGTTCCTGATGCAATTCAAGATCGGCGCACAGGAAAGCAGAGCCAAGCTCGGCAACAAGTTCCTCGCGGCTGTAATCTGCGCTGTGATACGGCTGTAAACGTCTTTTCTTTCGGTAGTGTCTTGCATCGTATTCTCCCTTCAAAAACAATTTTTTTCTTCGCGAAACCCGCGACGGTTCTGAGGCGTTCAGCGGCGCGGACCGGTCAAGGGCGCGGCCTTTCCGCGTTCATCGCAGACCCTTGACAGGGAGCACCGCTGGATTACGCCGGTCTTGTCAGGCGCGGGTGGAGTGGAGAAAAAAATGGAGAGAAAACGACTTCGGCCAAGAACACCGAATGGGAAGTGGCGGTTGGTTCAGATTGAGCGAAGAACGGAGACGCTGGGGAGGACGGAGGAAACGATTTTAAATGGGGCAACTGTGCCGCGAAGCGGTGCGCTTACTACCCAATTCTTCGACCATGCACCGCCTGATGGTTGGTGGTATTTTCAATGACGCACTCAGCCTTTGTCTTGCAGCTTATATGAAGGCTTGGTTGCTTCCCGCCCTCAACTTGAACCTTGATGCTCCACATATGCACCATGTCTTGCTCTCCCGGTCGCACAAGAAAAGTATTGCCAGACAGCGTTTCCAAATGACCATTCAGGTAATCGAACCCCGTAAGCGTGTCGTCCACTTCAGAGGGCGCTATTTGCTGATTAGCGGCGGCGATTTCTTTTTCCAATTTGTCTTTGGCCTCTTGAGGCGAAGCGGCCTGAGTTTTGTACCACGTCCCGTCTGGAGCTTGTTTCTTATACCATTTGAGGCCAGGTGTCGCAGCATCGTCCGTAGGGCCTTCAGCAGTTAACACGGGAAAGACGTAGCTGAGATTCCAATGGTCAACCTCTTTGTAGGCGGACCGTGAGCACTCAAAACTGTAGAAGGTGTCGTTTGCGTGCAATCCGTCATAGCGGTTCCCGGCATCCACAAACGGCGTGGGCTTAACATCTTTCTTGCAAAGCTCAAATCCCGCTTTGTCGTACAGGTGCAGGGTGAACATGATTGAATCCCTGTGTGACCGCACGGCGTTATCAAATACGGCTTTCAAATCGTCCGACCGTGGCGTGACCACAAGCTGATAACGCACTGCATCGTTCCAATCTGTTTTGAGTTTAGCTTTTAGGCCCGCGCCCTCAACCTCTAGGCGCGGCCAATCGCGGGATGGTATGGGGCGGGAAGTAAACCAAGCAATTGAGCCAAATATTGCGAGGAGAGCAATGCCGAAGCCAAGGCCAATTCCCAGAAAAGCTAGGAAGAGCTCTTTGAGGCTCAGGCTTTTCAGTCGTCGCATGAGGGAAACATGTGGTTGCCCACTGGATGCGACAGGGGCGGGACTGGCTTCCAATCCAGCGGGTGTTTCCATTTCCTCGTGCTCCTTAAGAGAGGACGCAGTTACCGTTCTGTTTGAAACAGTGACACCGCGCATTTTATTCTCACTAAGGCAGAAAACCAACCTAACGAGCGGAAATCCCAACCCCTATAATTGCTGCATGACCCGATGGTGTATGGCTGTTTCAGGACAGATTCCCTGGTGGTTTGATCGTGCGAAGCCCGTTGTTCTCCTGCTGGTGGGGACGATGCTTGGCTTTGGCGCTGGACGGATCAATGATTGGTGGAGCGCTCGAAGAATAAAAAAGGCGTTTCTGAGAGCAATTCGCGTCGAGCTATCGACCCTACGTCAGCATCTTGCGGGTACTTTAAAGGACGCAACTGAAGCTAGGGAGGATCTTCGGGAAAAGGGGGTGCGAAAAGCTTTGTACCTTGCCACTTCCTTTCAAACCGGCGTCTATACTTGCCAACTCGGGAAGCTGCGAGATGTCTTTGACCCGCTGGTGCTGGAGGTAATTCGCTTTTACGATCAACTGTCCAATTTGGAGAGGGTGAAGAACCACATTACGAGACGGTCATTTGAACTGGCGGCATTGACCGAATCGACTGTAGACAAACAGAAGGAGCCGCCTCTTGCTCAAGATTACATTTCCAGTCTGGAAGAGGCGATTAAAAGGATCAATAAACTTCTACTGGAATCTGCCAGCCTAATGAACAAACTGCCGGAGTAGTTGAGACGGCAAGCCTGTAGGGGCCAAATGCTGAATGTGAATGATACAGATTGATCCTCAATGCGTCGGGTAGATTTTAACTTCGGTGCCGCTCGGGCCGCAGTTGGCGCCGGTGGTGGGTCCGCAGCTCACGACCACTCGTCCGTCGGCCGAAACGGTGTATTCCAGCTAAAAAGAATAGCATGGGCAAGTGGGCACGCGGTCGAGCAGAAATGTTAACCTTTAGCACCGTGAAACATAGTGACAACCCAATTCGAGATAACTCTATGAGCCGCATTCTCCTAGCTTGCCTATTTCTGCGGTTGACGACGACATCTCTACCGTCCCAATCAAGTCTAGCTCCTACTTCCAACCCGAGGGCAAGAGTGAATCAAAGCGACCCAACCCAGTTTTCTGGTGGGGACTTTGCCCCAGCTATGACCTACGATGGCGGTGCGATGTACACCGATTGGATAGCCGTAGCAGACTTAAATGGCGACGGCGTCCCCGACCTCGTCGTGAGTAACCGCTGTGCGCCCAGTGCCTGTGGTGAAAGCGGCCCGGTGAGCGTTTTACTAGGGAATGGGGACGGGACTTTCCAAGGAGCCGTGGACTATAGTCCGGGCGGCTCCGGGCAGAGTCCAACTGCTTCGGTAGCAATAGCAGATGTGAACGGGGACGGCAAGCCAGATATTGCCGTAGTCAATTCCTGCTGGGCCGTCTCCAACGATTGTGGAACCGTGAGCATTCTACTGGGAAATGGTGACGGGACTTTTCAGACTCCGGCGTCCTATAGCACAGGCGCAAGCGGCCCCACGTCCGTCACACTGGCGGATGTGAACGGGGACGGCAATCCCGATCTCATGGTGACCAACATATGTCCTTACAGCAACTACTGCCCTGAAAGCATAGTGAGTGTCCTGTTGGGAAACGGTGACGGAACCTTCCAGCCAGCCACGACATATAATTCAGGCGGCTTTTACAGTCTCTCGTTAGCAGTGGCTGATGTGAACAGCGACGGCAAACCCGATCTCTTGGTATCGAACTATTTTCATTTCCCTACTGGCGATGATACGGATGGCGTAGTGGCCGTGTTGCTGGGAAATGGCGACGGTACTTTTCAGTCGGCGATCCCCTATGATTCTGGTGGATACACTGCCCTATCTGTCGCGGTGGCAGATGTAAATGGCGACGGCAAACCCGATCTATTGGTCACAAACGAGTGCGCGTTCTACTATACCAACTACTGTCCACGTGGCACGGTCGGTGTCCTCTTGGGCAACGGGGATGGAAGTTTCCAGACGGCGGTGCCTTACGGCTCTGGCGGGTTTGCGACTAATGCGGTCGCCGTTGCGGACGTGAACGGGGATAGTAATCCCGACCTCGTGGTTAGCAACCAGTGTTCGGACGACAGGTGCCAGTCAAACGGTACAGTGGGCGTTCTATTAGGCAACGGAGACGGAACGTTCCAACCCGCAATGTCGTACGGCCCCGGCGGAAACACTACTGCTTCGTTAGCCGTTGCCGATGTTAACGGTGATGGCAAACCCGACATACTGGTAGCCAACATGTGTGCGACCGGCAGCAACTGTAGCAACGGTACTGTTGGAGTGCTTCTCAATACCACGGCTACTACTGCACTACTTTCATCCACCAACCCTTCGGTGTCTGGAAAGCCGGTTACTCTGACGGCGTCGGTCTCGTCGTTGGCTGGAACGCCCACAGGCAAGATTAGGTTTCTGAACGGCACAACAGTTCTCGCGACGGTGAAACTCACTTCTGGGTCTGCGAAGTACACCACGTCGAAATTGCCACCGGGTGCAAACCATATCATCGCTGTTTATCAAGGTGACTCCAGCAGTAGCGGCCCGTCTGCTGCCGTGAGCCAAGTCGTCCTGAGCGCTACCACTACCGCACTCACGTCTTCGCCGAATCCGGCTATTTCAGGGCAGGACGTGACCTTTACCGCAGTGGTTGTTCCCACACCACCGGATGGAGAAACCGTAATGTTTATGGACGGCACGACAGTGCTGGGAACAGAATCTCTAGCCAGCGGTTTAGCCACCTGCACGACCTCGGCGTTGCCCGTGGGCATGTCAATTGTGACGGTGACGTATGGCGGAGACGTGAACTTTGGCGCAAGCACGTCGAAGAAACTGAAACAGACGGTAAAGAAGGAAGCACCGTCATAACAAGCAGATCGAGCGGGCATCCCTGCGCGAAGCAATTCCAGCCGAAGCTGGCCGCGATCGTTGTAGAAAGCGAAGACCTGGGCGGCCGGTCCGGGGCAGTTAGTAACTACAAAGCGCAGGTTGGTACCGGCGGCGGAGTGTTCAACCTTGTAGCAGATGCGGCGCCGGCGCGGCCAACTGCGGGCCCGGTGGCGGAAGCTGGAAACGCTGCGCTGCGGGAGTTGGGTACGGCGATAGCGGCGTTTTAGCCGCTTCTGCCGCGGCTCGGCACGACGCTTGAAGACGCAGTTGGCGGGAATGCCGAGGGCATACTCGATGGCAAAGAACTCGCAGAACTGGTACAGCAAGGGCAGAGCGAAGCCGGCGTCGCCGCGCAGTTTTATTTTCACCCCGGGGAAGGCGGCCTGCAGACGCGGCACCAGGCGCAGCAGCATGGGCACGATGCGGGCGTGACTGGAGGCGTTTCCCGGCCGTAGCCGCGCTGCCAGCAGGCATCCGCTGTGGCGTTCAAAGATCAGCATGGGGTGAACCATATGCTGGCCGTAGGCGCCGTTGAAGAAGCTGAGCTGCTGCTGGCCGTGGGTGGGATCGTCGGTGGAATCGAGATCGAGTAAGATCTCTCCGCGCTGGCGAACCTGGTCGCCACAGAGACGAATGAACTGTTCGCATAGCAGATCGTTCAGGCGCACCAGTTCGCGGGCGGAGGGCGCGTTCTCCCAGCGGCTGAGGGTGGGCTGCGAGCCCAGCGCGTCACCTAGTTTCTGATCGGCGACGATCTGCATTAAGAAGGAATACGGCGGTTTGAAGATGGACCAATGGACCAGGCGAAGCGACTGAAAGAGTTGGAGAAGGAGAACGGCAAGTTGAAACGGTTGGTGGCGGAGCTGTCGTTGGACAAGCAGATCCTCAAGGATATTGCGGAGGGAAACTTCTAAGCCCGGAGCGACGTCGGTGCGCCGTAGAGCATGCCCGTGAGCAGTACGAAGTGAGTGAGCGGCGGGCGTGCCGAGTAGTGAGGCAATGGCGAGGGACACAATCAAGGTGCTGAATCTGCCGGTCGCAGGTTGGCACAAGTACAAGAGTCGTCGACGGGCGATGTTCGGCAAAGCCATTCGAGAATTACATGGCATGAAAACAACAAGCGGCCATCGCATCGATATCCAGATACGGCAAGGCATAAACGCGCGGGATTTCATGCTGGTCGGTCGCCTGGTTTCCAATTCGCTATCAGACGGAGAAAACCGTCAGCCTTCCCTCGGTCCTGCCCTTTCCTAACTAGTACTCATCCCTTAACCGGTCGGAACTTCGGCTTCAGCCAGGCAGCCCAGTAATTTCTGTAGGCCGCGATCTCATTTTCCGAAAAATAAAACGCCATAACATCTGTTGCAGGAGCCGTGAGTCCATCGAGAACGTCTTATGTGCAGTTTGCTCCGCCTGAGAGAAGGGTATAGGGTGACTTGCGATGCCACCGATTCTTTATTGGGCGCATTCAGCGCCAAATTCGCTGCCCGGTTCTGATTCGAGGGCTGGGTGGCAGCCTTTGTCCGTTCATCTGGAAGCGGTCTCACGCTTGGCGCAGACTATGGCTTCGGCGGCCCGCCCCGTGGACCGAAGGCTGGCCGCTCTTGCTGGCATCGCCGGGTTGCTCCATGACTTCGGCAAGTATTCCGACTGCTTCCAGCGGATGCTGTGTACCGGCCAGGGACGCTGCCAACATGCGATCCACGGGGCTATGCTGGCGTATTTTGGTCACGACGGCGCGACGCGAGAACCCAGGCTGAACACCGTGATGGCGGCCATCGCCGGTCATCACGCCGGACTGGCGGATTGGTGCGACTATAAAACAAGGCTCAGTGAACGGCGTTATCGTGACGAGGCTGACAAAATTCTTGTGCGGGCTGCCGCAGACTGTTCCGAATTGGGGCGAATCGTCTCTTGCCTAGACAGGCAACAGGATGCTTCCACAGATTCAACGAAGGGAACGGTTGATCTTTTCGTGCGGATGCTTTTCAGTTGCCTGGTGGATGCGGATCGGTTGGACTCCGCCAGACGGCCGCTGTTGCAAGACGACTTGCTCGCCGACGAGCGGCTTCAAATACTACTGAAGCACATTGCCGATCTCCAGAACAATTCGCCCGATGGGCCAGTCAAGCGTATGCGCGCGCATGTGCTGGAGGACTGCCTCAATGCGGCCTCGTCCGAGCAAAGACTCTTCTCGCTTTCGGTGCCGACCGGCGGCGGCAAGACGCTGGCGGCGATGGCTTTTGCCTTGCAGCGAGCGGCGCTCTATCCAGGGCGGTTCCGGCGGGTCGTTGTGGTTATTCCCTACCTCTCTATCATTGAACAGAACGCAGAGGTGTATTCCAGAGTCTTTGGGCGGGACGCACTGCTGGAGCACCATTCGGGCAGCCTCCAGAAACTAATGGAGAAGCGTGTCGAGAACGACGAGCCGCACTTCGTTCCCGCTCCCGACAGAGAAGACGCGGAGGAAAAGAAATACCAGGAACCTGTGCTTCGTCCGGAGACCGAGAACTGGGATGCTCCGCTCATCGTGACCACATCGGTCCGCTTTTTCGAGAGTCTGTTCTCAAACCGGCCTTCGGACTTGCGGCGCGTGCATAACATCGCCCGCTGCATCGTAGTTCTCGACGAGGTGCAAACGCTGCCCCGCAGGCTGCTGGGACCTCTGCTCGACATGATGAAGGAACTGGCTGAAGACTGGGACACGAACTTTGTCTTTTCGACGGCCACGCAACCGGCATTCGAGCGGCCGGGACATAAAAGAGACTTGCGCTGGGAGCCGGGAACGCTGACCGAAATCATTCGCGACCCCGCATCGCTGCGTGAAGCGCTCAAGCGCGCGGAGATTCACTGGGAGATCGAACGCGCAATTGGCTGGCCGGAAGTGACGCAACGCATGGTTGCCGTACCCCAATGCCTTGCCATCGTGAACGTGCGCGACCACGCCAACCAACTCTATGCTGAGGTGTTGCGGGTTGCGGAAGAAAAGGGCCTGCCTGCGGGAGGTGCCTTTCATCTATCTACGCGGATGTGCGCGGCGCATCGGCTGCGGGTGTTGGACAAAATTCGCGAAAGGCTGACTGCGGGCGAGTCGTGCCATGTGGTTTCGACGCAATTGGTCGAGGCGGGCGTGGATGTGGACTTTCCGCTAGTGCTGCGCGCACTGGCTCCGCTCGATTCCATCGTCCAAGCCGCCGGTCGCGCGGACCGCGAGGGAAAGATCACGGCCTCCTTGGGACGGCCCGGTGGCAAGGTAGTGGTCTTTCTTCCCGAAGATCACAAGCTGCCGCCGAACGAATACAAAGAGGCGGCTGGAATCACAGACGCTCTGGTGAAAAACGAGATCGAAAGTGGCGGCGACGTGCAGGTGGACTCCGCCGATGCCATTCGGAACTATTTCGAGCGCTACTACGGTGTGGGCGGAACAGATCTCGGAGAGAGTCTATTGGACTTGCGCAATAGACTGAGTTTTGCCTCACTGGCCCAGGAATTCGAGATGATCTCGAACCGGACGCGGGATGTTTTTGTCCCGGACGATGAAGATGCGCGGAAGGCGATCGAGCGGTTGCGTTCGGCGGGTGAACTCACGCTCTCGTTGCGTCGCGCCTTGCAGCGCCACATGGTTGGGTTGAATCCTTCTGAGTTCGAGAAGGCTAAGGGCGTTGTCGAACAGTTGCCATCGGCAAACGGGGATGAGATTTGGGTCGCCGTGGATCAGGCTTACGATGACCGGCTGGGGTTGGTCTTCAATCTCGGGCCGGAGCGGTTAATCCTATAGCATGAAGATCTCGTGCACAGTTCGATATTGCCCATATTGCCAAGCGATATACAATCCGCCGAATGCCGTTTCGGACGCATAGACTCTGTGTGTGATCTTTTCCAAACGTTCATCGTGGTGATTTGCCAGAGGCGCAGTAATCAAGGAGCGTCGCATCAATGTCCATTCCAAATGTTCGCGTCCGGGTCTCCGGGGAGTTTGCGTGTTTCACGCGGCCGGAGGCCAAGGTTGAACGATTTTCTTACCCGGTGATGACGCCCTCGGCGGCGCGCAACATGCTGGACGCCATCTGCTGGCGTCCGCAGATGCGCTGGATCGTGACCGCCATTACGGTGCTGAAGCCGATCCGCTTGATGAGCGTTCTTCGCAACGAAGTCCAGAGCAAGGTGTCGCCGGGTTCCGTCAAGCGGTGGATGCGCGATGCCTCCACCTTTGAACCACTGGTGGCTGGGGCGGGCAACGGCACCGACGGAACGCCGCGCAACACCACGCTGCTGCGCGACGTCGCCTACTGGATCGACGCCTATCCGCATGTCTTCGACACCTCCGGCGACAATACCCCCGTGAAGTACGTCGAGATGATGCGGCGGCGCGTCGAAAGGGGGCAATGCTTCCAGCGGCCTTATCTGGGCTGCCGCGAGTTCGCCGCCGAGTTTGGCCCTCCGCGCGACGACGACCAGCCCATTCCGGACTCGATGGAGATTGGCCGGATGCTCTATGACATTGCCTTTCTTAAGGACGGCAACCGCGCCGCGTTCTTCGAGGCGCGCCTGGAGAATGGCGTGATGGAGACCCGCCCGGAAACGGCGTTGCCCGATGAAGGCCGGCGCCAGGAGGTGCTCGAATGCTCGTACAGGCGCTAGCCGAATACGCCGACCACTATCTCGCCGAACAGTTGAAAGACCCGGCGTGGGAGATGAAGCCCGTGCCGTGGCTGCTGGAAATCTCCAGGCAGGGCACGTTCCTGAATGTGACCCCACGCATGACGACGGAAACGCGCGGCAAGAAGCAAGTACAGGTTCCCGTACAAATGAGCGTGCCGTTTTCGCCGGTGAACCGCAACAGCGGAGAGCATCCTTTGCTGGGGACCGATGACATCGTCTACGTTCTTGGCATTGGCCCGTGGACTCCGGACAAAACCGCCGACAAAGAGAAGGCCGAAAAGCACCACGATGCTTTTGTCAAACTTATCGGCAAGGCGGCGACGGAAACCGGAGACGCTGCGCTTCAATCCTGTGTCCTCTTCTATGTCAATGCGGAAGAAGTGGAGAAGGCGCGCAACGCATTGCGCGACGCGAAACCCGGCACTCTCGTCGCTCTCTCCGTAGGCGGGCCGCTGGCGGATTGCGAGACCATTCAGCAGTTTTGGCGTGATCATTATCAGCGTGAATTTGCCGAACGCATGGAAGGCAGCGAGGGCGAGTGCATGATCTCCGGAAAACTTGGCCCCATTGCTCCCACGCACGAAAAAATCAAAGGCGCATCGAGTCTCGGGGGCCAGGCGTCCGGCGTTGCGTTGATGTCCTTCGATAAAGAGGCCTTCCGCTCCTATGGATGGGAACAGAACCGGAACAGTCCCGTCTCGCCGGACCGCGCGTTGGCCTATGTGCTGGCGTTCAACGATTTGCTCAAGCAAGACAAGGGGCGGCGCAAGGACATTGCCGGTATTGGGTTCCTATACTGGCTCAAAAACCCTGCGGACATCAATGTAATCGACGTGATGGATCGGGCCGATCCGCAGCAAGTGAAAGATTTGCTCCGCTTCGACCCTGCTGCAAACCCGGACACGAACCGCTTCTATATGGCCGCCGTTTCCGGCAATGGCGGACGGCTACGTGTGCGCCACTGGGCGGACCTTGCGCTCACACGCGTGAAGTTCAACCTCCAAAACTGGCATCGGCAATTGAGGGTCGAGTACCCGCGATATTCCGGCGAAGAACCGAATCCCGTTCGTCTCTGGCAGTTGCTTCATGCGCTGGCTCGCGATGGCGAGCCGAATGACCACACCGTTCTTGCCTTGCTTCGTCGAGGCATTGAAGGACTGCCACTTGGCCAGTCCGTGCTTTCGACAGCGCTGACGCGCTTGCGACATCCCGGCGGACTCGATTCCAAAAACAAAGCCAAAGCCGGAGACAAGAAGGACGATCCCATGTCGCTGGCCCGGCTGCGCGTGCCCATCGGCCTGGTTCGTATGTGTATCAACGATATGTTTATACAGAAAGGACAAAGCGAAATGAGTGAAGGACTGGACCCAACATGCCCTTATCCGGCCTATGTTTGTGGGCGATTGATGGCGGAGTTTGAGGGCTTGCAACGCGCATCGAGCGAGAGCGAAGTGAACTCGTCGGTTTTGGATCGCTACTTTGCCTTGGCATCTACATACCCTGCTGTTGCTTTCCCGAAGATTGAGAGCCTTGCACAAAAACATCTGCGCAAGCTGCGCAGAGACAACCCGCCTGCCGCGTATGCCATCGACCGGCGACTTCAGGAGTTGCATGCCCTGCTGCGACCAACGAACGCAGGCGCCTTCCCGGGGAAGCTCGGGCTCGAAGGCCAAGGTCTCTTTGTCCTTGGCTACTACCACCAGAACGCACGGTCGCGTACACAGGCGCAGGAGCGCAAGCTAGCCAACGCTGCCGCCAATGAATCTGCAAACGAAGCAATGAATGAAACCCGCGATGAGGAGAGCAACTAATGAGCACGATTGAAAACCGCTACGACTTTGTCTTTTTGTTCGACTGCCAGGACGGCAACCCAAACGGGGACCCGGACTCCGATAACAGCCCGCGCTTTGACCCCGAAACGTTCCATGGACTTGTCTCCGATGTTTGCCTCAAGCGCAAGATCCGCGATTATGTGCGCTACGCCAAGACAACGGGGGACAAGGCAGAGCGTGGATACGGCATCTTTGTACTGAGCGGCAATACGCTTGAAAGCAACCAGCGCCAGCCGTTTGAACAATTGACCGGCGAGGACAAGATCGAAGCCAAAGGCAAGGACACCAAGCCGACCGACATCGAGAAGGCCCGTCAGTGGATGTGCCAGAACTTCTTCGATGTGCGTGCCTTCGGAGCCGTGATGAGCACGACGGAGTTCAATTGCGGACAAGTGCGCGGTCCGGCGCAAATCACCTTTGCGCGCTCCATTGACCGGATTCTCCCGACCGAACACACCATCTCACGCCAGGCATTTACGGGCGAGAAGGACATCAGGTCCGGCACTGGGACGTTGGGCCGCAAGCATACCATCCCCTACGGCCTGTATCTCGCGCATGGCTATATCAACCCAGTCTTTGCCGCCAAGACTGGTTTCCACGAAGACGATCTCGCGCTCCTATGGAAGGCGCTCGCCAATCTGTTTGAGATGGATCGCTCCGCGGCGCGGGGCACCATGTCCGCGCGCGGGCTTTACATCTTCAAGCACGAGAGCAAACTGGGCAACGCGCAGGCGCAACGGCTCTTCGAGTCGATCAAGGTCGAAAAGAAGGCGGACGTGGAAAGCCCGCGCGCTTTCACCGACTACACGGTGACGCTTCCCGATCCCAGCTCACTGCCGGAAGGCATTACCTTCGTCGACGGACTGGCATAGACCCGTCGCAGCCCAGGCGGAACATTATGTACACAGAAGAGGAACTCCTCCCGCTTTCCGGCCTCCAGCATCTCGCCTTTTGCGAACGGCGCTGGGCACTGATCCACCTGGAGCGGCAGTGGGAGGAGAACCTTTTCACCGCCGAGGGAAAACTTCTCCATGAGAAAGCGCACTCGGCGGAAATTGAATCCCGGCCCGGTGTCTTGGTGAGGCGGACTCTTCCGCTGCGGTCCTTTCGCCTTGGCATCTCTGGGCAAGCGGACATTGTCGAGTTTCTGCCTTGCGCATCGGCAGAGCCTGGTGTTCCTATGCCGCGCCGCGGAGGGCTTTGGAAGCCGTATCCGGTCGAGTACAAGCGCACCCGCGACCAGCACGGCAGCGTGGCCTATCGAATACAGCTTTGCGCGCAGGCGCTGTGCTTGGAAGAGATGCTGCAAGTGCCCGTTCCTGCCGGGGCCGTTTTTGACGGCAAAGCAAAGCGCCGCGAAGTGGTGAACTTCGACGAGCCGCTTCGTCAAGAGGTTGAGCGCTTCGCCGCGCGCATGCACCAGATTCTTCAATCTGAAAAGACACCACTCGCCGTCTACGCGAAAAAGTGCGAAGGCTGCTCCATGAAGCCCATCTGCTTGCCCAAGGCCGTCGAATCGCTCAGCGCGTCCCGTTATCTGGCCCGCGCCGTCGAAGCCAATCTCCGACAGTCTCCCAACGACAAAGCCGCTCAAGATGAGGACCATCCCCGATGAGAAAACTCCTCAATACGCTCTATGTCACCATCCCCAATGCCTATCTCAGTAAGGATGGCGAGACCGTCCTCGTTCGCGTCGAGCATGAACCGCGGCTTCGTGTGCCAATCCATACGCTGGAGGGCATCGTCTGCTTCGGACTGGCCTCCATGAGTCCTCCGCTGATGGGGTTCTGTGCCGAGCACAACGTCGGCGTGAGTTTCCTCACCGAATACGGGCGTTTTCTGGCCCGCATCCAAGGGCCGATCCACGGAAACGTTCTGTTGCGCCGCGAGCAGTACCGCCGTGCCGATCAAGACGTGGGTTCCACCGCCATCGCAAAATCCATCCTGCTGGCGAAGATCGCCAACAGCCGGACTTCGTTGTTACGCGCTGGCCGTGAGCACTCTTCAGAGGCGATGGATCGTGCTTCTACCCAACTTGGCCAATCGTTGCGCCTGATCGAGTCGACGCCTTCACTCGACGGTTTGCGTGGGGTCGAAGGGGACGCCGCACAAACATATTTCAATGTTTTTGACGAACTCATTCTGCACCAGAAGGAAGAGTTCTTCTTTCGCGGGCGCAGCCGTCGTCCGCCGCTCGACAACGTCAATTCATTGCTCTCGTTCCTTTATGTGCTGCTGGCACACGATATCGCTTCCGCATTGGAAACGGTCGGCCTCGATCCTACCGTCGGATTTCTGCACCGTGACCGCCCCGGTCGGCCTGGCCTTGCTCTGGATCTCATGGAGGAGTTGCGCCCAGTATTGGCCGATAGGCTAGCCCTGACTCTCATCAACCGCCGTCAGGTGGCCGGAAACGGCTTCTCCCGCGCGGAGTCCGGTGGGGTGACCATGGACGATACTACGCGCAAGGAGGTCTTGGTTGCATGGCAGTTGCGCAAACAGGAGGAAATCCTCCATCCATTTCTGGACGAACGCGTCCCTTTTGGCCTGGTTCCCTACGCGCAGGCGCTCCTGTTGGCCCGTCACCTGCGCGGCGACCTCGACGCCTACCCTGCCTTTATCTGGAGGTGACAAAACATGATGGTGCTGGTGACGTATGACATGGGAACCGAGTCCGAGGGAGGAAAACACCGCCTCCGCAAAATTGCCAAACTGTGTCAAAATCATGGTCAGCGGGTGCAGTTCTCGGTCTTTGAATGTCTCCTGGACCCCGCCATGTGGGTCGTGTTTCGCGCCAAGTTGCTGGCAATCATCGACCCAGCAACCGACAGCCTGCGCTTCTACTTTTTGGGAGCACACTGGCAGAGGCGCGTGGAGCACGTTGGCGCGAAGCCCGGATACAACCCAGAAGGCCCCCTCATTCTTTAGCGCGAATGTCAAGTTCACAGCTCATGCCCAGGAGGTTCGCGCTTGCGCCTTCTCTCTCATTTCACATAATTTGCACGTCGATACTCATTTTCACGAAGTTCTCTGCTCATGCTTTCTTGTTGAGGTTCGCGCATTCCCCAGGCTAGGATGCAGAAATCAAAGCTGTTACAGTAGAGCCGTCGCGCCCCGTACGGGGCGCGTGGATTGAAACACGCAGAATGCCAAACAGGGCTTAGGTTACTGGGTAGTCGCGCCCCGTACGGGGCGCGTGGATTGAAACCAACTAACGTAAGTGGTGCCGCGCCTTTGTATCCCGTCGCGCCCCGTACGGGGCGCGTGGATTGA